>Ga0315905_10001836_pt1 | contig 22541 bp, 22 predicted proteins | sample LakEriMetagenome_5_FD_203522 | JGI IMG/M metagenome (GOLD analysis project Ga0315905, IMG submission 203522) | Freshwater fungal communities from buoy surface, Lake Erie, Ohio, United States - Buoy 4 MA121 | ecosystem: Environmental > Aquatic > Freshwater > Lake | place: USA: Lake Erie, Ohio...
AAAACGGAGAGGGTGGGATTCGAACCCACGGAAGGTTTCCCTTCAAACGATTTCGAGTCGTTCGCTTTCGACCACTCAGCCACCTCTCCTGGCGATCCACCCAACCCGCCATGCGAGTCAGGGCCCGACCATTGCGGCATCGTACGCAGCCATCACCCCCCGGCCCGGGCCAGGGAACCACTGGCACCTGTGGCGCGCCAGCCGCCGGGAAGCGGCGAGCCGGAAGCGGGGGGCGCTCCGCTGATCCAGACGGAGTGGATCCCATCGGAGCGCAGCAGGCGGCGCTCGGAATGCCGGGGGACGAAACCGAGCCAGACCCCGGACCCCTCGGCCCAAATCGCCTGAGCTCCTGCGGGCCGGCCAACGGGATCCGGCTGGACATTCCGTGCTCCGATCCCCTGGCGGGATCCTGGGGGGGATCCTTCCCCCGCCAGGGACTCCAGCGAGCGCAGGGCCTGGCGATCCGGCAGCAACAGCCAGCGCTGGCGCCCCACCACCAGCGCCATGGCATGGCTGTCCATGGCCAGGGCCCGAGCCTCCATACCCTCACTGGCGAGCCGCTGGCCGGCAGCCAGCGGAGCCGTGGCATCGCCACCCAGCAGGCTCAGACCCGCCTGCTCACTCCAACAGACCGGTTCCGCGGGAGCCACCGGATCGAGCAGCAGCAACCAGTCGAAGCGTGTCACCCCCAGGCCCTGGGCCAGGCGGCGAGCCTGCAGACAGAGAAAGGGATCGGCGCGAGTGGCCACCAGGGCGGCCCGACCCTGGTGGCGGGCCACCAGCAGATCGCCACCTCCCTGATGCACCAGCAGCAGGGAATCGGCCCGCAGGGCCGCCGTGTGCAGCACTCCCACCAGCAGCAGCAGCGCCAGGGCCGGCCAGCGCCAGCGACGAGCCAGGGGCGGCACCAGCAGCACCAGCAGCGCCAGGGTGAAGAGGAGCACCAGCAAGGGCTGGGGCCGGCCGGTCTGCCACTGGGCCATCGGCAGGGCGGCGAAGCCGTGGGCCACCAACAGCAGCAGCCGCGAGGGCCAGGCCAGCAGCCAGGCCAACGGCGCCAGCAGGGGCGGCAGCAGCAGGGCCACCAGAGCCATCGCCATCGCCCCCAGGGTGAGGGGGGTCAGGAAGGGTTCGGCCAGCAGGTTGGCGGGCACCGCATAGAGGGGCACCACGCCGAAGTGCAGCAGCTGCAGGGGGAGGGTCCAGAGCGAAGCGGCCAGAGGAACCGCCACCGACGCCGCCAACAGCCTCCGCCAGCGGCCCGGATCCAGCCCGGCCAGCCACCACTCCAGCGGAGCCGCACTCACCAGCAGCCCGGCGGTGGCCGCCACCGAGAGCTGGAAGCCCAGGTCGGCCCACCAGAGCGGCTGAAGCAGCAGCATCAGCACCACCGTGAGGCCCAGCAGCCCGATCGGCCGACCACGCCTGCCGCTCTCGAGGATCAGCAGGGCCAACGAGCCGCTCACCACGGCCCGCACCACCGAGGCCTGGGGGCCCGCCAACAGGAGGAAGAGCAGAATCGCCCCCGCTGCCAGGAGCAGCCGCACGCTCCGACCGAAGGGCCGGGCCAGGGCCAGCACGGCGCCCAGCAGCACCGTGAGATGGAAGCCCGAGGCGGCCAGGGCATGGGAAAGACCCGCCGCCCGGAAATCGGCGGATAGCGCCTCGGGCAGAGGCACCACGGCACTGCCCAGCACCAGGGCCGCGAGCAGCCCGCCCACCTCGGGCCCCGCCACCGCCAGGAAACGCTCAGCGATGCGGCGCCGCAGGTCGGCCACAGGGGTGGCAGGGCGCTCGAGAACCTTCACCTGATCCACCCGCAGCTCGGTGTGAATGCCCCGCTGGGCCAGGCGCTCGGCAGCGCCGGCCAGCAGGGGATGGGGGGCCAGCCGGGGGCGCCGCAGCAGGCCCTTCACCTCCAGGCGCCAACCCTCCTGGAGGGCGGGACAACTGGGGAAGCGCAGGGCGGTGGCTCCTTTGTGCTCACCCTCAAGCTGAAGCACACCCCGGCAGGGGCCGGCTCCGGGACGCAGATCGGCCTGGAGGCGGCCGTGCAGGCGCACGCTCAGGCGAGCATCGGGTGTTGGCAGCAGGCGCAGCGGGTCGCCGGGATCAGGGGCAGCCGCGCGGAAGGCGAGCAGGACCAGCAGGCCGGCCAGAGCCAGCAGCACCAGCAGGTTGGCCCAGCCCGGGATGGACCGGAGCCGGGCCGGTGAACGGCCCTGAAAGTCCAGGGGCACTGCACCTCCCGCCATCGCGGGCGAGGGGAGGGGCTCCCGGGCCAGGGATGGTGCTCCATGGGGCAAGCGGGCCGCCGGAGCTGGGCAACCCGGTGATCGTGTCCAGGGGAGGGAAGCCAGCGGATCGCAAGCGGATCTCCCAGCGTTCCCGCGAGCCGTCCGGGGCCTGACGTCCTGGCGGAAAGAGGAGCGTGAGCATGGAGTTCAGGGAAGCTGCAGGAATCGTGCCTGGGGGTCCCAGGCGGGTAATGGCGGGAAGCTCAGGTGCAAGCGGTCTCCGTGGGCCACTGTCGTACTGATCACGAAATGACCAAGAACTGATCTCGGACTGGTCACGGACTGGTCGCCGTACTGATCAGATGGGCTGATTCAGTGCACCAATTGGCCGTATTATTTCGCTGTATTATTTCGCCGCACTGCTTCGCCGTACCGCTTCGCCGCACTGATTGACTGCACTAATTGGCCGTACCGATTCACTGGGGTGATTCACTATAATCATTCATTGCGCTGATTGATGTTGCTGATTGATTCAGCTGTGATTACCCGGCAACCCCTGCAGCGGCTGCCTCACCCACGGCCTCGGCGGCCAACCAGGCCTCGCGCCTTTCCCCCTCCAGCAGCGGGAAGCCGAGAGAGCGCCGCTCCGCGAGCCAGGCCTCGGCCACCTGCCGGGCCAGGGCACGAATGCGGCCGATCGTGGCGGTGCGCTCGGTCACCGAGATCACGCCGCGGGCTTCCAGCAGGTTGAAGGTGTGGCTGCACTTGAGCACGAAATCGAGGGCCGGTGCCGGCAGGCCCGCCGCCACCAGATCACTGGCCTCAGCCTCATAGATGGCGAAGAGCTGCTGCAGGCGCCCCGGATTGGAGGCCCCGAAGTTGTAGGTGCACTGGCCCTTCTCAAACGGCAGCCAGATGTCGCCGTAGCGGCGCACCCCGTTCCAGTGGAGATCCCAGATGCTCTCCACATCCTGCAGATACATGGCCAGGCGCTCAAGGCCGTAGGTGATCTCGATCGACACCGGCCGGCAGTCGATGCCGCCGCACTGCTGGAAATAGGTGAACTGGGTCACCTCCATGCCATCGAGCCACACCTCCCAGCCCACGCCCCAGGCGCCGAGGGTGGGGGATTCCCAGTTGTCCTCCACGAAGCGGATGTCGTGGTCGGCTTGGCGGATGCCGAGGGCCTCGAGGGAGGCGAGATAGGTCTCCTGGATGCCATCGGGGCTGGGCTTGATCAGCACCTGGTATTGAAAATAGTGCTGGGCCCGGTTCGGGTTGTCGCCATAGCGGCCGTCGGTGGGGCGGCGGCAGGGCTCGGGGTAGGCCACAGCCCAAGGCTCCGGCCCGATCGCCCGCAGCACCGTGTGGGGGCTCATCGTGCCAGCCCCCTTCTCGGTGTCGTAGGGCTGAAGGATCAGGCAGCCCTGCTCGGCCCAGAAGCGATTGAGGGTGGCGATGATGTCCTGGAAGTGCACGGGCGACGATCGGATTGGACAACTTTAGTGAGTGGACCGAATCAAACCCCCCATTGGGCCAGGTGAGGCAATAAAGACATTGGGAAAGCCGCGAGAATTCCGAAACCCGAAAACATCACGAGAGACCACATTCAGATCAATCTCGTTCTTTGGCCTGCAAACCTTGATCAACCTCAACCGATCGAGAGAAAGCCCAGGGAGGGAACATGAGGTGAATATCTCTTCCGACTCGCGACTAGCGGAAATGGAAGGAATCAGGGCTGCACTGGACATCTGCGGGCGAGTGCGTCCCTGGAGGTCAAATAAAAAAGCCCGCCGAAGGCGGGCGAGCGATCACAGGCAACTGATCAGCGCGGAATGCGAATCTTCTGGCCGGGATAAATGAGATCAGGGTTCTCGATCACCTCGCGGTTGGCCTCGAAGATCTCCTGATAGCGGGCGCCGTTGCCGTAGGCGCGCTCGGCAATGCCCCAGAGGGTGTCACCCGACTGGATCAGCACGAACTCGGCCTCCTTGCCACCGGCTCCGGCCAGGGCCCCGGCCTCCACCTTGCCCACGCCCTCCACGTTGCCGGCCAGGAGCACGGCCTTTTCATAGGCGGCCTGGTCTTTGGCGGTGCCGCTGATCACGGCGGTGTCGCCGTCGATCGCCACATCCAGGCCACTGATGCCGGGGTTGTTGGCCTCGATGTGCTTCTTGAGTTTCTCGGCGGCTTTGTCCTCGCCGCGGTTGAACACCTTTTTGCCGATGTTGGCGGCGAAATCGAAAAGTGGGACGCCCATGGGAGAAAACAATCAGCTCATATCAAAGGGCAAGACGGGCCGTCGCGCCATGAAAAAAAGGAGGAATCTCAGCTGGACACCTCCCGGCTCCAACCCCAGAGAAGCCATCGCAGGCTCACCAGCGCCACCAGCAGCTGGAGCAGGCGATAGGGCCAGCCTCCCCATAGCCCCAGGGTGGGATCGGAAAACCAGAACACGATCCAGATGGCACTGATGGTGGCCAACAGGCGGGTGTGGTGAAGCGATACCCCGGCGCGTTGCAGCAGCCAGAAGAACAGCAGGCTCCCCGCGCAACCCAGGCTGAGGCCAAGCACCGCCTGCGGCCAGGGGGACGCCGTTGCGCCGGCGCTGGCCCAGCTGGCATGACGGACCCCGTTCAAGCTGCTGCTCGTGCGATCCAGAAGGAGAAAGAACGCCAGCACCAGGCCGGGGTACGACCACCAGGCCGCCCCCAGACCCCGCTCCTCAAGGAGACTGGTGCGGTAGGCCTTGCTGGCATCGATATCCAGGCAGGGGCTGTGGCACTGCAAACAGGAGCTGCGTTCTCGCCCCTGCTCATCCAGGGTGCGGCAGAGGGATTCCGGCAACCTGCCGCGCGGCCGGAGCACGGGCCTCAACCCCATCAGGATTGCTTCCACCGGCCCCATCGGGCAAAGAAAGTGGCACCAGGTCTTGCCGTCCCAGAGCCAGCCGCTCAACAGAGCTCCCAGGAGGGTGGCGGCAAAGAGCAGAGCAAGGGCCCGAGAGTCATGGTTGACCCACGCCAGTCGCAGGGCTAGCCCGCAAACGAGAAGGCCCCACTGCAGGCGCAGATGATGGCGCCCCAGCCAGGAGAGGGGAGGCACCAGCCTGGGAGAGCCGCGATGCCGACCCAGGGCTCGGGGCAGTTGGGAGACATGGGCCAGGGGGCAGATGCGACGCCAGGGCGCCGTGCCCACCAGCGCAAGCAGAGCAAGGATCAGAGGGAGGATGGTGCCCCAAAACAGCAGGGTGCCGTGGCTGTGGCCGGGGGCAAGCGGCAGAAGCAGGGTGCCAACCAGCCACAGCCATCCCCCGAGAAGGAGATGGCTGATCCAGCGGGCTGCCCCCTCGGGAAGGGCAATCACGGCAGGAACCTGAGAGCGACTCCGACCTAATCAGGACCCCTGGCTCTGCTTCACCCGGCGGCGCAGGCGACGGGTGAAGCTGAAGCCAGCGGCCGCTCCCAGCAGTGGCAGGGGGCCGGGCACTGGCAGGGCGCGAGTGGAAGCCACGACGGTGTAGCTAGATTCCCCTGAAACCTGCTGAAACCAGATGCTGTAGTTACCGGCAGGGAGGGATCCCACCGCCGCAGGGCTACCGCCGATGGAGCTGGTCGCGAGCAGATCGACAATGGTGCCGGGAACTGGCGTGGCGTTGTCCATCTGTATGCAGTTGTTAGCCGTATTAGACAACGAAGGCCGCTTGGTGCCATAAGTTTGGGCGCAGAGACCGCGCCAGCCGGCGTGATTGTAGGCCAAGGCACCGGGTAGCTTAGATGAATCTGGCGTGGCGGTGAATTGGGTGCCACTCATGATGGCCAGAAAAACGCGGTCGTCGGTGGAGTCGTAGGACGTGAGCTTGATGGCATCAATCTCACGCCCGTAGGGCACATTGATGGTCACGTAGTCGATGCAGTTCCGGCCACTCACGCATGCGAAACTCGGAGATCCCACACCCGCCTGCTCGAGATCGAACGTGTAGGTTCCGTCCAAAGCCATGTTCACGAGGGTGGGAGCCATGGGGTCGTCGCTGTAATTCATGGCCGCCTGGGCTGGAGCCGTCGTGAGAGCGGAGGTGGCGACGGCACCCAGCGCAGCGAAAAATACAGCGAGGGTCGGAGCATTCCTGCGGGTACCCCTTACAACGCGAGAAGCGCCTGAATTAGTCAGTGCATGCCAAACCGAAGGTGAAGCCATTAGAGTAATTGCCAAAAAACTTTAAAAAGGCCAGGGCCTCGTCGTTCACGGTAGCAGGGTTTTAACAAGTTTACTGGAGAATGATCCGTATTTCCACATTTGCGCATCGTTTAAATCGCATCTATTTCCTAGAGGGCGTTGGCAAATGTGTCCCTCAATACCAACCCTCAGGCCACCAGCTCCAGGCGGCCCATGGTGCCGAGGGCCAGGGGAACGTGGCGGGCCGAGGCAAAGCCTGCAGCGCGGGCGAGCCGTTCCTGCTCGGGGCCCGTTGGAAAGCGCTGCAGGCTGGCCTCCAGGTAGGCGTAGTGGTCGTGGAGGCCCGCCAGGCCCGCCGCGGGCACCACGATCCGCTGCAGGTAGGCCCGCTGAAAGGCCTGGATCCGCCCGGCCTGGGGATCGGCCGGATCGGGCCGGTTGAAATCGAGCACCACGGCCCGGCCTCCCGGGCGCAACACCCGGTGCAGCTCGGCCAGGCCCGCGCTGGGATCTGCCAAGTTGCGCAGGCCGTAGGCCATGGATGCTCCATCGGCCCAGTGGGCCGGCAGTCCGGTGGCCAGGGCATCCCCCTGGAGCCAGCGCACGGGCAGCCAGGGCTGGGCACTCGCCCGACGCCGGGCCAAAACCAGGGGGGCCGCCGCCGCATCCAGCCCCACCACCTGCCCGCCCGGCCGCAGGGCCGCGGCCAGCAGCAGGGCGAGATCCCCCGTGCCGCAGCAAAGATCAACGAACCGCTCCCCCGCTCTGGGGGCCAGCCGGGCAAGCACCAGCCGTTTCCAGTGGCGATGCAGCCCGAAGCTGAGCAGGTCGTTGAGCAGGTCGTAGCGGGGGGCGATCGCCTCGAACAGATCGCGCACCGCGGCCGGATCGCCGGGCTTCACTCGGGAGCAACCGGCCGGGATTGGGGCGACCCCGGCCAGGGGAGAACGATGGCATCAAGGCTCACGCCGCTCTCCAACTGGGGAATTGGTGGCAACAGGCCGCGGGCCTCGAGCCGGTTCGCGCCGGTGAGGGTGAGCACCATCACGGTGGCCAGACCGACAGCAGCGGAGCACACCATGCAACCGGCCAGCATCAAGGAAAACTCCCGCCGGTCATTGGCGGCCTGCATCAGGTGCAGGGCCCAAGCCACGAGGGCCACCACCGCGACCACCATGACGATGGCGAAGAGGGTGAGGAGCGGTGCGGGCAGCACGACCAGGGAGGACAAGGTGGAGTGGTCGACTGAATCATCAAGTTACCTAATGTAACGAGATCGGTGGGTCGAGCGGGGCCAGCAAGGGCCGCAGGGGCAATCCGCGCTGCAGCAGATCCGACTTGATCGCTGCCACGGTGAGCAGCCCGTCATGGAGCAGGGAAGCGAGCAGGGCGGCGGAAGCCTTCCCTTCCCCGAGGGCCTGGGCGATGTGGTCGATGCAGCCAGCGCCGCCCGAAGCGATCACCGGCACCTCCACCGCCTCGGCCACCGCCCGGGTGAGCGGCAGGTCATAGCCGGCCTGGGTGCCATCGCCATCCATGGAAGTGAGCAGGATCTCGCCGGCGCCCAGCGCCACCACCCGCCGTGCCCAGGCCACCGCATCGAGGCCGGTGTTCTCGCGTCCCCCCTTCACATAAACGTCCCAGCCCTCACCCCGGGAGGCCACCGCCTCGACGGTGCGCCGACGGGCGTCGATGGCCACCACCATGCATTGACAGCCGAAGCGTTCCGCCCCGCGGCTCACCAGATAGGGGTCGCGCACTGCCGAAGAATTGAGGCTCACCTTGTCGGCTCCGGCGCGAAGCAATTCGGTGATGCCCTCCACGCTGCTGATGCCGCCGCCCACGGTGAAGGGAATCGTCACCGCCTCGGCGGTTCGACGCACCAGGTCCACCAGGGTGGAGCGGCCCTGGTGGCTGGCGGCAATATCCAGGAACACGAGTTCATCCGCACCGGAGGCGGAGTAGCGGCAGGCGAGTTCCACCGGATCGCCGGCGTCGCGCAGGCCCACGAAGTTGACCCCCTTCACCACCCGTCCCTCGGCCACGTCAAGACAGGGAATGATGCGCCTGGCAACCATCGCTCCGGCGACCCGAGCCTTAATGGTTCAACAATGGCAGACCACCCTGAGGGCCTCCTAAGGCTTCGGGGGAGTGACAATTCACCTTCCCTGTTAGGGTTACATCACTTTTGCAATGCCGGGCGCCATGGCCGAAGCCGCCATCTCCATCGGTACGAAAGTGCGGGTGACCCGGGTTCGGGACCGCATCCCCGCCGGGCTGGTCGCCTCTCTCAAGGCCGATCCCATCGGAACGGTGACGGGCTACCGCATGACCGACGGCACCGGTGTGGGTGTGGTGGTGGAACTGGCTGATGGCACCACCAGTTGGTTCTTCGACGACGAGATCATTGCCGCCTGAGCCGGCCCCCTACCCCGGCCGTCCAGCCCCGCCACCGTGAGCGAAAGCCCCTCTCCCGCCCCGCCGAACGCCTCCGAAGGCAGCGCCACCCGCCAGATGCTCGGGATGAAGGGGGCGAGCAGCACGACCACCCTCTGGAAGATCCGGCTGCAGCTGATGAAGCCGGTCACCTGGATCCCGCTGATCTGGGGAGTGCTGTGCGGAGCGGCCGCCTCGGGCCATTTTCAATGGCGTCTGCCGGATGTGCTGGCCTCCCTGGCCTGCATGGTGATGAGCGGTCCCCTGCTGGCCGGCTACACCCAGACCCTCAACGACTACTACGACCGCGAGATCGACGCGATCAACGAGCCTTACCGGCCGATCCCCTCGGGCGCCATTCCCCTCCAGCAGGTGAAGGCGCAGATCTGGGTGCTGCTGATCAGCGGTCTGGCCGTGGCCTGGGGTCTCGACCTATGGGCTGGCCACACCACCCCGGTGCTGCTGCTGCTCGCCCTCGGGGGCTCCTTCGTGAGTTACATCTATTCAGCTCCACCCCTGAAGCTCAAACAGAACGGCTGGCTCGGCAACTATGCGCTTGGTGCCAGCTACATCGCCCTGCCCTGGTGGGCCGGCCAGGCCCTCTTCGGCCAGCTCACCTGGACCACCGCCCTGCTCACCCTTGCCTACAGCCTGGCCGGGCTCGGTATCGCCGTGGTGAACGACTTCAAGAGCGTCGAAGGCGACAGAGCCCTCGGACTCCAATCCCTGCCGGTGGCCTTCGGCATCGAGAAGGCCAGCTGGATCAGTGCCGCCATGATCGATCTATTCCAGCTGGCGATGGTGGCGGTGCTCGTGGCAATCGGCCAGCACTTCGCCGCCGTGCTGCTGGTGCTGCTGATCGTTCCCCAGATCACATTCCAGGACATCTGGCTGCTGCGTGATCCCGTGGCCTTTGATGTGAAGTATCAGGCGAGCGCCCAACCCTTTCTCGTGCTGGGGATGCTGGTCACCGCCCTGGCCATCGGCCACAGCGGCCTCAGCCAGCTGGCGGTGACGCCGCCCATCCCGCTTTGACCCAGCTGCGAGCGCCCAGGCAGTCCAGGAGTGCCGGCCGGGCACGTTCCCGTGCGGGTCGCCTGCCGAGCGGCCTCCGTGTTCTGCTGCCCGGTCTTCTGGCCGCCGGCCTAGGGGTGGGGGCGGCCTTTGGCCAGAGCGCCCTTGTGGCCGGCATCGACTTCCTGCTGCCCGATGCCCGGCGGCTGAGTAGCTACAACCGCCCCGGCACCCTCACCGTGCTGGATGCCAATGGGGCCGTGCTGTTCAAGGACGGACCGGCGACGCGGGAGCGGATGCCAAGCGGCAAGATGCCGAAACTGATCGAGAAGGCCTTCGTGGCCGCCGAAGATCGCCGCTTCTACCAGCACGGCGGCGTGGATACCGTGGGCATTATCCGCGCCATGGTGCGCAACCTGAGAGTGCGTTCGGTGGAGGAGGGGGCCAGCACCATCACCCAGCAACTGGCCCGCACCGTCTACCTCGACCAGGACCGCACCCTCTGGCGCAAGATCAAGGAGGCCGCCCTCGCCAGCAAGATCGAGCGCCAGCTCAGCAAGCAGCAGATCCTCGAGCAATACCTCAACTTCGTGTACCTCGGCTCCAGCGCCTACGGCGTGGCCGATGCCGCCTGGGTGTATTTCTCCAAAACCCCCGAGCAGCTCACCCTCCCGGAGGCCGCCCTGATCGCCGGCCTGCCACCGGCCCCCTCGGTGTATTCGCCGCTGATCAATCCCGACCTTGCCCTCAAGCGTCGCGCCATCGTGCTGCGGAGAATGCGGGAGGCGGGCTTCATCGATGCTGCCCAGCTGGATCAGGCCCAGGCCGCGCCCCTGGCCCTGAAGCCGTCCGAACCGAAGTACTACAACAATCCGGCGCCCTGGTTCATCAGCTGGATGGAACAGCAGCTGCCCAAGGTGCTCAGCAAGGAAGAACTCGAAGTGGGTGGTCTCACGATCCGCACCGGCCTCAACAAGGCCTGGCAGGAGCGGGCCCAGTCCGTTGTGAACCAGGTGGCCGGCGGGGGTGGCCTGCAGGGTGCGCTGGTGTCGATGGAGCCCGGCACGGGCCTGGTGCGGGCGATGGTGGGCGGCACCGACTGGCAGAAGAGCCAGTTCAACCGCGCCACCCAGGCGGTGCGATCCCCCGGTTCCACCTTCAAGCTGTTCGCCTACACGGCGGCCATCCAATACGGCATGCGCCCAGAGGACTCCGTGACCTCCCGGGAGCGCTGCTATCGCGATGGCTACAAGCGCTTCTGCATCCCCGGAGCAGGCACGAGCATGTCGATGCTCAGTGCCCTCACCAACTCGATCAACCCCGCCGCCGTGGGGCTGGCCGAGAAAGTGGGCTATCCCCGGGTGATCGGTGTGGCCCGCCAGCTGGGCATCACCGGGGAGATCGGCGAATACCCCGCCATGGTGCTCGGCTCCAATGAGAAGACGATGCTGGAGATGGTGGCCGCCTACGCCGCCATCAACAACCGAGGGGTCTATGTGGAGCCCACCCCCTTCGATGAGATCTATGGGCCCGATGGCGAACTGCTCTGGAGCCGCCGGGTCGATGCCAAACCGCCGCGCCGGGCGGTGCCCAGTGATGTGGCCGACACGGTGATGTGGATGCTGCAGAACGTGGTGAATGCCGGCACCGGCCGCCCCGCCAGCCTCCCCGACCGCGCCGCTGCCGGCAAGACGGGCACCGCCGAGGGCGCCCGCGACCTCTGGTTCATCGGCTCGATTCCCCAGCTCACCACGGCGATCTGGTTCGGCTACGACGAAAACTGGAAGACAGGCAGCAGCAGCGCCACGGCGGCAGCCACCTGGTATAGCTACATGCTCGGGCTGCTCAAGGACATCCCGGTCCAGAAGTTCCCACCCAGGCCGGAGCTCACCGGCTCCTTCATCCCCTACATGCCGCCCAAGAGCCCGAAAAACGGCGCGGCTCCCCCCACCGAGGTGGGCCCCAGTGGCCGCAGCTGGGAGACCACCGTGGATGATCCGGATCGGGGCCGCTCCCGCTGGGCTGACGGCACCGAAGACAGAGATCCCACAGACAGAGATCCCACCCTCCAGGAGGGCCGCTGGAATCCCCCCGAGCCCGAGAAGGAGCGTCCCCGCTGGCAAGCGCCGGTCGAACCCCGCCAATGGGAAACCCCACGGCGCAGCGCCGAACCCGCTCCTGCAGCAGCACCGCCCCAGGCCGCTCCAGCTCCTGCAGCCGCCCCATCACCTGCCCAGACACCGCCGCCTTGGCCGCCGAGCCCGCCGCCGCCCCTGCCACCGTCAGCGGCCGGGCCTGCCCCGAGCCTGCCGGTGGCCCCACCCCCGCCGGTGCCTGCCCCTACGCCCCGTTGAGGGCCGGGGCCGCAAGACGGGCGGCATAGAAACCGTCGCCGCCACCCTCACCAGGCCACCACTGCAGTTCCTGCTCCAGTTGCCAGGTGGGATGGCCCTTGAGGAAGGCGTCGATCCGGCCGCGGTTCTCCTGGGGATGCACCGTGCAGGTGGCGTACACCACACGACCCCCGGGACGAAGCAAGGGGGCGATCGACTCCAGCAGCCGGCTCTGCACCGGCAGAAGCTCCTCGATCAAGGCCGGCGTGACCCGCCAGCGGGCATCGGCATGGCGGGCCAGCGTGCCCAGGCCCGAACAGGGCGCATCCAGCAGGATGGCGTCAAAGTGGCCGATCCAGTCGGGCCGCAGGAGCTCCAGATCGCCGGCATCGGCCGCCAGACAACCGATGCCCTCGAGCTGTCCCAGCCGCTCGGCATTGGCCCGCACCCGGCGCAAGCGGGCCTCGGAGCGATCCACCGCCCAGAGCTCACCCTGGCCCCGCAGGCATTCGGCGATCTGAGTGGTCTTGCCACCCGGCGCGGCACAGGCATCGAGGATCCGCTCCCCGGGCCTGGGGGCCAGGAGGGGCACCACGGCCTGGGCATGGCGATCCTGCACGCACCAGTGGCCTTCCCGGAAGCCGGGCAGGGCGCGGAGATCCCCGGAACGGCCCGGCAGTGTCAACGCCAAGGGGTGATCCGCCAGCGGCTCGGCGGTCACCCCTGCCGCGGCGAAGGCCGCCTGCTGGGTGGCCCGGTCGGTGCGACAGGGGTTGATCCGCAGGTCGAGGGGCGGCGGCGTGGCAGCGGCGCGTGCGAAGGCCTCGGCTCCTTCCGCCGGCAGCCAGGCGAGCAGGGCCGTGGCCAACCAGGGGGGGAGCGAATGGCACAGCCCCAGGCGCTCGGCGGGGTCGGCGGGGAGGCTGAGGCCATCCCAGGGAGCCAGGGGGCCAGGCAGGGCCTCCCGCCGGCGCAGCACCGCCCGGAGGATGGCATTCACCGTGGGAGCCAGCCGGGCCAGTCCGATGCGCCGCGCCAGGGCGACGCTGGTGCTCACGGCCGCCGACACCGGCACCCGCTCGCTGAAGAGGATCTGGTACAGACCCACATGAAGCAGCCAGCGCAGGGGTGGGGGCTGGCGCTCGGCGACCATCCGGGCATGGGCATTGATCCAGGCATCCAGCAGGCGCCGTTGGCGAATGGCGCCATAGGCCAGCTCGGTGACCAGCCCCCGGTCCAGGGGCGAGAGCGATCCCTGAGCCAGCTCCCGCTCCAGGGCCGCATCGGCATAGGCACCGGCCGCCACCGCCAGAAGCACCCGCCAGGCGCGATGGCGCGATTCGAGACCCGGGCCATCGGGGCCCTGCCCATCCCCAGGCGCCATCAGAACACCAGCGGCAGGGGTGGATCCCAGCGGAAGCGGGCCAGGGGAACCCGGCCGCGAGCATCCACGGGAATTCCCTCAGCCACCAGCAGGTCCCGCTGGATCCAGTCGCTCCCCTCGCGGCTGGGGGTCATGGTGATCGAGCCACGGGCATTCACCACCCGGTGCCAGGGGATGGCAGTGGGCAGCGGCAGCCGCCGCAGGGCCCAGCCCACCTGGCGGGCCCGCCCCCAGGCCCCGAGAAGTTCGGCCACCTGGCCGTAGGTGGCCAGGCGAGCCCTGGGAATCCGGGCCACCAGCCGCCAGACCCGCTGATCCCACGGCCCAACCGGCAAACCATCAGCGTCCGGTCGCCCCAGAGCAGGAGGGGCATCACCCCAGGGTTGCGTCAGGCCCCCGCCATCCAGCAGCCAAGATTCCAAACCGATCACTCCCAGGTGGACCAGGTTTCAGGCCGGGGACTTGCCCCGAGCACACAATCCTGCATCCCCATGGCGCTGAGGCGGTGCCGCGCTGGCGGTAACTTGACCGCAATAGCCAGGGTTGAGCCCTGCCGGAGGAAGCGCCGCCCAGGCCCGATCCTCTTCCACCTGCTATCAACCTCGCCTCCTGGCCCTGATGAACTCCGCCGAAGGTCCGGCCCCAGTCGCTATCGGTAGCGAACCGAAGCCAGAATCCGGCGCCACAGCCGCGGTGACTTCCAAGAAGGCCCGCATCTCCGGCTTCCAGGCCAACCGCCTGGCCAATTTGGCGAGCGGGGGAGCCACCACCTTCCTGATCGGTGGGGTGGCGGCCGTGTTGCTTGCCCTGTTTCCGTTGCGGCTGGCCGACCGGCAATGGCAGCTGGGGGTGCTGGCCAATCTGGTGTCCAATGGCAGCTGGGTCCTGATCGGTCTGGTGCTGCTTCACCTGGCCTGCACGCTGCAGCCGAGGAATCAAGCGCTGAGCCAGCGCCTGTTGCTGTGGCGGCGTCTGGCGGCCCTGGCCGCTGTGGGCTATTTGCTGATCGTTCCGCTGCAGGTGGCGATCACCTGGCTCGGGGTGGATGCCTCGCGCAACGAGCGCGAGCGGGTGATCAGCAAAAGCGAGACCCAGCTGAAGGCTTACCGCGATGCCCTTCTGGGCGCCCCCAATCTCACCGATCTGAAGGAGCGTCTGGGGGCGATCCCCGGCGCCCCGCCCCTTCCTGAGCAGGCCTCGCTGCTTCCCTATGCGGATGTAAGGGAGGGGATGCTGCAACAACTGGAACAGGCGGAATCCCGATTTCGCCAACGGGTGCAGACCCTCCGGCCGGCACCCAACACCCTAGAGCTGGGGCGACAAACCGCGCGCGGAGCCATCGCCAGCCTGATGCTCGCCCTGGGCTTCGCGAGCGGCGCCGAGGGACTGTTCGGCAAGGCCTCTCTGCTGGAATCGCTCAAACTTCCCAAACGCAGCGCCATCCGCCCGATCTCGAAACCGCAAAATAAGACCCTGCTGCCTCCCCTGCAGCTGAACATCCCGCGCCAATGGCAGTTCTGGCGCGAGCGGTTCTGGCGCAAGAAGAAGAGTTCATCCAGCCGGCGGAACCGGGCATCTCGCTGAGCTGACGGGTTCGATTCCGATGCCCATTTTGCCTCGCCGATACCAGCGCCTCCGAAGCGTGCTCGACCGGCGCATGGCAAACCTCACGGTGCTGCTGGAGCAGGTGGATAAACCCCACAACCTCTCCGCGATCCTGCGCACCTGTGATGCCGTGGGGGTGCTGGAAGCTCACGCCGTTTGCCTGAAGGGAAGGATGCCCACCTTCAATGACACCGCCCTGGGCAGCCAGAAGTGGGTGCCGCTGCATGTGCATCCCGATTCGGCCACGGTGCTGGCCCAATTTCGGGAGCAGGGCTTCCGGATCTACGGCACCCACCTGGCCCAGGAGGCCGTGGATTATCGCCAGTGCGACTTCAGCGGCCCCACCGCCTTTGTGCTGGGCGCCGAGAAATGGGGGCTCAGTGAGTCCACGGCCGCCCTGGTGGACCAGGCGATCTTCATCCCGATGCAGGGCATGGTGCAGTCGCTGAATGTGTCGGTAGCCACGGCCACCCTGCTGTTCGAGGCGGTGCGGCAGCGGCAGGCGGCCGGGCTGCTGCCCCAACACGGCGAAGGGCTGCCGCCGGAGCTCTACAACAAGCTGCTGTTCGAGTGGGCCTACCCCCAGGTGGCCGCCTGGTGCCGCCGTGATGGGCGGCCCTATCCAGCCCTGGATGGAGAGGGCGCGATCAGCGAGGAGCTGCCGCGGAATTTGCGGCTGCGGTGCTGAACGCTGCTGGACATTCAGTCTGCTTGGAAGCCATCAATCGGCAGTGAACCGCTCGCCATCAGCCGCATCCGGATCGGCGGGATAGGCCGCTCGAAGGGCCTCCGCCACCAGCGCGTGATAGCGCTGGCGATGGCTGCGCTCGATCTCCAGCCAACTCTCTGGTTGCTCGGCAATCACCGTTCCGCAGAGGTAGGGGTGGCCGATGATCGGATGAACCTCCTGACGGCACACGCTGGACAGGGAGGCGTAGTCCTGCCGGGGTTCAGTATGCGCATAATGGCCAACAATCGGCGAATCCTGCATGGATACGCCAAAAAAAGCTTGCCTCAGCATAAATTCCGTATCCTCGAAATGACGCAAACCTGCCTGATAGCCGCAGCGAGAGAGGATCTCTGTGCGAGCCAGAAAACTGCTCTGTCCAGTGCAATACAGTCGGTCATTGATCAGCACAATTTTGTTCTCATCCAGCGAAACCCGGCTCCAGCCGGTGTTAAGCCTGTCCACGCTAGAACTCTGCAGCGCCAGCAGGGCATGCAGACAGCGCAGCGGATGAAAAATATCGTCGGCATCAAGGCAGCTGAAGAACGGCGCCGTGACCTCCTGGAACGCCCGGTTGCGGCACAGCCCCACGCCCCGGTTCCGCTCCAGCAGAAACACCGAAACCCGCCAAGGGGAGTCGCCGCCAGCGGCTTCAAGCTCGGCCACCAGCTCCTCCACCAGCTCGCGATCCTCAACCCGACCATCCACGCTGATCAAGCAATCGATCGCCACCCCCACCTGGCCGCGCAGGCTGGCGAGGGCTGCCTTCAGCAGATCGCGGCGGGGGGCATACACCGGCATCACCACGGCGATGCGGGGGCGGCTCTTGAGGTGGGCCAGCGCCTCCCCGCTCGCCAGGAGGGCCGTGAGTTCGGCATAGAGGGGAAACGAAAGCACCCGCAGAAACGACCAGTGGTTGGAATCGAAATCGAGCAGCTGAAGCGAGATCTGCTCGAGCTCGGAAGTCTCCATCCAGGGAAGTGAGCCCAGGGCATCGACTAAACCCCCGATCCTGTCGAGATGGGCGAGCTGCTCGGGATTCATAACGGCCAGGGTCGTGGGCCAGGAAGGGCGGGTGAATAGCTCACATCCATTCGGCGCTCAGACCCATGGGGCGCCAAGAACCACCGGCGGAGATGTCGGCACATTAACAACATCAAGAGGATGCGCAGACCAGGGATTCTTGGGGCCTTGATTATCAGCTTTTCGATAAAATGAAAGCTCGATGACTTGCGGCACCATATAGCCAGCGAGATCGATCAAAGGCAAGCAGTTGTTGGCATGGGCATGCACGCAGTCGAACCGGCGGAGCAGCTTGTGCAACACGGGCAGAAAGGAGGTATTAAGGAATCGCGAACTTTGCAGAAAGGGTAGCATGTGAAACTCAACAACCACAATGCGAAAGCGTTCAAGAACTGAGTCGGAGACCGACAGCATAGAACGATACTCTGCTCCTTCAATATCCATTTGAAGGAGAAGATTCTCCGAGTCGGCGTGATTACTTCCTAGCACCCACTGATCAAGGCTCTGCGTATCATCACCATCAAAGCTCCCTAGCCACTTGCGGCTAAAAAATTGCTTCTCGGGGTTCAGCTGAAGCTGATCACCGTCAACCGATGCATCGCAAAGGTAAGAGGGAATGCCAAAATCCTCAGCCAACTGAAGCTCAAAGTTGACCAACGTGGAAACGCCTGGCGAAAAACAAGCGTCTATGGCAGTAAAATCGTCCGGCAGCAGATAGGCTCCATCTCCAGATCCGCCGATTCGGATCAGCTCTTTGCTGCAACCCGTGGGCACCATCAACTCAACAGCCTGTCGCACGTCACGATCCGACGCCGGTGAACTCCAATCGCAAAAATCAAGCAAGCGATCGATCTGGAACTCGCTCTTCAGAAAATAACTTGCGTCCAGTGGAATCTGGATATAAAGCTGATTGTTCATTCGCAATTTAATCCTGTTGCTGTCAAGGATAGCCTGACCACACTAAAGGCTCACTCCTAAGGTTTTCCGATACCACTCAACCACTGCTCCAGTCCCTCCCCCAGAAACGACAGCCCCAGCACCAGCACGAACATCGCCAACCCGGGATAGAGGGCCGTCCACCAGATGCCCGTGGGCACCGCCGTGAGCGCCTGCTGCAGATCGCCGCCCCATTCAGGAATCGTTTCCGGCAGGCCCAGACCCAGAAACCCCAGACCCCCCAGCACAAGCACCGCATCAGCGGCATTGAGGGTGAGCAGCACCGGCACCGAGGTGATCACATTGCGCAGCAGGTAGCGGCGCAGGATCCAGAGCGGACCGGCCCCGAGCGAGCGGGCCGCCTCCACGAACAGTTCGGCCTTCACCTGGGCGCTCTGGTTGCGCACCACCCGGAAGTACTGGGGCACGTACACCACGCACAGGGCGGCCGCCGCATTCGGCAGCCCCCGCCCCAATAGGAAGGCAAGCACCACCGAGAGCAGCAGCACCGGCAGCGTGTAGAGCGTGTCCATCAGCAGCACCAGCACCCGGTCCACCCAGCCGCCGAGGTAGCCGCTCACCATGCCGAGGGGAACCCCGATCAGCAGGGCCAGCACCAGGGCGATCGCCACCACCTGCAGGGCCACGCCGCTGCCGGCCAGGGTGCGCACGCATACATCCCGCCCCAGCCGATCCGTGCCGCACCAGTGGGCCAGGGAGGGCGGGGCGTAGATCGGATTGGCCAGGCCGGCATTGGGATCGGCGAGCACACCCAGATGAATCAGCAGCGGCGTAAGCAGGGCCACCAGGCCATAGGCGAGCACGATGGCCACGCCCCAGCGGGCCATCCGCACCGAGAGGGTGGCACCGGCGGGAAGCCGGAGGGAACGCAGCACCGGGTGCAGGGCAAGGAATGCTCAGTCTGGGCTTTCAGCACGCGCCCACGGCTCCTGGGCCAACAGCAACCCGCTTTCGGTTTCGTAACCTGGATGTCCCTCACTCCCACACCGGAGGCAATCGCCCGAGCGCGTGTGTGACCCCATCGTTGGCCCCGAACCCCGTCTCCACCCCGCTTCTTCGCAGCACGCCCCTAGAGGTCGTGATCGTCGATGATGATCCCCGGATGCGCCAGTTCCTGTGCGGTGAGCTGGAGGTGGAGGGTTATACGGTGCGGGAGGCCGCCGATGGCCAGAGTGCCCTGATCGCCCTCCGTGATCAGCCCGGCGACCTGATTCTTCTCGACTGGCTCTTGCCGGATTTCAGCGGTGTGGAGGTGTGCCGCCGCATCAGGGCCAGCGGTATCACCACGCCGATTGTGATGCTCACCGGCCGAGATGGGGTGCAGGAGCGGGTGGAGGCCCTCGATTCAGGCGCCGACGACTTCATCCTCAAGCCCTTCTCCGTGGAGGAGCTGCTGGCCCGGCTGCGGGCCCACCTGCGCCGCAGCTCCTACGGCCAGGAGGAGGACCACGGCGAACGCCTGATCTACGCCGATCTGATCCTCGACACCGCCACCCGGGAGGTGAGCCGTTCCGGGGAAGCCATCACCCTCTCGGTGCGGGAGTTTGAGCTGCTCCGCCACCTGATGGAATCGCCCAACCGGGTTCTCGAGCGCCCAGCCATCCTGCGGGCCGTGTGGGGGGAGAACCACTTCGGCGACGACAATCTCCTCGATGTTTACGTGCGCTATCTGCGCCGCAAACTCGAACCGGCCGGTCGACCCACCCTGATCCAGACGGTGCGCGGCGTGGGCTTCATGCTGCGGGAGGGTGATCTGCGTGGCTGACACCAACGCCAGTTCCGGTGCGCCCCGCTCCGTGGCGATCGTGGATGACGATGTGCGCATCCGCACCCTGCTGCGGCTGGAACTGGAGGATCTCGGCGCCCTGGTGATCTGCTTCAGCTCTGCCGAGGAGGCCATCGATAGCCTCCGCCACGACAGCGTCGATCTGGTGTTGCTCGATGTGGGCCTGCCGGAGATGGATGGCATCACCTGCCTGCGTCGGCTGCGCCAACAGGGGATGGCCACCATGGTGGTGCTGATGAGCGGCCACTGGGATCCGGAGGATGCGCAGGAGATCAAGGCAGCCGGCGCGGATGGCTACGTGATCAAGACCGGGCTGCCGGCACTGCTCGCGGAGCTGATCGAGCAGGCTCGCTGAGCTCCGGCTCAGGGGCCAAGGGCAACAGCAACCGGAAATCGGCCCCTCCCCCGGGGGCATCGCCGATTTCCACCCGTCCGCCCATCGCCTGCATCAGCGTGTCCACCACCGCCAGGCCGATCCCGCTGCCGGGCACATCACCGGTGCTACGCCCCCGCTGAAATCGCTCCAGCAGGTGGGCCCGGTCCTCCTCCGGCACGCCGGGCCCTTGGTCGAGCACATGCACCAGCACCGCATCGCCGCAAGATTCCCAAGCCAACTGCACCAGGCCGGTGGGGGGGCTGTACTTGAGGGCATTTTCCACCAGGTTGACCAGACACTGCTCGAAGCGCTCGGGATCCCCCAGCGCGTGCTCAGCAGGCTCTCGCTCGGCCGATTCCGGCGCCAGATGCAGCCGTCCGGCGGCCATGGGCCTGAGGCGATCGACCACCTGAAGGCAGGCAGATGCCACATCGAAACGCTGACGCCTCAGGGTGAGATGGCCGGCGTCGCTGCGGGCGATATCGAGCAGATCGGTCACCATGCGTCCCATCCGGGCCGCCTCCTCCTCGATCAGATGGAGCTGTTCCCGCTCGGCGGCGCTGAGGTTGATGCCGCGGCGCTGCAAGCGGGCCGCATAGCCGGCCACCAGGGTGATCGGCGTACGCAATTCGTGGCTCACGGCATTCACGAAGGCCCGCTGCCGCTCCCAGGACACCGCCAGGCGATCGAGCAGATCGTTGAAGGAGCCGGCGATCCGCTGCAGTTCGCGGGGCTGGGGAGTCAGAGGCAGGCGCTGGCGCCCAAGGGTTTCGGTTTCAATCTGCTCCATCCGGTCGCTGAGCTCCTCCAGGGGCCGGAGTCCGGCGTTCAGCACCGGCCGCAGCAGGGCTGAGCTCACCAGGGTGGATATACCCGCGAACATCAGGAACAGCAGGGAGTTGCGCTGCTGCCGGCGGATGTCGAGGGTCACATCCTGCACCACAAAGAGAACCCCTGCCGCCGGATTGGAGCCCAAGGGTGTGGCGCTCGTGAGATAGCTCTGCCCCCCGTAGTCCAAGGGGCCAGCCACCGGGATGCCCCACTGCCGGCGCTGCACCAGGGCTTGGAGGGGCAGCAGGACAGGGCTGCGATCCAGGGCGCTGAACAGGGGCCGGATACCACCGCTGCCCTCGACGATCCAGGCGTCCACCCCGCTGAGGGAGAGGTCAGTGGGCAGGGTTCCCTGCTGCTGCACCAGAGCCCGTAACTGGCTGGCCATCTGCCGGTGAGCTTCCCTGCGGTCATGGTCCGCGAGCCATCCGTAGGCCACGAGCAGCACCCCATAACCCGCCATCACCGCGATCACACTGGCTCCGAGCAACCACTCGCGCAGGGAGCCACGGGGGCGGGCCAGCAGGGAAACAGACAAGCGCAACAGTGTCTTCCCGCAGGCTAGCCACCATGCCTGGGCGGATCCTTCCTGGACGACCAGCCCACACAACGATGCCAAGTGAGAAAAGCCTGAGAACTCAGTGAAAATCTCATTCATTCCACCGAACAAAACCGTGAATCATTTCCCAGGCAGGAGTGAATAAAGCCAAAAGGAACTGCATGGATGGAGCGGAAAGCCCAGTGGCCGCAGGGCATCCGCTGCTAGCCGCTTCACCTAGAGGCCAACTCCTATGGATGGCGAAACCCGGAGCAAGCGCCCTATAGTGGTTAGGCAAACATGCATCTGTATTCATGCGCACCCAACTCCTATGGATGGCGAAACCCGGAGCAAGCGCCCTATAGTGGTTAGGCAAACATGCATCTGTATTCATGCGCACCCAACTCCAACTCGAGCTGCTCCGCAAACTGCGTCAGCGCAAAGGTCTGGCCAAGGGCTTCACCCTGATCGAACTGATGATCGTGGTGGCCATCCTCGGCCTGCTGGTCGGCGTGGCCCTTCCCCAGTACCTCGGCGCCCGCTCGGCTGGCGCCGCCGGCGCTGCGGTGGGTGAAATCGTGGGCCTGGGCAAGGAATGCGCCACCTATCTCACCTCCGGTGGGGTGGGTCGACCCGTTGCAAACTGTGCAACCGGTGCCACAGCTTCCTTCTCCAAATCCTGGTCCGGCACCGTAGCTGGCCTGAACTGCCTCAACGTAGCGAACCCCGCATCAGGGTCGACCAGGGCCATCGTCAACGTGACCAGCGACGGCGTTATGTCCTGCACCTTTAGCTGATTTCCGGATTGTTCTGAGGAATACTCCGAAGAGCGTTTCTGGATTCCCCCCGGCCATGCCGGGGGGCTTTTTTTATGCAGCAGTTTTATGCAACAGGCATCACACGGCGGAACCAGGGGCTTTGCTCATCGCGAGGAAGGCTTGCTCCAGTTGGCGGGTGAGATCCAACCCATCGAAGAGTGGGCTGGTGAGCACCCGGTGGCGCAGTTCCGGCTTTGAAGCCCGCAGGGCCGGAAGATCGGCGCAGAGTTCGGCCACGATGGCGGCGAACTGTTCGGGCGTTTCGGCGATCCACTCGGGCCTGCCCAGGCCCTTGAGGAT
>Ga0315905_10001838_pt1 | contig 22525 bp, 28 predicted proteins | sample LakEriMetagenome_5_FD_203522 | JGI IMG/M metagenome (GOLD analysis project Ga0315905, IMG submission 203522) | Freshwater fungal communities from buoy surface, Lake Erie, Ohio, United States - Buoy 4 MA121 | ecosystem: Environmental > Aquatic > Freshwater > Lake | place: USA: Lake Erie, Ohio...
AGCAAATGTAACTCCTCAAAGATAAGACGCATTGCCATGTTATCGGTCATTGATGGGCGCATACTACGCTTTGCAGTTAGCACAAACAACTTGCGTAGCAATTCAATTTCGCGGTTTTTATCATACTGCTTCACGATCAATCCTTGTTTTAATTTTACCATTTACTATTTCATACTGGTCAATATATGCTAGCAGTGCTTTATTTGCAACATCTTGAATTTTTTGCCTTTCCCAATATGCAATAGCCTTAATTTTATCAATAATGTGTTGCTCCAATATCAAGGTATGACGTTTGCCCATTGTGTAACCACTACCTTGTTTAACCAATACCTTTGAAGTAATACCGCCATTATGGATTGGCTTTAATTCTTTAATACAAAATTTTTCTACTTCTAAATAGTTATCGCAAAAAACTACTTCTACCTGATTCCATTGAAATAATTTACTGATACCACCAGGATACAAATGTTGTGATAATCTATTAAATAAATTTTTGGAACATCCTACATATTGCACATCTGATTTATAACTAAAAATATAAACTCCCGATTTTTGCAATAAGCCCTTGCTAAACTTTAGGTGGTATTCAATACTAGATTTTTCTAATAACATTCTTTCCATCTTAGTATTCATTTTGGTTCTCGATTAATTCCTTATAACGTTCCTGCCTGTACTCTGTGAACTGGTAGGGTCTGTTCTTGTACACACGAAAGCGCACATCGTTATTCCATTGCGGCAGCGCATCGTATTCGCGCATCAAGGCTATTTCAATCTGTGGCGGGTTGTCCCTTTTCACTTCGCGTGCCGGGGCTTCTTCTATCTTCAACTTATCCGCTGCCTGTTGGATAGCGTCCACTACCTGCGGGTGTTGGAACATTTCGTAGATGTTGTTGGCTTGCTTTTCATTTTCATTAATTCCATCAACCGCAAGTTGGCGTTGTGCATCATAAAGCGGAAACCATGCAAGAATTGTTGCCGGGTCGATGCGGTTGTAAATGGTACCATACGCACCAATAGCACCACGATCTAAACACAACTGGATATCTTCAAGGCTGTACATCCACATCTTATCCAGAATGTTCTCAGCGCAAAACTCAATCTGCATAGCGTTCATATTGTTCTGCACGTTGAGCAGTTGTGTACACCGTGTAACCAACTCCATGATTTTAATCTTTGTAGTTGTTCGGTCAAGTTTACGAAGTAGTGCTATCTTGTCTTGCTTCATCGCGTGCTCGACTGATAGCGACTGCATCGCGGAAAAGTGCCTCAGCTTTTGCAATGTGTTCTGCTGTTGTAATTGGTTGTTTTGCATAATTATTTGGTTTTTGATTTTCAAACTTAGTATTATTATTCATCCAGTTGCGCACGGCGGCTTCCCAATTTTTCATTTTGTTCTTGCCCACCATCCATCCATTGCTTTCGTAATGGTTGAAGAATGCCTTGGATTCGGTTACTACTTTGGCATCATTCCACACGTTCCCGGCTAATGAATTTTTTTCTTTCATAAATCCTAAAATTTCATCATACGTCGGAGCGCGAAAGCGCGACTTTGAAACATTAGCATTTACATTTTCATTATCATTGACATTAACATTCTCATTTACATTATCATTTACATTTACATTAGCTTCAACCTTGCTTACATCTTGCTTCGGTTTTGCTTCCTGTTTGCTTATGACTTGCTTTACTTTTGGTTTATTCCCGTTCTCGTATCGCTTTTGGTTTGCATCAAGTTGTGGCTTGATTAAAGTGAACACGGTTTTAGCCACTCCTTTCAATTCAACCTCGGTAAAGTTCAATGCGTATTCAAATATGGCAGAATAAACTTGTGCCTGTGTATCGGCATCAAGTTCTTTAATCGCTTCGTAAAACGATCTATAAAAGACTGTGGATTCTCTCATAAGAATAAACCCACCACTACACACAAAGGACTATCCGCGCACGAAAGTGCTATGGCAATGCGGTAATGGTGGGATTTAAAATGTTTTTCATACGGATAGTCAAGGCAAAGATAGTCAAACTATCTCTACTTCCAAATAATTGTAGCGATTATAAAACCTACCATCGCACCAACAGCCAGTATCAAAAACATTTTGCTGTTGCTCGTGTCGCATTCTGCTTCACGCACTATGGGCATGGCTGTTGGCAACGGTGCTTTGCGGATAGGCTTGATGGTTAGTTGTGGTGTTGGCTTTGATTTTAAACGATGCGTCTGCGTATAAGACCGAACCCGTACTTGAATATCATGCACATCACTGATTAAAGGTGGTCTTGACAAGTTCCACTTGTATTCGCTTTTACCAACCTGTTTGAATAAGCCAATCTCTTTACCTGCCGTAAGGAAGTTGTTGCTTACCTTGAACTGACGCATGGTGTTCTTTGAGTGAAAAGATGGTTGTCCGCAGATGTACTGAAGCACCATCATGTATTTATTTTTCGTATTGCTCATTGCTCTAAATACTTTTTAATTGTTATTGTGAATTCTTCAAATGACCTGCACACCTTGACTGCATATCCTGCGTTGATAAGCTGTGCGTGAACGATTTTTTGCGTGTCTGAAAGTTTACCCTTTTCGGTTTTCATCTCGATGAACAGCGCGTGGTAAGCACCCGATGGTAGACATATCATTAAGTCAGGCATACCGGGCATAGCCCCTTCAGCCTTTAATATGTTCCAACGTTTCGCCCGTTGCACTGGAGTACCACCAATGAACACCCCGTTAGGGAAGGAAGCAATCAATGTGCGCGGAAACGAATAGCGAAACCACTCAACACACCGTTGCTGTATTTTACTTTCCTCATGCTTCATGCATCATGGTATTAGATACGGCTAACCAAAACTTACCGATGTATTCTTCATCCGCTTCCAAATGGATCACGGGCAAATCACGCTCAAGCTGTTGATATTCCCAATGGCCTAACGAATGAACATCGTAATCACAGCCAAGTGACACAGGACAATAGGCAACCGATGTACGCTCGACAGGTATATCAAACCGTACTATCATGCTATTCTCATTATTGATAGTAATCAAGTAGCACATACGATTCTCGTTAACTATCTTCTTTTTGACTATATACATGTTCTTGCCATTAATCGTGCGTATGTCGTGAACATCGTATTCACTTTGCATCGAATCGGTAAACTCCTCATGAAACTCCAGGGCATCAAGCTTCTTATTCATTTCATTCCACTTGGCCTCTTTCTTATCGGTGGTGAATATGAACTTGCACCATTGAATCAGTTTGGCATTACTCACGTTTAAATTCTTGCGTATCTGTTCAAAGCTAAGTTTGTCGAAATGCTTTATGATATACAAGATGTCGCTGCGAGTTGGTAGCATGTCCTTACGCATTTTCTTTTTAATTACATTACTCATCGCCTTCGTTTTTGATTGTTATTGATTTAATTAGTTCGCACACCGGTAGATCCATAGCCTTCGACAAGTTAATGAGTTGCTGAAGCTTGATGGTCTTGGCATCGTACAGCCAGTTGTAAAGAGTACGGTCTGATATTGGTGTGCTGCTTTTACGCATCGCACGAAGTAGGGCAGCATTACTGCCCACCGTTCGCGCTATCAATCCGTTCAGTTCGTTGTGCTTTCTCATGGCTTTGGTTTTAGTTCAGGGTTAACAGCGTAGAACACTTCGCGGTGAGCCTCACTAAACACGTGCATGAATACAGCTTCATCAATAGCCCTATATCGCTTGTCGCGCATATCTATTTCGAGTCTTGACTGAACCTGCATTGAATCGTCGTACTTACGCGTTTCAATCTGCTTGTTGGTGCTGTAACTCAAAACCGTTGTTAAAACCATGTCAGCTGACATGCAGCAATAGATGTCGCCAAAACTACCGCACGTGTAAAAGAAAGGCAATGTGATTTGGGTTGTACCGTTTACCACTGGGTGGTAGGTGTTTACTTCGATAACGTTTGTCATTGTATTGATTTATTAAAGATTAAAAAAATGATTTGAAATTTCAGTGTTGACCGCGTTCTCTATTTCGTCGTGCAACTCACGAAAGTTTGAGTTGTCTATGCACTCGGTCATGTCAAGCTTATCGCACATCACTCGGTAGGATACATCGTCTGCATCGAACTCAGATGGGCTATCGTATGTAGCCTCACGGTAGTAGGGATTGTAACTTACTTCGATTGTAAGTAGTGCAGGGATAGTGCTGCTCTCATGGTCAAATTTAAAATGATTCATCGCTTTTGTTTTTGATTACCTTTGTATTGATGGGGACAAATATATGCAAGATTATTCAGTATGCAAATTATTTCGAAAATATTTTTTGGATAACTGTATAAATAGCAACATATCAAGGTATTACGATGCATGGCTTGATAAGGCCACAAGGCTTGCACACGACAAAAACAAGGGTAGTGATCTATTGCACGAGGTTCTTGCCCGGTTAATGGATAGACCAGAACAGGACATAAAAGATATAGTATGCCGGGGCAAAGTAGAGGCATACATTAACAGGGCCATTTGGCTATCATGGCACAGCAACCGTTCAGATTACGCTATCAAATACCGCAAATACTACGACTTGCACGTAGATAAGCACGTAGAAGACACCAAACAGGATGAGACATGGATAGGTGCGTTCGTAGATGGTGAGTATTTATACAGCGCAATCGGGCGCATGCATGAGTTTGATGCCATCTTGCTACGTCTATACAGCAAACCTGACTTTGATTACAAAGAACTAAGCGTTACAACGGGCATACCCTACCCCTACTTACGCACGTCAATACATAGGGCATTAAAAAAGATTAGAGAATATGTTAAACTTCAACGCGCCATTGCACATTCAGAGAGAGAGGCTAATGACTTGCAAAAAATGTAAGTTCTACCAACCTACATTCGGCACATGTGGCACACCTTTAATCGGTGGAACCGTCATGCCTGAGGAAAACGAGGTCACTTACTACAAAGAAAAGATAAAGCTATGCGGTTGCTTCATGGATGTAAAGACGAAATTCCGATTCACGTCATGCCCGGCACACAAATGGTTCGCTATTGATTGGGAACCAAATGAGATTGCGGCGTTAGATGAATTTATTCAACGCATCCATAAGGCGAATAAGATTGAACGTGACGATTTGCAGCTGTTGTACTATTGGTTCAGTAAGATTACAAAGAAACATGAAAAGCCTAGTGCGTGTGCAACCTGCATCCGCGATCTAATAAACGAGTTCAGAAGGCAATTAGGTAAAGTATAAACTAAATAAATAATAACATGCCCCTACCAACACCAACAACAGACGAATCAAAGAGCGCATTTATCGCACGTTGTATGAGCGATGCAAAAGTGCAAGGTGAGTTTCCCGATTCGCAACAGCGCATAGCCGTATGCATTGCGCAGTATGAACAGAAATAAATTGTTTTTATCAAAAAGTAACAAATGTTTGAAAAAGGAAAATCAGGCAATCCAAACGGCAGGCCCGTTGGTGCCGTAAGCGACAAGGTCAAAATGTGGAATGAGTTAGGCGAATGGTTTGTGCAGGAAGGTGCAGCCAAGTGCATGCGCATTATGAATGAAATGGAAGATGAGGAATACATCAAACATTACACGGCGCTGCTCGAATACTTCAAACCAAAACAAGCCCGCATGACTATGGCAGGTGATTCAAAAGCACCGGTTATCATTCAGGTACATTCGGACTTGTAACAAATAACACGTAAAAACTACAATAAGACGGAACATGAAACTAAAGTTCAGCATAGCAGCCAACGCTAAGGCGGTTACACTTGCCAAGTACATCGACTACCAGAACGCAGTCGATAAGTTAGAGCGCGTGCGGGTTATTACAGGCAAGAGTATGGATAACGTGCGCCTGCTACAATCACAAGTCATTGATGAAATCATCATTCGTTTTGAAGCTGCAATCAAGTTAGGTAGCAACGACTTTGAACGCAAGGTGCGAATAGGTGCAATTGAGTTAGGGTTCATTCCTAACCTTAACGAACTAACCTTTGGTGAATACATCGACTTGGATACCCATTGCACTGGCATCTACAAGGACGGTAAAATAAACGGTGTTGCTGCTCATAAAATGATGTGCATACTATACCGCCCCATCAAAGCTAAGTTCGGCAAGTATTACGATGTAGAAGCGTACAACCCAAACGCTAAACGGAAGTATGAGGATGAAGTATTGCAGCTAACGCTTGACCATGTACTCAATGTGCTGCTTTTTTTTTCGAGTTTAGAAATAGAACTATACAACAGTTCCCTAGAATATTTGGCCAAGGAGATAACGGAGATAGTGAAGGAGATGACGCAGGAACAACCCCTGACGGCTTAGCCGCATACGGGTGGTTTCATATCATTGAATCACTAGCCGAACGTGACATAACAAAGTTTGACGCGGTAACAGAGCGTGGTGTATATGAAGTGTTCACACACCTTACATATTTAGCCGACTATGTATACACGCAAAAAATTGAAATGAGAAAAAGACAACGCTAATGAGTAGTTACAATTATAGCTATAACGTTCTTATCAATCGCCTGGAGGCATTCGCAGCAGGACACTTTTTGATTAGACGCTTCACGCATGGGCAAATCGATATGAGCGACCAACTTCAGGACGATCAATATCCTTTCATGCACGTTACGCCTGATACCATTGAGCCTGTGCAAGGTGCAATGAACTTTGGTTTTCATATCATGTTTGCCGACATACCACGTGATAAAGAATACAAGGCAGAATATCAGCGTGAGGTTATTAGCGATTGCATCCGATTAGGGCAGGACTTGATTGCCGAGGTCAAGAACGGTCTTGAACTATTTGGGTTCGATGTTCAGTTGCTTGAAACGCCCACTTTCGAACCGTTCATGGAGGAACAAAAGAACACGGTTACGGGTGTTGCGTTTACTTTGAAGCTTTCAGTACCTTGGGACTGGAGTGCTTGTGACATACCCGCGATTTGGTCTGTTGGTGGTGCAAGTGGTAGCGGCGGGACAGGAACCGGCTACGGCATCGAACTTCAGACCAATGGTGTTGACAATGTTGTGCAGACTAAACTTAACTTAGTTGAAGGCACGAACATAACAATTACCGACTTAGGCAATGGCTCGGTTACGATAGACGCAGCGGGTGGTGGTACGAACGATTTTGTAAGTACCGAGTTCAATGTCAATCACACCACATCAACAGGCAACCAATATGTAATAGGTGACCGCGTGTGGTACAATGGCAACGTATACCAATGCATTGCAAACAACGACGCGCTGCTACCTACAAACACTTTGTATTGGCAACTTGTAGGTGTTGGTTACAGGTTGCGTCAAACGCCTGTGGATTGGAACGCAACAAGTGGCGACTTTCAAATATTGAATAAGCCAACCATTCCTGCGGCACAGGTTAATTCAGATTGGAATGCTGTAAGTGGTGTTGCTGAAATTCTAAATAAACCCACCATTCCCGCTGCTCAAGTGAACTCGGACTGGAATGCTGTGAGTGGCGTCGCTGAAATCTTGAACAAGCCAACAATACCAAGTCCGCAAGGCTTGCAAGATGTTATAATAACCGATAATGAGTTAACTCAAGATAACACGATAGTTGGTCAAGGTTATAATTTTACTTGGCAAAGCAACGAGACATTCTCAATTCAGCCCAATCAAACAGGATTATTTGAGGCTGTTGTAGGTAAGTTGACGCCTTCACAAAGCTATATTAAAATCGCGGAAACTGAGGCTCGTTTAACAAGCATCGGGGCAACAACTCAACAGTTTAAGGTAGATACAACAAAGCTATATATTCAAACCCCAAACGTAAGCACAAATGCAGCGGTTAATGGTCAAGTGTTAACCCTAGTTGATGATACAACAGGTGAAGTTGAATTTGATGCACCTGCTTCAGGTGGTGGAATCTTGCACGGCACAGCCGCAGGAACGGATACGTACACCGTAACAATTACAGGTGCGGGTGCATATGCCGATGGTGATGCGTATCTTATTCGCTTTCCAAATGGTAACACCACAGGCGCAACGCTAAACATAAACGCGCAGGGAGCAATACCGCTATATCGAAACAACGATGGCGCATTGATTGGTGGTGATATATGGGCGGGTGCTGAAATGCTTTGTATTTACAACTCAACTACAGCCGTATTTCAATGCATAGGCACTTCACCAAATAGCTTGTTTGCGTATGTAACCAACGCTGAAGGAAGCACAACGATCACTAAAGGACAGCCAGTGTATGCGTTTGGTGGCACAGGTGACCGCTTGACCGTGAAGCTTGCGTTTAATACAACGGATACAACGTCTGCGCAGACCGTGGGCATGGTAGTAAGCACATCAATAGCACCAAATCAAAAGGGTATTATAATCGTAGCGGGTCAACTTGATAACCTTAGTACACTACCAACATCCACCTTTGCCGATGGTGACGCTATCTACCTTGGTGCAACAGCGGGAAGCATAACCAATGTCAAACCATCTGCACCGAATCATTTGGTTTATCTTGGTATTGTAACGACTGCAAGCCCTGGCAATGCGGGACGCATGTACGTTCGTGTTCAGAATGGTTATGAGTTGCAAGAATTGCACAATGTAGTTGCTACCGCACCTGCAAATAATGACTATTTGTATTACGATTCAAGTACATTTCTTTACCGCTTGCGTCAATTAACCGCGTCATTGATTACCGATAGCACAACGGTTGGACAAAACCTTGTCAAGCTACCCAATCCAAGTGCTGTGCGATTCCTGCGCATCAATGCGGACAATACTGTGACCGCGAGAACGGCGGCTGAAATGGTAACTGATTTAGGAATCACATCCAGTTCTACTTCTATTCTTTATCAGTTCGCAAATGGTGATACGTTGGCCGCAGGTGCTACTCGATTCGGTGCTTTGTTTGGTGGCTCGGCTAACCATAACGCATCGGACAACGTGCGTAGAACACCAATGATAACAAACGGCACGCTCACTCGTTTGTATGTAATGACGAGCACAGCGCAACCCGCCACAGGTTCACTTGTTTGCACGGTGCGAAAAAACAGTGTAGATCAAGCATTGACCATAACTATTGCGGCAGGTTCAGCGGCGGGTGTGTTTAGTGATTTGGTTAACTCAGTAAGCGTTGTAGTTGGTGACCAAATGGGGATGAAGTTTGTAAACAACGCAACAGCAACGAGCGCAGGTATATTAAACAACCAAGTATTATTAACGATATGACATACACTTTTGATGGTCAAAATTTTGTGGTGGATAACAACGGTAGCGTTGTGATATTCAAGTGCGGTGCTGACAATGTCGAGCCAACAGAAAACGAGGATGGCTCATTGACATGGCCTACTATTAACGATGCTGCACAGGTTAATCGTAACCGAGTCAGCGAGGCTCTTATTGACTCAATCAACGCAACTCGATTTGCTCAATTATTAATTGCAAATGCATCAACAGCATACACCATCTTCTTGACTGAGATACCATGAGCGATGCGTTTGAGGACATATTAAACGAGTACGCGGTTGCTGTTATCGAACGCGCGCAATCAAACCTGCGTATTAAACGTAAGGTACGGGGAAAGATTGTTAATCGTTTTGCATCGGGCAATTTGTCAAAGTCACTTTACTACAATTTAAAGTTCCGATACAACAAGCCAACACTTGACTTTACGGTGAGCAATGATGCAGCGGGTAAGTATGCCGATGTCATTGAGTATGGACGCAAACCTTATCCGGGACAACCAAACAAACGCCCACCTGTAAAGGCGATTGAAGACTGGATACGCATCAAGCGTTTGAAGCTGCGAAATAATCAAGGCCAATTTATAAAGTCAACGGATTCAACTATTAAGGCAGCAGCACTACGCATTGCAATCAACATTGGTGAACGCGGCATTGAAGGAATCAACTACTATCAAGATGCAATCAATGATACTTGGGATGAGTATAAAGACAAGTTGATGGATGGTTATGTAAAAGGAATTGAACAAAGATTACTACTAAATAAAAGATAATGGCAATAACAATAGAAGACCAGCCATACAAGTGGGCCATACGTGGTCAAAAGCTAATGATCATTGCAATCAGTGACGAGATATCTAATCCGGGCTTTCGATACGGTGTTGACGTTACAATAGAGGGTAAGCTATATTCCTTCTATGTATCGGCCGCTCCCGATGATAGATTGTACTTTGACCTTTCGCCACTTGTTGATGATATGCGCAACGTGCTTGGTGCTAATTCACACTATGCAACAGATGATACGGTTGATGATAACAGCAAGTTGGACATAAGCTTTACGCTTAGTGAAAACTGGATAGTGAATGGGGTGCTTACAGTCAATGCCGGCAGCGTGGTTTCAGGAGAACCTATGATTGCTATCAATGGTTATTTTCAAGTAATCGATGGTTACAAACCAAACGTGCTCACAGGCTCGGCAAAAGTACAGCGGTCGCTTACATCATTCCTAACGAGCCTACCAATGTCAGATAGGTTCGGGGGCATGCACGTTAACAAGTATCAAAGTTCATGGGCATTTGGTAGTACTAATAACCTTATTTGGATTCCTGTATTTGAAAGTGATTACGGCTTGTTATCTATACCGGGCAATGACACGTACTTAACTAATAACGTAGTCGATACTTATCGAATCGGTATGTTTCCTGCAACGGGTTTGCCCGTAACGGAAACACTATCATTAAACGGATATGACATTGAAGGTTTGCCAGTGTATCCTGCCAACCTTAACGACTTTACCACGTTAACTGTTAAGCCTTCGCTGTTTCCTAACTGGCGTTGTTACACAGTTTCCGTGTTTAATGGCGTATCTCAAAAAAGCAAAGCCTTTATATTCTACAATGCGGGTGTATATGGTCAGCGGGATTGCAATTACTATAACATGCGTCTAGCGTTTGTGAATAGTAAAGGCGGGTGGGATTACTTTAACTTCATTAAGAAATCAGAAACAACTGATGAAATAGAACGCAAGAAGTTTAGACGTGTGTTGTTCAATGGTACAACTGCAGTTTTCAAAGCTACCGACCGAGGATTGCAAGAACGCAGGAACTTAGTGCAACAGGTTATCACAATCACAAGTGACTTTATTAGTGAGGGCGAGTTTCAATTCCTGCGCTCGTTACTTGTAAGCAATCAAGTTGAATGGCTAACACAGGACGCAGGTAAAAACATCTCAATACCTGTGAACTTAGACGATACGTCGTATGTGGAAAAGAACACACGTGATGGCAAGCTGTATAACGTAACTTTAAAGATGCGAATCGCAAACGAATACTGGACATAACATGAACGGAGAAGTACAACTGATAGTAGGGGATAAAAAATTTTTAGTTAGTGCACCGGCCCAAAGTTCGGGTTTAGCGGGTTGCTTAGGTATTCGCGTTTTCCAAGATGTCACATCCTATTTAGGCAATAAACTTACATACACAGATGCGATATATGGTACGGTACAACAACCCTATGTTGTATTCAGTCCGTGGAATGGTGTGTTTATGATACTGGAATTGACAGGTTCGTGTATACCATATACTTTTAGTGCAGCGGGCACGGTTAGTCTTTATAATGAAACAAGCAATTATATAGACCTATTCGAAAACGAAAGCATATCGCAGAATTGGAAATTCCAAGACCTTAACAACTTCACGTCACAGGGTGCATTTAGTCGTGAGTTCCGTGTGCCTTATAGTTACAACAATCAGCAAGCACTAGGTGCGCTGTTCGATGTTAATGCGGCGGGTGGGTTAGAAAACTATTTTCACTATAAACTACCAGCTGAAATCCGCGTTGATACGTTGCCAATCGCAGCCGGTTACATCCGCGTGCGTAAAGTATACAAGCAACAGAATAGAATCAATGAAGTTGAGTTAGCGTTTTACGCTGAGACACCTGACCTTGTACGCAACATCGGTGAAAAGAAGCTGCAGGATTTGGATATATTGACATCACTGGATGAAACAGTAACCTACCTTAATGTAATAGCACCTAATACAGAACGCATTTGGACAATTTTAGATCGTGGTCAATTATGGAGCGAAGGTGGTGAAACAGGTACTCGGTCTTTGCTTGACCCTACAAACCCAGTCGTGGCATCTAATTTAACACCCGCTCTGAATTGGTGGTTTTTATTCAGCAATATCATTAAGGAGGCGGGGTTTGAACTTGCAGCCGGTACGCTTGAAACGATACTAACTACGTACTGGATGCCTTGGTGCAACAACGCGGCATTGCAAGGAAGTGACACAACAGGAGGGCAGGGTTTATTAGTTGAACTATCAACTGAAAAAGATTATAATGATATCTTCGAATTTGATAACGAAATATTTGATAACGCTGGAGCTTACAGTACTACCTTTTTCACATTTACTGCACCGTTTCCGGGATCATATACATTCTCGTGGAATCTTATAATAACAAATTCAGGTAGTGGGACGGAATATTTTATAATGCCAATCATTAATGGTGTTCAACAGGATTTAATTAGTAACACTATAATTTTTACGGGTGCTGGCCCAAATACTTGGCAAGTAAGTACAACAATTACATTAGCTGAAAACGATATTATTGAATTTCGTGGTATTTCTAGCTTTGTTGGTGTAATTCCTAAACTTCAACCCGGTAGTACATTTAGAATGGAAAGCGCGGTATTTAGTTTTGGACAAACTATTTTCTACAATCTTAACGCGCCCGATATGCGACAGATTGATTTGGTCACCGACGTAATCAAGATGCATAACTGCGCTATTGTAGCTGATAGGGCAATACCAAATAAGATATACATCGTGCCACAGAATAGCTATTTGGGTAGTGGCGACACGCTCGATTGGACAAACAAACTTGACACGAGTAAGGACGTAGTTATAAGCAGCACGGTAGATTTACAAAAGGCCAAGTTCCAGTTTACCTATACGGCGGGTGAAGATATCATTTCGAAACCATACAGAAACGTTAACAGGATATATGGTGACTATGAGGCAATCGGATATACGGTTAACCCTAGCACACCACCTAGTGACTATGTAATAGGTGACCAAAAAATACAGCTTGTCACGCGATCCACACCAAGTGGTGTACTCAACGGTAGTGGTTATGTTATGCCGCTATTTTATGATGAATCATTAAAGTTTGTTATACCCGGGCCGCGTTGTCTTTTTGAAGCGGGTACGGTTAACATCAGATTGTATGCAGATAACGTTAACACAAGCGTGACTGTTGCAATGCCAGTGCTCAATAATTACAGTGTTGTTGTTGCATCTGTTGACGATGAAGATTTGAACTGGGCGCCTGAAACACCACCGCACTTTATCAATAGCAATCCATATAACAATCTGTTCAATAAGTATTGGCGCAGCTATATGAATGCTTTGTATTCGCCTGAAGGTAGAATCATGGAGGCATCATTTGCACTTGATTTAAAAGATATCGTAGGCTTTAAGTTCAGTGATAAGATTTGGATACAGGATAGCTATTGGCGCATTCTTGAAGTTAACGACTACAAGGTTGGCATGTACGAAAGCACACAAGTTAAGCTGTTGAAGTTTCTTGAAAGCCAAGAAGACTGCAATGGTGTGCCATCTGAGCAAACTTCCAACGGCGAAATCCTATTCATTGACTATAACGGTGACCCTATTGCATCCAATGAAAGTTGTTGCACGCGTTATGGCTTTACTTGGGATGAAGACAATGCTATATGTTGGGGTACTATAACAGGTACAAGACCATCACCACCAACCACAGGTACAGTAACCAATCCTGCAACTCGTGTAATCAAGGCAGCAAGACGTAATCTAAGTGTAACCAATTCATCTATCACGGGAACGGATGTAACCATTGCAGAAGGCAATGCCAACATGCTTGCGGTGGGTGAAAAGTTAGAACTCACGTCCAACGTTCGCGGTAGCACATTGCTTGGTAAAAACGTGTACACCAATCTCCCCGGTATTCACGTGGGCGGTGGCTATCGTGATGGCGACAATACAAGCACTTACTATGGATGGGCGCAGTTCGGAACATTCGTGCTGCATTCAAGACCCATCGTTGCAGCTTTAGGCACTGTTGTAGACTTGGACATTGAAGGTGTGGCAGGTCAATACATCAACATGCCTGATGATACGCTATGGAGTGTGGTAATGAACTTTACAATTAAGGACAGCATAGGAGCAAGTGAAACCTCATTGCATCACTTTACACTTGAAAAGATAGGTGGCGCTGCAACTGCTAGTGCCATAACCACACTAAGCACCATTGGCGCAATTGGAACTTATGTGTTCACGTTTGGAATTGATACTACGACTAATACAAATGAGCATCGAATCAATGTGACCGTAACAGGCGGTACCTATCCTGAAAACTTCTACATAACAGCATCCATACAATACCAACAAAGCAAAACAACATAACATGGACAACATCAAAAACTCATTGCGCTATTTGCAGCTCGGTGTTAAGTCACCACCTAAGTACATCTACTCACTTCGCCCTTGGCAACGTGTGCTGTGGTTTATTACGCTCTATGCATGGCGCACGTTCTTATTCTTTCTAATCATTTATATAATCGCTAATTTCATATACTAATGGCTGAACCTATTGTTAGAAGTTTTGTAATTGATACCACCCAAGCCGAGCAGAACCTGCAACGCCTAGACGTAGTTACCAAGGCAACGAATGCCTCACTGGATGGGTTGTACAATCAACTCATTAGCCTTGATTCACAGTTGCAGAAACTTGACCCGAATAGTCAAGCGTTTGCTGAGGTGAACACCCAAATCCAACAATTGGAAACTACCATAACAGGTATTGAGACAGGCAAAATTGAAGACATTGGTAAGGCCATTGAAAGCATTGATGCAGGCACGGCAGCGCAAAGCATAGAGCAGGTGGGCAACGCGGTTGAACAGGTTGTTGCGCCTGTAAACAATCTTGCCGATGCCACAGATCAACTGAATGCTGAACTAAAGGATATACCGAAAGATGTTGTTCCTGATGAAATCATACCGCCTGATTTAATTCCACCTGATGTAATTGAAAACACTAAATCATTAAAGCAACAGCTGCGAGAATTGCAGGCACAACTTGCAGCGACCGACCCAGATAGTGCAAAGTATCGTGAGTTATCACAGGCAGCGGGTGAACTTAAGGATAGGATACAAGACGCAGCACAGGCTGTAGGTACACAGGCGGGTGGTGCATTTGAAAGGGTGAGCGGGTCACTTGGTCTTGTCACTTCACGTATTGCAAACCTTGACTTTGAAGGTGCGGCCGAAGGTGCGAAGTTGCTTGCTCAAAATATTACGCAAATCAAGCCGGGTGATATTGCAAAGGGTATTCAGGGAATCGGTAGCGCATTTGCATCCATTGGTAAAGCGTTGCTGACAAACCCCATCTTCTTAATAGGTGCGGCCATTGCAGCTGCTATTGTGTATGCTGAGGAGTTGCTATCGCTGATTGATGGCGTAACGGATGCAGAAACGGAAGCACTTAATGCACAAAAGGAACGCGCTGCGATTGCTAAAGAACAAGTTGATGCAATCGGTGCGCAAGAGGAATCATTAAAGCGTCAAGGCTTAACTGAGAAAGAAATCACAGCGCTAAAGTTGCAGGCATTAAACACTGCCATACTTGAACAAAAGGCGGTTGTTGAAACCACGCGCATACAGGCTGAAGGACAAATAAAGGCAGCCGAGCGAAACGCTAAATACCTTCAAACGTTTCTTGACTTTGTGACCTTCCCACAGCGCAAACTCGCTGAGTTCTTTGAAGGCTTTGTTAATGGATCCATTGACATTCTAAACAAGCTAGGACTAGGCATTGAAAAGATAGATGTTACAGGCGTGTTTGATGAAATCAACAACTTTGTAGTTAAGAGCGTGTTCGACCCGGAAGCAGAACGCAAGAATGAAGAAAAGATTGTAGCTGATGCGGAAAAAGCATTGATTAGTTTAATCAACCAGCGTGACGGAATACTTAATGCGCAGGATGCAAAAGAGATTGCAAACGCTAAAAAGACAGCGGACGAACGCTTAAAGATTGAGCAAGATTTAAATAAGCAAATACTTGATGCACGTAGAAAGACAGCGGAGGAATCATTAAAGATTACTAAACAAATACGTGAAGATGCAGCCAAGCCTGTTGAATCTACTAAAACAGAAATCAGTGATTTTGATGCTGAAATAAAAGCACAACGCGATGCCGAGGAAACTCGCATTTCGTTAATGGAGGAAGGCACAGAAAAAGAAATTGCCTTGGCTGACTTAAAGTTTGCACGACTACGTGATGCGGCGGGTGCGGATGCAGAACTAAGAAAACAAATTGCACAGCAAAACGAAGATGCCGTAGTTGAAATAGTTAGAGTTGCCGAGGAAAAGAAAAGACAAGAGCAATTAGCCACTGCACAGCAAGGATTAGAAACGGCCGAGAAAGGATTGAACGCTATTAGTGCATTGAACGATGTTGTTTTCGCCAACAAGATGAGCAAGGTGAAGAAGGGTAGTAAAGAGGAAGAAGCACTTGCAAGAAAACAATTTAAGTTTCAAAAGGCATTGCAATTAGGTGCGGCTACCATTGATGCAGCGAAAGCCATTACTTCATCACTGGCCTCTGCTCCTGTGGCAATCGGCCCTGTTCCTAACCCAGCAGGTATTGCATCGCTCGCGCTTGCCACCACCACAGGTGTTGCGTCGATTGCAAAGATTGCAGCCACTAAGTTTGAAGGTGGTGGTGGGGGTGGTGTAGATACTCCAACAGCATCCATTGGTGGTGGCGGTGGTGGTGACACAGGTTCACAGCCTGCGCAGTTCAACCCACTTGCTTCATCTTTCTTGCAAGACAGACCAGAACAAATAACACCACGCGCCTATGTACTATCGGGTGATGTGGCAAGTCAGCAAGAGGTGAGAACTAAGGTCGAAGATTTAGCACGAATAGGTTAATAATAAATAATTTTGTAACATGGAAAAAAGAAAAGTAGTTAAGTGTGTAATAGATGAGGAAGGTCGATTGGGTATAACAGCGATGGGGCTTGTGGACATGCCCGCCATCGAAGAGAACTGGATAGCATTAAGCAAGATGCAACTTGCAAAAGTGGATGAGGAACGTCGCATGCTATACGGCCCCGCACTTATCCCGGATAAAGAAATACTTCGTTATGACGAAAAGGGCGAACCCTATTATGTTTACTTTGAAAAGGCAACAGTACAGGCTATCGCTCACCAATTTTTCAAAAAGAATCTGCAACACACCACAAATCTGCAGCACGAAATACCAGTAACGGGTGTGACCGTTGTTGAATCATGGTTGAAGGAAGGCAAGAATGACAAGAGCATTGAACTTGGCCTACCTGAATTGCCCGATGGCACATGGTTTATCGGTACTAAGGTTGATGAGGAACATGTGTGGACGGATGTAAAGGAAGGCAAGATAAAAGGTTACAGCATTGAGGGCTTCTTTAACGAGGTTGGTGTAGCGATGAGCGGGGTTAGGAATTACGAAGCAGAATTGGTGCTAGAGTTAGATCAATTATTAAGCAGTGTAAACCCCAACAAATGAAAATAAATGCTATTAAGTTCAAAGACAAAAAGTCTTTTGACAAAAACAAGAACAAACCGAATGTTCGTGCAGTACATGAGCCTTTTGGCATCATTGTGTTTGAAGACATTGCACCTGTTGCTCCTGATTCTACCAAAGTATCGCAGACATATCAGGTAGATGCATCACTCGACAACATACCTAGTGGCCTTGCTATCCTCGTTGCACCTGATTTGGATGCGGCAAAGGCTTATCTAAGTAAAAACAAAATCGTTGTTACCGAGACATTCAGAATAACGAACACGCTGTTTGTTGAAGTTCCTGCCTTCAGTTCATTTGATGATTTCTATACTTCGCTTATGAACTCAAAGCTATTCACTAGCATAGAACCCGATTACATTCAAACGTATCAAGCCGATGCAGATGGTTACACCTATGCGGGGCAATGGCATTTGCCTAACATGCAAGCGGCTGAAGCATGGAGTTTGATTGATGGTGCTGCATACGGTGAGGTTGCTGTGCTCGATATCGCGTGTGATGTAGATCACGAAGATTTACAAGGTCGCATTAGCGCTACTTCATGGAACTGCGTAACCGATGCAGCCGATGTTCGGCCCATTAGCGAGAATGAAAAGCACGGTACACCATGCAGTGGATTGATATGCGCGACAACGGACAATAACATTGGTGTTTCCTCATTGGGCAACAACAAACTCAAAGTGCAATTTTTGCATATTGGTTACAACTCAACAACGAGTGGTAGCTTTGGAACATCGGACACCATCGTTACACGTGCAATCAACAAGGCTATTGAGAATCCTAACTGCCTGGCAATATCAATGTCATGGGGTGGTGGTGGCCCAACGTCATATCCATTGTTCCAAAACGCTTTAACATCGGCTAAAATATTCGGCCGTAATGGTAAAGGCATACCTGCGTTTGCAAGTTCGGGCAATCAAAACAATCCTAACTTTACACAAGCACCTGCAATCTACCCTATGGTTCACGCGGTTGGTGCTTCTACGCAGTCAAACCTTCGCGCTAATTTTAGTAACTACGGGCCTAAGACCTTTGCGGCTGCTCCCGGTACTTCATGCCCAACAACAGACCGCACAGGCGCAAGTGGTTATAACACGACAAGCAATTACACCAACTTTAGCGGAACCTCTTGTTCATGTCCTGTAATGGCTGCGGCTGCGGCCAACGTTATACTTGCTAATCCTGCGCTAACTGAATCACAAGTCATTGATGTACTACGCCAATCATGTCGCAAGACTGGAGGCTATGTATACGATGCCAATGGCAAGAGTGCTGAACTTGGTTTTGGTGTAGTCAGCATGTTTAACGCTGTGACAATCGCAAAAGGTTTGAATGGTGGCGACCCTGTACCTGTGCCAGTTGCTGAATACAACCTGTTCGGTACAATAAGCACACCCGCAACAGCTGTTCAAGGCTCAAGCATTATAGCAACTTACACGGTGAATCTTGACAAGGCTCAAACCAAGGATGTAATTGCTACCGTGCAACTAACTTTTACACGTCCCGATACTACTAAGTTTATTTTTTACACCGGCGATGTGACCATACCTGCAGGTCAAACGGTAGTTACCAAGACCGCACCAATGGGATTGCCAAACAACCAATCCGGGCCATCGGTATTCTCATTGACCATCGACCCTAACATGGTCATAAAAGAAACGAATGAGAATGACAACACCATAAGCACAGGCACAACCATTACAATGCTTAATCCACCCGCGCAAGGCTTGGATGCAGCTGTTACAATTGATGGTTACGAATGGCTCGATGCTAACCGCGTGCGTATACGTTACACGTTCTATAACCGAGGCACCGTTGGAATCACTAGCCTAAAGGTTACACATGGTTTTGTTGGTGTCTTTACAGGTACTTGGAACCGAGCCGACAGAATTGATGTTGGACGTAGCATGACATTGGCAAGCGTTTACAACGTGACTACGCCATACATTCCATTGCCTGCAGATTATGTGCTTACGATTACCGCCGTGAATGGTGTGCCTGATAGCAACAGCGCAAACAACACAGCAAGTATACAGATTAAAAAATAGTTTTATATTTGCTTTGGTTAATAGCATAAAAGTGATCTAAGGTTAGTGTTAAAAAGAAAGGCCCAAACGTGGGCCTTCTTTTTTTAAAACCAAAACCTATTAACTACAAAATACACGCACGAATATACTCGGCAATGCTCATCTTATGCTTTTTCGCAGCCTTCACAACTGACTGATATTGTTTTTCATTTACACGCACGCTCATCTTCACGTGCATAGGGGCGGTTGTTGTTTTCATATTGTATGTAATTTTTTACATGGCTAAGATACGAAAGGTTTTTGGATGTAACAAAATATCGTTTTTGCTACTATACCCAAATATCCAACATGTCAAACATTAAAGAACAAATCAAAAGCGTATTCAACAAGTACGGCATTGACCCTTCAAGTGTTGGTATCAAGTTCGAAGAAGAAACTGCAGCGGCTGAAGCTCCGGCAACGGAAGTAAAGTTTGCAGTAGAAGGCACTTTGTCCGATGGTACTAAAATCTATTCTACCGCCAACGAATGGGTTGCGGGCGTAGACATCTACACACAGGATGCAGAAGGCAATCCAGTTCCAGTTCCTGCGGGCGAGTACATCTTAGAAGATGGTGTTACTATGGTAACCGTAGGCGAAGATGGTGTGGTTGCAATGATTGGTGAAATGGAAGTTGAAACCGAAATGAGCAGCGAAGACCTCGTTGCAGTTATTGGTCAACTATCCGAGCGCATCGCTGCACTTGAAACTGAGAAGACAGAACTCGCTGCTGCAATCGAAACAGCAAAGAATGAAACTGCAAGTGTTAAAACTGAACTCGCTTCAGTTAAAAAAGCACCTGCCGTGCCTTCAGTTAAATCACAAGAATTCAAAAAGAATGCTGCACCTGTGGTTGCATCGAATGGTAACTCATTCAGCGACTTCATGGAAAGCATTCGTTCAAAAAAGTAAATTAATTCACCTCATAATTTAAATTTAGTATGCCAACAACAACTTCACTCACCACCACCTATGCAGGTGAATTAGCTGGTGAAATCGTAGCAAAGGCACTATTGTCAAACGTTTCTGCACAGTACGTGACAATGAAGCCAAACGTACCTTACAAATCAGTGGTACGTAAAATTGATGACACCGTGACATTTGCCGCAGGCACTTGTGATTTTACCCCAACAGGTACAATCACTTTGACTGAGCGCATCTTGACCTTGGAGGAATTCCAAGTTCAGCGTCAAATCTGTAAAAAAGATTTCTTCATTGACTGGACAACTGCCGATGTAATGTCAGGCCGTGTGAACACACAAATCCAAGATGCAATCATTGGCCGTTTGGTTGGTGGTATTGCTGCTGCTAACGAGACTATCATGTGGTCAGGCGTTAACGCTAATGCAGGCCAATACGATGGTTTTGAAACTTTGATTAAGGCGGGTGGTTCAGGTGCTGTATCTGCGGGTTCAGGCGCATTGAGCGACACTAACATCATTGCTACCATTTGGGACGTAATCAACACTGCTCCTGCCGCTGTAAAAGGTGCAGCTGAAAAGCCTGCTATTTACATGGGACAGGCTGCATGGGAAGCTTACATGCAAGCACAGATTGCTGATGGCAATGGTTGGTACTTGACAGGTGGCCCTGAAGTTAACCGTCGTTTCGTAGGAATGTACGATATCTACGTTTGTCCGGGTATGACTGCAAACAATATCATCTTCGCACAGCCTAGCAACTTAATGCTCGGTACATGGCAGGAAAACCAAATGAACGAAGTGTTCATCTTGGACATGCAGAACTTGGATGGATCACAAAACGTTCGTTACGGCGCACGTTTCTACTTGGGTGCTCAGATTGCAGTTGGTGAAGACATTACCTACTGGGGCGCATAATTAATAATCAAGGGGGTGTAACAGCCCCCTTTTAAAACTATATATAATATGGCTTGTGAATTAACCACAGGATTTACCCTCGGATGCCTTGAAGGTATCGGAGGTGTACGCGAAGTGCTCATTGCTAACTTCGATGACTTCACATCAGGTATCACTTTCGATAACGTGACAGGTGAAGTTGATGGATTGCCAACTGCAACTCTATATCGTTATGTTCCATTCCGCAACAGCGGTTCATACATTGAGACTGTAAACAAGAACTTGGAAACAGGTACTCTTTACTTTTCTCAAGAAGTTGGATGGACTTTCGGTAAGTTGAATCAAGACATGCGCAACGAGTTTCTAAACGTTGCTAAGGCTAAGATGATTGTGTTTGTTCGTACCAACGATGACCAAATCTTGATGATTGGTTCAGGTGAAGGTTCACAGCTTACTGCCGGTACTGTTCAATCGGGACAGCAGAAAGCAGATTTGATGGGTTATCAGGTGACAACGGTTGCAGAGGAACTTGTTCCTGCAATCCACCTTGAGCCATTTGGCACAGTACCTTTCGACAACTTCCCAAGTATTACTGTAAGCCCTGCTTACTAAGATAGTTTTCCGTTGTGTTCTTGTTGTATCGTAAAAGGGGCAGGTTTTAACTTGCCCCTTTTTAAATAAAGTAGCATGATATATTTACAGACTAACACACCAACACAGCAAGTGTTTCTGTCACTTGACGAAGCACGGCAATACTTTGCCACACCATTCACCAACTACCTGTTGGTTTTAACACACGAAGAAAACAGCACAACAGGCAATAAACTTGCACAGGTTGCCACCATCGTTAACGAGAATACACGAATAACAGAACTTGAAATAACAACCGTTGGCCTTACCTTAGCGGGCAGGTACAGGTATGAAGTATATGGACAGAATTCTAATAGCAATATTGACCCGGCAAGCGGTCTTGTTATTGGTTTGTGTCAGCGTGGATATGCTGTATTGAATCACAACACAACGTGGTTTGATGTGCCTGTTGTAACAATACCAAATGACATTATCTATGAGCCATAACGAATCGAATATAGTATCATT
>Ga0315905_10001839_pt1 | contig 22524 bp, 15 predicted proteins | sample LakEriMetagenome_5_FD_203522 | JGI IMG/M metagenome (GOLD analysis project Ga0315905, IMG submission 203522) | Freshwater fungal communities from buoy surface, Lake Erie, Ohio, United States - Buoy 4 MA121 | ecosystem: Environmental > Aquatic > Freshwater > Lake | place: USA: Lake Erie, Ohio...
CCCCGTGAAGAGCGGCACTACTCCATAGAAGTCCTGCCAGGAACTGTTCGTGATCCAGTCGCCGCCAAAGAGAAAATGAGTGCAGGCTTTCAGCTTCGGAATAGGGGCGTCCCACTGCCACTCCTTCATGAAGCCGGCGGACTTTTCCGCATAGCCCGCGTGGGTTTCAAAGGCCTCGCGGGCTTTGCTGACGAGGGTGCCGGCGTCTCTGGTGGCGGATGAAGTCGGCAGCGCGCTGATGGCTTTGCGGCTGGCCTCCAGGCAGGGCGCGAGTGCAGCTTCATAGGCCGCCTGCTTTTCCAGCAGCGGCTGGATGCGTGCGGCGTAGTCGATGGCCTCCGTGGCCTGCGTGGCCGCGTCTGCACGCAGTGTCTCGGCGTGCGCGGCATCGGAAGTCTCTCCGGCAGCTTCAAGGAGTTTGGCCTTCGCATCCTCTGCCATGTGCTGCTGGATCGCCGCTTCCTTGGTGGCGACGGCGATCTCCTTCATGGAACTGTGCAGCTCCTCCAGCGGCTCCAGCGCCGCCTCAAAATCCTCCGCGGCCTGCGCCAGGGCGCTGAATTTTTCTCGGGCTGCGGCATCCTGAGCCGCAGCAGCGGCGGACAGTTCACCCACAAGCGGCGGCGGGCCGTCGCCGTCGGGCATCATGGCCGTCATCTGGCTGCGCAGCGTTTCCTGTTCGGCGGCGGTGAGGATATCCGGCAGGGCGAGCTTCGTCGCGGCCCGGCCCTGAGCGGCGGTGACTTCGCGGCGGATGCTTTCCACCGCGGCGGCATCGGGGGGCTCTTTGGCGAGAGCCGCAGTTAGGGCCTCGCGCTGCAGGGCCGCGGATTCCTCCACAGCGGAGACTGCCATCACGGCAGCGTCGCGCCGGGCCCGGGCCGCAGCGGAGATAGTCGCGGCCTCCGCGGCATAGGCGCGGTTCAACTTGCTCGAAATATCCTCGTGGCCGGTGACGACCTTGTTGACGAAGTCGCAGTATTCCAGCCCGGCCTGCCGGTAAATTGTAAGTTCGCGCTGATAGGTTCCGAAGAACCCGGAGCCTTCGCGCAGAAGGCTCCAGACGATCAAAATGAGCACGCCAATGGTCACGGATGCCGTCAAGGCAAAGCCGCGGCGGGTGAGCAGCTGCCTGTCGGTGACGCGGGCGAACCAGGAGCGTTTGCGGAGCAGGCCTGGGGTGGCGTTCTCTGTCATGCCGGGTGCAAAGGGAGGCCGGAGAACCGCGGTTTTAGGGGCCGCGGCTCTCCGGCAGGGGAGAGAGTGCGGCGCGGGTTAGCTCTTCGGAATGAAGCCCACCGTCTGAATGATGCTCAGACCGGCAGGGGATTTGCAGAAGTCGAGGAACTCTTTGATTTTGCCCTGCGGCTCACCGTTCGTGTAGAGGAAGGTCGGGCGGCTGTAGGGATAGCTCTTCACATTCGCCGCAGCGGGCACCGCTCCGCCAATGGGGAGAGCCTTAATGCCTTTGGCGTTGATGTAGGCGAGGCCGACGTAGCCGATGCCGTTCTTGTTGCTGCCCACTTCGGCGGCGATCTGCTCGTTGCCGGCGAGCTTCTGGCTGCCGTTGGCGTAGTCTTTATTGCCCATGGCGAGGGTCATCCAGTCACGGTAGGTGCCGGAGCTGGTGTTCCGGGTGTAGATGGAAATCGGACCGGGGGTGCCGCCGACTTCGCTCCAGTCCTTGATGGCGCCGGTGAAGATGCCCTGGACCTGCTTTTTGGTGAGACCGGCTACCGGGTTGTTCTTGTTCACCACGACGGCGATCATGTCCCAGGCGAGTTCGTGCTCCTTGAGGAAGACGCCCTTCGTTTTGCAGAAAGTGCGCTCGTCATCCTTCACTTTGCGGGAGGACATTCCGATCTCGGCAGTGCCGGCGGCGAGGTTGGTGAAGGCGGTGGAGGAACCCTCCGCCGCGATGTTGAAGCTGACGCCGCCGCCCTGCTTCTTGAAGCCTTCGGCAAGCTGCGGAACGAGCTTGGCGCCGAGGGTATCGGAGCCGCGCACGCGAATGGACTGAGCCATGGAGACTGCCGCGGTAGCCAGCATGGCTGCGGTCATAATAAGAACCTTTTTCATCGTTGTTGGGTGTGTTCTGTTGTTGCTGCCGGCACTGTCCGGCCGGTCACACACACCCTGCTGAGAAATCCCGCGCACAGCAATTTCTGTGCGGTGAAGAATCCGTGACACAGTTTGCACCACGCCCCCGCGGTTGTGAAACAATTCCGTCAGATAGCAGCAGCAGCCCGCCGGATTCAGCGTTTGCGTCCCTTGTAACCGATCAGGAAAAAGACCGTGAGCGCAGCGACACCCAGAGCGAGCATGCTCCAAAAGCGAGGCCAGTCCATCTCACCGCCATGCTTCTGGCACTGATGCGACCACCACAGCACGCAGAGGTACCCCGCAGCATTGCCGATGCCGCTGTTCATCAGCGAGAGCAGGGCCTGGCTTTGGGACCGGATGCGGGGATCCACCCGCTGTTCCAGATACACCTGACAGGTCAGATAGAACACGACAAACAGCGGACCGTGCAGACACACACTGAGCACCAGAGCGGGCATCACATCCAGGCTGAGCAGGACGTAGCGCAGAATGCCCAGCACGAGCCCGGCCGTGAGCAGCCACTTGATGCGGAAACGCAGCAGCACCGCCGCGAGGCCGAAGGTGGCCAGGCCCTCAAACAGCTGAGCCAGCCCCATCGTGGTGGAGGGCGAACTGTCGCCCGCATCCTTCAGGTGCTGCACCGTATAGATGTAGAGCGTGGACATCAGCGCCGTGAAGAGTGCAGACGTCAGGAAGATCAACCGGTGGTCCGGGTGCTTCAGCAGCGCCATGGCTTCCCATCCGAAGAAGTCGCGCAGCCGCCGCGGGGCGGCATCCACCGCCGGGCGTGTGGGCCGCAGCTTCATGCAATACACGGCCTCCACCAGGAAGATGCCTCCGCCCACGATCCCGGCGAGGGGCGACTGATCCAGGTGCAGCAGCCCGCCCACCGCGAAGGAGGCGAGCATCCAGCCCCACGTGGCCCACACCCGGATGCGGCCGAACTGTCGCCGGGCATCGCTGAGGCGGGAAAGCACAATGCTGGTGACGAGGGAAAAGCCGGGGGCATTGCACAGCGCATAGGCCATCATCAGGCTGAGAAAGGCCTTGGAGCCCCAGTGAAACATGACGGCGCAGTGCACGAGGATCAGCAGTGTGCCTGAAAGCAGATTCAGCAGGGCCAGCAGACGCTCCGGCGGCACTTTGCGGTCCGCGAGCGTGCCGGCGATCATCGGGGAAATGAAGGCCGCGATGCTGCCGGTGCTGACGGCCCAGGTGACGTAGTCGCCCAATCCGTGCGCCTTGAGCACATTGGGAAAGGGCACCGCGTAAGCCGCCATGGCTGCGGCATGAAGGAAGAACAGAATGCACAGCGAGGTGCGCCCTTCGATGGGGCCGAGCGTCCTTTCCACGGGCTTCTCCGCTGCCGTTTCCGGCTCCAGACCGGCTTGCGGCGGCGCGTAGGGATTCTGTGCTTCTCCAGCGCTCACCGTTTTACGGACCAGCGTGCCGGATCCACGAGGTAGAAATGCCGCAGTGCATCATAAAGCGACGGCCGCTGTTTGCGCAGGTCCGCGGGGCTGGCGTAGAACAGCTCCGTAGCCGCAGCGAAGACATCCGCGACCTCTCCGCCGGCACTTTGCTCCAGCAGGCCAGGGTGTGCCTTTTCAAATTCTCCGGTGCGGACCCGTGCCCACGCGGTGAGCAGCAGCGGCTGCGGCAGGGTGCCTCCCAACTGCCGTGCGATGTCCGCCAGCGGCGCGCGGGCGTCCCTCGGATCGGTGGCCTGCTGTTTGGCCTCATCCCACCACAGCGCCACGGCACTGGAGCGCGCACCGCCGTCCGCATTTGGATCGCCATGGGGAAACAGCTGGACCGTCAGCACGTCCGGGAAACAGCCGAAGGTTTCGTTCAGCAGCAGCATGCAGGCGTTGCCGCCAATGACAATGCGGGCCTGCTCGGTGACTTCCTGGAGTTCACCACAGGGCTGAAAGCGCTTGCCGTCGAAGAACTGCAGCACCTTGTCCTGATAAGGCGCACGCAGTTCCCACGGCATCCACTCGTAGCGGGAAACGTAGCGGTGGAGGAACTTCAGCCACGGACGGGGAAAGGCGTAATAGCGCAGCCGCCAAACGCCGGCGGCCCGGCGCAGCCGCATCACCAGCCACCAGGCCAGCAGGAACAGCAGGATGGCGACAGGGTAGAAGTAGGGTGAGATGGAGGCAAAGACAGGCCGCATGTGGAAGGGGGGGGCTGAAAGGGGCGATACGTAGTGACACAATCCGGGGAGTAAACCGGGTTTAGCACCGCAACGGCCGCGGCACTGCTGCCTGCCGCGGCCACCACCGGACACCTGGCGATCCTGTTTGCGCCGGCGGGCGGCCCGGCCTACCGGCTGCGCACTGTGCGCTCCCTCCTGCCCCCAGACCGTCCTGCACTGGTGCTCGCACCGATGCAGGATGTGACCGACCTTCCGTTCATGCGTCTCATGGCGCGCTACGGAGGGCCGGATGTGTTCGTGACGGAATACTTCCGCGTGCACCCGGATTCGAAGCCGGAGGCGCATATCGTCCGCAGCATTACGGAAAACGGGACCGGCCTTCCAGTCATCGCGCAGATGATCGGCGTGGACATTCCGTCCCTCGTCCGCACCGCACGCGACCTGCAGGCGCTGCCCGTCGCCGGCATCGACCTCAACCTCGGCTGCCCGGCACCCATCGTGTGCCGCAAGGATGCCGGCGGCGGCCTGCTGCGGCATCCGGAGCGCATCGACGCCATCCTCGGCGCGCTGCGCGCGGCCATTCACACGCGCTTCACAGTGAAGTGCCGCATCGGCTACGAGCATCCGGACGAATTCGAGCGTCTGCTCGGCATCTTCCGGCGTCATGCCATCGACGGCCTCACCATTCACGCCCGCACGGTGCGCGATGGCTACCGCACCGCGGTGAAGCCGCACTGTGCCGCCGCTGCCGTGGAGGTCATGCCCTGTCCGGTCATCGCCAATGGCAATGTGGTGGATGTGCCCACGGGCCTCGCCTGGCTGGAGCAAAGCCGCGCCGCCGGTCTGATGATCGGCCGCGGCGCGATCCGGAACCCATGGATCTTTTCCCAGTTTCGCGCCCACTGGAGCGGGCAGGAGGCACCGCAGCCCTGCGGCCGCGATATCCTCGGCTGGGTGACAGCGCTGTTTGAAGAAACGGCGGCCTTCGAGCGCCGCTTCGCACCGTCGAAGCACGTCGCAAAGATGAAAAAATACCTCTGCTACATCAGCCACGGCATTGATCCCGAAGGCCGCTTCGAGTTCCTCATCCGGCGGGTCACCGATCCGGAATCGTTCTTCGCTGTTTGCCGCGAGTTCCTTGATCACAGTGAACCAGTTGCCGCCACTCCGCCGCAAAGTTCCCCGCTGTTCTGCGGATTCTCCGCGCTGCTGCAAACAGCGCCCGATGGTCGCTAGGCTTTCCCCGGCCGCTTCCACTCGCGCTTTTCCGGCACCGGCAGGCCCAGCACTTCAAAGGCAGTGCGGAAATGCATCTTGGCCACCTTGGGGAGAAAATCCGGGCCGCGGGCCGCAAGCACCTGCGCCGCCACCTGCTTCACGCTGGTCGCCCCGCGCGGCAGGGTCACGCCCAGCTTCGCCGAGGCTTCGCTCATCCAGTCGATAAACCGCTCGCGGGCCAAAATGGAAGCCGCTGCTACTGCCACGTCGCTTTCCCCTTTCGTCCGCTGTTCCATTATCATGTGCGACTCTTTCGCGCGCGGCCCCAGCGCCTTCTGCAGCACCGACTCTTCGGCAAACTGGTCACTCAGGGCGCGCGGGCATTCCGGGCGCTTTTCCAGGAGGCTTTCGATCACCCGGCTGTGGCCCCAGGCAAGCAGCCGGTTGAGGCTGCGGAATTTGGGATAGAGCGCATTGTAGCGTTCCGGCCCCATGCTCACCACGTCCCACGCCACACCGGGCGTGCTGCGGATGACTTCCGCGAGGTCGCGGATTTTGCTGTCGGATGTGATCGCCTTGCTGTCCTGCACACCCGCGCTGCGCAGGGCGTGGGCGATGTCGCGGTCGGTATAAACACCGGCGATCACCAGCGGCCCGAAGAAGTCCCCCTTGCCGCTTTCGTCGATGCCGAAATGCGGTGCAAACATCGCCGGGTTGTTCACTTCCTCATAGCCCATCTCGGCCACTCCCAGCACTTCCGGCTCCAGGATGAAGCGCACGAAATCCTCCAGCCCCTTGCCCTGCACGAGCACCTTTGGCCCCTTCTCATAGACCGCCACAGTGGTTTTGTCCTTCCGTGCGGCAAACAGGGTGTAGCCCTTCTTTTCAAACTCCCAGCCGCGCTCCTCCAGCACAGTGCGCAGCCGCGCCGCCTGGAGGGGATCCAGCGGACGGGTGTAACTGTTGCGGGCAGGCACTGACATAATCCGCGATCCTGACCCGCCGCTGTCTGACTGCAATGCGGATGTTGCCGGGAGGTCCGGTTACTTCGAGGCTGGAGGCACACGCATGAACTCCCGTCTCCTCGTCCTGACATTTCCTTTCCTCTGCTTCTGTGCCCTGCACGCGGCGGATTTTCCCGAGCCTGTGGACTCCGAAAAAGTCGCCGGCTTACCGATGCCTGCGGAGGAAGCGGCGGCGAAGGTGGAACTGCCGGAGGGGTTTCGCATGAATGTTTTCGCCGCAGAGCCGATGGTGCGGAATCCCATCGCCATGGCGTGGGACACGCGCGGTCGGATGTGGCTCGCGGAGAACTACACCTACGCCGAGCGGCCCATCAAACTGGACACGCGCTACCGCGACCGCATCCTCGTGCTCGAAGATGGGGACCACGATGGCAAGGCGGAGAAAGCCAGCGTCTTCGCCGATGATCTCCAGGGGCTGATGAGTGTGGAGACGGGTGTGTATAAAGGCCGGCGCGGCATTTGGGCCATCGCGCTGCCACGGCTGGTGTTCATCCCGGATGCGAATGAGGACGACAAACCGGACGGCCCGGCGGAGACGGTGCTGGATGGGTTCACCATGCCGCAGGAAAATCATCACAACTGCGCGAACGGTCTGCGCTGGGGACCGGATGGCTGGCTCTACGGCCGCTGCGGAGCATCGGGTCCGGCCAAAGCGGGCGCGCCGGGCACCGCGGAGGCGGACCGCGTGCCGGTGAATGGCGGCATCTGGCGTTTCCAGCCGCGCACAGGGGCCTTCGAGGCGCTGTGCAGCGGGACCACGAATCCCTGGGGCATGGACTGGAATGCGGAGGGCGAGCTGTTCTTCATTAATACGGTGAACGGTCACCTCTGGCATCTCATCCCCGGCGCGCATTACGCCCGGCCGCACACGCTGGACCCCAACCCGCTCTGCTACACGCTCATTGATCAACACGCGGATCACTATCACTTCGACACCGGCAAAGGCTGGGCAAACTCACGCGATGGCGCGGCCAGCAGCTTCGGCGGAGGCCACGCGCATTGCGGGCTCATGATCTATCAGGGCACTAACTGGCCCGCCGATTACCGCGACAAAATCTACGCGCTCAATTTCCACGGCCGCCGCATCAACATCGACCTGCCGGAGCGCACTGGCACGGGCTATGTGGGCAAACACGGCCCGGACATGGCGCTCATGACCGACCCGTTCTTCCGCGGCATTGACCTCGGCAGCGGCCCCGACGGCGCGGTGTATGTGGTCGACTGGAGTGACACCGGGGAATGCCACGACAACACCGGCGTCCACCGCAGCAGCGGGCGGGTGTATCGGATTTCGCACCAGGATGGGAAGGAGTCTCATGCTAAGAATTGGCGGAGTGCGGACGGTAGCGGATTCGTTGGCCACATGTTCACCGGCACGCGCTGGGGATTTAAGGGGGAGGTTGTTCACGATGACGGCGTCGTGGTCAGGCAAGGCCGGCAGGAGTTGATGATGCGCGTGCAGACTGACATGACGGAGAGAGAGACGGAGGTTTTGAAGGGCTGTGCCGCCTTATGGGAAATGTCGGTAGAGAGAAACGAACAGGGCGCCACTCCCCGCCTGAATGCGCTCTGGGCATTGCACTGCTCTCAGCAGACAAGTGAGCCCCTGCTGCTCAAGGTTCTGATCGATCAGCACGAGTCTATGCGCGCATGGGCCATTCGTCTGCTTCTGGATGACCACCTGCTTGATACGCCGCTGGGGCGCATCCGGGCGAAAGCGGCAGCGGAGCCGGTCCTGGCGGCCCTGCTTGAGCGGGCGGCGCAGGACCGCAGCGGGCTCGTGCGGCTCACGCTTGTTTCGTCGCTCCAGCGCCTACCCGCAGACCAGCGGCTGGCGCTGGCGAAGGCGCTGGCGGAGCGCTATGATGACAGGGAAGACCATAATTTTCCCGCGATGCTCTGGTATGGGCTGATGCCACTGGTGGAGGCGCACGCGGAGGCGCTCGCAGAGATCGCAGTGACGGCGAAACAGCCACTCACGCGCCGCTGCATCGCCCGCGCGCTGACGGCGCAGATAGACAAGCAACCGGGACCGGTGAGCACGATGTTTGAGCGCGCCGTGAGCAAGTCGGACCTCCTCGACAGCGTGGTGGAGGGCATGGCGCAGGCATTGAAAGGCCGCCGCAAGGCCCCCGCGCCTGCTTCGTGGGGGAAGTCGCAGACCATGATCGGCTCGAAGGAGACCTTCGAGAGAATCCGCGAGCTGAGCGTCGTCTTCGGCGATGGCCGGGCGCTGGAGGAAGTCCGCGCGCTCGCTTTAAATCGCGGTGCGGATCTCGACAGCCGGAAGGCGGCGCTGGCTTCGCTCATTGAGGCGAAACCCGATGACCTGCGCGCCGTGTGCGAGCCGCTGTTGAAGGAACGCTTCCTCAACGCCGTGGCGGTGCAGGGGCTCACGGCCTTCGATGATGCCGCGCTGGGAAAGACCATCGCCGCCAGTCACGGCGCGTTCCATCCGGTGGACCGCCCTGCCCTTGTGAATGCGCTGATATCGCGTCCAGCCTTTACGGCGGCGCTGCTGGAGGCCATTCAGGCGGGGAAGATCCCGCGTGCGGAGTTGTCAGCGTTTCAGGCGCGCCAGATCGCCGCCTTCAAAGATGCAGCGCTCACAGAGAAGCTGAAAGCCGCATGGGGCGAAGTCCGCGAGAACAGCGAAGAGCGCCGCGCCTTCATTACCAAACTCAAAACCAGCCTGACGAAAGACGCGCTCGCCAAAGCCGACGCCAAACAGGGCCGCGTGCTCTTCACGTCCCTCTGTGCCACCTGCCACACGATGTACGGCGAAGGCGGGAAGCTCGGCCCCGACCTCACCGGCACCCAGCGCCACGATCTGGATTACCTGCTCGAAAACATCGTGGACCCCGGCGCGGTGGTGAGCGCGGACTTCCGCATGAGCCTGGTAAAGCTGAAGGATGGCGCGCTCGCCTCCGGCATCGTTGCCGCGAAGAACGAAACCACCCTCACGCTGCGCGAGCCCGCGGGCGAGCGGCAGTTCGACATGGCAAATGTCGCCGGAGTGGAGACGTCCGCGGATTCCATCATGCCCGCCGGCGTGCTGGAAGTGCTGCCGGAAGACCAGGTGCGCTCGCTGCTGGCATATTTGATGTCGCCGTCGCAAGTTCCTTTGCGGTAAACGCAGAAGAGGGCCGCAGCACCCGCTGCGACCCTCCCTGTTTTTAAGCAACCTGATGATAATAGTAACCGGATGAACCGGGCGAATTAGAAGGACATGCGCATGCCGACGATGCCAGTGACGCCGTCGAACTCGCCGCCGGCATCGTTGCCGTTGTCCATGGTGTGGTATTCAGCGCCGCCCATCAGCTTCAGCTTGTGACCGTAGAGGTAGTAGTTGAGGCCGAGGTAGAAGGCGTGGTAGTTTTCGCCGCGGCCGCCGTCGGTGAGTGACGGGGCGAGGCGCTCGTAGCGGGACTGAAGGCGCAGGCCGTCATTGTCGCCGTTGGCATACTGATACCGGGCGACGAGTTGCAGGCCGTCTGTGAGGTAGTAGCTGGGCATGATGATGACACCCCAGACATCGCCGGTGGTACCGCGCCCGCTGGCGGAGAGCAGGTCGGTGTAGAGACCCCAGCGGCCCTGTTCGATGTGGCTGTTCAGCGAGAACGCGCTGCTGTAGAGACCACCGTTGGTGACCCGTGCGCCGGTATCATCAAGTCCGTTGGAGGGGCCGTCGCTGTACTGGTAATCCAGCTTCACGAGGGCTTTCTCGGTGCCGAGGGCCTCATAGAAGTCATAGCCTACAGAAGCCTGATAGACGATGCCATTTTCGAAGAGGTTGAACTCCTGTTCGATGTCGCCCGAGTAAACGCCGAGCGCATAAACCCAGTTGCCGCTCTTCCCGTTAAAGCGGGCACCGGTCAGTTCGCCGGTGAAAAGCTGGTTGGAGAGCAGACCACGCTCCATGGTCAGAATCTCCTTGGACGAGGTGAACTGCTCGATGCCGAAATTGTTGGCTTTATACTTACCGAAGCCGATGTTGATGGCATCGCTGTAATTGTAAGTCAGATTCAGGTCGTAAATCTGGCGGTAGAACGGATCCCAGTCGGGATTGATGTCGATCTGGCCGTCGAGCTTCCATTTGCGGAACCACTTCGATTTGAAGCCAAGGCGCCAGCGGCGGACTTCGATGTCATCGCCCCAGAGGACTTCGTCAGGACGGTCGTCGCTGCCGTAGTTGCCCTGATCGGCATCGCCCATGGCAAACTGGAGCTGGATACGGCCCTGCAGGGAGAACTCCTGGAGGACGGGATTGTCATCGTTCTTGTAAAGGGTGAACGCGCTCCAGATACGGTCGTATGCGGAGAGGTGCGGGGAGCTGGAGCCGGCAGGCTCCGGGGCGGCGGCCTCAGTGAGCGTGGGTGACCCGGCGAAGGCGGTGCCGGCCATGGAGCCGGCGGCGAGCAGGGAGAGTGCGGTCTTGCTGCGGAATATCATGCGGATGGATGGGTGTAGTTTCGTTGCAGCCCGCCGGGGCGGGTTGACACAAACTCATACCTTCCCCGTGACTATCCTGCCATACTTCCACGGTCACATTTCCGTCGCATTAGGCACGGCAAACCGGGGATTTCTGTCACAATTCCGTCACAGAATACTCAGAACAACCCGCTGCGCACCAGCAGGGCACTGAGGTCCGGGTCGCGGCCCATGAAGTCGCGGAAGAGCTTCTCGGGCGGCTCGCTGTTGCCGCGGCTGAGGATGCAGTCGCGGAAGGCGCGGCCGGTGCGCGGATTGAGCACTCCTTCGCGCAGGAAGCGGCTGAAGCAGTCGGCATCTAGGACTTCCGCCCACTTGTAGCTGTAGTAGCCGGCGGCATATCCGACCGGGCTGCCGAAGATATGGGTGAAGCGCCGGGCCATCGCGGGCGGGCGCGTCTTCAGCGGCATTTGGTAGCCTTTGAGGATGGTATCGACGAGTTCGTCCAGGTCCTCCGGAGTCTGCGCGGCGTGATTGATGTGGAGTTCGAGGTCCATCTTGCCGAAGGCGAGCTGGCGCATGTTCGTGACCGCGGAAAGGTAGTTCCGGGCAGCGATCATCTTTTTGTAGAGCTTTGGCGGGATGGTCTTGCCGGTTTGATAGTGCCGGGCGAAGAAGTCGAGGCTCTTCCGCTCCCAGCAGAAGTTCTCCATGATCTGTGAGGGCAGCTCGACGAAGTCCCAGGCGACATTGACGCCGTTGAGCGACTTGATTTCCACCTGTCCGAGGAGGTGGTGGAGGAGGTGGCCAAACTCGTGAAAGACGGTCTCGACTTCACCATGGGAGAGCAGCGCGGGCTTGCCGTCCACGGAGGGTGACATGTTGCCGCAGATGAGGCCGAGATGCGGTTCCCGGTCGTGGCCGTCGGCACCGCCGGGAGGGCGGCCGGTCTTGAGGTAGTTCATCCATGCACCGCCGCATTTGGCATCGCGAGGGTGCCAGTCGGCATAGAAAGAGCCAAGGTGCACGCCCTTCTCGTTGCGGATTTCATAGAACTTGACCTCCGGGTGCCAGACTTCCACAGCGCCGCCGGGACAGACGCCGCCGGGCTCGACGAACACAGCTTCGCGCTGGGTGATTTGAATGGCGAAGAGCCGCTCGCAGAGGCGGAACATGCCGTCGAGCACGCCGTCGATGGGGAAGTAGGGGCGCAGTTCCTCTTCGTCAAAATCATAAAGCGCCTTGCGCCGCTTCTCGGCCCAGTAGGCGGTCTCCCATGGCTCCAGCGGGCCGCTGGGTGAGTGGGTGGCCTCCGCTTTGAACTCCTGAAGCTCGCGCGTCTGCCGGGCAAAGGCGGCGCTGATGCGGCCATGGAGGTCTTCGACGAAGGCGAGTGCTTTGGCTCCGGTGCGGGCCATGCGGCGTTCGAGCACGTGGTCGGCGAAGTTGTCGCGGCCGAGGATTTGGGCCTTCTCATGGCGGAGCGCGAGAATGCGGGGGATGAGCGTGCTGTTGTCCCACTCACCGGCGCGGCCGACGGTGGTGCTGCCCTCCCATGCGGTGCGGCGGAGGGCTTCGTCATCGAGGTGCTCCAGGAGCGGCGTCAGGCTGGGGGCTTTGAGCGTGAAGCGCCAGACGGACTTCTCCGGAGAGCCAAGGCCTTTCGCTTTGGCGTCAGCGAGGGCGGCGGCGCGTGCCGACTCCGGGAGGCCGGCGAGTTTGGCTTCGTCGTCGATAATGAGTTCCCATGCGTTGGTGGAGTCGAGCACGTTCTCCGAATACTTCTGCGTGAGCTGAGCGAGTTCGGCTTCGACTTCTTCCAGGCGCTTTTTCTTTGCTTCCGGCAGCTCAGCGCCACTGGCGCGGAAGTCGGCCATAGTTTCCTCAAAGAAGCGCTTCTCCACGCCCGTGAGCTTCGCGGCCTCCGGAGTGCCGCTCCACGTTTTGAAGAGATCCCACAGCGACTCATTGAGATACAGCCGGGCGAAGAACTCACTGACCTTCGGCAGCATTTCGTTGTAGACCTCACGGAGTGCCGGCGAATCGCACACACTGTCGAGATGGCTCACTTTGCCCCAGGCTTCGTTGAGCGGCACGAGGGCTTCCTCGAAGGCGAGGAAGGTGCTGGCGAAGTTCATCCGGCCGCGGTCGGTGCGGCAAACCGCGTCAATGCGCTGGGTCGCGTCTTCGAGGGCTTTGGTAATGTCCACAACAACCCGGTCGGGTGTCAGCGTGGACCAGCGGATGTGGAAGTCGTTGTCGAGAAACGGATGGGTGTCGGCCATTGGAGGAGCGGGGAAATCTGCGGGGTTCGTGCGTCAGGAAACGTGCTGCGGCAAGCCGCGGGTTCAGGAGCGGCGCTTTTTTGCGGGTTTGACGGGCGCGGTCCCGGGGCGGCCATTGAGTTCCGCCACCATGCCTTCGAGCACGGCGAGGGCGAAGGAGATTTTCTTAAAGAACGACGGATTGTGGCGCACAATGATGAAACGCGGGTGCTGCGACCAGAGGGCGCGCAGCCTGGCGTCCAGGGCGACGGCCTGTTCCAGCGACTCATTGCGGATGGGATTGCCACCTTCGATGGAGAGTCCTCCGACGGCGGCGCTCTCAAAGAAGATGACCCCGTCGTAGCGCGCCAGTTCCTGCTCCAGCGTAGTCTCCTGAGCGGCAAAGAATTCCATCGGATCCTCATCCGGCCAGTAGGCGGCACCATCCACAGTGCCGCGGTCGCAAAGCAGAATGCGGTCGGGGTATTGCGCCGACTGCACATCCTCCAGATTCCGCTGCACGTGGAAGATGGCGCGCTGGGAGGCCATGACGGCATGGCGCTCGGTGCAGCGGGGAAAGCCGCCGCTGAAGACCAGCGTGGCGGCTTCCGGCACAATGACGACGCGCTGCCCGATCTCGCGGCGGAAGAGGTCTGCGGCGGTGGTCTTGCCGCCCCCGGGACCGCCGGTGAGCACAATGCGGCAGCGGTAATTGCCGTTGAGCTGCTTTTGCAGCCGGCGGAGGCGCGGGAGATCCAGCAGGGGAGCTTTGGACGCTCTGGAGGAGGGTGGGGTGATTTTGCTCACGCGGGATGGAATGTGCCGGGTTCGGGGCGGCTGCCAGCGCGGATCACTGGATGCGGAAGCGCTGACTCTCCTCGCTGCTGAGTTCGCGTCCGGCCTCATACTCTGCTCCCGCACCCGGGCGCCGCAGTTCCCGGCTCACCATGCTTTTGGCCAGCCCGGGTTGCCGGCTGATGGCCGTCGGTCCGGCTCCCTGCTTGCGCAGGATCTCGATCTGGGCTCGTTCTTCACTCGTGAGGTGTCCGTAGGGTTTCAATGGTCGGGCTTGATTTCGTCACCACCCTCCTCCCCCGAACTACCTCCACTACTCCGTTCCACTTTAAACTTGAAACCGCCCAGTAGATATCAGCAGCGCCCCTTTGTGCCAATCAATTATGGTGATCCGGCAGCTGCCGGTAAAGCAGGCACAGAAACGCGACCGCCGCGGGGGGACGGCCGCGTGATGGGGAATGATTAATGGGTTACGCAGCCGCAGCGACGACCTTTTTGGCGGCGTCGGTGAGGTCGGTGGCGGCGGTGAGTTTGAGGCCGCTGTTGTTCAGCATTTCGCGGCCCTGTTCGACGTTGGTGCCTTCGAGGCGGACGACGAGAGGGAGGCTGAGGCCGATCTCTTTGGCGGCGTTAATAATGCCCTGGGCGATGACGTCACACTTCATGATGCCACCGAAGATGTTCACGAGGATGGCTTTGACGCGCTGGTCGGAGCAGAGAATGCGGAAGGCCTGTTTGACCTGCTCTTCGTTGGCGCCGCCGCCAACGTCGAGGAAGTTGGCGGGTTCGCCGCCGTGGAGCTTAATGATGTCCATGGTGGCCATGGCGAGACCGGCACCGTTGACCATGCAGGCAATATTTCCATCGAGACCGATGTAGTTCAGATTGAACTGGCTGGCGTCCACTTCGCGGGGGTCCTCTTCGGTGACGTCGCGCATGGCGACGATGTCAGGATGACGGTAGAGGGCGTTGTCGTCGAAGTTGAATTTCGCATCGAGAGCGAGGATCTGGCCGTCGGTGGTTTCGACGAGCGGGTTGATCTCCACCATGGAGCAGTCGCACTGAATGAAGAGACGATAGAGCGCGGCGAGGAGCTTCTCAAAGGCGCGGAGCTTGTCGCCGCCGAGGCCGATCTGGCGGGCGATCTTGCGAGTTTGATAGGACTGCAGCCCAAGGGTGGGGTGAATGGGCGTGGTGATGATGGCCGAGGGATTGTGCTCGGCGACTTCCTCGATGTTGACGCCGCCTTCAGCGCTGGCCACGATCACGGGACGGCGGGTGGCACGGTCCATGAGGATGGCGAGGTAGTATTCCTTCTTAATGTCCACGGACTTGGCGATGAGGACCTTGCTGACGAGCTTGCCTTCCGGGCCGGTCTGGTGAGTGACGAGCGTCTGGCCGAGCATCTTTTCGGCGAGTTCAGAAGCGTTGCCGGCAGACTGGGCGAGGTGTACGCCGCCTTTGAAACCGTTGGTGAATGTGCCTTTACCGCGGCCGCCGGCGTGGACCTGGGCTTTGACCACGAGACCTTCGCCGCCGAGGTCTTCCGCTGCAGCCCGGGCTTCTGCGGGAGTGGAGGCGACCTGACCGGCGGGGGTGGGCACGCCGAATTTAACAAAAAGTTCCTTGGCCTGGTATTCGTGGATGTTCATGAGATGAAAGTGGTGGGCGGAAGAGTAGGGGCGGGCCGGGGGGCGTCAACGGGGCTGCTTTTCAAAATACTCGCGGATGGCGGCGACGAGGCCCGGAATATCGTGGGTGCGGGCTTCGATGTCCGGTTTGCGGCCGAGTTTGCGCAGGGCCCCGGTGGTGACGGGTCCGATACTGGCTATTTTCAGGTCGTGGGGCAGAGGGAGGCCGAGGCTGAAGAAGCTCTCGACGGCGCTGCTGCTGGCGAAGGTGATGACGTCCGCGCCCTCTTCGCGGAAGCGGGCCTGTCCTCCAGTGATATCGTCCGTCTCCGGCATGGTGCGGTAGGCGATGGCCTCATCGACGATGGCTCCGTGCTTGTGCAGGCCGGCAGCCACGACATCGCGCGCACCGTCGGGCCGCACCCAGAGGACCGTTTGGTTTTCCAGGCTGCCGGCGAACTCAATCAGCTCGGCGACGAGCGATTCGGCGACGGCTTTCTCCGGGACGAAGTCGGCGGCGAGGTGGAATTCGCGGAGCTTCTTCTCCGTGCCGGGCCCGATGGCGACAAGCCGGGCGCCGCCGATCTCGCGGGCGTCCTTGTAGAGCTTGTAGAACATGTCGAAGAACGCCTGCACGCCATTCGGGCTGGTGAAGATGATCCACTCGTATTTGTGGGCATCCTGCACGAGGCGGCCGAATTCCATGAGGTTCTCCGGGGGCTCAATGCGAATGGTGGGCAGCTCGTAAACATCGGCGCCGATGGCCTTGAGCTGGCGGCTGAGGTCCCCGGCCTGCAGACGGGTGCGGGTGACGACGATGCGCTTGCCGAAGAGCGGGCGGGTTTCGAACCAGTTGAGGCGGTCGCGCAGGCCGACCACGCCGCCGATGACGCAGACAGCGGGGGCTTTGAATCCGCGCACGGCGACGAGTTCGGCAATGGTGCCGAGCGTGCCAGTGAGGGTTTCCTGACGCCCGGTGCTGGCCCAGCGCACAAGCGCGACGGGAGTGTCCGGCGCAGCGCCGTGCTCGACAAGTTTCCCTGCGAGAATGGCGATGCGGCCGACGCCCATGAGCATGATGCGGGTGCCGGGTGTGCTGGCGAGCTGCTGGAAGTCTAGCGAACTTTCCTCCTTCTCCGGGTCTTCGTGGCCGGTGAAAATAGTGAGCTGCGAGCAGAAGTCGCGGTGTGTGACCGGGATGCCCGCATAGCCCGGACCGGCGATGGTGGAGGAAATGCCGTGGACGATTTCAAACGGACAGCCGGCGTCGTAGAGTTCCTCGGCTTCCTCGCCGCCGCGGCCAAAGACATAAGGGTCGCCGCCCTTGAGCCGGGTCACGATTTTCCCGGACTTCACTTTATCCACGAGCAGCTGGTTGATACTGTCCTGCGGGAGCGTGTGCTGGTCGGCTTTCTTGCCCACGTAGATGATCTCGGCGTCCGGGCGCACCCAGCGGAGGACCTCCTTGTTGACGAGGTAATCGTAGGCAATGACATCGGCCATCTCAATGCACTCTTTGGCGCGCAGCGTGACGAGCCCGAGATCACCGGGGCCGGCGCCGACGAGATAACAAATGCCGGGAGTGGAGGATGACGGAGAGGAAAAAGGGGTGGCCATCAGTGATTTACTTGTCCCGCCAGCCGTTCAGAGCTTTTTCAATGCGGACGCCGATGGCGTCTTCGAGTTTGATGAGCGCTTTGTTGTAGTCGGAATAGGCTTCGTAGCGGCCAATTTCCATCTGCTGGGCAATGTCCTCATATTCATACTTGGTGCGCTTGCCCTTGGAGTAGTCGGAAAGCCCGGCGGCGGAGCCTTCGAGTTTGGCGATGGTTTCTTTGGCCTCGCGCTGAACGTCGCGAAGATCCTTCGTCGCGGTGTTGAGGCCTTTGGAGGCTTCACGCAGGCCTTCGATGGCGAGGGCGATTTCAGCAGCGATTACATCGCGCAGCTTTTGCTGTTGGGTTTCCCAGGCGGCGGCAGCTTTCTTGTATTCGCGGCTGCGCTTGTTGATACCAGACCATTCCCACAGCGGGATGTTCATGCCGAGTCGGAGCATCCATTCGTCCTCTTCCCCGGAGCGGCCCTCCGACCACTGGCGGGTCCAGCCGGCATCAATAAACGAGGCCCAGGGAATTTTGGCCCCCTGCGCCTCCGCCAAATGGGCCTTCGCGATCTCCATACGGCTGCGGCTTTCCACCATATCCGCACGATAGAGCATGGCGATCTCCTGGAGGTAATCGGGGTCGAGCGTGGTGGTGTCCACAACCCTGCGGGATGTGACACCGCTGGTCTTGATACGGCTACTGGAACGCAATCCGCAAAGCGCGGCAATGTCCTGACGGGTCTTGCTGATGTCGGATTCCAGCTCACGGATATCCACGAGGGCCTTGCGCATTTCCATGCTGGCGCGGGCGGCATCCATGGCGAACTCGGGAACATTGGCGGCTTCCATCTCGGAACGGAAGCTGGTATAGCTCTGGCGGCGGCGCTGCTGGGTGGCGAGGGTGCTTTCCAGGACGCTGAGCGTTTCGAAGAAGTCGCGCACGTCGCGCACGAGCTGATCTTCCTCAGCGAGGTATTGCGACTCGGCGAGCATGACCTCGGCGGAGGCGCGCTGGATGCGGGCCTTGCGCTCCCAAAGGTGCGGCACCTGGAAGCGGATGAGGGCGGAGAAGGTTTCGACGCCATTCCCGCCTTCCGTGCTGGCGGTGCTTTCACGGCTGGTGCTGCGGAGTGTGCGGGTGACATTCTCGGCGAGTTCGTCGCGCCGGTTTTGGGTGATAATGCCGTCGGTGAACTCGCGGTCGCGAATGGCATTTTCGCCGGTGGTGCGCAGTTCATACACGCTGGTCACCACATCTTCGCCGCCATCACGGCGGGGAGTGACGATCCGCTCAATTTCACGGTAACGGGTCGTACTGCCGGTGCCGGTGGTCGTGTCGCTGGTAACTTCGCCGTACCCGAGTTCGCCGAGCCCGGCGAGAGAAGTCGTGGAGTCGGCACCGTCGAAGCTCTCTTCGGCGGTGTAGGTCTCAACGGTGCGCTCGGTGTAGGGATCACGAATGAAGTCGTCGTCCTGAGAGCCGTAGCTGAGGCGGAGTTCCGGATTTTCCCAGTCCTGCACGGCGCGCTTTTCGGCACGGGCGAGGGCGATATCGGCGCGGCGGCGCTCCAGCACGGGACTGTTGACGATGGCTAGCAAAATGAGGTCCTCTTCACCCAGCGGGCCGCTGGCGGGAATGCGGGCCATGAGTTCCGCGGGGGAGGCGATGAGCGCCGAATGGGTTGAGGTTGATCCCGCGTTCTTTTTGGCCGTGGCGTCGCCTTCGAGTTGCTGGCCAGGCTTCACTTTCGAAGAAGGCGCTGCTGCAGGGGTGGCACTGGGCTTCTTTACAGGTGCGGCCGCATTTTTGACCTGCGGCTTCATGTCCTTCTTAAAGAGCGGCACAGACTTGGTCTGGGCGAAGGCGGCAGGCGTGAGCAGCACCGCTGCCAGAGTCTGGATCAGCAGTGGACGTTTCAGAAGGGGCGGTTGCGTCATGGCAAGGTTTTCGATGGGTGCGCGCAGCGGAGGGAAATGGGGGGGGATAAACTGCGTGTGTCTCGTATTGGCGGGCGCGACTCAAGCAGGAAATCTGTCCCGCTGCAAGGCAGACCGGCGGCAGTTTTGCCCACTTCTGCGTGAAAGGGGGCTGAAAAAAGGCGTCCCGGGCAGTTTTCACTGACCGGGACGCCGGAAATTTCGGAATATCGGCTCAGGCGCATGGCCTGAGGAACTTACTTGGTGGCGAGGGCCACTGGAATAGCAGGGGGTGTGAGCGCGTCTTTGATCTTCTCAAGCCCACGATACTGCTTACCGTTTTTCTCTACCATGCCGCGGGAAACCAGATTTTGTAGTTTCTCGTATGCGCGGAGACGGAGCATCTCTTCCCCGCCGCTCACCGCGTTGCGGAGTTTGAGATTCTCGTAAACCGCCTCAAAAAGACTATTGAACTCATAAATCTTCTTCTTAGAGAGCGCGGCGACAAGTTCATCGGTGACATGATCGGGGAGACGGCGGGAGAACCTTGTGCGTTTGGTAGTAGCCATAGGTGATGAATGTAACACAGAAATGCAAAACTGCGACAAGTTTCCTTGATTGCCATGCAACTTTTCGCGATTCTGAGAGAAAATCACATCCGAGAATCATTGATTCTCATGGAAATACGTGGTCGCGTAGCCGTCCGGAGCCGGTTATTTATAATAGCTCGAATCCCTTCAGGAGAGCGTCGCCAGCTGGCTGCCGGTGAGCAGCAATGCCTGGTAGCGGGCATTTTCCGGCCGCGACAGCGGGGGGTCGGCGCTCAAAATATCAGCCGCGAGCCGGCGGGCCGTGCGGACGAGGCGGGCATCACGCACAAGATCCCCGAGCTTCAACCCCGGGAGTCCGCTCTGGGCGGTGCCCAGGATATCCCCGGGACCGCGCAGCAGGAGATCGGCCTCGGCGACTGCGAATCCATCTGTCGCCTTCTCAAGGGTGCGGAGCCGGTCCACCGCCTCGGGATTCTCCCCGGTCGCGACGAGAATGCAGTAACTCCTGTGCTGGCCGCGCCCCACCCGGCCGCGCAGCTGGTGCAGCTGGGCAAGGCCGAATCGCTCGGCATCGAACACTATCATCACTGTGGCATTGGGTACATCGACGCCGACTTCTATGACACTGGTGGCGCACAGGGCCTGCACTGTACCACTGCGAAACCGCTGCATCACCGCTTCCTTCTCCTCGCCGCTGACCCGGCCGTGCAGCAGGGCCACTTCATATCCTGACAAACACTTTTTCCACTTCTCAAACTCCGCCGTGGCGGCGCGCACGGCGAGCGATTCGCTCTCCTCCACCAGCGGAAAAACCAGGTAGGCCTGACGCCCCGCGGCAAACTGCTCCTTGAGAAACGCAGTGACCTGCGCGGTGTCCGGCTCCTCGCGTACGGCGGTCACGATGGGCTGCCGGCCCGCGGGAATCTCATCCAGAATGGAAACATCCAGATCGCCATACACCGTCATGGTTAACGTGCGTGGAATGGGTGTAGCGGTCATGACGAGGACATCCGGCGCCGCCCCCTGCCTAACAAGCCGCGCCCGCTGCTCGACGCCGAATTTGTGCTGCTCATCAATGACAACAAAACCAAGATTCGTCAGCGCGTCATCACCGCTGAGCAGGGCGTGCGTGCCGATGAGGATCTGCGGGGTCTCCTCTGCACCGTCGAAGAGCGGCAGCGCCGTCTCCTCGCGCCGGGAGCCGGTGCGCAGCGCCAGCCGGATCCCCAGTGGCTCCAGCCAGCGCCGGAAGTTGAGGTAATGCTGCTCCGCGAGGATCTGGGTGGGCGCCATGAGGGCGGCCTGGCAGCCGCTTTCTACCGCATAGAGCATGGCGGCGAGCGCGACAAAGGTCTTCCCGCTGCCGACATCGCCCTGGAGCATCCGGTTCATAGCATGAGGCTTCGCGAGGTCTTCGCGGATTTCGGCAATGACCCGCTCCTGCGCCCCGGTGAGGGGAAACGGAAGCAGTGCCCGCCACTGCTGGTAGAGTTCCCCAGGGCCGGTGCGTGCCGTGCCCCGCAGGCCCTGCCACGTGTGGCGCCGGTGCAGCACATTGAGCTGCAGCGCAAAAAACTCCTCCAGCGCGAGGTAGCGGCGCGCCGCCTCCATTTCCTCCATGCTGGCAGGAAAGTGAATGTGCCGCAGCGCCAGCGCCCGGGACATGCCGGCAAAGTCGCCGCGCTCCGACGGCGTTGGGAGCATATCCGGCATTGCCTCGTCCGTGATCTGTTCCAGCAGCTGATAAATCGCGCTGCGCAGCTGCTTCTGCTGCATGCCCTCACGCGCATGATACACCGGAACGATGCGCTTTTGATGGATGAATGCCTCTGCGGGATCCGCTGTTAGGATTTCATATTCCGGATGGTCAATAAAGAGCCTGCCGTTCTTCGCTGCTTTTACTTTACCATAGGCCACGAGGTCCTGACCGGCGGCAAAGGTCTTTTGCAAAAACGGCATGTTGAACCACCGCAAGACCACCGGGCTGAGCAGACCTGCGCCGCCTTCCGGCTCGATAGTCACTTCCACAACCGCACGCCGGTAGCCAAAGCGCTGCAGGCGGGTGTCGGTTATGGTCCCTTCGAGGCTGACGGACTCAGACCCGGCTCCGTGGGGCCAGGCGGCAGCCTGCCGGCGGTCTTCATAGCGAAAAGGAAAGTGCCGGAGCAGCTGTCCAGCCGTCTGAAATCCCGCGGCGGCGAGCGCTTTCTGTAGTTTGGCCTCATAAAACGGGAGACCGGCCAGTTTCGTCTCCGGAGTGATCAGCATGGCCGCGAATGGGAAGCCCCCCGTCACACGGCGCAAGCGCGGGGATGCTAATTGCTGCGCAGCAAAGCTCAAGGATTGCGGAGCAGCCTGCTGGGGGCCGCTCCATGCTGCGCCAGGCTGAAAACAGACAGCGCATCCCCATTGCTGATCAAAGCCGCCCCCCGACCTGGGCTGGCGGCACGGCTGCAGCGGGTGGCGAGGGTGGCAACTGTCTTCGCGGCGGCTTTTAGAGCCGGCGTCATTCTACCCGGCATGTTCGGCGCAGACATGATGCAGTGGGGGTTCGCAGTGGCGGCATTCAGTGGCTTTCTGGCTACGATCGCGGTCATCACGGCCGTGATTTATGCACGCCAGGCGCGGGAATTGAACCGCCTGTTCACCGGCAAGGAACTCATCGCTGTTTGGACTTTCACCCGCGAGCACCGGGATCGCGCCGTGCAGAGCGACTGGCAGGAGGAGGTCGTGCTGAAGCGGCGGCTCTAGTCCATCGTCGTCGCCTGGAGCGTCGTGATCGGTGCGGGATTTTGGATCTGCGATCCGGAGGCTGGCCCTATCGT
>Ga0315905_10001841_pt1 | contig 22521 bp, 26 predicted proteins | sample LakEriMetagenome_5_FD_203522 | JGI IMG/M metagenome (GOLD analysis project Ga0315905, IMG submission 203522) | Freshwater fungal communities from buoy surface, Lake Erie, Ohio, United States - Buoy 4 MA121 | ecosystem: Environmental > Aquatic > Freshwater > Lake | place: USA: Lake Erie, Ohio...
TGCATACGATGCCTTCGGTTCTTTTGGACTTTCACCCCTAGGTATCGCCGTAGCCGGCCCACTTGCTCACGCATTTGGGGTGAGCACGATTATTTATATAACAGGCTCAATTGCCTTGGTGGCAGCACTGGCTTCGCTCTGCGTTAAATCGGTGCGAGACTTAAAACCCGTCGTTAAGCCGTAGAGTTCTTACATGAGCAAGGAAGCCAGCGAGCGCGATAAGTTAGCAGCAGCGGTTCCACCAAAGTTGCGCGGGTGGTTTCACCTAGGTGCTACTCCTGTAGTAGTTATCGCATCGCTCGTTCTCTTTATATTAAGTAAGAGTTCGCTTAAGTTTGCAGTCGCCCTATATTCAATAACTGCAATTATGCTCTTTAGCGTTTCAGCGATTTATCATCGCGTTCCTTGGACTCCAGAGAAGAAGAAAATCTGGCGCCGCTGGGATCATGCCAACATTAATTTGCTAATTGCCGGCTCTTACACGCCTTTCGCTGTCGCACTATTACATGGCAACGATCGCACAATCTTGTTATCTGTCGTTTGGGTTGGCGCACTGTTAGGTGTTGCAATGCGCGTATTTTGGGTTGGAGCACCGCGCTGGCTATATGTTGCCAACTACCTACTTCTCGGGTGGGTTGCAATTGTTTACACCCCGCAGCTTTATGAAGAGGGAGGCCTCTGGGTGCTCTTGCCAATCATTATCGGTGGGCTTCTCTACTCGATTGGTGCAATCTTTTATGCCCTTAAAAAACCGGGGCGAAATGCCAAGTACTTTGGTTTTCACGAGCTTTTCCATATCTTCGTACTGGCCGCTTGGGTCTCTCAATACCTGGCCGTCTCGATCGCCATCTACCGCCAGTAAATCACCCCACTTTTGGAGTAGGCAGGCTTTGCCCTAATCTAGGGCCATGGCTGAGAAAAAAAACTTCCTTAATTGGGTTGGATTTAAAGAGAGCGAAAGCGCTGCCCCTAGTTCGGTAGATCGCATTCGCGAACTCGAATCACAACTTAATGATCTGCGTTCTCGTCGAGACATGACAACTTTAAGTAAAGAAGAATTTGAAATCTTAGCGACCGAAACCGCCATGGCGATGATCAAATCTGCACAGAGCCGTGAGGCAAAGGCAATGTCGGCATCGGAGCGAGTACTTAGTGAAGCATCACGTCAAGTAAAAGATGCGGTTGAAGGCGCCGAAATTAAAGCGCGTTCTATTCTCTCTGGCGCCGAAGCACGTGGACGTAAATATATAAATGTTGCTGAAGCTGAAGCTGCCGAAAGAGTTGCTCAGGCAGAACGTGAAGCACAATCTGTATTTGATGAAAAGCGTCGTGAAGCTGGTGCGCTGGCTCAGGCCGCTCGTCGTGAAGGCGAAAGAATTATCTCTGAAGCAACTGGGGAAGTAGCCGAGTACCGCAACTGGCTAAGTGGCGTTATCTCTGAGGCAGAACGCCTCTACAAAATTCAAACTCAGTCACTTGATGCTGCGGAGAGCGCAATTGCGCAAAGCAGATCTCGCTTGGAAAGTGCTTATTCACGTTTAGCTGATCTACATAAGAACGTAACCGATAATTTAGCGGCTGATAATTCTGTAATTAATACTGGGCCAAAGAAAGTAATTAGCCAACGCACTAAGCCAGCACTGGCTGCACCGGCAAAGAAGGCTGCTGCAAGTAAAACTGCAGCAAAGAAAAAACCCGCTAAACGTCGGTAATTAATATGGTTACCAAGCGCGGTATCCAGTACATCCCTGCCATAGATGGACTGCGTGCAATTGCAGTTATTGCCGTCATGCTCTATCACCTAGGTGTTTCTTGGATTCCAGGTGGCTTTCTAGGAGTCGATCTCTTCTTCGTAATTTCAGGTTATGTGATTACTCGGCTTTTATTAGATTCAATACAAGAACGTGGTGGCTTAGATCTTCGCGACTTCTACCTTGCTCGAATCCGCAGATTGCTTCCACCTTTAGTATTTATGATCGTAACAACCTCAATTTTTATAGGTTTATGGGCGCCAGATACCACTAAGAAATTCTTAACAGATGCCCCATTTAGCCTTACTGGAGCAATGAATTGGTGGCTCGTCTTTAATCATCAGGATTATTTTGAGGCTAGCGGCAGGCCTCCATTGCTTCAGCACACTTGGTCACTTGCAGTGGAGGCGCAGTTCTATCTCCTTTGGCCGCTAATTCTCTTGGTTGTCTTGAAGTACTTAGGAAAGAAATTAATCCCGGCAGCGGCGCTGATCATTGCTGCTACTTCTGGAGTTGCACTGATGCTGGTCTCCTTTCAACTCGATGCCGCAAATTCATCAAAAGTAAGTCATGTTTACTTTGGTACAGACACTCACAGCATCGGGCTTTTCTTGGGCGCAGCACTGGCAGTTAGTTGGATCCCCCAAAACTTCAATTTGCAGGTAACTCGTCGAGCGCAAGATTTTATTGATGGCATTGGTGTATTTGGATTTATCGGAATTCTCTCGACTTTCTTACTAATTGATGAAACCAAGCCGACTTTATATAAAATAGCTTTTCCGCTAGCCGGATTATTTGGAACAGCAATTTTAATTTCCATCGTCCACCCCGCATCACGTTTTGCACCACTGCTGCGAAATAAGGCACTGCTCTGGATAGGTGAGCGTTCGTACGCAATTTATCTGTGGCACTGGGTAATTTTTCAAGTCTCGCGGCCACAAGTGGATTTAGATGGTGAAGATTGGGCCCTATTTACTTTACGTATATTGGTAGTTCTAGCACTTGCCGATATCTCCTTACGATTAGTTGAGCTGCCAATCCGTAGCGGAGCAGTTGCTTACTGGTTTAAAGGAATGCGCTACCGAACTCCTGAAGTTAGAAAACGCCAAAAGGTTCTTGTTGCCATTTCAATTTCAGCAACAGTCTTGTTATCTTCTCTGGTGAGCACATATGCTCTAATTGATACTTCCGAGAAGAATCGCGCGGTTAAAGAATCGATTGCAGAAGCCAGCAGGCCGGTAAAAACCGAAATTTCAGCGATAGGAAAGACTGGAATCTGGGTAACTGGTGATTCAGTAATTCTAGGAATTCGCCATGAGATAGAGGCGCGTAATCCGATTGCGCTCATAAATGCCCGAGTTGGCCGCCAGGCGTCAGAATTACTTGAAGTAATACAGAAGGATTCAAGTGCGGCGATCGGCTCACCGATTGTCTTTAACTTAGGCAATAACAATGCGCTAACGCGCGAACAAGTAGTGGCAATATTTAAGGCGGTAGAACTTGCGCCGATTCGCATCGTAGTAAATACAGCCGTTCCAAGGCCATGGAAAGAAAGCAATAACGCTTTAATTGAAGAGGTTGCCAGCGGTTATCCGAATACTCATGTGATTCGCTGGGATCAGATCTCGATGGGTCATCCTGAATATTTCGCACCAGATGGAATTCACTTAGTTCCAGCAGGTGTTCGTGCCTACGTGGCTGCGATAGAAGAATTCTTGCCTTAATTTGAAATCAAAATAAATAAAGCCCCCACCAATTTGGCGGGGGCTTTATTTATTAATTTACTTATTCGAATTGACCGCTAAATCCAAATGCCTTAGCAGATGCGCTCTGTCCATCTGAGTAAACAGATGAGACTCGGAACGATGTTGATCCATCCATTGAACCCTTTGTGAATTCAATTGAAAGTTGATCAGCTGGCAACATTCCTGATTCGCTCCATTCGCCCATTCCTGAGCGAACTTCAAACTTGTAGCCAGTTAATCCGGCAGTTGCTGTTGGTGCTTTCCAAGTAATAACCATTACTGACTTAGCAGAATCTTTCCAGTTTCCGATAAAGCGTGATGGTGCCTCAACCGCCGCAACTGCTTCACCGGTTGCTGCAGATTCACTTGCCGCAGGAGTTGGTTCTTCAGTTGCTGCTGGTGCCGCAGATTCACTTGCCGCAGGAATTGCTGGTGCTGATGCGGTATCTGAATCAGATGCTGGACGAGAAATTACGACGATTGCTAGGAGTGCGATACCGATGATCGCTGCAATCAAAACACGTGGTGATGTTCCTTGCTTAGGAGCAGCACTTGGCTTAGCTGCGCCAGTGCTCTTTGCAGGAGTTGGCATCGTTGTGATATTTGCACGAGATGCACTCTTTACGCCACCGACTGGAACTGGAGGAACGACAAACTTACTAGCTGAAGATGCCTTCTTAGCAGCAGCCTTTTTGCGTGCAGGTGCTTTCTTGGCAGTCTTCTTTACGACCTTCTTCGCAGTCTTCTTAACAACTTTTTTGGCAGCAGCTTTCTTGCGAGCTGGCGCTTTCTTGGCAACCTTCTTAGCTGCTGACTTCTTCACAACTTTTTTAGCAGCAGCTTTCTTGCGAGCTGGCGCTTTCTTAGCAACTTTCTTTACTGAAGCTTTTTTCTTAACGGCCACGATGAAACTCCTTTTAGGGCTAAGCGATCTCGTATGGGCAAAGTTTAGCCTAGGGAGTTCAGCAAACTGATGACATGCGGTGCGATAGCGCGGAGTGATTTTCCACGATGGCTGATCGCGTCCTTGGCCGAAGCGCTCATTTGCGCGCTAGAAATCTCGTATCCATCTGGGCGAAATATCGGGTCGTAGCCAAATCCATGTTCCCCAACTGGTTCACGCAGAATCCACCCGTCAAAGTGCGCCTCTTCTGTGTGGGTGCGTCCATCGGGAAGGGCCAGAGCTGCCACACATGTGAAATGTGCACCACGCTTTTCATCCGGTACATCGGCTAAGGAATTCAAAACTTTAAGAGTATTTGCAGCATCATCGCCATGAACTCCAGCCCAACGCGCCGAATAAATCCCAGGCTCGCCATTTAAAAAATCCACACAAAGTCCGCTGTCATCTGCAATCGCTGCAATACCCGATGCCGCACACATTTCGCGTGCCTTGAGAAGTGCGTTCTCTTCAAATGTAGATCCGGTTTCATCAACATCGTGAAGATTCGGAAATTGATCAAGGCCTACTAATTCAATTTGCCCCGCAGCAATCTCTTCCAGAATGCGTCGAAACTCTTCTATCTTGCCCTTATTACGAGTGGCAAGAAGTAAGCGGTGTGGGCTCACTTAGAAAGTGCGGCCTTCTGAATATCGCCGAGTTCCACACAACCTGCAACTGCTAAATCAAGTAGCGCATTAAGTAAGTTGCGATCGAATGGAACGCCTTCAGCAGTTCCTTGAACTTCAATGAAACGTCCATCGCCACTGCAAACCACATTCATGTCTGTATCGGCGCGCACATCCTCTTCATAGCAAAGATCTAACATCGGAACACCATCAATGATTCCAACTGAAACAGCTGCAACTGAATCGCTGAGTGGTTTTGAGTTTTCCTTGATATGTCCTTGTGCTTTAGCCCAGGCGATTGCATCGGCAAGTGCGACGTAAGCACCAGTGATTGCAGCGGTGCGTGTTCCACCATCGGCTTGTAAAACATCGCAGTCAATCACAATTGTATTTTCGCCAAGTTCTTTCATATCAACAATCGCGCGCAAGGAACGTCCGACCAAACGAGAGATCTCTTGGGTGCGCCCGCCCAGCTTTCCTTTAACACTTTCACGATCTGAGCGAGTATGTGTAGCGCGAGGCAACATCGCATATTCAGATGTAACCCAACCCTTTCCAGAATCTTTTAACCAACGTGGAACACCGGGTGTAAATGAGGCAACGCACAGAACTCGAGTCTTACCGAATTCAACTAGGACTGAACCTTCAGCATGATCAAGCCATTTGCGAGTGATTTTGATTTCGCGAAGTTGATTTTCATTTCTACCGTCGATGCGTGCCATTTACTTCCAATCCGGTTAATTGAGTTTTGATATGTGTTGTACAGAACCCACTTCGGGTCCCAAGAATCGTCTTGCCAGCACTTCAAACGCCGCTGAATCACCGGTCGCCAAGAATTTATGACTAGCGGGAGTACTTGATGGGGCGCGCAGAAGAGAATTCTCTACCAGCGTGCGATAGAGATCTTTTGCGGTTTCTTCGGCGCTAGATACCAATGAAACGCTATTTCCCATTACATAAGAGATAACGCCAGTTAGTAGCGGATAGTGAGTGCAGCCAAGAACCAAAGTATCAACATCGGCTTCCATGACTGGCTTTAGGTATTCACGAGCTACTTTGGTAATCGCTTCACCTGAAGTTTCACCACGTTCGACAAATTCCACAAATAGCGGGCAAGCAATTGAAGTTACTTGCAACTGTGGGGCTGCGGCGAACGCATCTAGGTATGCCTTGGAATCAATTGTTGCTCGTGTACCGATCACACCGATGCGACCAGTGCGCGATGCCGCAACTGCACGACGAACTGCAGGCTGAATAACTTCGATAACCGGAATGGAATAACGCTCGCGCGCATCACGCAACATGGCAGCGCTTGCAGTATTACAAGCAATCACCAACGCCTTTACACCTTGGTCAACTAAATAATCTAAAGTCTCAAGTGCGAAGGTGCGAACTTCGGCTAACGGCCTTGGGCCATAAGGACCGCGGGCGGTGTCGCCAATATAAAGTGTTGACTCATTAGGTAATTGATCAAGAATTGCACGAGCTACGGTTAATCCGCCAACTCCTGAATCGAAAATTCCGATTGGTGCATTACTCATATAGGCAAGAGTACCCTTAAATAAGTTAAGCCCAGAGCGTGCCGTCTAGGCCTTCTGTTGCCGCAGCGATCTCGGAGCCGTAAATTCCGGTTGATAAATACTTCCAACCAGCATCGCAGACAATAAATGCGATATCGGCATCGCGCCCATCGCGCACTGCTTCATTGGCAATAGCAATTGCCGCGTGCAAGATTGCGCCAGTAGAAATGCCAGAAAATATTCCTTCTGTCTCTAGCAACTGGCGGACTCGCTTTACTGAATCTTCTGCGCCAACGGAAAAACGTCGCGTTAAAATCGATGCATCATAGAGTTCGGGAACAAAGCCTTCATCGATATTTCGCAGTCCATAAACAACTTCGCCGTAACGTGGCTCTGCAGCAATTATTTGAACATCAGGATTCTTCTCACGCAAGTATTTTCCCGCGCCCATTAAAGTTCCAGTTGTGCCAAGCCCTGCCACAAAATGTGTAACCGTTGGTAGATCCTTAAAAATTTCTGGTCCAGTGCCTTCATAGTGCGCTTGCGTGTTTGCAGGGTTTCCATATTGATAGAGAAACACCCACTCGGGATTTTGCGCCGCTAATTCCTTAGCAACTCGCACCGCTTCATTTGATCCACCTGCAGCAGGTGAAGAAATTATCTTTGCGCCCCACATCTCAAGTAGTTGGCGTCTTTCTGGACTTGTGTTCTCGGGCATCACACAAATTAATTTGTAGCCCCGAACTTTGGCAGCCATGGCAAGTGAAATTCCGGTATTGCCACTAGTTGGTTCTAAAATTGTGGCGCCCGGTTTTAATTGGCCACTCGTTTCGGCAGCGTTGATCATAAAAATTGCTGTGCGATCTTTAATTGAGCCAGTTGGATTGCGATCTTCTAACTTTGCCCATAGTCGAACATTTGGCGCTGGAGAAAGTCTGGGTAAGCCGATTAGAGGTGTGTTACCAACCGATGCATCCAGAGAGTCATAGCGCGCCAAAATTATCCGCCAGCTACTGCAGGAAGAATTGTTACTGAATCACCATCTTTAATTGGGGCTTCTAAACTTCCTAGAAAACGCACATCTTCATCGTTGATATAGATATTTATAAAGCGACGCAGCGCTCCATTTTCTAAAAGGCGATCTCCGATACCCGGATACTGTTGATCTAGATCTGTGATTAGCGCTGTGAGAGTTACACCTGTTGCAACAACGGCCTTTTGATCTTTAGTAAATGGACGCAGAATTGTCGGAATACGTACTTCAATGCTCATGTCGTTATTATGGCGAAGAAGTTGATTATTCGGTAATTGAAACTTCTTCTTCAGTTACTACGCCATCGATTATGCGATAAGAACGGAATTCAATCGCAGGTGCAATCTCTTTGCGACTAGAGACCAGAACATAATGTGCGCCAGGCTCGCCCGCATAGGCAATATCGGTGCGTGATGGGTAGGCCTCAGTTTCGGTATGCGAGTGGTAGATCACCACGATTTCTTCATCGTTGTCATCGACTTCGCGATAAAGGGCGAGCAGATCTTTGGGGTCAAATTCATAAAATGTTGGTGAATGCGCAGCATTGATCATCGGAAGCAAACGTGTTGGGGTTCCCGAGCCGACCGGTCCAAGAATCGCACCGCAACATTCATCTGGATACTCCGCGCGAGATTGCGCAACAATTGCATCAACAAATGCTCTCGAAATAGTTAGTGACATAAGAGTCGTATCTTAACTTTCATTTAACTAGTTTTCATCCATTAGGGCTTCAATCAGCCCTTCTTGCAGCCAACCAAGCCATCCGTAAACTATATAAACCCCACGCATTGGATCATCGGGGGCTAACAGCTCTAACTCATCCTGGGTTCGCTCTTGAACATTTAAGCGAACACCTAAAGCAAGACGCATATCGTTAATCGCACCGAGCCAAGCATTGGCGCCATCGTGTTCTAAATCAACCGTGCCATCTTCGGCGCTCTTTAAATACATCCGCATCGCCATAGCGTGCGCCTGCTTCTTGCTGCGCAAAGTTGATTCGGTATAACGCCTAAATTCTGCAGAATCAACTTCGTCTTGATAAGCATTCGGGAGTAAGCGATGAAGTACTTCATCTTCTGGTGGTGAATCATGTGAAGTGATTCCAACCATTGCAGCGAGTGGATCTTCGTGTCCATGATCGATGCGCTCTGCTAGCAATTCGATTATCTGCTCGGTTAAGTTAATTAGTATTTCGCGTTCATTTTCAGCGAATTCTGCAACGTATGAATTGCTACCGTGGCGCTTAAATCCTTCGGGTTTCATATCCCCTGATCACCTCGTTGCAGCGTTGCCCAAAGCCCATATTCGTGAAGGCGCGCAACATCGTGCTCCATCTCTTCACGACTGCCCGTAGAAACAACGGCCTTACCTTCGGTATGCACTTTCATCATTAACTCTTGCGCCTTGGCTTTGGGATAACCAAAAAGTTCCATCAAAACGTAAGTTACATATGTCATTAAGTTAACTGGATCATCCCAAACGATGGTGACCCATGGAGCATCGTTAGAGAAGATTTCGCGAATCTGCTCTTCAATGCGAGTATCGGTCTTAACCATCATCTGATAATGATAGAGAATTCTGGCGCCGCTACCTGCCGCCAAACCGAGTCTGCCTGAACGATGACTTGATAACGAACGATGGAACGCGCTTCTCCAGCGTTCGGGAAAATAAAGCTTCCTTTCTCATCTGTCGTTGCGGTAGCCACATTCTTCCAAGTGCCTGCGGTGTATTTCATCAGAGAAACAACTGCGCCGGCAGAACGTGGGCGTACCGTTCCAGAAATTAAGAATGCAGTCTTTGCTCTTTCAGTACCTGGTGCGCTCAAGGAAATAGTGCGATCAACTTGTATGGCAACTTCGTTACTTAAAGATTCGGCGCGTTCCCACGTGCCATCAGTTGCAATACGAATATTCATTGGCTTGGCCAGCAAAATAGCGGTTGTGAACTTGCCATCGACTGCGGTATTGACGGAACCAAGATTGCGCCAAGTTGTATCGGTTGCGCTCTTGCCTTCAATGCGAATTGGAAGTGCAGCAACCGGTGATTTATCTTCAAGTGATACTTGCCCACTTAAAGTGATCGCTGAGCCATAGAGCGCGCTAGTTTTATCTGACGACACAGTACTGATTACTTTTGCTGGAGCGATATTTAGCGCTGTTTGGCGAATAGCCTCCATCGCTAGCGGTTCTTCCATGCCTAGCGTCCAGGCAGTTACTCCCCCTAATTTATATTTGGCAACTAACTCACTTCTGATCTTGTAACTCTGCGCATTTTGATACCAAGCCGTACGTGTTGCCGTGCAAATTGTGGAGCGACCATCAGCAGTGAGGCCCTCATAAGCCTTTGTATAAGTAAATGTGGCTTCGCCATTTTTCTCGTCATAAACAGGCGTGACTTGATAGTTTGCAGCAAGAGTCGCAGCATCGCGCATTACAAATGTCGCCGCCTTTGCGCCAACTTTTATTGCATTGATAAATGGTGCAGGACATATGCCATCTACCTTGGTAACCCAATCTCGACCATAACCTGCCAATCCAAGATAAACCTTTGAGGCTGGCATTATTGATGTTGCGTAGGCCACGGTTTTCTCAGTCCATGCAATTGGGCCAATTGGTCCAACTTTTGCAACCGAATAGTCATAAGTCATTATTCGCAAACGATCTATATGCGCAGCGATTTGAGGCCAGGCATAGACGGTGTAACCCTTCTGTTTTCCAGCCGGATCAAAGTTATATGGAGTTGAAACTGAGAGCAATTTATTGTTCGCATGCAATAGCGCCGAAAGCTCCTTCACAAATGCCACCCACGAAGGCGCCGTCTTAGCCCAAGTTGCATTTCCATCAACAAATGCGAAACCTTCAAAATCAAGATCAATGCCATCGTAATTATTTACCATGACAAAGTCGTAAATTGTTTTAGCGGTCTTGGTCCGATTAGCAGCATTTGCCAATAAGTTAGAAAGAACTAACTTATCCATACCATCGGTAATAGTTGGAATTATTTGGAATCCAGCAGCGCGCAGCGCAGCAAGCGGAGTTGCAATCGGAACGCTGGGATTTGCAGGTGCGTATAAATCAGATACAAACGCTGACTTATTTTTGCCATCAAATTTTAAGGTGTACCAAAATGGCATGACCTCTTTAATTAAATCTGCATTGTTAAGCGCTGCTGGCAGAGAAGTTTTTATTGAATAATAAGGAATCCAACCTGTCAGGATTTTCCGTGGTTGGCCAGCGCTCTGTGCCGATGGGATTACCAGGCAAGTAAAAATTAGCGCTGCGGTTAAGACTTTACTTATCAGCTGATTTACGCGAAAGGCCGTCATAGATTTCTTTACAAACAGGACAGATTGGATATTTCTCAGGATCACGCGAAGGGATCCATTTCTTGCCACAAAGTGCGCGCACTGCCTTACCGGTTACGGCTGATTCGACGACCTTCTCTTTCTTTACGTAGTGAGCAAAGCGATCGTGGCCGCCATCATCTTCCTGTAAATCAGGACGGGTGAGCAGATCAGTATCTCCATCTAATTCAGGAGAGTTTCTGCGGAAAATACCCATGTCCGAAAGGATAGTGGTTGCAGGTAGAATTTGAAGATGAAGGACTTGCTACGCACAGCAGATTTATCGCGTGCTGATGTCGATTTACTGCTCGACACTGCCGCTGACTTTGCGGAGAATCCACTTCGTTCCAAAGATGCATTGGCGCACAAGAGTGTTGCGATTTACATGACTAAGCCCTCAACGCGAACCAGACTCTCATCCGAAACTGCGGTTGCGCATCTGGGCGGAACTCCTATTTTTATTCGTGGCGATGAATTGCAATTGGGTCGCGGTGAGACAATTGCAGATACTGCGAGAATTATTAGCGGTTACTGCGATGCGTTAATTATTCGCACATTTGCCCAAGCCGATGTAGATGAACTCGGTGCTAACGCATCTATTCCTGTAATTAACGCATTGACTGATGATGACCACCCAACTCAGTTGCTAGCTGATTGGCTCACAATTCGTGAAACTTTCGGTAGCGATGTATCTGGACGTAAATTTGTTTATCTCGGTGATGGCAACAACATGTCACATGCTTGGTTAACCATGGGCGCAATCATGGGTGCTCACGTTGTTGCAGCAACTCCTTCCGGCAAGTGGGCGCCAAATGCTGATGTGGTTGCGAAGGCGAAAGAGATTGCATCGCGAACTGGCGCAACTATTGAAGTAACAAATAATCCAGAATCCGCGGCTCAAGGTGCCAGTGCTTTGTATACCGATGTCTGGATGTCGATGGGCGATCCTGAGGCTGAGCGAGCCGAGAAGATTAAGGTGCTGGCACCCTTTGCCGTAACCGAATCTTTAATGGCGCTAACTGCAAAAGATTCAATCTTTATGCACTGCCTGCCAGCACATCGCGGTGAAGAAGTTGCAGCCTCGGTAATTGATGGAAATAAATCGGTTATTTGGCGTGAGGCATACCATCGCCGCACGACGATCCAGGCCCTGCTCTATCACCTGACCCGTGGTGAACTTAAGGGTAATTAATTTCCCTGATATTCATTGATTTTGATTTCCCACTTTTTTAACCGAGCAAGTAAGGTTTGCCCATGCGTGTAGCCGTCCCATTAGAAGTAAAAGCTGGCGAAAAGCGCGTTGCGCTGGTTCCAGACATCATCAATAAATTAACTCGCTTGGGTTATGAAGTTGTCATCGAATCTGGAGCCGGCGATCACTCGCAAGGTACCGATTCCGCTTACGCCGCCGCTGGTGCAACAGTTGTTAAGGGCGATGTAATCAGTTCGGCCGACATCGTGCTTTCAGTCCAACCACTTAACGCAGCACAGATGGCTACCTTAAAAAGTGGCGCAATTACAATTTCATTCCTATCTACTGTGACCGCTGTTGATTCAGTCGATGCCGCAATTAAGGCTGGGGTTACCGCGTTCTCACTCGAACTTGTTCCCCGCATTTCACGCGCGCAATCAATGGACGCGCTGACATCTCAGGCACTTTGTGCTGGTTATCGCGCAGTGTTAGTCGGTGCGGAAATGTCGCCGCGTTTCTTCCCGTTGTTGATGACCGCCGCTGGCACAGTTACTCCTGCACAAGTTTTGGTACTTGGTGCTGGCGTTGCTGGACTGCAAGCGATTGCAACCGCACGACGTTTAGGCGCCGTTGTATCTGCCTACGATGTTCGCCCATCTTCAGCTGACGAAGTTAAATCAATGGGTGCAACTTTTATTGAATTAGAACTTGAATCACTTGAAGGCGCGGGCGGTTATGCGCGTGAGATGACTGAAGAGCGTGCTGCTAAGCAACGTGAACTCTTGACTCCTTACATTGCAAAATCACACGTTGTGATTACAACGGCTGCAGTTCCGGGACGCACTGCTCCGCGTTTGATGACGCAAGCAATGATTGATTCAATGGAACCTGGCACAGTGATTGTTGATCTTGCAGCCGAAACAGGCGGAAACGTCGAAGGTTCAAAACCAGGTGAGGTTGTCGTAACTAGCGGCGGTGTTCGAATCTGGGGCGGTAAAGATGTACCAAGCCAATTACCTTTCCACTCATCTAGTTTGTATTCACGAAATGTTGTTAATTTGCTGACTTTGATGACGACTGCAACAAAGGATGGCGCACCAGTTGCGCTAAATCTTGATTTTGCTGATGAAATTATTAATGCATCGGCTGTTACCCATGGCGGAGTTCGTCGCGATCCAAGTGCAGGAGGAGCCAAATAATGGATGCAGTGGCAATTGTTTCGATCTTTGTTTTAGCCGTCTTCGTAGGTTTTGAAGTCGTATCAAAAGTTTCTTCAACTCTTCACACACCTTTAATGTCAGGTGCTAACGCAATCCACGGAGTTATCTTGGTCGGCGCAATTATCGTTGCCGATCACAGCGAAACTAACCTCGAATTAGGTCTCTCGCTGGCCGCAATCGTGCTGGCGACCATCAATATGGTTGGTGGATTTGTCGTTACTGATCGCATGCTCGAAATGTTTAAAGGTAATAAGAAGGGAGCAGATAAATGAACCGCACCATGTATGACTTAATTGGGATAGCGGCCGGCGTCTGTTTCATTCTCGCTCTAAAAGGTTTATCTCACCCAAAGACTGCGCGTCGTGGAAATTTAATCGGCGCACTTGGTGCAACCGTTGCAACCCTAGTTGTATTTGCATATAACGCACCGTTAAACAACTTAGGTTGGATCTTGGGTGCACTCGCTGTTGGTCTAGTCATTGGTGTTCCTGCTGCTCGTAAAGTGCAGATGACACAGATGCCACAACTTGTTGCCCTTTTTAATGGTGTTGGTGGTGGCGCAGCAGCGCTAGTTGCAATCGTTGAATACTTAAATCTTGGCGCCGAAGCCACCACTGCTGAAGTTGTCTTTACAGTATTTACCGTCGTTGTTGGCTGTGTATCTTTCAGCGGTTCGATTATCACTTTCATGAAGTTACAAGAGCTCATGACAACGCGTCCCGTCGTATTTCCTGGTGGACGTTTTGTAATTGCTGCAACTCTTGCCGCCGTGCTCGGCGCATCCGGTTGGGTCGTCGTTGAACTTGGAACAACTCCACTTCTGGTTCTTGCCGCGCTTTCATTGCTATTCGGTATCTTGTTCGTACTGCCAGTTGGTGGCGCAGATGTGCCTATCGTTATCTCACTACTTAACGCCTTTACTGGGCTAACTGTTGCGGCTAGCGGTTATGTTCTTGATTCAACTCTATTGATCATCGCAGGAACATTAGTTGGCGCATCAGGAACTATCTTGACTCGCTTGATGGCAGATGCGATGGGCCGTTCACTCTTCGGAACTTTATTTGGTGCATTTACTGCAAAGCCACAAGATGTATCTGCTGCTGGCGAAGAACGCCCAGTGCGTTCCGGATCACCAGATGACGTTGCAATTCTTCTTAACTACGCACGACGCGTTGTAATCGTTCCTGGTTTCGGTCTTGCTGTGGCACAAGCACAGCACACCGTTCGCGAACTAGCCGATCTAATGCTTTCAAAAGGCATCGATGTTGCCTACGGAATTCACCCAGTTGCGGGTCGTATGCCAGGACATATGAACGTACTTCTTGCTGAAGCCAACGTTCCATATGATCAACTAGCTGAAATGGATGAAGTAAATCCAACATTCGGACAGACCGACGTGGCAATTGTTATCGGTGCAAATGACGTGGTTAACCCTGCAGCGCAAACATCACCGGGATGCCCAATTTATGGAATGCCAATCTTGGAAGTTTCTAATGCTGCAAATGTCATCTTCTTAAAGCGTTCTATGCGTCCAGGGTTTGCCGGCATCGAAAATGAATTACTTTACGATCCGAAGACAATGTTGCTATTCGGTGATGCTAAAGCTTCACTAACTAAAGTTGTGAGTGCGCTTAAGTCTTTGTAGTTAAGAGCTAGCCAACCATTTCGGTGTCACGCACTTTACTTTTATCGTGCGTGCACTTGGATTTTGCTGGCAATTCGTTGCAAGGGTCGCATAGCAAAATAAGTTCGTGACATGTCTTGGTGCGGCAGTTGCGGAATATCTTGCTTGGTGCCTGGCAGATTTCGCACTCGCCGATGACCTTTGTTTTAGTTGAAAAATCGATCGCCATCCGTGAATCAAAGGTGTAAAGAGAGCCTTCCCAAAGGCCACTATCTGCAAACTTTTCACCGTATTTAACGATGCCACCATCGATTTGATATACCTCTTTAAATCCACGGTTCTTCATGACAACAGATAAGATTTCGCAGCGAATTCCGCCAGTGCAATAAGTTACGACTGGTTTCTCCTTGAGGTGGTCATACTTTCCGCTTTCGATTTCGCGGACAAAGTCACGTGAAGTATCCACATCAGGAACGATCGCATTTTTAAACTTACCGATCTTCGCCTCAAATTGATTGCGGCCATCGAAGAAAACCACATCATCGCCGCGTTCTTTAACTAGCTCGTGAACTTGTTCAGGGCGCAGATGCTGACCACCACCGATTACACCTGATTCATCAACCGTAATTTCCTCAGAATTATCAAATGCAACAAGTTCATTTTTTACTGCGATATAAAGTCTTGGGAATTCATCCCCTGTGCCCTGCGACCATTTAAATGCGATTCTCTTAAAGCCAGGATACTTTTTGGTGTGCTTTACATATTTACGTAGATCATCGATATCGCCACCGACTGTGCCGTTGATTCCGGTCGGTGAAATTAAGATGCGGCCCTTTAGGTTTAACGCTTCGCATAGAGTCTTCTGCCAAAGTTGCACAGCAACTGGGTCTGCTATGGGTGTGAAGCCATAATAGAGAAGTACCTTCTGCGGATTCATAGCGTTATTCTAACGCGGAAAATTAGCTCTCTTGAAGGTCGCTGGGAGCGTTATGAACGTCTAGAACATCGCCGCTCAGTTTGTCGGTGCGGTTAAGCGGACGCTTGGCATCCTCTTTATAAATAGCGGGGATTGAGCCAAGCAAACCTTTTTGGAAATCTTCAAATGCTTGCATTACTTCAGCCTTCGTATTCATTACAAAGGGACCCATCCAAGCAACTGGTTCTTTAATTGGTTGGCCACCGAGAATAAATAGTTCAAGGTTAGGTGAACGATTTTCTTGTTGATTGGCGGCGCGAATTACGATGCTATCGCCATCTCCGAAAACGGTTAGCTGTCCCATTCCTATTGGTCGCGCTTCTTCTCCTGCAAAGCCCTGGCCTGACATTGTGTAAACAAGTGCGTTGTAATCCTTGCGCCATGGCAAGCGAAGTTCGGCCCCAGGTGCGACAGTTGCGTGAATTAAAGTAATTGGTGTTTGCGTTGTTCCGGGACCAACATGTCCATCTACTTCACCAGCGATAATTCGAATTAACGAACCACCATCGGCGCTAGATAAAAGTGAAACATCGTTTGCACGCACATCTTGATATGCAGCCGGTGACCATTTCTTGGCAGCTGGAAGATTTACCCAAAGTTGGAAGCCATGAAATAGGCCACCGCTCATTACTAAATGCTCTGGTGGAGTTTCAATATGTAAAATTCCGCCGCCAGCTGTCATCCATTGTGTGTCACCATTGGAAATTGTTCCGCCACCGCCATTGCTATCTTTATGATCAAAGATTCCATCAATAATGTATGTAACTGTTTCGAAACCGCGGTGTGGATGCCAAGGTGTTCCCTTTGGTTCACCTGGAGCATATTCAACTTCGCCCATTTGATCTAAGTGAATAAATGGATCAAGTTCTGCTAAGTCAACACCGGCAAATGCGCGACGAACCGGAAAGCCTTCACCTTCGAAACCTTGCGGAGCAGTTGTTACGCTCTTTACGCGACGTGCACGAGAATTCGGTGCATCGCTAACGCGAGGTAGGACGGTGATATCACTGACGGTTACTGCAGGCATTTTTACTCCTTGTTCGTGAACCCAAGAGTAATTGAACTTTCAACTACCTGCAACTTAAAACATTGACGACTAAAGACCTAGTTAAGGCATACTGACAGCATGATCTGGTGGCCAAGTGAAATACCAACTCTGCAATACGGCAGATACACACTGCGCCCTCCTGCAGAAAAAGATGTGGTTGCCATATTTAACGCTTGCCAGGATCCGCTAATTCCTAGATTTACCACGGTACCCGCGAATTACACGATGGCGCATGCCTTGGATTATGTGCAGCGCGTGCCGGTTTCCATCGAACTTAAGCGCGAACTCCCCTTTGTTATCGAATTCGGCGTTGGCGATGACAAGGAATTTGCTGGCGTTATCTCATTTCACACAATCAGCATCGAAAACCACCGCGCTGAGATTGGTTACTGGATGCACGCACCCATGCGCGGCAAAGGAATCGGCACCATCGCGACAAAAATGATCACTTGCTATGGCTTTGAAACTATGGGTTTCAAGCGCATTGAAGCAGCGGTTGATTTAGATAATCACGCTTCACAAAAACTTTTACTATCTGCCGGATATGTCCGTGAGGGTGTTCTAAAGCAACGTGTTACGCGCGCTACCGGTGAACAAATAGATATGGTCGAGTTGGCCGTGCTTGCAGATGAATGGCAAGGGCTAGACTAGAAAAATGGAATCGCTAGCGTTACTGGTCGCTTTGCTTTTGGCGTTGGCTTTATTTACGGGGCCAATTTCAATGGTGCTAACCAGTAAAATATTCTGGAATTATTCAAAAGGCAGCAAACCCCTTTGGATTTTCCGCAGAATTATTGTCGCAACTATTTCGCCATTAGGCATGAGTGTGGCGCTCTTCTTAATCTTTACGCCAATTCCAGTTACTCCAAAGTTATTTATAGCAGCAGCTTTTGCTTCAAATGTGGCTGCGCTAAAACGTGAATTCTTTAGAGATAAATCTTGGAAAAGAATTATCAGAATTGCATCTGATGATCCGAACGGACCCGCAGGACAAAGTTAACTAACTGGTGGAGGTGCCGGGAATCGAACCCGGGTCCTTCGGAATTAAAACAGGGCTTCTACGGGCGTAGTGTGGCTATCGTTTTCTCAGTTCCGAATCTCTTGCACACGAGTATTCGACAAACTCATTTGCGAAACTGTTCTCCGGTCGCGTTCGCAACGCCACAACCGTGAAAAGCCTTCTGTCGGCGTTAGGTCCCAGATCGAAGGCGAGTCTGGGTTAACGGATCACAGAGCTTGCTTAGGCAGCAAGAGTGAGATCATCGGCAGTTGTACTGACGATTATTTTTTGCACAGGTTATTGGTTAACGAGATCATCCTGGCTTCCTCGGCCCGCTTCCCCTGCCTCAACAACCAAAGTCGAGACCGTTCACCCCCATGGGTGTGGAAAGCAAATTCCACTATGTAGTTGTATTCCTATTGTACGGAACACAGATGACAAGTGAGAAATTCCCCATTAATTAGTGGGTTTTAAGCGTGGGTATTAAGCGCTTAACTCGCTTTTTAGAATTGCATACAGCCACATATCGCACCATTCGCCCTTAAAGAATTCTCCATCTTTAAATTCGGCTTCGCGGCGCATGCCTAATTTTTCAGCCAGAGCCGCTGATTCTGGAACGCGCGTATCGATATCTGCAATCACGCGATGCAGATCAAAGTTTGCAAACGCATAAGTTAGTAGCGCTTTGGTGGCTTCAAATGCATAACCTTGGCGGTGGAAATCTTGATGAGTAACCCAGCCAATATTAGAAGCCTTATTCTCTTTTGAAACCAGCCCCATATTTGATTGACCAATTACTTGTCCAGAACTCTTAAGCTCCCATACAAGAACGATGTAATCGTTATCTTCTTGCAAATTAAATTTTCCAGTACTGATTGTTTTCTCAGCAGCAGCTTTTACTTGGTCCATTGATCTTGGCGGCCAAGGTATATATCGAATAATTTCGGGATTGGATTGATACTCAAGAAGGTCGCCAACATCAGTTAACTGCATTGGACGCAGAATTAAGCGATCTGTTTGGATTACTAGAGACAATTACTTACGAATCTTTTCCGGTGCGGCGACGAGAGACTTCGCGATCGATCTCTCGATTTGATTGGCGCTCGATCAAGTCAGCGCGCTTATCGTGGGCTTTCTTGCCACGTGCCACTGCAATTTCAATTTTCGCTTTGCCATCTTTAAAGTAAAGCTGGAGTGGAATTAAAGTGATTCCACCTTCCTTTACTTTCAGGTGCAACTTCTTTAACTCTTGTAAATGCACAAGTAGCTTGCGCTTGCGGCGTGGTTCGTGATTTGTCCAAGTACCTTGTGTGTATTCCGGGATGTGCACGCCGGCTAACCACAGTTCGCCATTTTCAACCGTGGCATATCCATCAATTAAAGATGCGCGCCCTGCGCGAAGTGATTTAACTTCAGTTCCGTTCAAGACAATGCCGCACTCGTAAACATCCTCGATTGAGTAGTCATGGCGCGCTTTTTTGTTCTGCGCGATGAGTTTACGGCCGACCTCTTTCACCACGGCAGCGCCCGATCAGACCTTGAGATATCGGCGCAGAGTAATAACTGAGGCGACTGTGGAAACACCCAATCCTGCAAGCAATAACCAAGCTGATGCTACCCAGACTTCATTCCACCCGAAGAAATTAGTAAAGGTAAGTAGCGGTGCCACCTTTGAATCAACGACGCTCTTTAGTCCAGCCAGCAAACCAGTTGCAAATACCCAACCAATTAGCGCAGAGAAAATACCCTCGAGCAAGAATGGCAATTGAATTGACCAAGAAGATGCGCCGACTAACTTCATAACGCCGGTTTCGCGACGGCGGTTAAAAGCTGCAATACGTAAAGTGTTTGAGATCAAGAGACCGGCAGTTAACACCGAGAAGAGTCCAACCAACAAAGCGCCATTTCGAAGCACATTAAGTAGTTTGAAGAACTTTTCCAAGATGCTGCGTTGATCTTGAACAACATCAACACCGGGACGGCCCGAGAATGCGCTGACAACAACTGCATACTGAGTTGGGTCCTTTAATTTCACACGGAATGATTCAGGCAACTGATCTGCAGTTACATTTTGTGCAATTGCTGAATCCTTAAATCGTTCTTGGAATCGCGCATATGCCTCTGACTGAGATTCATAAAACACACTTTGGACAACTGGCAGCGCTTCTATATCGCTCTTGATCGTCAAGCGCTGTTCTGGTGAAACAATTCCACCAACGCAGCTTGGTGATTCAGATAGAGAACCGCAGAGATAGACCGAAACTTCGATCTTGTCATACCAATAATCTTTCATCGCATTTACTTGGGCATTCGATAGCAAGCCAATTCCGAGCAGCGAAAGTGAGATCGCGGTTGTAACAATGACGGCAAAGGTCATCGTTAGGTTACGACGAAGCCCAATTCGAACTTCACTGATCAAAAATCCTGCGCGCATGTGTTTACCCTATCCCGTGTATCCATAGACGCCGCGGACCTGATCGCGAATCACATGGCCACTATCTAGTTCGATCACGCGCTTGCGCATCTGGTCAACGATTCCGGCATCGTGAGTTGCCATCAAAACTGTGGTTCCCTCGCGGTTGATGCGATCGAGTAATTTCATGATGCCAACAGATGTTGCCGGGTCAAGGTTTCCAGTTGGCTCATCCGCGATGATGATCGCAGGACGGCTGACATATGCGCGGGCAATTGCCACTCGTTGTTGTTCTCCGCCAGAGATTTCATTTGGCATGCGATCGCCTTTATCTTCCAAACCAACTAATTCGAGAACTTCAGGAACTTCGCGTGCAATCTCTTTCTTGGAATAGCCAAGGACGTGCAAAGTAAATGCCACATTCTCGCTAATGGTTTTATTCTGCAGCAAACGGAAATCCTGAAAGACAGTTCCAACTTGGCGGCGAAGTTCTGGTACCTTGTGATTAGCTAACTTGCCTAAATCTTTTCCAGCCACATGAATGATTCCGTTAGTTGGTCGCTCTTCACGCAAGATCAGACGCAAGAAAGTTGACTTGCCAGAACCAGAAAGTCCCACAAGGAATACGAATTCACCTTTAACAATTTCTAGGCTTACCGTTTCCAGGGCTGGGCGATCTTGGCCGTTATATAACTTCGTCACATTCTCAAAGCGAATCACACGAACTCCTTCGTTCTTCTTTGGCGTCTCGATCGGATACGAGGGGTAAGAGCGCCGTACTGAGCCCTAGTTTAGGTATAGATCGGCCAAATGCGCCTGATATCGGTGGGAATTGCGCAGAATCTGCCAAAAATCTACAGAATTATTAAGCGTAAATCACGCTTAATGTGAAAATAATTACTCTAAATAAAATAGTTATGAAGAGCTAGATCGACGCCAGCGAATTCCCGCTTCAATGAAATCATCAATTTCACCATTTAGCACTGCAGATGTATTTCCTGTTTCATGGTTATTACGTAGATCTTTAACCATTTGATACGGAGCCAAAACATATGAACGCATTTGGTTTCCCCAAGAGCCTGAGTTATCGCCCTTTAGCGCATTGATCTTGGCTTGTTCTTCTTGGCGACGACGTTCTAATAACTTGGACTGCAGCACAGCCATTGCGGTTGCCTTGTTTTGAATCTGAGAACGCTCGTTCTGACATGAAACAACAATTCCAGTCGGGATATGCGTCAGGCGCACAGCCGAGTCAGTTGTGTTCACGCCTTGTCCCCCAGGCCCAGATGAGCGATAAACATCAACACGAATTTCCTTCTCATCGATTTCAATGTGATCACTTTGCTCAACAACCGGCACAACTTCCACGCCAGCAAAAGATGTATGGCGGCGAGATTGCGAATCAAAAGGTGAGATACGAACTAAACGGTGAGTGCCTTGCTCGACCGACAAAGTGCCATATGCATAAGGTGCGCCAACACGGAAGGTTGTTGATTTAATTCCCGCTTCTTCAGCGTATGAAGTTTCCAGTACATCTACTTTAAATTCATGGCGTTCGCAATAACGCAAGTACATACGCATCAACATTTCTGCCCAGTCAGCAGCTTCAACACCACCTGCTTCCGAGCGAATGGTTATTAAAGCATCACGATCGTCATATTCACCGTTAAGCAAAGTTGTAACTTCTAATTCGCTAATTGCCTTCACGACCGAATCGAGTTCGCCCTCTGCATCTTTTAACGCAGAACCATCTGGTTCAGAACCTGCTAATTCAAATAGAATTGGCAACTCTTCAACGCGACGGCGCAAGCCCGTCAATCGTGCAATCGTGCTCTGCACCCGAGATAACTTACTTGTAATTTTCTGTGCCGCTACTGGGTCATCCCACAAATTTGGAACACCGGCAGCAGCCTCAAGTTCAACCGCTTCAGCCTCTAACCTAGGAAGATCCAAGACCTTTTCGATCGAAAGCAGAGTTGCTCCGATTGCAGCAATCTCGAGATCGTATTCGCGGGCCATGAGGGTAAGGATAGCGAGTGTTAACTCTGGTTCTACGCAGTCAGTCAGTTCCTTGCTGAGGCTCCAGG
>Ga0315905_10001843_pt1 | contig 22481 bp, 21 predicted proteins | sample LakEriMetagenome_5_FD_203522 | JGI IMG/M metagenome (GOLD analysis project Ga0315905, IMG submission 203522) | Freshwater fungal communities from buoy surface, Lake Erie, Ohio, United States - Buoy 4 MA121 | ecosystem: Environmental > Aquatic > Freshwater > Lake | place: USA: Lake Erie, Ohio...
AGCGATGACGCGTCATTGCTATGCGTCATTGCTATCACGTGTTGCGCCTGTCGGCCCACGACAGGTGCATTGCTTTCCTCAGCTTTCACGTGATTGCAACATGAAACACATGGTCCACATTTGCGCCCCCGCGCCCAGAATAAGCTTCTGGTTGAGCATGGGGAGCATGTTGAGGATAGACAGGCCTCTGCCGTCGTGCTCTCGTACAGGAGAGCTGCTTTGTGTGTGTGTGTTGCTCTCGTACAGGAGAGCAGCATTGTTGCTCTCGTACAGGAGACCTGGTGCATCTGCCGCACGGCGCACACCACTGACGCTGCTATAGCAAGCAAGGACCGGGTGCTGGGCACAGGCGATACGCACGACGCTTGCTGGGAACAGGCAATACGCATCACGCGGGCGCCCTCTGTACGCGGGCGCCTTACATACGCATGACGCATGACACGCATGACACGCGTGCCTTTTAGACCTACAGGCGATTACCGAGTGCAGCAGGCGTGTTGAGAGGAGCGCCGGCGTCGTGCCGTGGCGCTGGCCACATAGCAGCAGCGAGGAGCTGCGCCATTTCACGGCGCTCTGAGTCCCGCATCAAGTCTGCATCCCAGCCTCCCACTTTCACTTTCTCCGGTTGCCCACGGTCGGGGCGGTGAGTGGAGGCAGACGCAGAAGAGAGAGGATGAGGAGCGAGAGGAGTGGCGGGAGAAGCGACGGGAGTGGCGGGAGGTGCGGCATGCCCTTGCCCTGTGTCCTTGAATGGAGAGAAAAGAGGTGCCATTTGAGGCTTGGGCGACAGCCTCTTCCAGGCCGCGCCCCACGACCCGCCCAAATAATCTTGCCCTTCCTGCCGCACCCATTCGGTAGAGGAGGCAGAAGGCGGCTGAGACCATGGTAGACGCTGCGGCGGCACATGCATGAGCAAGGAATGCAACCCCGTCCCTGTTGCCGTCAACCCTCCTACGCTCAGTGCATTACAGCTCTGCGACGTGTATTCCTGAGCAACGAAGGTCGGGTGTGCTCCAGCTCCTGCTCTTACCAACTCCCGCGCTGTTTCGTGAGTGCATTTGCGTCATTGTCCATATCAACCGTGCGTACACCATACACTCAAACACACTCCAACATCCATGTGTGCATGCACAAAAGAAGGCACGCGGCGGTAGCACCAATCTCTCACACGGGCCTTAGGGAAGGCGACATGCAGTGTGAGCAGAAAGAAGACGATATGCAGTGTGAGGAGAAAGAAGACCAGCATCCAAGTGCAGCCAGCGCAAAGCCAGGTGGAGGCTCGACATGAGCCGCATGCTCATCTGCGCCGTGGTGCTGCTTGCGAACGGGCTGGGCTTGACACGGGTGCTACTCCCGCTGACACGAGGCGCTGTACGGGCGGTATGCGACCTGGGCGCTGAGGCCAGCCACCAAGCGTAGGGGTCAAATGGCGACAGGGACCCTGCCCTCACCCCTGCTTTGAGCGCCCCCACCACACCTCGCACATCCCCAAAGGCAGAGGCGAAGGAGAGGGCCAGGCCACTCCGTCGTCCCTCGCCTCCCGCCGCATTCAGACTGAATGCTGCCGAATTGGGCGCGTCTACCCAAGCGTCGAGCCCGTCCCCCGCAGCCGTAGACGGCAGGTGGGGCAGGGGTGGAGACTTTGTGGCCAACGGCATTGCATCTGCCGACGTACTGTTTGTACTGTTTGTGGCCGTACTGTTCGTACTGTTTGTGGCCAACCACATGACATCTGCCAACAGCACGTCGGCCGCAGCGAGAAAGGCTGCAAGCACTTCTGTTGTGTCTCACCAACCGTCACACGGTAGTCAGTCCCCGGCATCCACACCATGCACACACGCATCGCGCCATGTGCAATTGCACACCTCTACACACACCTCTACGCTTTTGCATGGAAAACGGACGACAGGAAACACCAAGGCACACGCAAACACGGCCGACAAGATGCCAGATTGCCACACACCGAGCTCTTCTTCGGTGACATCCTCAGCGCCGGGCGCACATGATGGTTGAGGGGCAGGAGCAGGAGCATCAGGGTGCCATGGAGGCACTTGCAGCTTTTCCAAGTGCTCCTGGAGCGCACGTACTCGTTGCTCATCATCATCCTGCTTCTTGCGCGCTCGCTCCTCCTCTGTCATTCTGTCCCTTAGGATGGGGACAGTAGAGGCATCCGAGACCTTAGGGGCATCACGGCCCCTTATCTTCCTCCTCGCGTGGTCCTTGACACCTGCACCACTCTGCATGGCGTGGGGCAAGGGCGAGATACGAGCGTCGCCCAGCGACCACCCGCGTGACACAAGCTGCCCCCACACTACTGTCATGCATCGGCGTGCACCTCCCCCCCACACCCCAGCCCCATGTCCTGCGCCAGCGCCTGCTTTGGCCACGCTCACGTTGGACGTCGCACACGTTGCCAGCACTCTTCTGCTCAAGCAATCACACACAAGCAGACTCAAATACACAACACAAGACTAACACAGACATACGCAAACACACGGGTCAACACATTTGATCAAGGGCTTGGAAGGCGCAGAAGCCTTGGGGGGGGAGGTTTGTCCCAAGACAAAAGGTTTGTCCCAAGACAAAAGTCTTGGGGGGGCCGGGAAGTTCATACCTCACTTGCGCCAAGCGGCGGAGGAGAAGGATGCGTACACCAAGGGGCACCTGCAAGCCCTCGCGTTGGGCAAAACATCGGACGAGCTGGCGCTGATGGTGCACAAGGCTGTGGTGCCTAGCTTCCTCGCTGCGCTTCACAGCCAGCGGGGTCTGGGCCTCCTTCGCTCGCGCCACGCCGTGCTTGCGCATTTCACCTATCCGACTCCTCCGGCTTCCACGCGCTCCCGCTTTCGCTTCCTCTTCTTGCTGTTGCTCCTCTTCATCTTCTTTGTCATCCGTGCTCGAATCGAGGGCAGAGGCAAATAGATTGGCATCGGCCGACTGCAACTTGTCTGTGCCTGCACTGGTCTGGACTTTCTTTGTTTCTATCCTCGTGTCATGGTGCTCCATGCCTCGCATGTCAACAACATGCTGCATTGCATTCAGAATCCGTTGACTGTTTGCATCCAACCCCCCTCCGTGCTCATACATCGGACGATGACCGAGTGAGGAGTCAGCATCAAAGCGGCGCAAGGAGCCTGAATCAAAGCGCCACCCCTGCACCACGTCCGTGCGCTCATGCACGTAGTGCTGGCCTGTCTGCTCCTGTGCACCACCACGAACTGCGCCACTTCTCACATCCAGACTCTCAGGAGAGAGCCCATCGAGAAGCGAGTAAATGGGAGCACACGCCCGCTCTAGCTTCAGCGCATCTGTATGGATACCAAGGGGCATCAACCTAGGAGACACCAGCCCCTCTTTCACCCACAACCCAAACATCTCCTCGCGCCTAGGCCCCGTGAAGCGAGCAGCAGGAGCCGATTGAGCAGGACGATGCTCAAGGCCAACATCTGGCGCACCACGTGCACCAACATCTCCCACACCACGTCCACCATCGTCAAGGGCGGCAGCGGGAGAAAAAGCGTGAATCATGGATGAAGATGGATGGATGGATGAGGCGTGATGCCCGGCAGCTTCGTGGCCTCCAAAGGCTAAGTTGCGCGCACCGGACTCGGACTCGGACATGGAGAGGAGCTTGGCAAGATATTCGACCAGCTCCACGATTGCCTCCCATCGCCCTGCTTGGAGCGCATCTAGCAGCACCGAGTGTTGCCATACCTCCTCTGCATGTCGTGCAACGGAACCGCAGACCCACGCACTTGAGGCCGCCATGTCTATCAGGCAGATGCCAGTGCTCTGGGGCGAGCGTGCCGGAATCACAGGGCAGACGCGAGATAGAAGAAGGCGGATGATTAGGGTGTCTCCCGTGTGCATGGCGATGCGGAGGGGTTGCTCAAGTCTGCCTGCAGCACGCAGACTTGCCACTGAGCTCGAGCTCAGCCCTTTGATCAGCCCCGCAGCACACTCACTATACCCCCGTGCGCAGACCAAAGACAACAAATCGACGACGACTTGACGACTTGAAGGGCGCGTGGGTGGGTCTGCATGTGGCATCCCTCTTCCTCTTCCTGGCATCCCTCTTCCTCTTCCTGGCATCCATCTTCCAAGTCTGCCTGCAGACCAGACTTTGGCAACCACTGACAGCCCAAGTTCCGTGAGATGTTTGCCTCCAGCCGCGTCGTCGACAAATCTCAACCCCTCTTGCAAAACTGCATCGTCCGTGACAAGGCCGTGTATCACCATGGCGTCAGCTATTTGTTCCCATACGCGGCACACCACGCTGGGAAGACACGCACTAGACGCATCTCGGCATGGCGCCAAGAGCATCAGAACCATCAATGCCGACATCTTGGTGGTTGTAAAGTCCTGATGGTTAAGACCGGCGGCAGGGTCACGCACCCAGCCCACGTCGCAGTCAGCTTCACCTCTCAGTAACAAGAGTGCCAGGTCAAAGTATCTGTGACGCAGACATGTGACAACCGGGGTTTCGCGGCCCCCCGTCCACAGCATTCGCTCACACCACATTGCGCGCCGCGAGGATCCTTCCTCCACACACCGACGTGCATAGGCATCAAGACCGCAAGACGTACTAAGCACGTCCACGCGCGCGCCCCCTCGTTGCACTAGCAATCTCACCAATTCTTCGTGGCCCTTGCGGCATGCCACCACGAGTGGTTCTTTGTGCGACACCAGAGCCAGACCTCCATCACGCCCGCGCTTTCCTCGAACGTGCCCCACTGACACCCCTTGATGCTCAGAAGGTTGGCGGGCTTGCCGAAAAACTGAGTCAGGAGATGCTCGGAGGTCGAGGAGGCGTTTGACTGTCGCAACATCTCCCGAGGCAGAAGCAATGGACAGCAAGGACTCATCAGCAAGCACTTGATCGAGGGCTGGAGCTGAAGAAGCCTTCTTTTCCTCTCGCGATTGGTTGGCAAGCGAGTGGATCAAGTTGACCAAAGGGACGGACGCGCCCAGGGGCCAGCGACCCAGGACACTGACAGCGTGCCACAAAAGTTCTAGGCAGTCTGCAGCCAGAGGAAGCGAATGCAAACACACCAAATCCAACAGGGTACGGGCACGGGCATCGGTCAGATCGAGGGGGCCCATGCGACGTCGCACAAACGTTTCGACAATGGCAGTGTTGCCAGTAGCAGCGGCAACAGCTACAGGGCTTCGCCCTTGACTACTTCTTTCGGGTAGAGTCACGTCGGCATCTGCCAGGGACTGCGCCATGTAAAGCCAGTCATCACTTGACCCGTTTGCGGCACACGCATGCAACTGCGTCCAGCCGCAATCCAGTTCGTGAGAAAACGTACATCGGCTTGCCAGAACCAGCAACTTAAAAGCGCGAGAGACACCTCCATGCGTCCCTCCCTCCGACCTTTTGTGCTTCAAATATGACCATACATGCAACGGCGATCGGCCCATGCCGTCCACCTGCTGCGCTAGTTTGCGCGCACTCTGCGCACTCTGCATGAATGGCGCGCCAACAACTTGACGGTCCTGCTCCAAGGTATGCCGCGGCTCAGCCATGTCGCTCCTCTTGCTCCTGTGCGCGTTATCATCAAGTGCACCGGCAAAGGAGAGGAGAACATCTACACATCTTGTGTGGCCATGGTAGGCAGCGACATGCAAAGCCGTCCATCCCAGCCAATCCGCAGCCGCCAAGTTTGCGCCCGCGCCAAGAAGCACTTGGAGGGCGCCGGCATTGCCAGCGAGGGCGGCAGAGTGGAGAGGCGAGCGACCCATGACGTCAGCTCCCATCACATCTCCTGGTACGCATGCAACGGCCCACAGTTCGCGCCATTCCAAACATGCCGCCACCTCCTTCCCTCCTGTTGCTTGCACCTCGGTCGCGTTCCTCCCCGGAGGAGCTTTCCCAGCGGAGATTGCAGACAACTCGCCCACGTCGCACACCAGACCCATTACATTTTTCAAAACCTGCGCAGCGCTCGAAGTGGCATTCCCGCCGCGGGTCGACCCTCCACGTGCGCCCCCCCTGCATAAATCTGCGCCGGCGGCAGCAAGGAGCCAGAGAAGATGCTGTGCCCGCTCCACTTTGACATCCCGCAGCAGCTCCTCAAGCGCCCCGGTTTCCAGGAGGGAGGAAGCATCGTGGGCGTTGCAAGGGTGAGGGCACGTGCGGGCAGCATGCCAAGGGTCTCGGCATGTCCTGCCAAGGCTCACCCTTGAACGGCGTCGATGGACGCGCAAGACTCGGCGCCAGAGATGTGCTGCCACCAGGCAACTTGCTCCAAGCCCGCCTCCATTCAATCCATCTATCTTGCCCGCACCCGCCACGCCTTGGGTCGACGAGGACACACAACCCTCTCTAGTGGGTGGATGGAGGCTATCTTGAGAAGGTACCATGTGAATCAAGAGTCTGACAATGCGCAAAGAGACACACCGCTCGCCAGCGCCAATAAAGCTTCTAGGGGTCGCACCAATGGTTCGCTGCCCAACATCTGCACGCGAGGAAGGCGAGCAGAGTTTACACGTGAGACGCCAAGGAGCGGGCAGCACGGCAGGGGACACTTGCTTGCGTGCAATCGCTTTTTTTAAGAACGTTTCGGAGGAAAAACCTGATTGCAAGGTGAGCGGGGAAAGAGCGTGGGAGCAGGCAACATGAAGCGCCGAAGTGCCCCACATGGAGGAGACAGCAACTGGGTCTGCGCCCGCCGCCAGCATTGCCTCCACGCTCTTTTCATCACCGGAGTAAATGGATGAAATCAAAGCATCAGTAGCGCAAATCAAAGCATCTGTTGTGCGCTCAAGCCCCACCGTTTCCTTCTGAGCAGCAACCGAGCCCTGGCCGGGTGGCGGCGGCAGGGACTGAGCAGGAGCGTGCCACGGGATAGGCGGGCGTACGTCGCTCGGAAGCTGCGCCACTAGCTGCTCCATGTGCCCCTGCACGCCTGTAGGAAGATGGGACAGCAGGGTGCGCCAGAGGGCATTACGGAGCAAGGCAGCCTTGAGTCCAACTCCCGCCCCAATCACTGACAGCTGCGCGCCCAAGATGGCACACAAGGCTCCAGCAAGTACAGCCCTGGCGCGCACATGATCACCATCATTCTCATGACCTCGCTGCGTCGTGCCTATGCCCGCAGCAAGCGCCAAGAGCAGCGCTTCGAGCGCCACTTTGCCTTTCCAGGACAGCAGGTCGCGGGCGATCTCGGCAGCAAGCGCCTCCTCGCCTGCTGCCCACACGGCTGCCCGATCTCTGTTTCGTGCCTGCGCGTGCGCGCTACCCTTTTTGGCAGCACTTGAGGATTTCGCTGTGGCGGCAGATGCTGATGGTTGCGTGAGGGCGGCAAGAGCAGCAAGACCACGCAGCTTTCCTCCTTTGCCCACAGAGAGGAGCGCGGTGAGGCCCTTGAGACGCTTCACAGCCTTGAGAACTTTGCTTTTGGCAGACTTTCTCACGCTCTCACGTTTGACCCAAGGCAGATTTGCTGCTGCCCGCCGAGCGTGCGCTGCCGCCTGCGACCACCGCCCCTTGGCTCCATGGAGCACCGTGTGCTCAAAGCCACCAACATCATGCACCCAGCTTCCCCCGTCGCAGATTCCCACTGGAGAGAGCACAGCGGCAATGACCTCAGACGCCAGTGCCATCACTAGATCCAGGGAGCAGGTGTCAACTAGGGCCGAGCTCAAGCTGCCAGCCATTCGCCGACAGGCCTCCAACGACGTCGGCGCATCCCATCCCATTTCCACTCTTCGCGCGCTTGCCTCGCCCAAGTGAGCACACTCTGGCCGCTTGCTGGCCATGCGAGCAATGCTTGAGCCCTGTGCACCCACGCCATGCCCATCCGCCAGCACGCGCACATGCCAGCCATCATCGTGCCCATGTTGCCCAGCAGGCTTTGTGGATGCATGTGAACGCGAGTTGGCGGCGTATCGCTGGACGAGAATGGTTCGTAGCAGCGGGTGGTCACATTGGAGGCGTCCCTTTGCCTCTTGGCGCTTTGCCTCATCACACCCGTCTTCCTCGCCACTCCCGCTACTGCTACCCGTGCTGGTGCTGGGCGCCTCGTGCCTTGGTATCCGGACACAGCCGTCCTCGTCACTGCCGTCTTCGCAGTCCAGCTCCTCCCCTTGCTCACCTCCCTCACACGCATCGGGTTGGAACCACAAGAGTGGCCACAGCATCTTGGCATCCTTAACGGTTTGACCAGACAGCGGCCGTGCAACCCCGCACCCGCCTCCACCAAGCGCTTCACTAAGTGCAACCATCCTCGTTGCGCCCACCTTGGCATGGGCAAGATCGAGGACGCGTGTCCACATCCAACGCACATGCTCTTCCTGGCCCGGCGGAGGAGGCGAGAAAGACTTACGGAGAGGGACTGTGGCGGAAAGGGAGCCTAAGACTTTGGCCAGCACTTGAAGCACTATCTCCAGCGCTGTTGCTCCCTCTCCTCCGTCTGCTCTTCCCCTTGTGCCTGAACGAGGCTGGGGGGACGCCATTGGCCCGAGGGCGAGCTTGCCTGAAGCGACTGCACCCGGCAAAGGAGTGTCGTCAAGGCCTTGTGGCGGCGGCGGGGTGGCGGGAGGATGAAGTTGCTGCAACTGGTGCTGCCACAGCTCTGCGATTGCCAGCCGCTCAGCGCGGCAGAGGGGCGGCAGGGTGTGACTTGCCACCAGCATCCCCTGGTGGTGCAGCAAGTCGGGAGGCACAATGGCGCCGGTCATGATGCACTGAACCCGCGCCTGTCCCGCCCATCCGCCGGCCCTCGGGCTGTCTCGCATTCCTCCTCCCCTTGGTCGCAACGCTGTGGACAGGAAACGCTTGTGTGCGGCCAGGACGGCAATGCCCACTCGAGAGGCGGCGGGAGCGGAGAGGCCGTCAAGGACCAGCAAGAGGCTCCGCCCCGCCGCCAAGATACGCTCCACCGCTGAAGTCAACTCCGCTCCTAGCTGTCGCGTCCCGCCGTGCTCCTGCCCTCCCACAGCAAGAGGCGTAACGGCAGCAAGCCCAAGATCCTCCCCGGCCGCACTCTGCCTCATCACTGCCTCCAGCACCGCCACCAGCTCCCTCTGCACACTCGCCGAGGTCTGAGCGGCGCCAATGGTCTCAGCTCCGTCGCCGTTGTCTCCTGCTGGCCACACGCTGTATTTCGAGCTGTCGTTGCGCGTGCTGGCACCAGAGTGCGCGGGCCAAAAGAGGCTGGCCACCAGCAATGCGTCGGGGGAGCGGGGAGTTGGAGACACGCCCTCCTGCAGCCCGTTGCCCTGCAGTCCCTTGCCCTCCTTCCCCATTGCTTGGCGCTGTACCAGTTGACGAAGCAAGAGAGCTGCAAAGCCCGTCTTGCCGGAGCCCGTCGCTCCTCGCACAAAGACGATGGGGACCCGATCAATGCCGGGGCCCGTGGCGCAGTCAAGTAGCGTATTGAGGAGCTGGCCCCGCGGGTAGACTCCAGGCAGCGACAGCGGGAGGGTGCGCGGTAACCATGCCCGGATGCCAGGAAGAGAAGGAGTAACTTGAGACAAAAGTGTCACATGAGACGAATGAGCTCCAGACCCTGAGCCCAGACCGGAGTCTAGCGTGTCAGCGTCCACCTCCAGCCTCCTCTCTTCCGGCCTTGGGCGCATGTGTCCGACGGCGTCAGTAGTGTGCAATGGCATGTCTCCACGGCCCCGAGCACCGCCCTCGCCCGCGTCCACCGCGCCAAGCGGGGGAGAGGGCGGGAGGGCAGAATTAGATGACGCGCCTGCCAGCTGCTGGCTACGGATCCACTCGGCTATGCGGCGACCCTCGGCCTTGTCTTGCATTCCGAGGCGTGTCATGGCTCTGTCGAGAGCATGCAAATCGGCATCGCTCAGCGCTGGCGTCCTCCGCCCGGGGCTGGGCGTTGTCGGACTTGATGGCGCGTCAAGGATGCTGGCAGCAGCACCGGCATCGCCCTCCAGCATGTCATCTCCGGCCGCCTTGCCGCCCGGTATCCTCGGCAGGCGGGTGAATTGTGTGCCCGCGCCGTGCTCGTCCTGCCACAAGGGATTTGGACGTAAGGCTGGCCGACATTGGACTTTTTCCGAGAGAACGCAGAGCGCTTCTTGTTTTCGCGAGTGAGCCGGCAGGGGCGGGAGAAGCAATACCGCGCGCAGCTCGTCAACAAAGCTCTTGACGCGCCGCCCTCGCGCTGTCTGCTCCATCCCTGTGCGCAGACAGCATCAGCCTCCGCGTGAGCGCAAACGCTCCTCTTCCAGCGCTCGCTCAAGCTCGGGCACGCTCGTGTGCACGCGTGTGCACGCGCCATGATACCCAGTCGGCGCAGCGCATTTTGCACCGCTTCCGCATCCTCCCGCTCGATCCTTCTGGTGTGTGTGTGTGTGGATGTGAGAGAGAGAGAGAGAAAGAGAGAGAGAGATCATGCAGTATAAATTTATGCTGCGTGTGTGTACCGATCCGCCATGGCCGTGCCACTCCAGTGGTCCTCACGACGTCACCTGGTCACCTGTTAGGCCACCCACTCAGTGGCCATGGCACTCTGGAGACTGTTAGTTCGTGGGGTCAGTTCGTCTCGGAGAATAAGACGAGCATAGGTGCGCAGGCGGTGGGAGGACTCGGGGCAGCATGCGCGCCTCTGGGTAGGCAGATGCTGGCTCTTACAGTGCCGGTCCAGCATCGCCGGGGGGAGGGCGATTTTTCCCGAAATTTTTCTTCTTTCTCTCTCTCTCTCTCTCTCCTATCAGAGACTCCCAGCCTCTCTTCTCTCTTCTGTTTTTATTCCCACTCTTTGAGATACGACCTGGCTGCCCTCAATTCCGATTGGCGCTCTGATGCTGCCTACGGCTCGACTGAGTCTGGAAAAACAGCCTGCCTCGTACGTGCAAATCGCTTCCTGCATACCTAGTGCCTAGTTCTCAAGTATTTCACAGCCTTCCCTTGCTGAGAATCTGAAACAAAGAGCGTGCCTGACTTCATCCGTGAACATGAACACACACTCCTCCTCCTCCGTCCGAAGCTAGCAGTAAACGTGCTGTTGCTAACCGTTGAAGCTTGCACATAGGGCCTACAGCTTGTTCGTGAGAATGGCCCGCTTGAGCCAGTCCATGTCGTGCTGTGGCTTGTTCGCTGAATTGCTGTCCTTGAGAGCCTTGGTTGTCAAGATCCGCACGCCTGCTGGCGCCCCTGCGAGCTTGGATGCACGATGCCAAGATGCCTGCCATGGCAAAATTTAACGAAGAACCACAGCCGATTCACAGCTGTTGGTGACGAAACAAACAGCCACACCCACATACCCACATACAACAGGGCGCCCGGCGCAACAGTGGCCATAGTGACCACAGGGGAGCTGCTGGCGCCTCTGTGCTGCTTGTTCCTGGCGCTCCCTGTCGACGCCGTCTTTGTTCCTCAAGCCGGCAGCGCCGTCCCCGCGATGTCGCAGCCCAGCGGCGGCAGCACGGCAGGCAACGGACTGATTGCGCCGAGCGGGCAGCCAGTGGGGTCTCTCGCGCCACCTTCCCGCCCCCCGTGGCGGGCGTGCGCCTGCATGCACGCGCGGGGCGCCAACTGCGGTTGCAGCGGCAGAATGAGAATGTGTGATTGATGGTTTGTCTGCAGGGCTTTGAGGGAGGAGGATGCGGAGCAGTTTGAAGAGGAGCACGTGCACGGGGTGTACAATACCATTTCCGCCCACTTTAGCCACACTCGGTATCGCCCATGTGGTTGTCTCGCAGACATTCCTTTGTAAGGCATCATGATATGTGGGCCCACGCGCACGGATCATGGTAAAGGGTTGCTTTGTACTACGCACACATGACCGGTGTAAGGTGTCAACGCACGCTGCTTGCGTGTGTGGCTGCGCGTGCGGAGCATCTGATGCGCATCAGGTACAAGCCGTGGCCAAAGGTGGTGGAGTTTCTGGAAGCCCTCGACGACGGTGCATGGGTCGCAGATGTCGGCTGTGGCAATGGTAAGTTGATCAAGTAATGACAGCGCGAGCCGCGCGGCGTGCGTCTTTGCACTGGCCAGATCTCTGCCGCCTCTGTGCCTCCCTCCCCAAGGTCACTAGTATTTCCCTAGTTGTGCTCCTTTAAACTTGAAGTGCTGCTGACTTTGACGCACGTGGCGCTGGGGTGTGGAATGACGCACGCCGCTGCCGATGGCACTGCTGGACTAGGAACCTTCTGAGTATCTATGCACCAGTTTCGAGATAGACGCTTGCCACCCGCCATCTTGCATTTTGTGCCGCGCCGGCTTGCCGTGTGTGAATGGCAGTGACTGACTCGAGGCTCTTGCAGGCAAGTACATGGGCGTGAGACCGCGCAGCCTAGTGTTTGCCGGGTCCGACCGCAGCGTTGGGGTGAGAACATGTGTTGGTGCTTTGTTGTGTGCGTGATGCACGTGTTGGTCCTGGTCGTGTGCGTGTACACTTGTTCCAGGGCTTTGCTTAGGGCGTAGGGGATGCAATTGCGAGGGCAAGAAAACGAGGGATAGAGATATGGGAGCGCCGGCTGTGGCATGAATCTTTCAAGAGCCCAAGAGCCCTTCCTTTTGACAGGAACACATGGGAACACATGGGAACACATGCATGTAGAGCCTTAGGCGGCTTCGAGACGGACCCCTCGGTGTTGGGGGCCTAGAGCCTGACCCCTGCGTTTGCCCCAACACGCAACTGGGCAGCTTGCCGAATGCTGCCGCAGCAACGGGCACGAGGTGTGTGTGGCTGACACGCTGCGCCTGCCGTACAGGACCGCCTCGTTTGATGCAGGTGCCGGTGTGTTGCGTGCGCGTGCTCCGTCTCGCGCGACTCGCTGGCTCCCTCCTGATTGGGCGCTTGCATGTGCTCTGCCGGCTGGACTGGAGGCAGCTCTGCGTTGCCTTGCTTGCTACTTGGTTGCGAGCAAGGAGTGCCCAACTTGCTTGTTACCAAGGAGTGCCAGAGCAACGAAGTTGCTACCGCCAGGCACACGAGGCACACGCCGTTTCTGCCGGCAGGCCAAACCCCCGATCTTTGCTTCCTGGTGTCCGTGCTCAAAGGTAGGAGGAGGACAGACCACAGACCGGGGGGGCACGAGATGGGGCGAAGATGCATGGCGTCGCAAGCTCATAAATCTCGCTCGGAAGGAGCCCCTCCCTGGGACGGCCGGAGGGGTGGCGCTCTCATCCCATTCTTCGCAGAGCGATTAGGGCTTTTCGCAGGGGTTAGGGCCGGAGGGGTGGCGCTCATGCCATTCTTGGCAGTGCTGGGCTCTCTTGCTCAGCTGTCCATGCATTGCAGTGACGACGGCGTGCAACACAGCAATAAGCATCGCCGTCATCCACCACCTGTCAATGTGTTGCTAATGTGTTGCTAATGCGTTGCAAGGCGTAAGCATCGCCCACACACAGACACACACACAAACAAACACACATCAGCAATAAGCATCGCGGTGATCCACCACCTGTCAAGCGAGGCACGCCGCGTGGCTGCCGTACAGGTCTCTCCCCAGCAACAGCCCTGCGGCCAAGAATGGGATGAGCGGCACCCCTCCGGCCCTAACCCCCGCTGAGCCCTAATCCCCGCTGATCCGCAAGGGATTGGGGCCGCCAAGAATTGGATCAGCGACAATCCCTCCGGCCCTAACCCCCGGGGATAGGGGTGGCGCTCATCCGATTCTTTGCAGCCCAGGGGGGGTCGGGGCCGGAGGAGGTGGCGCTCTGCTTCCTCCTCTGCTTCCTCCTCCTCCTCCTCCTGATGCCTCCTCAGAGTGAGGGAGGCTCTACTTGCCCATGTCCCTCTCCATCTTCTCATCCCATTCTTCGCAGAGCGATTGGGGCTTTTCGCAGGGGTTAGGGCCGGAGGGGTGGCGCTCATGCCATTCTTGGCAGAAAGGAAGCTCTTTGGAACGTGACCTCATTTGGCTCATGCGAGCGTGTGCCTTATGCGAGCGAAACATGAGCAGGACATGCTCCGCATCTTGAAGCCAGGCGGCCGCCTCCTGCTTTACAACTGGGCCTACGAGCAGAGTGGCAGACGCAAAGGTTGCAACCGCTCTCAAACAAACGTGTCAGTCCATGGAATAGGCGCTGTTTGGTTGGAGCATTACGGCTTGTCGCAGCATGCACACTAGTTGGTGCTTTACGGCAACTAGTTGGTGCTTTACGCAATGACGCAGCGTGTGTGCATCCTGCCGCAGGATTCACGCAGCAGGACAACCTCATCCCGTGGCACCTCCAGAAAAGCTTCAAGAAAGAAGCCTGCGGGCACGGGCAGGACGTGGAGCAGAAGAATAGGTGCGCCCGCTCCGCCTCCTCGTGGGATGCTTGTTTGTGAAGACTCGGGCTTGCCGTAACAGGCGCCTGCTGCTATGCTGCCAGTAACGCCTATGCTGCCAGCAACGCCTATGCACGCGCGCAATACAGCGAGGGGTAAGCATGGTGCCTCTTTTCACTTGGCGCGTGTGTGCTCCACTGTCTCCTGACCACGTGCCTTTTCACTTGGCTTGGCACGCGTGGTCTCACCTGTCTTCTCACTCGGCTTTTTACTCGTGTTTTCTCTCGGCTTCTCACACTCGCTTTTCGTTGACGGCGCAGCGTGGTCTACAAGCGTTTTTATCACATGTTTGTGCAAGGTGAATCCGACAGGCTTCTAGGTGGGCGAGGCTGACAGGCATGCGTGGAGCAGCCCTCTGCCTCCCCTTGCTTGCATGCGTGGAGCAGCCCTCTGCCTCCCCTTGCTCCCCTTGCTCATTTCATCTCCTTGCCAGCATGCCCTCGATGTGCTACACAGTTGCACTTACGCGCCCTATTCTGGCAGCGCTGGCGGGCGGCTGCAGGCTCGAGCAGTCCTACTTCGACCAGGAAAACTGGTGTGTGGTCGCCGTGAAGCTGAAACCTTGAACCTGGGCCCAGATGTCATGTAACCTTGAAACGACGAGATGTCTTATGAGCGCGTGTCTTATGCGTGCGCTCGGGGAGCCAGGTTGCAAGGGTTATTGGTTGACAATCTAATCAATGCACACCCCCGCGCACCTTCTGGCTTGGCACCGGCTTGTCCTACATCAACTTGTATCAACTCTCTGTTGCTGAGTGACGAGCACCTTGCAACGCAACGACCTAGATTAGGGACCCAGCCTCCGTCAGGCAACCCACCGCTTTGTTCAGCAGACCACCGCTTAGTTTGTTCAGCAGACCACCGCTTAGTTGGGCAGACTGGCACCGGCTGTCTGTCAGCGACCCCCAAGAACCTGGGCTTGGAGGGCGAGAACTTGGCTCTTTACGTGCGGGGGCATCTGATTGAGCTGTATGCCAGACATGTATGCATGGCAGACACGCCAATCCAGTCAGTAATACGCGCTTCAAGGTCAGCGAATCGAGTGAATAATACTGGGTTCAAGGAGTCAGTAATACTAACGCTTCAAATGGCAGGCAATACCAGATGCACATCCCTCTCTCTCTCCCCCACCCACCCCTGTCGGCGCACCTGCTCGGGCGTGGAATTGATAAGCTTTTGAAACTGCTCGCGTTGCTGAGGCGTCAAGTTGTTGAGAATGCTGTGAGTTTGCGGCGGGGGTGCGCCACCCATGTGCTGCGGCCCTGGCCCACTCATTCCGGGCGGCGGGCCTATGGCCGGGGGGGCCATGCCCGCAGGTCCTCCCATGTTTGGCCCGGGCCCATAGCTGCCTGGGCCCCCATGGTACGGAGGCTGTACCGAAGGCCCATCGTCGTAGGGGCGCGACATTCCCATGTCCATCATGTGCCCTGGTGGCCCCCCCATGCCAGGAGGCACGCCTGCAAGACAGCATGACAATGCCAACATTGACGTGTCAAGCCCTCAGCCGCAACGTGAGGTGATGCCCAACGTCGGGTCATTCTTTGCGCACCATCTCAACACCGATAGACTGGTGAGACCAAAGAGACGACGCGCATGATGCCATGCGACCATGCTCATTGTGGCTGGCGCGTGATAGTTACAAACCATCGTTTACCATCGTAGGTGGTGACATGGTTAGTTTATCTCTCGACTTTCGATATACCTTGTGTAAATTTTTAAAACGAAAGTCAATGCTTTAATGTTGAGAGCAAGGGAAGAGGAGGGGGGGGCGAGAAATATACCCATGCCTGGAGGCGGTCCCATGCCAGGTCCGCCACCCATGCCTCCCGGCCCGTCACGCATGCCCCCTGGGCCCATACCCACTGGGCCCATGTCGGGTCCCCTCAAGTCGGGTCCCCTCAAGTCGGGTCCTCTCAAGTCGGGTCCTCTCATGTCCGGTCCTCTCATGTCCGGTCCTCTCATCCCCGGCCCCATGCCCATGCCTCTGTTCCATCCACAGCCACCAGCACAAGTCAGCATCCGTCTCTGTTCATACCCGCCCCTCTTACCTCCTTCTGCGTACGCGCGCGCAGAACAGAGAGCGAGAGACACAGCCACGGGGGCAGGGGTACAGAGGGGGGCCAAGGGATGCACGCAGATGGAGATAGAACGTGAAAGGAGAGGAGAGGGGAGGCAGGCAACAAAACACCTGTCGTGAGGCCTGTCGTGCGCCATCCCGCCGCCTCCACCCCCCCGTCCTCCGCCGCTGTTGATGCTTTGCAGACGCTCCTGTATCACCATGCAGTACCGTGAGCGCAGATCGCTGGGCGCACGTATTGCGCGAGTCCTGGGTCTAAACCAGTCTAAACCCCACCAGTAAATGAAAGTTGCGGGTCGTTTGTGCGTCGTTTTTGAAGCTTTGCGTACTCAGCCGCTCCTGCACGTGGTCTTGCAGAATTTTTCTTACGCATGCAGGTTCGCGCCCCGACCCGTCCACAACCCGCAAACCCACCCGCCCCCACCACACACTGCATGTCCATGCTGGTAGTGGGTGGCCCGCGTACAAAGAGAGCAACCTGCATACGCATGACGGCGAGAGCGAGATGGGGGTGGCTAGCGAAGAGCTCACGGGCGTTCTCGCGATTCTGCACGCACATGGTCTTGAGTTGCCCCAGCACCTCGTACATGCGCTCTGGCGGCATGTTTTTGACCACCTGCACTCGCGCACCGAGCGCGTGTAGTAGAGAGGAGGGGCGCGCAAGGGCGATAGAGCAAGACGGTCAGGTATTGTGGCACAAGAGATTTCAGGTGTCGAGCATCAGGTTCGTCGCCCTCCTGTCTTGCTCACCACCGCGCATAACATTGCGCAAGTAGACAGCGAGATATCTGCAGCATTGCGTCAGGCCGAGTCTGAGCGTCGTCAGTTGGCCACGCTCACGAGGGGAAAGAAGATGAGGCCAGGACGCACCCCATTCACAATTTCGATTGAGTTGATTGAGCTTTGCGTCCCTCTCTGCCCTCCTCCACCGCGGCCGCGCGCACCCCCGTCGTCGCCGCCGCCGCCTCCTGGCTGTTTGTCCTTGTCATTGCCCATTTTGTCGGCATAATCAATGCGCAGACTCCGCCTGCATGCACAGCCGCCTGTCAGCACGCTCTCGCACTCCTGCGCGCAAGCGCACAACAAGACACACAGCGGCAGCACCCCACCCGTGGAAATCGTAGTTGTTTAGGTTCCGGATGGCGCTCTCGGCCGTTTGCGCATCCTGCAGCAGACGCGGATGTGTCAGGAGAGTGAATCCGTGAGGAACACGAAGGAGCAGTTTCGCAGTTCCCAACAGCGTTCACGGCGCTGTCAACGCGACGGCGGGTGCACGCACCCGAAATTCACAGAAGCCAAAGCCCTTTGGCTGCCCGTCTGAGTTCTTGACGAGCCTGCACGCGGGGAAGCAGGCCGTCAGGACATGCGCAATGTGCGCAACGTGGCACGGTGCCACGGTTTTGCCCCGCGCTCTGATCAACGCGCGTTGTGCACCGGCCCCGGCACGTCGCTCGTTTCCGCACGCGAGCATCAGTGCGCATGGGCGCGGCGCCTGCGCACCGGAAGCTGACAACGTTGCCGACGGTGCGGAAGACGTCCTCGAGCTCCTGCTCCGTGGCGCTGTACGGGATGTTGCCCACAAACACCGATCTGGCGGAGGCTGAGCGGGACATGACACCTCGGCGGGTCTCCGCGAAACCAGAAGATCCCCGGCGCACGCCGCTCACGATTACCCTATTTATCTGGAGAATGGTTGGATTAAATACGATATGCGTAATTCTATATTATAATAATGCGGGTTTTGTTTTTCGGGTAGGTTTTCATGCGAGCAACTTAGTTGAGTATGTTGGAGCGCGACCAGGCCGCGGGGCCAGCACTGCGGCCGGGTAGGGCAACACTGCCCGCCGCCCAGCGTGCCGACATGCTGGCAAAGTCGTCGTCTGCGGCGCTGCACCGTCTGAACCGGCGCGTGGAGGCGCTGGAGGAAGACGTGCTCCCCGTCCACGAAGAGACCAAGAGGCTCGTCAACGGTGCGCTGGCATGCATGTCTTGACGTGCACACGGCGTGTGCACACAGAGAGAAAGGAGAACAGAGCGAGCGAGCGAGCGAGAGAGAGAGAGCACTCACCTGGCACACTCTGACTCGCACACACGCACAATCAGCGCACAAAAACATTGGGCTCGCAATGGCCGATCTGGGCGCGGCGTGCGCACAGTTGCGCGTCGTCGTCAGGCTGCAGGAAATTCTCGAGGAGAGCGCGCAAGCGCAGCGCGACTGGGACAGGCTTTTCCCGTGCTTGGACGAGGTCAAGGCAACGCTCGCCTACCTGCGCGCACATCCCACGCTGGGCCAACAGCGTGAGCTCGTGAGAGCGGTGGAGGAGGTGCAGTCGCTGGCGATGCAGTGTCTGCAGTCACATTACATCCAAATAGTCGAAGAGATCCCAACCTTCCCCCACGGAGATGGCGAGCAGATGGTTTTGCGCGCCGCGTCCGGCGGCAAAGCCCCCGTTGGTGGGACAGGGAGGAGAGCAAGCGCAGCGGGCGAGAAACGATCGGGTCCAGCGGCGGTGACTCTGGGGGTGGGGTGGGGAGGGGAGGAACTACAGCGGGCGAGAAACGACCTGGCCCGGCTGCGGACGGCCATGATAACAGCGGGCGAGGATGTCGCCCCATCCCTGCTGTTGGAGCTGCGCACGGAGGCAGCAACGGCCGCGCTGATGGGAGCGCAGCCAATGATGGAGGCCAAGAGAAAGGGAGCAAGCGATTTTCAACAGGTGGCCTCGCAGCTCCTCAATCTCCTGCTTTGCGAGCGCGCTCTATTTACCTACGTGCTCGCCGATGCAACGAGAGAGGATGGCGAAGAAGTCGACGGCGGCGGGGTGTGGGGCGAGGGCGAGGGCGCCAAAAAGAATCCAGCAAACGTGCCCAAATCCGCGCGCCCGACAGCAGCGCGGGCAAGCGAAAATGACAAGGCGAGCATGTCCGAGGACGCGCGCATGGTCTTCGATGGCTTCTGCCACAGTTTGGCACAGGTGTTTGTGGGCATGGTTGACAAGGCCATAGCACGCGCGTCGGGTCACGTGCCCAGTGACCAGTTCCATGCAGAGTGGGGTGGGGCCGCAGTGGTGGCGTGGCGCTTCGATGCGGCGCTGGCGCTCCTGGACTTGCACCAAGATTTGACAAAAGTCCTCCAGCCTCTGATGCGCCTGCTGGAGGATGCGGGAGGCGGTGGCGGAAAGGGAGGCGCTGTCTCTCGCCTCCAAGGCCTTGTGCCCTCTGGTCCGTCTTCGCTTGCCCTCTGTTTCTTGTTCTCTCGCTCTCCTTACGCATGAGCGTGTGCTGTTGAGCAACAGTGAAAGCAGCAGTGAAAGCAACACAAGTGACGTCTGCCCACCGCGATGAACCTGTGACGCAGTGACTGCGTCGGGAGGCAAGGCGCTGGAAGCGCTGCTCAAGGCGGTGGCCCAGGCAGGCAGCTTCGCAGGAGCCTCAAAGGTGCAGATGGGAAGCAAGGGCGGCAGCAAAGAGGCAAAGGAAGTGCTTGACTCATCACGCCTTCCTGTGACGCGTTTCGTGGCGAGCAACACGCCACGCTTGCTCCAAGCCAAGGAGCAGTACGAGGCCTTAGTATCAGCCCATGACGCCCTCAACGCGTCTGCCCAAAAGGCGTCGCGCAGAGAAAATCGTATAAGAAAATCTTTTGACAGCTCAGCATCTCGTGCAGGTAGCTCAAGATCTTTTGAAGATTTTGAATTGCCGGCAGAGTGTGCTCGCTATGTGTGTCTCGTCTGGGGGCAGCTCCAAGCAAACTTGCGTCTCCGGCAGCAGTCGTTTCGCGATATGAACCTGGGCTTGGTCTTCGGCATCAACAACCTCTGGCTCGTCGTTTCCTTGCTGGATGAGCAGCCTGAATTGAGACAAGTCATGGGACAGGGCGCACAGGAGGTCAGAGATGCTATCGATGACAACTGCGACAAGCTCATCCAGCGCTGCTGGCTTGCTCCTCTCCAGGTTCTCTGTCCTTCTTGCTTCCTCTCGCTCGCACTGCAACGTGTTGGGCGGCATGCTCTCCTAGCCTGCTTTCTGTGTCGCATTGCCTGTCTTGCGTGTGTAGGTCGCTGCCGTACCCGCGTAGGTTGTGAGTGGCTGCCTCAAGGGCGTGAGGGACGGAGCATGTGAAGGAGAGTGCTGTGCTGGCATGTAACTGAGAGTGGGGTGGTGCCAGAGTCTGTCGTCGGTGCACCTGCCGTGCAGTCACATTCAGGCCAAGGAATCCGCGCATCTTACGCAGGTCCCGCCCTTGAAACCGCTACAGTTGTCTGTGGCTTAGTCCGCCCTAGTCCTTACTCTGCCAGGTCGGAAAACGTGCAGGCACTTTGCTTTCTCTTGTTAACATGATGTGCAAACAGGCGGAACGGCACCAAATTAAGGAAGCGCTGACAGGCTTCAACTTGCAAGTGGAGAAGACCTTGTCCAACACCGTCTGTATCCCCCTTTCCTGACCTCAAGTATGCGGTGTTTGAGGAGCTAGTGTGGAGTTCTGACCGCATCTGTGCCCCATTGCAGAACATTCACATCGAGGATAGGAAACTGCGCGCGACTCTGGCGCAGCATGCACGGGCGTTCGTCCTTCCGGTCTCAACCCCCCCCGCCTCCGTTGCCCCCCACCTCGGCATACACGCACTGATTGCTCAAAGGGCGCCCGCCATCACCTCTTCACCTAACGCCCACCGCAACCCGCCTAGGGCCTCCTTTCGTACCCTCTCCTGCCTCGACGCACCTACATCCAACATCCCACCATCGCACCAGCACCCGCACACCCACACTCGAGCATGGAGAAGAGAAGAAGAGAGCGGGAGCGCAGACGCAAGTGCGGCATGTGCCGAGACACACACGAGGGTTGCCAATGCCCTCGCTCACACACACGAGCGTTGCCAATGGCCTCGCTGCCGAGGACACGAGGAAGGGGTGATTTTGGGTGGAGCTGGCACAGGTGTATCAAGAATTCTTGGACAAGTTTGGCAAGCTTCCGTTCTCGGTCAAGAACACCGACAAGTACATCGTCTATTCGCCGAAAAGCTTGGGGTTAGTACATGCTCAGCTGCTTTTGCGTGACACGCCTCCAGCTTTGAGCGTGTCTTGCCTCACAGACGCATTGCTCCCCTGCCCCGGACACGGAAGGCTGGCCTCAGCTTGCGCTATCGCTCTGCCCTCGAGGTGCCGTGCTTGCGCGTGGCTCAACGAGTTGTTCCGCGATTCGACTGACATGGCGTGTCCTTGTTCTTGAATGCTTGTCTCTCATCGCCCGGTGGTTCCTTTTTTCCTGCGTCTCTGTGTGTCGGCCCACCTCGCCCCACACGCCACCATGCTCCTGTGCTGGGGACTGCCACGTGAGCAGAGAGGCCATTCAGAAGCGATTCCTGGGCATGGCATAGGCAGGCGCGAGGGATGGCGCTATGCTTATCCAATGCCTTGCTCCTCCAGTTTGATCCAGGGTTTAGGGTTTAGGGTTTTATTTAGCGTTGTCAATTTTATAAATTTAGCGGTTGTACATTGATCATGCAGCTTATTTTTGGGCTGAGAGCCTTTTGATAGCGTTTCCTGCTTGTGTTTCAGTAGCTTTATCTCCCCGAGTCTTGAGAAATATGCAACACCTCTGAATATACACAGGAAAGTCCGCCCCACGAGGTGGGGCGACTGAAGTTGAGTACTCTTTGCTATTCGCATGCAGCTCCTCGGAAGCCTTAACAGGTACCGGATTACACACTCATGTACGCACACATCGGACGTCTAGCGATCCTTCATATGTCCACACGTACGTTTATTTGTACGTGAAAAGAAGAGAAGAAGAAGAATGTTCCTATTTCCGGACTCCGGGACCAAAAAGAACTTTCGGGGAACGTTTTACCTACTTCGCTGCCCTCCTGAGTCGACGAACAAGAGAATCGTTTCTGACGACTCTCCTAAAATAAAAGTAGCCTGTGAGCGACAAAATAAAAAAAAAGGGGGACGAACATGAACGAATAGAGCAGCCTCCCTTTTGACAGGCTATAGTTTGAAAGCATCCCGCAGCGCGACTAGCAGTACGAACTGTCACACGAACAAACCAAAGAGCGCCATGTCAAACCTAAAATGAGGCCAGAATAAGAAAATAGGCACAGTAAGAAAAGATATAGAGTAAATACAAAGACACAGAAAGAGAGGATCAT
>Ga0315905_10001844_pt1 | contig 22474 bp, 22 predicted proteins | sample LakEriMetagenome_5_FD_203522 | JGI IMG/M metagenome (GOLD analysis project Ga0315905, IMG submission 203522) | Freshwater fungal communities from buoy surface, Lake Erie, Ohio, United States - Buoy 4 MA121 | ecosystem: Environmental > Aquatic > Freshwater > Lake | place: USA: Lake Erie, Ohio...
TACTAAAAATAAAGTATTGGAATTTGGAGAAGAAGATGAATATATCATTGATTAAGCATTAAATCTTCTTCCAATCTATCCTTTCACCTTTTTTTTTAATAGCAATAGCTTTTTTAATTTGTGATTTAGATAAATCGTAAGCCAGTGGTTTAGGTGTTGTTTCATTAATCTTAATTTTTGGTCTGCAAACGGTAGGTTCTTTTTGATTTGGATATTTTTTACCACAAGGGAGTTCAATCTTTTTATCTGCTAATGCATTTAAATTAAGCCATTTTTCATCAATCCATTTTTTCAAATTACCATCTCTGTTAACCGTTTTTCCCTGCCGTGCTAATTGCATAGACCGGTATGCCGAATTTTTCATATTTGACATTTTTAATATAATCACACATATAAAAATAATCTGTGTATCATATAAATGATTATTCAGGGTTTTTGGCACGGTTGTGATTTATCACGATTTGAATACAATTCTATTTTATCATATTTACAAAATGGTTACGAATATCATCTATATACATATGATATTATAGGAAACATACCTAATGGTGTTATTATTAAAGATGCTAATGAAATAATACCTAAAACAGATATATTTTATTATTATGATTCTATAACACCTTTTAGTGATTTGTTTAGGTATAAAATGTTATATGATAAAGGGGGTATATGGACTGACTGCGATATTTTTTGCCTCCATAAATTTGATGATTATGATGAATATATATTCGCAACAGAAAGAACTATTCGAAAAGGTGCTTTTAAATCAATTTTACCTTATAAAATTCTTAATTCATTTATTAAAGTTCCTGAAAAAAGTGATATTATGTTTGCTATGTGGAAAAAAGCGGAATTAGCAAAAAATAAATATTTAGAAAAAATCAATAAAAATGATAATTTTAAAAATATTGGATTAAAAAGCTATCACTGGGGAGCTGGTAGCAAAGTTTTAAGCCAAATGATAGATAAATATAATTTGCAAAAATATATCGTTTCGCCAGATTTTGCATTTTATATTAACTGGTGGGATTATAAATCAGTTTTTCAAAAAGATAAAGGTTCTATATCTGCGTCTCGTGGTTGGGAAGATACAATAAAATTTTGGGACACAAAAAATATATTTGACCCTACAAAAAATATTAAATTAATTACAATACATAATGGCTGGTGTATGTGTAATAAATATGACAAAAATAAAAAATATGATGATGATAGTATAATAGAAAAAATATTTGTACATAATGCAAATTTAAAAAAATAATCTTTGTATAATATAAAAAAGAATAATGCCTTTTATCAAAGGTAGATTTACGGATTTAAATGATATGATTGGTGCTAAAACACCAACAATAGCACATATAAAAGTAGCAAAATGTATAGAATATAAAAATGCATTATATTTTGCACAATCACTATTTAAGCAAGATGGCGTATCTGCCGTAGCAATTAATATAACTAATGATGATAATTTTTATTATTTCAGTGCATACGACGGTTTAACAAATTTTGATAAGAATAAGTATTATATAGGTATGGTATATGAAATATATTATTTTTAAAATATTCTGTCTTCTTCTGGAACTTGCTTTCTACTCTTTTTCATATTTTTAATATCTTCCTTATTACTAAAATCAATCTTTTCATCACCAGCTAAAAAGTTTTTAACTTTTTCAGCTAATCGTGCTTCCCTTTCCTTTGACATTTTTGCAGTCTTTTTACCCTCTTTAACTTGTAATTTTTTAGCTTCTTTCGCTTTTTCCTTCTGTTCGCGCTTCATAAAGATATCCTCTACATTTGCATACTTCTGTTTAGCGAGTTGTTCTTCATCAATCGCATATTTTGCTAGTATCAATCCTATTAGTTCATCCTTATCTTTAATTTTTCCATAACCTTTGAAATGCTCTACAAAATCCTTTTTAATCCTTGAAATAATCTTCTTTAATTCAGGCACCGTGAATTGTGCTAAAAAATCATAGTGTGTTTTGCTTTCCATTTTAAATATATTATTAATTTTATGCAATATTTAAATTATTATTGACATTCGTCTAAATATTTAATATGTCTTCCAGTTTTAAAATGTGTTGTTCTATGTTTAACAATATATGCACCACCACAAGGACAATCAATTTTAAACCTGCGTATTTCATCAATATCTTCTTTATTGTCAAGCCAATATTCACGCTTGGATCTACAAGGAATACACTTATTAACACAATTATCTATATTTTGCTTAATATGGTATGCTTCACGCTTTTCTAATTCGCGTTTGCTATTACAACTATATTCTTCTATTAATTCAATATTAGCATTATTGTATTTAATAATTTCACCAGATTTAACTCCCCTATTACTAGAATAATTACTAATATGATTTGAAAATCGTTGATTTAATGATTTCCTGGTAGAACCAATATATATTTTGCTTGTAGATGGGGATGTAATCTTATATATTTTCCCAGTTGCATATTCAGAATTAGTGTTATAAATTTGTCCAACTGCCATTTTTCTTTATATAATATTATTACTATAATAAAATATTTTTCTTTATTTTAAATAAACGAACATTTATTTTTTACGATTTTTAGAAGCTTCTATTGCTTTTATAACTTTTTGCGGTTGTGCCGTTGCATATGCGACAATTTTTCCGCTTTTATCAATTTTTACGCGGTATAATTCTTTACCTGGTAATTTGCGTATTGTATAAGGCATCTATTAAGATATTAATATAATCATATATAATAAAAATCAAAAATGTTTAAAAATCATATATTACAGGTATCTAATTCTAATAACGCAAATAAATCATTATCAATTTCACCAGCAAATAGTGTATTTTCAACAACATTCAAAAAACCGATAAATATTGGTATTGGCGATGTAATTACATTAAATAGTGCATATATTGATTTACGACAGAATAGTAATAATCAAATATATCTGGATACACCGCAAACATTAACATTCCAATTTTATTATTATCATACCCCGATGCGGGAAGATAATATTGATTATGGAAATACAAATGATACTGGTTCAGCTTGGGGTTTTGATAGTTCTATTCAATATAAAGGACAACCTTATATTTTATGTGTATCAAAACGAAATTATTACACAATACCATATAATGGGACAAAACGAATTAATCCTTTAACAGATAGGGCATATTTAGATGAATATAACGAAAATATATTTACAAATTTCTATACCACCGATGGCACAGATGCACCATATTTTGTTCCGGAAGTAATATCACCACAGAGTGTAAATGATGAAAATAGACAAGCTTTTTGTAATCAATACACACCTTATATTGGAACATATACAATGACATTACCAGCAAATAGTTATACACCTTCGTCAATTGCCGAATACATTACATCGTTTATTAATAAACAAATTTCATACGGACAAAATAATTCAAATCAAACATATTATAAATCATTCTTAAAAACTTATGCCGGTAATTCATTTTTACAAGAACAATTTATATTTAGCACAAATCCATTTATTTTCAATCTATTCCAGATAATGGAACAAGAAAAATATTATTATTATGTCACTGGCAGTTCGTCAAATCCACCAAATAAATTAACACTATTTATATTCCAAAATATATATGGATTTGATTTTTTCAGACCAACAAATTATATGTATGCTGGAACACAACAGATGACATTATTATATAACGACCAAGGAGGTTCTACCACTTATTCAATTGTGTCACACACGCCGATTATGAATAATGGTAGTCTATCTGTGATGTATCGCAGTGTATTAGACCCATCACAACAAATATTAGGTTCATTAGGTTGCTATTTATTTTCAAAAGTTGCAGGCATTGCATTTAAATCAATAGAACCAAAATCATTTTGGTATGATACATTAGGATTTACGGATGATATTTTAATGACTGTTGATAGCAACAACAATACAACAGAAGCAAATTATAAAGCATCTACAAGTGATACATTTGTATCTTTATCACAAATAATTTATCAATCAACATATACAAATAATGCAGTTAATCAATCTGAACCAGGTTCAAACGATTTATTTTTTGTATCGCAAAATTTCGTAGAAATTACAGCGAAAAACCAATATCAACAATCAGGTACATCAGGTCATTTATTAATTGAAAGCACAGCATATAATACTGATATGCAAGATGATAGCGGAAGTTTCCAAATTAAAAATATTGTTTCATCATATTATCTATCTGCCGGACAATTTTTAGCAGGTTCTCAATTGGGTGCTATACCATACCAACATATCGGCGATGATATGCCGATTTCGCAGATCACAGTTCGTATATTAGACCCAGAAACAAAACAACCAATTCCATCAGGTATCAAGAATACTGTATATTTTGAGATTCAAAAAAATATTGCAATAGAACAAGATAAACAAGATAATAAAGATAATGGAAAACAACAAGAAATCATTCAAGAAAAATAAAACCTTTATGAATGCAAGAGAGATGATAGCAACGGCAGAAGATATTAGAAATGGCGGATGTGGTTGTGGTTGTGGTAGCAGTGATAAACCAAAAAAATTAACCAAAAAGGATATATTCGTAATTAATAAGAGGAAATAAAAATGCCGTTATCTATTCGTAGCTATAAGTTTGCAGGATTAAAAGAAAGTGATAAACCAGATAAAAAATATATGGTTATATTTATTAATAAAAAATCCAAAAGGGAAAAAATAATACATTTTGGTGCTAAAACATTTAACGATTTCACAACATTCTACAAAAATGCAAAAAAAACAATGTTAGCCGAAGATGCATTAGAAGTAGCAGAAAAACGCAGACAAGCATATATTAAAAGACATAATAAAGAAGACTGGTCTAAAAATAATATTCTATCTGCCGCGTATTTCGCTGGTAATTTGTTATGGGGTTCTCGTGATGATAATCTTGCAGTCCCGAATGTTCGCAAGATGTTAAAGATTATTAGGTATCGGGATGATTGGTAAAACAGATACAATAATATAATAATATATTAAAATAATATTAATATGATTGAAGAATTATTAAAATTCTTTAACACGCTATTTGCGTGTGTTCGTTGTCAATCGCAATGTTGCGAAAGACATATAGAAAAACACGGCAACGACTATATAGAAGATAAAAACTGTTTTGCCATAAAAGTTAATCGTAAAAATTCAAAAACACCACCAGACACGCCACCAGATACACCACAAGCGATAGATGTCAAAAATATAATAGTTTAAAATTTATTATAACATATAATACTATATCTATCAATATCTATTAAATTATCAGTTTCAATTTTTTCACCTTTATAATATATAGGACTATTACTATGCATAGTATTGACACTATCAAAAAATATTAAATCTCCGTCATCTATTTTCACTGAAATATCATATTCTGGAAATTGTAGATCGGTTCCAGTATATTCTGGATTTTGTTTGAAGTATGTTATAGCAGACCATCCTAATTGATTTTTATCTCTATGCGTAGCACACCGACAACTATTATTGATTGTAAAACTGCTAAATGCAGAATTTGGTTTATATTTATAATCTAATGTTTCAACATTTGGAATAATACTAGTATCAATATAATATCTATATATATCACTAATACAACTTATCAAATTATTTAATCTATCACTTTCTCTTTCAACTTTTGCACTTAATTTTGGTAAATAAATATTACCTGTTAAATTCTTTCTACAATATCCAAGATTAATAGATTTTACTGGATTACTAACATCAAAGCCAATACCTCGTGTTTGTGTTTGATTGTGGTTATATCTTAATAATCCATTATCATAATATTCCTTTACTGATGGGGATAATAATTCAGGTTTAATTTTTCCAGCCATAGCACCTCTATTTCGTGATTTAATATTTTTTATAGAATTAAAAAACTCTGACAAATTATTATTTTCGTAATATCCTTTAAATATTCCCTTAATAACTATTGCAATTGGCTTATTATCTTCATCTCTAATAATATTTCTATATGTCATATCATTCAAATACATTGTATCATTTAAATATATACCTTCTTCAATATTTCGTTTTTCACCATATATAATATAATTGGTTTTTCTGTTGTGGCATTTCTTCCGTGATAATACTAATTCGTCAAGTCTATTTTTCCGTGTTTTAATTGTAAATAATCCATTGAATAGATACTGTAATTTTTGAATTGCTAATTTGTTATTTGTAGTTCTGTCTTGCGTATTCATACCACCTTCTAACTTTTTATATTTATGTCTAACACAATACTTATCATTCCTACCAATATCGCTAAAATATTTATAAGTTTGCAAAGTTCTAAAATAATCTTCTTTCTCATCTAATCCATAATTTTCTAAATATAATATTCTATCGTTTCTGTTCTTTTCAATGTAGCAACAACCAACGGCTAAATATAAACCGTGTTTTAAATAATTACTACAAAAAAATTTATTGTTAGTAGGATTAACTGATAGTAATAATAAATTATGTAGTTCCATATATTTAATACTTTCTTCTATGAATACTGAAATATTGCAAATATCATTTTCACCATTTTTAATTATACCAGTTAAATCATCATCTAAATATAATATGTATTTATCTGGATAATTTTGCCTGATGTAATCTCTACAATCTGCTAAATTATTTTTATAATGTTTGACTATTTCAACTTTATCATTATGTATTGCTTCACAATATTTATTATATTCTGTATATTCTACAAATATTTTAATACTGTTTTTATCACATTGTAAATTATATTTTGCAATAGAATTAAAGATAAATTTTAAAACATAATCATTTATATAATTGTATCTACCTTTTGACGGAATAGCGATAATACAATTTTTAAAAAACATTTTAATTTACTGTTTAGATAGATATTATTTTTTCAACTAATATTTATTATAAACATCATCTGCTTCACGGACACTATGCCCCATAACATTAGCCAGTTGTTCTCTCTTATCTTCAAGTTCCTTTGAATATAAACCTGATTCACTAACAATAATATGTCGCAAAATTGAACTACCTAAATTCTCCTTACCATAAGGTTTAAATATACTTTGGAAGAATTTAGTGAAATTATTAGTATTATATTTTTCACCATTCTGTTTTACCAATATATAACCATCTTTTGAAAATTTCGGCAAGAATACACCAAGCTTATTAATAGCACTTTTCACTTCTGGATTATCAATTTTAAAAACTTTCTTACCATAGGTCTTAACGGTCTTATAATTATTCATATACAAATTTGCACTCTTATTAGTGTATTCAATATAATTTGTATCATCATCCATTTCTTCTCCTTTCTTAATTAATTTAAGGTTAGCAAAATCATTACGGACTGGAAAATTAACCTGCAACAGAAGGATAATATATTTCATTGCATTCATATATTCTTGATATGTATTAATACTATTAGCTGGAATAACTTTTTTGCGTAGGTCTGCAATAATAGTTGTTAGTTCTTCTTTGCTAACCCAGTTATTCTCTTGCTTCTTATTCTTCTGTTTTGTAGAATTAACCTGATTTATATTATTTGTTAGTTCTTCAATTTTATCACTGAATGTTTTAATATCTGTATCTGTTGCACCTACTGCTTTTGCAAGAACCACGATACACGCTAAAATATTCTTCTTGGTGTTATCTGTTGCTTTGCTATTGACATAGTCCATTAGTTCTTTTTGATGTTTATGGAAAAATGTTTTATCCGTGTAGTTTAGATTAGTTTTCTTTAATAATGCATTCCAGGTTGATAGGTATGCACGGATAGATGAAGCAGATAAGTTTTTTTTGTGTTCCTTTAAAATGGTATCCATCTTTTATTGTATATTATTATATGTATAATATTTTTATTTGATTATTTAATTAATATGCATTTATTAGCTAATTATATGATTTATGCTTATATATGCATTTTATGATTAAATTAGGCATTTTGTGCCCTGTGGATGCATAAAAACCGGTTTTTATGCCTAATACCCGCATAATTCCCCTAAATTAAGCCATTTATTCCTAATAATTCACTAATTAATTAATTTATAGGATTATATGGCTAATATTATACAAGGATTAAACCGTTAAATAATTATATTATATTATTATAAAAACAATATGCAGACAACAACCATTACAAAGGATAATATTATTGAAACATTTAATAATAATCTTACAACTGACAAGTCAGTGGCAGATATTATTAATGATGTAGAAAATATTATTTTAAATAATCATAGTAATGCAATAGTAGATAATCAATATATTAAGGATGTATTATCAACATATATAATTGATACTATTAAATCATCTGTTGAAAAGCGTAAGAAGCACAATGAATATATTAAAAAGTATTACGCCGATAATAAAGATAAGTGTAAGGAAATTACAAATCGCTATTATATTAACAATGTAGCAAAAATTAAAAACGCTAGTCAAAGATATTATAATGAGAATAAGGAAAAAGTAAATGAACGACAGAAACAATATTATAATAATAAAAAAAATAAAGACAATAATACTAGTTAAATAATCTGTAATGTTGGGATAGATAGATCTGGTCGTGTTGTTTCGGTTCCACTAATAGCACTATAAATACCAAATCCTAAATCTGCTAATGCTCCTACTGCTTCACCAACTGGACCAAGTGTATCCAATATACCCGATGCAGCTTCAACCGTATCAGATACAGCACTTTCACCAACCTTTGCTAATGCACTCGCAGTATCTGTTGCAATAGATTTACCCGCTTCTAATCCACCCTGTAATGCTTCAACCGCTTCACTACCAGCACCCATAACAGCTTTACCTTGGTCTTCAATAGCATTTGATACATCCGCAAGTTTTCCTTCTACTTGTGATTGTGCGTCGCTTAATAATTGTGAAGTTTGCTTCATTGCATTATTTGCAATTTCTTGACTTTGTTGTAATCCAGTTGATGCAACAGATTGCATATTTGATAATGTCTCTTCGGCGGGTGTAGATAATTGATTAAATATTTCATCTGCTTTTGCTTTAATTGCTTCTGCTGGTTCTCCGGTTAATGCTTGTTCTCCTCTAAATGCTGCAAATGCATCTTGCTTTTGTTCTAATGATGAAAATAACTGATCGCCAACATCTCTTACACGTGATTTAGCATTTCCTATTAAATCATTAGCTTTACCAGATAATGATGTATTTATATTTGCACTATGTTCTTCAAGGGAATTAACAACTGAATCACTTTCACCTAATATTAGTTTTTTACCAGTTTCAGTTAATTTGCTAATTCCAGATAATGCTTCTGTTTCTTTACCAGCAAATCTATCAGCAATTAAATTTTTAAAACTTTCATCTATACCCTTTTCAAAATCTTCTTGTGATATTCCTTCTGGTTTTTCTACTGATTTCTTTAAAACATCACGTGTTCCACGGAATGCTTTATAGATTTGCTTGGGTGTTCCTCCACTTTTTAAAAGGTCATCGACTGTTGATGAAATTTGTGATTTTGCTTCATCAAGTATTTGTAATGAATTCATATCTGTTGCAGATGCTACAATTCTTTTACCAGTGCTTACAATTCCTTCACCTGCTTGTTTAGCAATATCTACTACTTTATTAGCTGTTGCAGATACTAGTGCTTTTCCCTTTTCTAACGCACCACCTAATACTTCTTTTGCTTCACCAACCCTTTCTAAATATTTTTCACCGAGTTTTCCTAAATTATCAGATAATGCTTTTTCAATATCTGGTGCTTTTGATATTGCTTCTTGTGTTTTACCAAATGCAGTTTTTGCAAGGGATGGAATTTTAGAAAAAGCCATAGGTAAAAGCATACCAGCTTGTAATTCACCAGTAGTTTCCTTCTGTTCTTGCATCGCTTTATAACCTTCTATAAGTTGATTATAAGAACCCGCTTGGGATAACGACGCTTCTATATCTGTTAGACTATTCATTTTATATATATATATTAATAGTAAAAGAGATTAAAATGCCGGTTAAAAAGCAATTTAATATATTACCAGTTAAAAGTGCAGAAGATGTATCATATAATGTTAATGATTTGCCGATGGTGTTTCCGAGTTTTACAGTAATCTGTGGCAGTAGTGCATCAGGTAAGTCAAATTTGGTGCTAAATCTACTTTTCCATTGGGGAAAAACGAATAATAAATACCCGAGTTTCTGGCGCCGAATATATTATATTGGAAGCAGTTGTAATGTTGATAAAACTTTAAAACCATTGCGAGATATACGAGATAACGAAGCAATGCAAGATGACATAGAGATTATAACGATAGATGAAGATTTAGACAAATTGGATATTATATTGAAAGAAATTGAAAACCATCTAAATAGCGATGATATTAGGGAATACGACGCAGAGAATAAAATTCATAGTATTTGCGTGTTCGATGATATGGGTTCGTATGTCAGGCGAGGATATAATGACCAATTAGCCAAACTTTGTAGTAAATATAGACATATAGGAAAATTTGGTTTATCGTGTGTCTTCACATCACAGACATTCCGCCAGACACCAACTTTCTTACGGAAAAATGCATCTTATTATATCATTTTTAGAACACCCAATAAAAAAGATAAAGATGCTATTATTGAAGAATTTAGCAGTTCGTTCGGTGATGATATATTTATTAAATCTTTTGATACGGCAACAAATGCAAAATATAATTTTTTGATGATAGATATGCGATCTATGCGCCTTTTTCACGGGATGAATACATTGTTATATGAACGAGAATAAAAATAATTATTATAAATAAAAATAAAGTTAATATATAATAAATATAATTAAATCGTAAAATGTCAATTTCATTCACAAAGATTTTATCTAAACAGGGTGGCGTGTTTAGCGTCAATCAAAATGTTCTATCACATATTGTTCCCCAGTCAGTAGCGGATTTCCAAGATTATAGCAAATCTTATTATAATCATTTCCCCCAGATTGCAACTACTACATATCGTTTAACAACTACCGGCGGAACTGCAACACCTGCTAATCCTCAAAAAGGTGCAACACTTATAGATGCAGATAGTGCAGGATGTGTAGAACCTGTTGTTTATGGTTGGGATAATTTTGACTATAATACTGCTGCATTAATTAGACATTCTAAATGGATTTCTGGTAAAAAGGGTGAATTATCATATGAAGCGTGTCGTAATCATTTTTCTAATACTTTGGATAAATTAATAATGGATGTCGATGAGAAAAAGCAAATGTCATTTTTTGGTTCTGGTGGTGCTGATGCATCGTATCAATCAGTTGTTAAGCGTTCGCCATTTGTTAAACTAACTAATGAAAGTCTTACAAGTGGTTCAGTTCCTGCTGGTTCTTATCAAGTTCCTTGCGTCCAAGTCCCACTTAATAAGGTTTTTTCGCTTGGTGAATGTGATATGGTTGATAGCGACGAAATGGGTGATATTGAATTATATACAGAACTTGAAAATATTAAAAACTGTTTTTCTGCGAAGCCAGCTTTTAGTTATCATTCTGTTAATTTTGGTACTGCTGATGCTAATCAAAATGGCGTTCGTGATGTTCTAATTTGGGGTTCTAAAATGCCTGCTACATTTACTAATGGAACACCCGCTGTTGTAAATCCACCGGCGGCGGCGGTTCAAGCTACACTTGCCGTTACCCGACCAAAAGCATATATTCAAGCAAATGATGCTACAACTGCTTCACCATTTCCATTTGCCGGTGCTACTGGTGTGGTTGCAAGTACTGCAAGTCAATTAGTATCAAATAAAGCACAATCTGCTCTCGTGCATTATACTGATGCAAATGGTGTAGAACAAAGTAAATTAGTTAATTATAATTCAGTAACCGTTGCTAATAATAGTGTTGTTGCAACATTAGTTTTAACCGCTGTTACTGATGCTGATTTAGCTGCTGCTACTAATATTTATGTTATTCCCGTATTAAATCCTATTCATAATACTGGTGCTGACATTCTTCTTCAAGTTCCTTGCGATTATGGACAAATTCCAACTGATACAAATACACCAGTAAAAGGTCTTAAATATAATTGTCCTTTCTACCAGGGTCAAAGCCTTACTATTTTTGGCGGAAATCGTATTAATACATTTAAAATTCTTGGTATTACTATGGCTGACCGTGCAGCTGCGGCTACTCTTGCTGGTAAAATGGATAGATGCGTAGATGAATATACTATTTCACTTGATAGCGTTATTGGATTTAAGAAATTTGATAATAATGCTACTGCATTAGGTAATACATTATGCTCTATGATGTTGTCATATCCTCTTTTCGTTGATTATGCTTGGACGCTAACAAAAGCCGAACTTGTGCTTTGTGGTGTTAATTCACCACGCAAAGCCGAGGTAAAATCAAAGCTTGCACTTTGCGATAAATTCTATAAGACACTTGAATTAGAACAATATACTAATGCAAATCCATCACAATATTTCCGCCGTAATTTTGAAATTCGTGGTAATATTCTTGGAACATATCTGCTTACCCCATCGGCTGACAGTCTAATTTCTACTGTTTCCAATGTTGTATCACACCGAGTGAATATTAATAGTTTACCTACCACAAACCGAGATATTCCTTTTGGTCTTCTTGGGACTAATAGTATCTATGTTGATAAACTGCAACAGACGCTTAATAATTCCGGACTTCCACTTAAACGAGTTCAGAATTTCAATGATACCACGGATAATCAGGAACAACAGGATACTACTAAACAGATTGCAGTTTTCGGACAAGTTATTAATAATGTTGAAGTTATGGACCCTGCAAAGCCTGATGGTATTAAACAACTTGAATATCAGCTAAATAGTTCTTCAACTATTCCTACACCAGTATATTATTTATTCAAGCATACTGTTAAGGCTTTCTAAATATTTTTTTATTAATTATTTTTAATCATTTTTTATATGTTGCATAATAATAAAATAATTATTAAATATGGCTTCTATTTCATATAAAAATGTTCTCCCTCTTAACGTCCAAGATTATTATAGTCCAGGTTCGCAGGTTGACTGGAATGTAAAAATCGGCGATAATTGCAGGGCTTTACGCAATTCTTTTAAAATTTCAGGTCAATTCATCCCTTATAAAGTAGGTGCAAAGGCTAATGATAATAATTTAGATGGTTCTCTTGATGTTCGTATGGATGCGGGTGTTGGTTTGCATACTGTATGTTCTATGTTTATTACATCTGTTAATGGTAGCCAGAAGGAGGCTATTAGCTATTATCCTCGTCTTATCGCACACCGTTCAGTTGCAGAAGATAGCACTGATTCAATGCAAGCAAATATTAAATATACAAGCGAAGGTATGTCAGCTGACCAGAAAATGGCGTCTAAAATTCTCCTTGGAACTACAAGTACCGAAGCTATTACTGATTTATCTTCGGCACCTCTCCGTTATACCCCTTTCTGTATTACACCTAAAATTTGTCTAAATAATGCTGTAAATGAAAACGGACAAAATGTTGATTTAAATAGTAGTGCTTGTGCTGGTGGTATTAATATTACACTACGACTTTCGCTAAATAATGAGGTTTTCTATGGTTCAAACGCTACATCTGTTGCGTATGTTCTTAAAAATATTGAGTTATCCTGGACTGAAATTGATGGTGAGATTGCAGTTCCTGGCGGTGTTCTCCTTCGTTGCAGTGAATATATTTCCGGAAATATTAACTCTGGTACAACCACTATTAGCCATAATTTAGCAAATCCTGCAAGTTCGTTTTCTCTATCATTTATTGCTAATAGCCATAATAGCGATCCTAAATTTAATCGTAATGCACTTGAAGTTCTGCCGGGGATATCCAGGCTTGAAACTATGATACAAGATCGCAATTTGCAGTATAAGTATATCCAGCAGAATCAAAATGAGATTGTATGGAATGCACTTTATTCACTTGATAATTATGATGGTAAATCCCGTCTTAATGTTGATGATTATCTCCACCAGAATATGAATTCTTATGGCGGTATTCTTGGTCTTAAATTCGGTGCATTATTACCTGCTAATACTCGTGTTGGTCTCAATATCGTTAGCACGGTTACAAATACCGGTGATTACACGGGTCCATATCTTTTCTATATGTATCTATCCACATTCCAGAAACTATAAGTTGTTATTAAATCTTTTTTATCATTTTTTAATATGTTGTATAATAATAAAATAATTATCAAAAAATGCAAACTACTTATGTTGAACCCATAACATTTAACAATTCGCCAATTACAACTGGTGGAAGTTGTCGCACAGTGCATAGAATAGAACGCGGAATTGAATTCGCCACAAATCTTCGTATTGTTAATATTAATTTTGCTTGTACTAAATCTGATGGAACTGGTGCGCCAACTAATTTACCCCTTGTTGCACCGCTTGGTGTTGCAGAAGCTATTAGCGAATTAAGGCTTGAAACACTTGACGGCACACTAATCGATAGTATTCAAAACGCACAATTGCTTACTATGCTTCTAAATCAAAAAGCACCAAATGCGGCTATTGAAGGTCTGGGTATGGTTGCTGGCGTTGGTAGCTATATGACCGTCAATAATTCACTTAATCTTCAAACTATGCCAAGGTCATATAATAGTGGTCTTTTGCTTAATGCAAGTGGCTATTCTATTGACCTTCGTATGTGGTTTGATTTCCTAAATGCCGTTCCCGCTATGAATAGTGGTCTAAATATTGTTGTTGTTTGGGGTAATTCCTTTTCTCGTGCTGGTGCTAATCTTGTGCGACTTGCAAATACTCCCTTACTTGCATATGACTATGTTGAAGGGTTATATGAGAAATCAGTTAAGGAAAATATCCAATATACCGCATATGTTACTGACATATTAAGCGTTCCTACTGGTACAGATGCTACACAGCTTCAAGAGATGTCTATGAATGTATATTCGCTAAAAGATAAGTATGTTGATAATATTCTATATGTTGTTTGTGCTGCTGCAACTAATAAACCAGTATTACAACAGAAACAACAGTATAATCAAACTATTAACGGCGTCCAGCAATTCTTTGCAGCTGCTACTACCGGAATTGGTGAGGCACAGCAGTATAAACAAATTCTTGATACCGTAGTAATTGGTGGTAATCTATCATTCCCAATTAATCATATTCGCAATCTGCAATGCGATAGTGTAGCAACTGGTGATTATAAACTTGATGACGCAACAATTGCTGATTGCCTTGGTGATTATTCACAGCTTAATGTTATTGGTTGTAATGTATATGGTCGCATTAATACACATATTATCAGGTACATCCGCCAGAATGTCGCAGGGAATGCAGGTACCCAAGCTGCTTTAAGTCTAAATATGTTTGCCAAGGTTCGCAAGATTGCATCGTTTGACGGACAGGGTCGCCTTGTCGAAGCATTCGCTTAAATTTATTTTATTCATTTTATAATATTTAAAAGTAATAATTTAAAAATAAAATATTTGTAATATATAACATATACAAATTATAAAATGGATAATATTGATGACTTGAAGGCACAGATTGCCGAACTTAAAATTGTTGTTGATAAGCATAAAGCAAAACACAATAAGAATTGCTTAAATTACTATCATAAGCATAAGGAAGAATTAAGCGAAAAACGCAAATCTAAATATGCCGAAGATGCCGAATATGCCGAGAAAATAAGGCAAAAACGGCGTGAAAGATATCATTTAGGCAAAAATAATATAATTCAGGAAAAATCCTGAAAAATAAATAATTCATTTTTTTAAATTTAAAAATTATTTTGTTTCTATATAGTAATATACAAACAGACAACTTTATTACTTTTTCCCAACTACAACAAGCGACAAAAACGATAGCAAATATTGCAAAAATGGACGCAAATATTCAAAATGATACAACACAAAACACCGAGAGAACGACGGGGGTTAGTAGTCCATCCCTAACTATTAACTATTCCATTTCTGTATTTTCAGATAAAAAATTCACTGAATATGTGAATACTGAAATGTTAGAAAGACTTATCCAGTCATCTAATATTCTTCGCCAGGATAAATGGGGTGATTGGGATTTATACGAAAATGAGTTAGCACAACTCAAAGCATATAAAAAACTTATTAAATATAGTAAAGCCGAAGTTGTCTATAAAAAATTAGAACACGACTACGGACGAGTATTTCCTAATAAGTCTTTAAGTCTTGGAACATTAGCCCGTGAAATTCGTCATACTATTTGTAAAGACTATTATGCTGATATTGATATTGTAAATTGTCATTGTGTTATATTAGAGCAAATCTGTAAAGCTAATAATATCCAATGTAAAAACTTATCTTTATATAATCAACAGAGAGATACAATTTTACACGATATTTGTAATAAATATTTTGTTAGTCGTGATGATGCAAAAACCTTATTTATTATTCATCTATATTTAGGTTCTTTCAAGTCTTGGGCTGATAAATTAGAAATTGTTGATGAAAAACCAACAGATTTTTTAATGGATTTCGCTAATGAATTAAAAGCTATTAGTGTTGATATTGAAAAAGCCAATCCTCAATTAAAGAAAGATGTTGAGAAAGCTAACAAAAAAGAAGATAGAGCAAAAAAACAAAAATTCTGGCGTAGTACTATTATGTCATTATTCCTTCAAGATTGGGAACGACGTATTCTTGAAGAAGTTTATAATTATCTATGTCATCATAAATATATCATTGATAACGATTGTGTATTGTGTTTTGATGGTATTATGATACACAATTCACGATATAATGAAGAATTATTATCAGCGTTAAGCAAGCATATTAAGGAGCGTATTGGTTTTGATATTCAATTTAGCAAAAAAGAGATGACAAATGATATTATTAAGGCTTTGGAGTATAATGAACTTAATATTATTGATAAACAGGAGGAGAAACATATTGAAAAATATAAAAAGCATAAAAAAGAGTTTGAAGATGCAGGAGGATGTAAAATTAATAATCCTTTATCTTTCTATTGTGGAAAATCAATCGGTTCAGTAGATAGAAAAGGACTTATTGATTTATATGAAGACCATATATTTAGGACTGATAAAAAGAATTTTATTAAAATGTGGCTTGAAGATCCAGATAAAAAAGTATATGACCATATTGATTTTATTCCTGACCCTAATTATGATAATCCTAATATCCTAAATACATTTACCGGATTTGATATTGAGAAATACCAAGGTATTTTTGATAGTAATGATGGAAGTCAAGAGACACAAATAAAACGGTGTGATGAATGCAGAGTATTATTTGACTATTTATTTACTATTTCAAACTGTAATCCAGAACATTATAAATTTCTTATGTATTGGATAGCTTGGATTTTTCAAAAGCCATATGCTAAAACAGGTGTCTGTGTCGTTATGCAATCAGTATTAAGCCACGGTGTAGGTAAAAGCACATTCTTTTTATTGTTAAGTTCTATTCTTGGAAAAAAATATACGAATTGCACAGAACAGATAGGTGAAGTCTTAAATGCTAATGGTGATAAATTTGCTGCTGGAAGACAAGATAAATTATTAGTCGCAATTAACGAGATTGACTTTAAAAATGCTGCTACATATTCAAGTGCTTTAAAGGATGCAATTACAGAAGGGTCTTATGATATTCAACAAAAATTTAAATCAACTATAAAATATAGTAGTTATGATAATTGGCTTATTTTTTCTAATAAAGACCTTCCAATCTTAAAAGAAAAAGGAGACCGTCGTTATTATAATATCCATATTAGCAAATCACCATATAAATTAACAGGTATTGAAGAACAAGACAAGGAAATTAAGATTAACTTTTTTACACCTATTTATGATATCATAGGTAATAATATTAAAAATACACCCCCTAACTATGAAATATTAAGAACATTTTATGATTATTTCAAACACTATGATATTTCTGATGTTAAGAATTTACAAGCATTTGTTAATGGTAAAGATGATAATCTAATTAGTAGAGACCCTATTGACCTATTTTTAGAAGACTATTTAATCAATATTATTGATGGCGTTGAAGAATTGTCAATAGATAATACCGCATTATTTAAAAAGTTTAATAAATTTGTTAGCGATGGAAAATTCGTTAATTATAATATTGATATTGCAAGATTTGGAAAGTTTATTAATAAGTATTGCACTGAAAATAATGATGAACCTGATTGTGAAGGTCATTTTATAACTAAAAAACGTCATAATAAAGGAACTAATGTTAGCTTTTCATTAGTACAAATGGCAAAATATTATAATATTGAAATTTCATAAATTCAATTTTTTACTTACACTTTTACTTACACTTGGCAAAACGGACGTTTTTGAGGGTGTTTTTTGTATTTTTGTGTAAGTGTAGGTGATAAAAAAAACTTTTCTTTTTATATAGGGTCTCTTATAATAAATATTTTTTAAAAATCAAAATCTGTATATAGTAGTTTTTTAATATTTACTTACACTCTTACACTAAACTTAAAAAATACCCTCAAAAGTTGCCATTTTACCAAGTGTAAGTAAAGTGTAAGTAAATATTTTACCTACACTAAAATATATAATAAAATTATTATTACCCTCAAAAAAGCAATTTTTGCCAAGTGTAAGTAAAAATAATTATAAAAAAATTAATTTACAAAAAGAATTTCCGTGTATTTCCCGCCATCATAAAGCCGATTCTCGCCGGTTTAGCTTGAACTACTGGAACTGGTACAACTGGTTGTGCCTTTTCTACTGGTTTCTCAACAACCCTTTCTACTGGTTTCTCAACAATCTTTTCAACAATCTTTTCAACAACCCTTTCTACTGGTTTCTCAACAACCCTTTCTACTGGTTTTTCAATAACTTTCTCAACAACCCTTTCTACTGGTTTTAATTGTTTTTCCCGTTCTTCCTTCTTACCTTGTCTAACTGCTAGACCTTTAAGCCTTCCAGCTTGTAATATCTGCCGCATCTTTTCGGCAACCTCGGGATCCTTATATTTTTTTCCACTTTTTTCTGGTTTCTTTGCCTTTTCCTCTTCCTCTTTTTCTTCTTCTTCACGCTGTTTTATTAAATCCTTCTTTATACGCTCGGCTAATTTCCTAACGGTTTCATCATCGCTACTATCGTCATCAGCACTATCAGTTTTAAAAATATCTTTGGTCGTAATTTTTTTAGGCATTCTTTGAATAACTTTATATAATGATTTCCTTGTATATTAATATTAGGTTAGATATAAATATAAATATTAAAATACTAAAATATAAAATAATCTTAAAAATTACAATTAAAAATTAATTAAATTATTACTTCTCGCTATCGTCAATTAAGACGGTAATAGAACAAACACCACTTGGAATATCAATAGGAAGATTTTCGCTTGTAATTCGCACTAAAAAGCTTGACAACGATATAGGGACATCATTATTCATAGATATCATAATAACATTTGGAACATCATAACTGAAAGCGCCAGCAGCACCCGCGGTTTGTTGCAAACTATCAACAGTCATAATTGTAGCACATTTAAATCCTACTGACTTTGAGGTATCATAAGAATTAATATCAAGATTTTGAATTGCAACTGATACATCTTCAAGTTGATCTTTGTCAACTTGGTCTTGTGCTATAAATGTAAAGCTTGATGCGTTAATTGTTAATTCAGTTTGTAAATAACCTAATAAATTTTGTAATGCTTGTGAATTTACTGGTGCACCAAAATTAACGGTTATTCGTGTTGCACTACCTTCAACTTTTGTAGTATCAATAGAAAATTCAGGCGTATAATTAGAACTTACAATATTATTATCAACTGCAAAAAATGGCGAACTTACAGTTTGAATATTACCAATAGATGTTTGATTGTCGTTAATTGTGAATGCTGAATAAATATTTGTGTTTGTGAATATCTTTGTTCCGGATGTTTGATTATAATTAACTACTGTTCCAGCTGCATTAATAATAACAAATCTATATGTATCACCATTAGGTAAAATATAAAATCGCATTCCAGCTGTTGCAAGTTGTTGAGGTTGTAGTAAATTTTCAACGCCATTATTCCAAATAGAAATCCTTAAATCTTTATTTCTAACACTAAAACAACAATCATAATCTTGTGGTCGTAAAATGGTGCTACCACTTGTTCTTTTACTACCATCATAAATACCAAATATTGCTTTAAAATTAGCAGTATCTGATGTACCTTGTAAATTGCCTAATGCATTTAAAGTATAACTAACATAATTGCAACCACGAGAAATTGGAGTCTGGCTAATAGCGTATTTTTTATTATCATACAAATTTGGATTAACAGATGAAGTATAAACACCATCATTATTTGTAATTTGAACAGTTTTATATACTGGTGACAGAATACTATTATTACAATTAAAAGCAATAGCACATTTATATAAATTACCTCTATCAAGCGAACAATTCCAATCAATACCAAGAAATGTTGTCTCATTTGCGTCACCACCAACGGATGTAGAAATTTTAGGTGCATATACTCCACCATCACCAACGAAAACATTCATATAATAAGATGCATTTAATTTATCTGTAATTTCTTTGGTTAATGTAGTACTTGTGTAGTTTCCAGATGGAATACTAATATTTTGATAATAATCAGTACTACTAAATAATTGAAATGTTTGGTCTGCTTCAAGCGTTAAATAATCCCTGATACTCCCGTTGATATAAATGCTTTTAAGCCCGATGGTAGCGTGTGGCTTAATCGTAACCGCAGAACCTAATCTTGCGGAAAATTGTGTTGTTTTATCAGTATCTTGATTACTACGAAGTTTAAATAATTTCATTTTTGGATTTTATATTTATAATTTTAATATATTATTATATTAAAATATTAAAGAAATGACAACGCCAAGTCAATTTTCATATAATAATCTTCAAGCAAGTTCAACAGTTTCCGGAAATGTTATTGATGTTTCGTCGGTAGTTAGTGCATCAATTTCACTAGTTTGTAAAGGTGTAAATTGCAATGTTTATTGCAAATATAAATCAACACGAGATGCGACAGAATGGGATTTTATTGATGATCCGGTTTTAGTATATGATAGCACACCTAAAAATTTCAGTGTTGCAGTTAAATCAAAATATATGTTAATTACTATAACAACAGATGATGCAATTTGCGATAGTTTAACTTGTTATACACAATATTCTACTTCATTACCAAATGATTTTGATGTTAAAATTAGGGCTGAAAGTGGCGATAGTATTACTGTTGTAAATACTGCTGAAACTCCTATTTTTGTAAGTGGTTCAATATCAGTTGATACTACTGGTCTTGCTACATCTGCAAATCAGGAAGTTCTAAATAATTGTATATCTGATAATAAGCTTAATGTGAATGCTGTTATAGATACATCACTTCTTGCTACTGAAATAACATCACAACAATCTTTATCTAATGTATTCGCACTACGGGATTTTGTAGAAACTTCCTTTACATTTACACCAAGTAAAAATTTGTGGGTTCAGGTTGATTCAAGCGAAATTCCAGTTGAATGTTCTAATGTTTATTTAACAAATTTAAGCAATATAGATTGTAGTTTGAATACTGCATTTACTGATGTTAATAATAATTTAAATGAAATTGCAGGAAATGTTTATATTTTATCTTCTTGCGTTAATAACGAAAATAAGGTAAATATTGCTGGTGATGTTTCTGTATCTGGTAGCGTTTCTGTTGATAATCAAATTACTGGCTTTTCATTGGAAACAACACAACAAGATATTTTAAATACTGTATCAAATCCACCGGCTGCTACATTAATCCTTGATAGTCCAGAAGGTATTCAGGCTTATGCTGATACCGTGCCTGCTCCAACGGTTGATACTTACAAAAGGAAAGGCTGGTATTACACGAATACTAGTGCTGGTAATAAATATAACTACTACTTTTACTCAAATGGAAATTACATACAAACACTCGCAGATATTACTGGTGCTTGGTGTATTTGCGAAAATGATAGCACTACCACAACATCCGCAACCGTTATCCCGATTTTTGCCCTATACACTGTCGGCAGTTTGAATGTATGGTATCAATCTAAACGGGTTTATACCGCAAATGCTAAAATGGTAGCTGGTATGAAGTATTTATTTTATTGGGGTGTTGAACCATCTGTATATCCAGAATTACCACGAATTCAGTTAAGTTTAGTGTCGGAGACTGGAACATTACTACCAGGAGAAACCATTTTAACGATGTCAGTAGGTAGTGAAAGCAGTGCATCTGCTGGAACAATTAGAAATTTGATGACACATATAGCTTGGAAAAATTCTACTAATGAATTTATAACTGAACTAATTGGCGATGCGGATTTTATTAGCACGGATGTGCGTATTCTTGATAAGCTTTCAACTGGTATTGCCGTTAGTGGTTCAATTGGATTAACGGGTCCAGTAGGATTAACGGGTCCAGTTCAAATCGCATCAGGTCAGTTTGTAGGATTAACGGGTCCAGTAGGATTAACGGGTCCAGTTCAAATCGCATCAGGTCAGTTTGTAGG
>Ga0315905_10001846_pt1 | contig 22462 bp, 36 predicted proteins | sample LakEriMetagenome_5_FD_203522 | JGI IMG/M metagenome (GOLD analysis project Ga0315905, IMG submission 203522) | Freshwater fungal communities from buoy surface, Lake Erie, Ohio, United States - Buoy 4 MA121 | ecosystem: Environmental > Aquatic > Freshwater > Lake | place: USA: Lake Erie, Ohio...
CTGACCGTCGCCGGGCTTGCCGCCAGGACTGGGCGGCGGAGGGGGCGGAGGAACGCGGCCGATGATCTCGACGACCGCGTCCGACATGGCGTTCACGGCCATCAGACTCATGGCCGGGTCGCTGGACGTCATCTCTTGGAGGTCCTTCAGGCGCGGGTTCTCCATCATCTCCTCGATGATGCGACGCACCGGGTAGGACTCAGGGGCGACCCGGTTCTTCGGGAGCAACTGGGGAGCCGCCTTGTAGAAGGTCAGGTACAGGTCGTGGACCAACTCCGGGGCGGGGTCGAAAGCAACCCGATTCCCGCCTCGGTGGACATCGCCGTCGTACAGGTTCGTGATGAGCCCGTCGATCGAGTCCGTCTTGCGCGCCTTCTCCCAGACGCGGTCGTCCCATCGGTTGGAGTGAATCGTGTGCCGGCTCTTCTCCACCGGCTTCGGACGCTCGAACACGGGAGCGTCGAAGCCGGTGGAGCCGGACATCCGATTTCGGATGCGATCCAGGAAGGAACTACTCAACTCAGTCCTCCTCGGTCATGTTCACGATGTCGTCGGGGTTGAGGCCGAATACCTCCTTGCCGACCTTCAGCTTGAGCGAGACCGCCCGGTCGATGACCTCGTCCAGGCGGGCGGTGCTGGCACCGGCAGCCGTGGCCTTCACCTTCTGCTCCTTGGCCTCCTTGACCAGCTTGTCCGTGTCGCGGACAGCCTGGACGCCGATGCGACGCTTGTGGGCGTCGTCGACACCGGAGGTGATGGCACCGTCCATCTCGGCCCGGATCTTGTCCAGGTCGTCGAGGAGGTCCATCGCAGCCTTCTCGCCCGGGTTCGTGGCGGCCAGGATCGTGTTCCGCACCTCGGGGATCTGATCCTGAACGATCCACCACATGTTGGCGAGGATGTCGAGGTCGCCGACCTGGACCTCCTCGTGACCCCGGATCCAGGCGTTGCCCAGCACGGCGGTCATGCCCTCGACGGCACGACGGTCGCTCACTCGAACGCCCTGGCCGGCCAGTTCCTCGCGCAGGTCGAGGAAGGTGTCCATCACGGCGTCACTGACGCCGAGGTTCAGGGACTCCTTGTGCGCCCGGTCCAGCTCCTCGAGCGTGACCTTCGTCTTCTCGGTGGCGATCGAGGTGGCGATACCGCGACCGGCCACGGACATGCGCGCGATGGCCTGACCGATCATGTCGGCCTGTGCCGTGCGGCCCGTCACGTAGTCCACCACGTACCGCAGGTGGAGTCGGTCGAAGAACGCTGCCAGGTCGGCGTCGGCGTTCAGCTTGTTCGTGCCTGCGAACAGGGCGCGAAGCGGGATCTTGGACGGCTGTCCATTGTTGTGGAAGATGCGCTCGTTCATGGCGGGCATGAGCGAGTGGAGCACCGGGCCGTTGCCGTTAAAGATCTCGTCCACGAACGCGTGGGTCGCCTCGGGGAGCATGTTCGTCGGCACCCGTCGGGTCTTGCCGTCCTCAACCATCGCCTTGATGTCCGGGGGGCCGAACACCTGGCCGGGGTCCGAGGTCTCGTCGAGCGCAACCTCGAACAACTTGCTGTCCTCGATGTGCTCGACCGAGTTTCGGATCAACAGCGACTTGCCGGTACCACCGGGGCCACACATCACCAGGTGGATGTTGGAGACGTTCGCGACCCAGACCCCGTGGATGACGTCCGACCGCTCCTTCACGACTGCGTTCTGCTCAGCGATGATGTCCTGAATGCGCTGCTGGACATCCTTAGAGATGGTGGTCATGTAGACCCCTTCCGGCCTCTACGGGCCTGGTTCCGGCCTCTACGGGCCTGGTTAGAACGTGCGTCTGAAAGTCAGTCTAGACGGACTTGCTTGCGAGGATCTTCTCGGCACTCCCAGCCTGGTCTCGGAGTGTCTTCTCTCGGGCGAACGCGAGCAGTTCGCCCTCCTGTCCAGTGAGCGAGGCGATCGTGACCGCCTCCTGCCAGGCCTGGGGCGTGTGTTCGAGGTCGATCGAGTTGGAGCACGTCGTGGTGAAGGTGCCCGTTGCGAGGTTCACTCGCAGCGTGTGGGCGTGGTCGTCGCAGATGTCGCCGTCCTCGTCCACCATCTTGACGGGCAGATCCACAACGAGACCCTCCCCACCGTTCAGGGCGGACATGAAGTCGTTCGCCTTCTTGGAGGGGGCCGCCAGCCCGGCGTTCCGCAGGACGCGCAGCATCTTCTCGTAGTACTCGGCCGCTGCTGCCATCGTCGGGGCGTCGTCCAGGTAGGCCACCATCGCGTCGATGGCCTCAGAGGTGAGGTTGGTCGAGTCGCTGTGGAGGGTGAGGTAGGTGCCGCCCTCCGTGCGGCCATCGGGAATCTGAATCTCGGCCAGACTCTCGAAGTAGCGACTCAACTCGAGCAGGCGCTCGATCGCGGTCATCTCCGACTTGGTGGAGGTCGTGCCGACTCGGCTCAGGATCTCGGGAGCGGAGTCTCGGTATGCCTCGCGCTCCGCGTAGTCGGCGTACTGGATCTCCCAGTTGTTCTGATCCTGAATCACCACCCCGGTGTCCGTCGGGTTGTGGACCGAGGACGCCACGTTCCGCTGAAACACGATGTACGTGTGGATGTTCTGGTCGCACAGGTCGTTTCGGTACTGGTACCCGGTGCGGGCCTCGACCCTAACCACGGCCTCAACCGGCAGGTCGGGGCTGCGGAACTTCCACCAGAAGCAGGTGGCGCTGTTGTAGTTCTGGGAGTCGGTGATGAGGTGGACCTTCTGCGTCGCCTCACGAGAGTGTCCCTTCATCGCGCTCTCGTCGATGAGCGCCCAGACCTGAGTGCCCTTCTCCTCGGCGACCTTCGTGACACCCTGCTCGATGACGCTGTCTACATCCCTGGAATACCCCGAGATGTCGGTCCCGATAACCCTGACCTTGCGCCCGCTCGGAGTCTCTTCCAGGGGCGGACTCTGAATGACTGTGCCGTCACGGAGTAGCCAGGAACGCTTGCTCTGTACCAGCTTCGGTGTCCACGTTGTTGCCACCACGGACCTCCTTTCGAGGCGTGCTCTTTGCGGGCTGCTCTGGCGAAAGCAAGGCAGCGATGTGGATGGACGCTTCCTTGACCGACACCTTCGCGTCGGCCACCTGAATGGCTCCTTCTCGTCGGCGTCGGCCGGGGCTGTTCGCGGCCTTCTCGCGCCGGGCGTACCTGGCCTTACGGTCCTTCGTGGACTGATCGAAGGCCTTTCGCTGTAACGTCCAGTGGCGCTCGGCCACGTCACCATCCACAAGACCCTCGGGGAGTGGCCGCCTGATCGGCTGGATGGACCCGTTCTTGATCGTCCACCAGCGACTGCCTGAGTTCAGCACCCATCGACTGATGTAGGCGGACTCTCGATCCTTGACCCGGTCCCACATGCTTGTGTCGTGGGCGACGTCCCATCGCATACGACTGGCATCCCATGTGTAATCCAGGAACGGCACGAGCCGCGTGATGATCCAAGCGACACGGGGGGCGTCCTGTCGGACTGTGAAGGAGTTGTGTCGCAGGGCGAAGATCGGAACGAACTTCTCCCCGCCGTAGTAGTAGCGACGCTTCTCGGCGACGACGAACGCAAGCCGACCCGCGTCAGCTCGCGCCAGGATCCAGAGATCCTTGGTGTTCATGCTCGGCGACTTCACGCCGCACCTGCGAGTGCTGTAAGCGGTGATTGAGTCCGTCGCCAGCGCGTCCCAGGGCAGCACGTCAAGGTCGTGCTTCTCCGGGTCGTACTTCTCGCCGAGGTTGTAATCCTCGAACAGGCGCGTCCACTTTCTATGGAGCGCAGCAATCTGATTACTCATTACTCCTCCTTCGTCCCACTAACTACTCCCGATTCCGGTGACGATGGGGTTGTCACGCCACGCGATTGACTCGTGACGTGTGACGCGTCACGCGTTGCGCGTACGCACCCGGTTCATCGCTCCACCAACGTGACCGTGATGGTGGAGTCCTTGATGTGCTTGGCGGACCAGCGGATGAGCCAGATACCGACGAGGTAGGCGTACTCAGCCAGGAGACTCACGAAGCAACCGTCTCTGCGATGGAGGCGGTGAGCAGGGCCATCAGGTCGTCGTTGTTGCCGACCGACGACTCGCGCTGCGCCAGCTCCACGGGAGCGGGGGCGTCGAAGTCGCCACGAGCGGCCTTCTCGTCGGCGTACTCCTGGATGAGGCCGGAGCGAACGTCGGTCAGATCGACCGGGTCGTTGATGATGTTGGGCTTCACGAAGGCGTTGACGATCTGCTGAACCGCAGCGTCGGGGACCTCGACATCGACGGTCGGTCGCGGCTCGCGCACCTGGTCGTCGAAGTTCAGCAGAATCAGACGCCCGTCCGGGTGGAGCGCAGCGGGCTTCGGGACGCCGCGAGTGGTGATCTCGCACAGGGCGAAGACACCCTCCTGCTCCATCGCCGTGAGGAGGCCGGCCAGAACCTGCTGCCCGGTCTTGTTCTCGACCTTCTTGGAGCCGACCTTCTTCTTCGCCGCCTCGACCGTCAGGGTCGTGCCATTGGGGACGTAGGTGCCGTCCTCGATGAGCGTGAGTGGCTGGTAGCCACGGATCGTCATGCTGTTGGGGTCGATCTCGAACAGCGACTCGATCTCGTGGTCCTCAACGAACACCGGGCCGTGCTCGGTAGCGATCTTGGACACGACCTGCGAGCGATCCACAACCTCGCCGGTCACCTTGTCGTACTGCTGGTTGCCGACGGGGTTGCCCTCGGGCGAGTACTGATTGCGCTTGACGCCGGTCGCCTTGTCCACGGTAGAGAACGTGGCGATCTCGACCTCGATCAGCGGGCTGAGTCGAAGGAACAGGGTTGCGAACGGGCGTGAAGCGGGAGATGCGTGTGCCATGCGAGCCTCCTGGGGCCTCGTAGTTGTCAGTCGGTGAAGTTCGCTCGAAGGTCCTTCTCGTTTCCGATGTAGAAGAACCCTTCACCACCGCTTTGATTCAGCCACTCGTCCAGATTGGCGTGGAGGAACTTGCGGTACGTGTCGGTGAAGTGAGCGGTGTGAGTGCTCGGGCAGATGTCCGAGTGGACGTCTCCGTACTGGATCTCGGCGTGGATCACCAGACCTCGAACCCGTTGCCGTTGCGCTCGCCCCGACCAAGGAAGCCCAGCCACTCGATGAAGTAGCCCTCGGCGAAGCCGCTGAGGACCTCGTCGAGTGCCTCCTGTGGGTCATTGGGGTAACGAGCCACAAGGATCGGGCGCACGAGCTCCTTGCGCTCGTCCTCGCCCAACTTGCCGTACTCGGTGATCGCCCTGTCCACGTCCGCCGCACTACTCCCCAGGAAGCGGGCGAACTGGGCACGGGCCTGCGCGCACTCCTCGGAGGTGACGACCCAGCCGTCGTTGGAGCCGAACTTGTGGCCCGGGATTCCGGGGGTGGCACCGTGGGTGCGACGGTGCTCGTTGTTGGCGTCCTGGAACTTCTCGCACTTGACGATGGTCTCGGGGGAGAGGCCCGCCTCGTCGCCGCCATCCTCCTCGAAGGCGTACCACTCGTCCTCGGTGATGTCGAACTGCTCACACCGGGGCCAGAGCCAGGGGTTCTCTTTGGACTCGGTGAGCATTCCGGCGACACTCATCAGCTGGGCGTACTTGCCCATGCCCCAGATGTTGAGGCGGAAGTAGGTGAGGTCGGCCGGCTTGTTGGCGATTGCGATTCGCAGGGCATCGACAGCCTCGCTGGGCGCTCCGACGGCGATAGCCTGGGCGACCTCCCAGGGCTCGTCCTTCATGATCTCGAAGTACCTCTCGCGCTGCTCGTCCGTGAGCACGACGGGGATCTCGTCGCTGTTGCCCCAGCCGAGGTCGGTAACGGCCTTCATCAGTCGCTCGAACTTCGCAACCTTCTTGACGTTTGCCTTGACGTCCGCCTCGGCAGGCTCGCCGATCAGGTACATGTCGTAACCCATGTCATGCTCCCTCGGGGTCGATGATCAGTCGTGTTCGTAGGTGTCGACAGTGATCGAGGTCCTGGTCACGGTGACGATGGCGTGGTCGCCGAACTTCTCCATCAGCAGGTCCTCGAAGTGTCCGAGGCTGTGGCAGTACCCGATCCACGCCTTGTACGTGTCGGTCGCGTTGCTGTCGTCCACGCCACTGCCGCCGTACTGCTCCCACTCGGGCTTCTGGGCCGGCAGGGCGCTGACGCCGAGCAACTTCTTGACGATCGGGTCGTCGCAAGGGCGCTTGCCCGGCTCGCCGCAGACGAGGTCGTACTCGGAGATGTAGCCGTCGTCGCTGCCCTTGTATCCGCGAGGCTTGATCTCGGGGGAGTTGATACTGAACTCGCAGAGGTCGCCATCCATGAAGTACGGCGTGTACTGGGTCCAGCGGATCTCCTCGATGTCCAGGTTCAGGAGCAGCGGGAGGAACAACTCGCTGAACTTGTCCTCTCCCCACTGCTCCTGCCTGGGCCCGTTGCTCATGATGTCGCCGCTGATCGGAATGCCGAGAAAGTTCTCGGTCACGCTGAGCCTCCTGGGGTCTGGGGAATGCCTGCTGCTGTGAGCGCCTGTACTGCGTGGTCGTTGAGGAGTTGCGAGAGCGGAACGTCCTTGCGAACGGAGCCGCTCATCCACTTGGCGATGGGCATGTCCCTGATGTAGTCCGAAGGGGACGGGAGCCAGCCCAGGTCTTCGATGATGTGCCTTTCGGCGATCAGTCGAACCGGAACCTCGACCGCGCCCCCAGACTTACGGGACACGGTGATCGTGGTGCCGAAGATCCGCTCACACAGGTATGTGCCTGCGGTGTGGTGGTACAGCGAGCGGTGTCGCACGTCGCCGATGATCTGCTTGGACGAGTCGATGAAGTCGTGGATGGGCAGGTAGTCCTCGGGGACTCCGCCCCACTTCTTCGCGCAGCTCTGCGCGTGGTACCAGGAGTTCACGACGAGCGCCTCCATTCGTTGTGGATCGCTTCCAGCCCGGCCAGCACCTCCGCCTCCTCAGCCATGATCCGACCGAGCACCGAGCCCATGCCGATGGGCAGTGCGCGCTCCCGAATGACGCCGAGCCCCATCAGGTGATCAACGACGAGAGGCGATCCCAGGCGATCGGCGGCCACCGCTGGACCGGAACCCAACTCTCGTCCGGCCACGGCGAGCCGAGACCAGGCGGTGGGGATCTCCATTAGTCCCACATCCCTTCGAGGTTCTGACCGAGCCAAGCCATCGTGGCTTTCCACTCGCTCTCGTGGATGCCAGGACCGAACTTGTCCAGGTACTCCTGCTCGGTCATCTTCATGACTTCGAGCATCCTGTCGGTGTAGATGTCCGCGCCCTCGTGGTAGCGAGCCAGGACAGCGGCGTGCTGTCGGTACTGGCTGACCTGGATGGCGTTTGCCTTGTCCCAGTCCTCGTTGGTGGCGGCGTCGAGCGTGAGGTTGGGGTCCACTTCGTAGAGGTAGGAGGACTTGGTTCCCGTGTTGGTGTCGGCGTAGCGGTTGAGAATGTCCGCCGCAATGCCTGCGAGGTAGGAGCCGCCGTCCCACGAGTCTCGATCCGACCATCCGCGCGTCACACGCTGCCAGGGGTAGACGAACAGCACCTTGGGGAGCCGGCGAATGGTGCGTCCCGCCGAAGCGAGCCTCCATCTGATCGGGTACCAGTCCATCAGTTCTCCTCACAGCGAGCGCAGTCGCACTCTTGTCCGGTTTCGAGAATGTCCTTGATGCGGGGTCGCCACTCCATGCGGCGGCGGTTGGTCGTCTCGAAGGGGCGGAGCCATGACTCGACCGTGTAGTGGCCGTTGAGATCCACCGCTGGCACAACGCTGCGGCGAACCTCGACCCACTTGTTGCCGACGCTTTCCAGGATGCGGACCTGAACCTTCCCGTCATGTCGCAGATTGACGGGTCCGCAGAGGTTCCACTTGGTCCACTTCTTAGCCTTGGTCTTGGTCATTTCCCGCACCCGTTGAAACAGAAGTGGCGCTTCTTCTTGTAGCGGCAGGACATCTTCATGTCAGGTCGCCGCGTTCCGTACCAAGTGCCCAGTCGAGTGGCGAGCACCTTGGGCGGCCTCTCAGTCATCAGAAGTCACCGTCGGCGACTTGGAGGACCTTCAACCCGCGCTGACGCCACATCTCGACGACCTGGTCGCGGTCGTCCAGCACGTACTTGATGTTGTACCGGCCGAGGATGTGCTCGTCGAGGATCTCCGACTTCACGATGGAGTCCTTGCGATCGTCGCCATCGGCGCGCATGTAGAGCTCGTCATGCTCGATACCCTTGTGCTTCAGCCACCATGCGGTGTTCTCGTAGGCGATGGCCTTGCGACCAGAGACGATGACGACCTTGGTGCCAGCGTTGTGCTCTGCGTTCACCAGGTCCCGGATGACCTCATCCACGGTGTCCGTCAGGATGATGTCGCCGTAGTCGTACGGGGACCGCCCGTTCATGTGAGCCAGCGTCCCGTCGATGTCCACGATGATCGCGCTCGGCAGGGCCGGGTCGAAGGTCGGCGGCTGGTGGGGCTTGGCCAGGTGGCGCACGGCCATCTTGTTGATGACCTTGTGGCCCACCGAGTTGGGGCGAGCAAGGTCTCGCTCGATACACGTCTTGATGTCCACGTCGGTGAAGTCCTGAACGTGGAAGTTCATGCCGAGCTCGCGGGCGAGTTCTTCGAGGCGGTCGAGGTGGCCGAAGTTGGTGTCGTGGACGATCACCGTGGTCACCCGACTCATTCCGGCAGCCGCCCGAATCAGCGTTTCCTGGGCGACGATGATCTGGCCCTCGGTCTTGTGGCCCTGCCAGCGACCGTTGTGGAGCATGGCTCGCAGGTCATCCTTCGAGATCAGGAAGACCGCGCCAGCCGGGCGAGCGTCGGCGTACTCCTTGGCCCAGGTGCTCTTGCCGCTACCGGGTAGGCCCAGCGTTGCGATGAGGTGAGTCACGCTTCCTCCTGTCATGGCCACACCATCCGGATGATGAGGATGGTGACGAGCCAGAAGGGGAGGGCCATCAGCAAGGCCCAGAAGATCCCGACCACCGCGTTGCCCTCATCAGGCTCGGTGTCGATCTCCCACGGCTCATGCTCGCCGCAGAAGTGGACTTGATCCCCCTTGCCGTCAGGCCACGAGACCTCGGCTTGGCGGGAACACACACAGCAGGTAACCATCCTGGCCTCCTGGGGCCTCGTTGGTGGAAGAACCTTACTCGAAGCCGAGCTCGCGCAGCGCGTCGGCGTCCTTGATGAGCGTGTCGGCGGTGTGCGTCGCCGCTCTCGCTTCCATCAGGACCGCCTTCGCCTTGTCCTCGTTGCCGACAATGACCCAGAACTCCGCGTCGTCCAACTTGACGCGGCTGATGTCCAGGTAGTGGTCGCTGAGGTCAAGGAGCGCCTTCGCCTTTACGCGGCGATCCTCGGCGCTCACCTCACGACCTCGAAGCCGGCGCGACGGGTGCGGATCGGGGTGCCGACGAGCGCCTCGACGAACCAGCGGTACGCGGGCTTGTAGTTCTGCGGCTCGAAGTCGGCCTCGAACTCGACCCACACCGAGTCGCGGTTCTCTCCCAGGAACTCGACCGACTTGACCGTGCGGGGCTTGCCGACGGCCTTGCCGTGGAGGAACGGACGGACGACCATTCCGGGCTTGATGTGCTTGGCCTTGACGATCCCGTCGTGGGTGGAGGTCTCGGTCACCGTTGCCGGACGGACCACGTGGCCCGCGAGCTTGGCGGGAGCGGCCTTCGGCAACTCGACGGCGATGGGCTTGCGCTTGGGCATGTCGAGGGGGCTGGGGGACATAGCGACCTCCTGGGTCATCGGTGAGCGATACTCGGTTGAGCACGCTTCGCGCCCCCGCCCGGCCTCGTACCGGGATGCTCCGCATGAACGGATGTCGGGGGCGGACGGCGAAGCCGTCAGGGGTGGATCAGGCGAGGTTCTGGATGCTGACGTCGCCGCTGTCCTGGCGGACCAGGAGGACCGCCTTGGTGCGGCCGGTGCCCGAGGTCGTGACGATCTCCGGCTTGCCCGTCTTGATGACGCGCACGACGCCCTCGACGATGCTGCTGTTCACGTAGACGCGGCCCTTGGCGAACTTGTAGGGCGACGCCTCGACCAGCGCGTCGGCCTCGCTCACCTCGTCGGCGTCGGCCGTGCCACCGGAGGTGCCGAGGATGCCGTCAGCCTGCTCCGGGGTGAAGCCGGCCGCGATCAGCTGGGCGCGGGGGTCGTCCTTGACCGGCTCGGGGGACAGCGCCTTCATCGCCTGCTCGGGGGACAGACCGACCGCGATCAGGGCCTTGTACTTCTTCGTTGCCTTCACGTTCGTGGCCATGCGACCTCCTGGGTTGTGCCCTTATCGGGCGCTATCCACTACGCGGGCGCGCAGTAGAAGATTCGATGCGAACCGCGTCATGCGTATTGCGTGCTGTGCGGTTCGCTTTGCCTTTCACTACCTACTCCGAAAGTGAGTGACGATGGACTTTCCACGCCACGCGTAAATCGCGTTACACGTGACGCGTGACGCGTGACACGTGACGCGTCACGCGTACGCAATGGAGTGAGCAACCTCGTTGCCCGTGACCGCGTCTCCGAGGATCGAGAGGATCGCCTCCGCAGCCTTGGCGGGGGAGGCGTAGTCCAGAGCGGGTCGAATCGGCTTGCGCTCATCGGAGCCGCCCGTCAGGTACATGTAGTAGTCGAACTCGCTCTCCAAGCGAGCCACGAGGTTCGTCTCGCGGCCCTTCTTCTCGGGCGCCGGGTAGGGAGCCACCGGGCGCGCCTCCTGGAAGTCGGCCCACTCCCTGGCGAGGTCAGCGGCGACATCGGCCAGGACCTCGTTGTGCTCCTCGCCGTTGGTGCGGCGGAGCAGGTTCTCGATGGCGAGGTAGGGGCCGTAGGTGCCGACGTACTCGACCTCCCCACCCACGATGCGACGGATCGAGTGCTCGACGTACTCGCTGTCTCCGAAGGCGTCGGCGACCCGGGGAGTGAGCGGCGAGGTGTTGCCCGATCCGCTCGATGCGATGCCCTCGAACGGCTTGGCCTGAGCCTTGACCTCACCCTTGATCGACTCGGCGCAGCGGATCACGGTGCGGCGAGCAACCTCCGGGTCGAACACCTCGACAGCGGCGACCATGACCGAGGGCAGGAACTCGAACAGCCCTCGCACGTAGTTGCGAGCAGCAGCAGCGCGAGCCGCTCGCGGCTCTGCCAGGTGCTCGGTGGCCGAGACGACCAACTCCCACTTGTGAGCGCCGCCAGGGGTGGCGAGGACCACCTGCTCGGCGTGCTTTGCCCACATGAACGCACCGTCGGTGCGGCGCTTGTCCTCGTCGAGCAGCAACTCGACCAGGGCATCCAGACGCCTGTCCGTAATCGCCGCAGCGATGATGGCGCTGACGAGGTTGGCGTCCACTCCACCGGGACGCTGGTAGCGAGTGCCGAGCATGACCGGAGCGCGGTCGGCACGGAACCGATCCGTCATGGGGTCGTCACCCTTGCCGGCGATCGAGGCCATGACCGTTGCGATCAGGTCGATGTTGTCCCACCGCAGGTTGTTGGTGGTGGTGTAGGCGTCCACGAGGGCGCCCATGACTCGGTTGTTGGCCATGCCCATCAGCCACTTGCGAGCCTTGGCGAGTTCGCGGCGCTCCTGACGCTCCTCGTTGCTCAACTGCTCGCCGGGGATGCGGCCGGTGCGGGCCGTCTCGTCACCCAACTCGCAGGCGGCACGAGCCAGGAGGGCCAGGTCCTTGTCGGACTTCGCCAGGATCAGGACCATCGCCTCGATGACCTGCTGGGGGATGTCGTCCACGATCGTGCCCAGGTAGCGGGAGGCCCAGCGAGCCTTACCTGCCGCCATCTTCTCGACGATGCTGGACATCGGGAGCACGACCATCCACGCCTGGCCGAGTCGCTCCGGGTTCGGCTTGATCGGGGAGGCAGCGATCTCGTCGAACTGCTGCTTGCGGGCAGCTCGCGCTCGGGCGATCTTCATGCGGCGAGCACTCTTGTCCTGCTTGCCGTCCGCCAGGCCGGCGCGACGAGCGTTCTCGACACCGTGGGACACGCGATTCGTCCACTGTGCGAGGTACGCCTCCTCTGCGCCCTCGGGATCGACAGCCGCCCACTCCGTGTCGAGCGGGACGATCTCGCTCTCCTTCGGAGCGGTCTTGGTCGTCATCGGGAGAGCCGGGTGCTGGTCGGCACCTTTCAGGATGCCCTTGCCCTGGGCGATCTCACGGACGGTGTGCTCGGAGAACGAGTGCTCTCCGTCGCTCTGCTTCTTGGCCTTCGCGGTCACCTCCAATGCTGCTGCCAGCATCTGACGAACTTCGATCTGCGTCTTGCTCATGGTTCTCCTTCTCTCAGCCGTTGAGCAGGTTGGCGAGGTCCTCGGCGGTCAGGCCCTTCGCGGCGAGCAGGTTCGCGAGTTCGCGCTGCTCCTTGGTGGCCTTGACCTTCTCCTTCACCAAGCCGCCCGTCGCACGCTCTCGACGGACAGCGCCGATGAACTCGGTGATCTTGCGGTGGAGCAGCGAGTTGCGGTCCTTGTTGCGACCGTGGCTCTTGTAGAGGTCGAACACGTGCCGGCTCGCCGCCGACATGCCGGCCCCTTCGAGGCTGGGGAAGTCGTCCAGCAGTCGCGGGTCGAACACGATGTCGCTGACCGGCATCGCTCGCGGGTCCATGCCCTCGGGGGCAAGGCGCACGCTCGCGTCAGCCTTCGACTTCGACTTGGCCGGAGCCTCCGTGGTGACCTCGGCGACCAAGCCCGGAGCGTCAGGGTTCAGCCCGATGCTCGCCAGGAACTCCTTGCGCTCTGCGTCTGTCTTGCTCACTTGCTTGCCTCCTCGTTGATGTGGCGGAAGAAGGTCAGGAAGCGGGAACAGGGGTTGGGCTTGCCGACGAGCCGCTTCTTCTCGCCGGGGGCCAGGGTGATCGCGCGGTACTGCGACGACGCCTCACCACAGGTGGTGTGGGTGGAGACGGTGCGGTAAGAGCCCTTGCCCTTGCCGGTCTGGATGAGCCACTCACTCATGGGGCCTCCTCGGGCCTCGGTGGGATGGGTCAGCCCAACTTGCGGTACAGCACCTCCTTCGCGCTCTCCTCGCTGATGCCGAACACCTCGGCCAGCGCCTTGACCTTGGCCTCGGTGCGCTCGCCCAAGTGGGCGGCGATCTGCGGCGAGCGGTCGCGCTTGGCGCGGGCCAACTCCGACAGCCGGATGTGCTCGGTGACGATCACGCGCCAGGTGGTCGCCTCGGGGTCGAGCAACTCCTTCTCGCCCAGCGAGACACGGGCGCGGTTGTAGGTCTGGCGCACCGCTGCCGACACCAGCGCGTCGAGGATCTCCTGGCTGGCGTCCAGGGCGGGGACGGCGTAGCCGTTGGCGAGGAAGCCCTTGTGGGTCAGCAGGTGCCGCTTCTTGCGGTCGTCGTCGAGCAGCGTGGCGTTGCGCTCGGCCACGAACTCGGCGACATCGGCGACATCGGCTCGGCCGATCTCGATGCGCGTCATGCGCTGTGCGGTGAGCGATGCCCTGACCATGCGGCCGATCTCCGCGTCGGTCAGGCGGTCCAGGTCGATCTTCATGCCGTCTCCCTTGGTCATGCGCTGGCCAGCAGGCTCTGGCGCAGGCGGTTGAGCGCGGTGTCGGACAGGCTGTGCTCCTTCGGGTAGGTGGTGGGGTCGAGGTCGGCCCACACGAAGGTCGAGGGGAAGTGCTGGGCGATGCGCTCCGCAGCCGGCTTCGCCAGCCACGAGGCGTGGCTCGTGACGTACTCGCCGTTGGCGCGGAGAGCGTTCACCAGGACGCTGGACTCGATACCCAGCGCCCGCGCGAGCTCCCAGACGCGGATGCCGGGACCACGCATCGACTCTCGCTGGATGGGCGCCTCGGTGGTCACCGAGAAGCCGTCCGAGAAGCCGGTGTCCGAGTAGCCGGTGTGTGCCCGGAACTCGGTCAGCGTCATCATCGGGATCGACGGCTCACTCTCGGGCTCCTCGCAGGCGTCGTCAGTCCAGAGGATGTGCTCGTGAGCGTGGCGACCGAAGTGACCCGGCTCCCTCACGCAGTCGAGACGGTCGCTCGCCCGGATAGCGCCGCACGTCTCACGACGCTCGTACTCGAAGTCGAGCGGGTCGTCGTGCCAGACGTTGTCGGGCGCGGAACCCGGCCCCTCGGTCCAGACGGTGCCCTTCGGCAGACCGAGCAACTCGGCCTCCCACTCGGCGAGCGGCTCGGGCGTGAAGTCGGCGTACACCAACTCGGGCGCGTCACCCAGATTGGACACCCGCTCGAACTCGATGGCGTCACGTCGGTGCGACGCGATACGCCGATTGGCGTTGTGGTGCTTCTCGTACCGGAAGTGGTGATCGGTGCGGCTCACATCGACTCCTTGATCGCTGCCTGGCGCTGAGCGGCGCGGGCGCGCCGACGCTTGGTACGGCGGTCACCGTGGATGCCAGCGGCACCGGACTCTCGGAGTCCCTGGGTGCGCCGGACACGGGCGGGAACCTCGCGGGGCTTCATGCGTTCACCTCCTCTCCCACAATCGCCGCCGCCTCGCGCTCGGTGAAGCCAGCGGTGAGCAGCGACTCCTTCTGCTTGGCCATGGCGTCCGGGTTCAGCGCCACGGCGATCTGCGGCCTCGGGGCCGGCACGTCGAGCGGCTCGTCGATGCCGATGGTGTCCACGAACAGCCGCCACAGGGTCGTGGTCTGCTTGCGCTCGGCGTCCGTGGTGTGGCGGTGGCCGATGTCCTTGATGTCGAACATCGGGTGGACGTAGGGCTCGCCGTCCACGCGCTCGTGGGGCGTCACCGTGATCCCCATCTCCTCGGGGAAGCGCCCGGTGCGGCCGTACCAGCCGGCCATGTCGAGCAGCATCGACATCCGACCGAGCCAGCCGGTCGGCACCTCGATGCCGCAGTCCTCGCCGATGTAGACGGCGACCCGACCCTCAGGGTCGATGAAGTCGGGGGTGCGGAAGGGGCGGAAGCCCTTGTTGGGACGGTCGGCCCTTGCGAGGGCCTTCTTGCGGGTGGCGGTGATGGCCACGGCGATCATCTCCTTCTTGGGGGTGGTATCGGTTCCGACGGGCGTCAGAACCGGGGTCACTTGGTGGTGTAGGGACGGAGGACGTCGGCGAGGGTCGGCTTCGGCGCGCCGATCAGGGCGAACAGGGCGTCGCCGACGCGCAGGTTCCAACGCATCCGCGTCTCGATGGACCAGAGGCAGAAGCGGGCGTACAGCCAGCGCAGGTCGGAGTCCACGGTCACGCGGCCGGACCACATGAGCCCGAAGCCCTCGCGGGTCAGGCCGTTGGTCTCGCGCGCCAGCTCGTAGAGCCACTCCTCGGCCTCGAACAGCCGGTCGAAGCGGGCCAGGTTGCGCTCCTGCCAGCCGCGCAGCAGGTCGGGCATGTCGGCGATGAACGCCATGAGGGTGAACACGAGCAGGATCGCGGTCGCTCCAACGAGGAAGTCGAACAGCGTGTCCATGTGAGCCTCCTAGGGCCTCGGGGGTGAACGATGCGGGTCGCATACGTCCGGGAAACGCTCGGACCCGAAGGCCCGAGCGCTCCCCGCCGCACGGCGAACCGTCAGGCGTTGAGGGCGCGGAGTTCGAGCGCGGCCTCGGCCTGGGTGACGGTGAAGCCGACCGCCCGGAGAGCGGCGATGTCGGCCTTGCGCTGCTTCGCGGCCGCCTTGGCGTCGGCGTCCACCGCGATCTTCGGGGCAGCCGCCTTCTTGGCGGGCGCCTTGACCTCGGTGCCCGACTCGCGGGCGACCTTGCGGAGGTGGGTCACCGAGCGGCTCCCCGCCTTCGCCTCGTCCCAGACCGGCCCACGGGTGGGCAGGCCCTTCTCGCGGAGCCACGCGGCCAACTGCGAGTTCACGCTCTTGCGGGCCTCACGGGCGTCGTGGGACTCGGACAGGAAGCCGAGGAAGGCCTCCTCGCGGGTGGCGCGGCACTCGGGGCAGCGCTTCTGGTTGGCCGAGTTGCGGGGCGTGTCCTGGCCGCAGTCCTCGCAGGTCAGGGTCACGGCCTTCGCCGGGGCCTTCTTCGCAGCCGCCTTCTTCGCGGCCTTCTTCTTCGGGGTCACCTTGGCCTCCTTCGCGGGGGTGGAGCCGCCCAGCAGGGCGACGAGACGGTCACGGTCAGCGACCGACAGGGTGATGGTGGTGGTGGACATGCGGGCCTCCTCGGGCCTCTGTACACATAGGACGGTCCTATGTGTATGGGGGTCAGGTCGATCCCCCACGGACGGATTCAGACGTGCGCCTGAACCCGCCCGAAGGGTGCCGATCAGCAGCACTCGCCGCACAGCACGGCGTCGCGGTTCGACACGGCCGCGACAACACCCCGAAGGGTCAGGGCCGCGCCCATAGATCCCCGCCAGGCGTGACACTCGGCCGTGCTGTGGATCTCCGAGAAGTGGCGGATCTCCCCGTCCACGAGCTCGCTGCCGTAGGTGGTGAACCCGACGTCGAGGCGGTCGGCGGCCGGGGTCAGGCGGATGAGGGGACGCTCGCCCATGTCAGGCCTCCTCGCCCACGCGGCGGGTGGTGACCGGGAAGGCAGGCCCGTCCCACTTGGTCCGCAGGCCCAGGTTCGAGCGGCGGGTCACCACGGGCTTGTGGATCTTCTTGGCGGGCGCCAGGGGGTCAGCCTCGACCGCGATCTGCGGCAGGGCAGGGTCAGGGCGTCGGGTCACTCCTCGCGGCATGGTGAACCCAGGCGTCTGGCTGGTGTACATCGTGGCCTCCTTGTGGCCTCGTGGCAGGGCATCGTCAGCGTGGGCATGCCAAGCCCACGGACCTCCCCTTGCGGGGAGGTTTCGCCCGAGTGGTCAGCCCTCCTGGGCGGCCTTGTAGGCGCGGATCGCCTCGCGGCGGGCGCCGGTCGGCAGGGTCCAGCCGCCCTTGACCTCGTGGCCGCCTTCGATGGCCTCGCGGATCGCGGCCGTGGACATGCCCTTGGCCCAGGCGTTGGCCTTGACGAAGGCCTCGCGGCTCTTGCGGGTCAGGACCTTCCCCTTCTTCGCGGCCGGGACAGGCTTCGGGTCAGCCGGCTTGGGGTCAGCCTTGGCGGGCGCGTCGGCCATGAGCAGCGCCAACAGGCGGTCGCGGTCGTCGGTGGAGAGGGTGATGGTGACAGTGTTCGCGGCCATGAGAGGCTCCTTCGGTGTGTCCCCCCTTCGGGGGGGGAGTGATCCTCGACCCGGTGCCGAGGATTCACCCTGGATGACCTGCTCCGTGGGGACCGTGCGGAGGGGTCGAGATTCGAGTCGAGTTGGCCTGGCGTGATTTGAGCCTGTTTCGGGCGCATTTTCGGGGGTCGTGATGAGTACGATGTGGGACTCATGGACCCCCCCCGTTCTACGGGGCGAGCGTGGACGCGACGCCTTTCCATACGCCTGGCACCCGTACGCAACAACTGGCCTCCGAACCCCCCTGTTCGGATTGGGCCCTGTCAGCAGGCCTTCAGGCCTCTGACGTGCTCCGTTCCCTTTCCATGCCCCATTCCTTCCAGGACTGGCCTTCGCTGTCCTGTGGGTGTCGCTGTTCCATCACCAGGACCCCTCTGTGTCCTGTGTGTGAGTGCCTGTTGATGCCTGAGCCTGTCCGCCGTTGTGTGCATAGAGCTCTACTGGTCGCTTAGCCGGACTTCTACTGAACAGATCTCTACACATAAGGGGATCGCTTATCGCTTATGCACACTCGTTCCTTTCTGCACACAAGGAAGGGATGCGCTAACGTGCGCCTGTCCCGGGTTGTGTGCATAAGGAGGAGCCATGGCTCAGCGAGTGATCACCACGTCTGACCTGTCGGGCGCTGATGGCGCGACGACCTTGATGTTCGCCATGGGTGGGAGTGCCTACGAGATCGACCTGACGCCGACCGAGCTCAAGGAGCTGGAGGCCCTGCTGAAGCCGTACACGACGAAGGCTCGGCATGTGGGCACCAAGACGGCGAGGGCTGGATCCAAGACCGCTGTGCCGGCCTCTACGGCAACGGTGCGTGCCTGGGCTACGGCGAGCGGCATCAAGGTCTCGCCTAAGGGTCGGATTCCCGTCCATGTGATCGAGGCATTCGAGAAGGCCAACGCGTAAGGGGTGGGAATCCAGCCATCGTCGAGAGATTCAGCGCATAAGGGAGCGAAATCCACCCACTTGGCGCTGTGTGCATAGCAACGGGTGTCTGGATGTGTGCATGACCCTGCTGCGCTGTGTGCATAGCGGTGGCTAACGGGGGCATGTCACACGGGGCTGTTGGCATGCACGTGCGTGCATCTGAAGCCTGAGGTCCGGTTTCGGGAACTATCCCGCCAGCGGGCTAGTTGAGTTCCTGCGAATGTTCGTTATTGTTCGCTCATGGCCACTGAGAAGCAGTCACCCAAGCGTGTTCGTGTTGCGGTTGCCGGAGAGGGCGACTTTGCCCCCGACGCCGTTGCCCACATGACCGAACAAGACTGGTGGGAGACTCTTGTCGAGTACCAGCCCCCCGGATGGGCGGAGTCTCTCGACAAGAAGGCGTCCATCAAGGCGGGTTACGATGTCCTCGCGCATACCAGCGATTGGTCGCCCGAGCTCGTCGAGTGGGTGAACTACTGCCTTCAGATGCAGAAGTACGGCATCTGGGACGAGGTGGACAGCGATCGGGATGAGCAGTCTCCGACGATTTGGGCGCTCGAGCAGTGGGCTCTCCGCCACCTGTGCATTGAGTGCGGCGACGAGATGGCCGTCTACGACCCGGTGGAGGAATATGAGGAGTTCGGCGAGATCTGGGGGTTGGGTGGCAAGCCTGGTCAGTGTCCCTGGCTGTGCCCGGAGTGCGTCCCGTGCCTCTGTGACTGCCCCTGCGCGAAGTGTAGGCGCGACTCCTAGCGCGATCCGCCTTCGGCGGAGGGGTGACGCCCCGAAGGGGCGGCTACACCTATCGCGGCTCGAGATCGCTAGTTCGGAAATAGCGCGAAGGCTTGTTGGTAGCCTGCTGACACCTGCTCTGCCTGCTTTGGACGGACGGCCGATTCCGAAAATTTGCGCTTGGGCGCTGCGCGCCTGGGGATAACCTGACGCCCCGACACTTTGGGCCGGCGCCTGCCGATAACTTGCTCGTGAAGCGCGTAACCGCCGTGGAGCTGGCCGAGGTAGTGCTGGCCGCCGCGAACCACATGCCCGACGACAGGACCAAGGCAGCCCTGCACCCCGAGGATGCGTACGCGGAACTCCTGGGGCTCCTAGAGGGCGTGGTCGGAGTCCTGGGCGCACTGCCAGAAGACGCCGTCCTCCCGCAATGCTCACAGGACAGTCCGTGGTGCCGTCGTCACATGGGTCTACCCGTTCAGAGCACGTCGTTCATCAAGTGATCAACCGGAGCATCACATGAGCAGTACCACTTGGACCGCCACGGGAGTCACCTCTAGCCGGATTCCCATGGGCAAGCCGATCGACGTCGATCTTCCAGGACCCGGCACGCTGACAACAAAGGTCGACTTCACCCTCACCAAGGGCCGCGCCAAGACGGCTCCTGGATTCACGGTGGAGGCTCTGGACGGGCAGCTGATTCCTCCCGGCGTGACCAAGCAGATCGTCGGGCAGGAGGGGACGCAGGATCCGGTGGCCGGCTTCACGGTTCCGGCTGGCCGCTACCGGATCACCCCCTTCTGGGACGCCAGCTCGACCTACTTCGCGTCGGTGACGTACTACGCGTGAGCGACCCGTACTGCTGCGAGATCTGCGAGCGTCGCTTCGTCGTGCCCTCGCTCGCCAGGAGCTGTGAGGATAAGCACCTCAATGAGGCCTGACGCATTTGGACTGCTGCTCGAACTCCTCAGGGACATTCGGGGTCGCTAGTGCCGATACCTCCAGAGACCAAGATCAACTTCTCTGGAGGCACCCATGAGGCGTATCACCACCTTCGCTGTCGTGGGGCTGCTCGCGACCCTGCTCGTGTGTAACCCTGCTCAGGCGGCCAAGCCGTCAGACAACACCAACCAGGTCTGGACTTCACTGGCCACGTCTACGGCGGACGGCTCCCAGTGGGTGATGATCCAGGGCGAGCGCATCCAGCAGCCGGGTAACGCCATCTGGTACATCAGGTGGAATCGCGGTCAGGAGATGTGTACCTACCTGAACGGATCCGGCTACTACTCGACATACACCTACGTCGGAGAGAAGGGCACGCAGACGGGAGCCACCTGGGGGCCGACTGACTACACGTTCGCCTACGCCGGCATCAACCCAACACTCGCTTCCCTGTCGCTGGGTGAGGCGTATCCGCTAACCCTGGGCACCACCTGGGCGAAGCCGTTGATCGACGCGGGATGCACCCATGGCGTCCTGTACTCGACGGCACCCGGCAAGGACGCGAAGGTGCTGGACGACTACGTCCCGCTTTCCTTGCCCTGACCTGCGGCTTTGTTCGGTCACTCAAACGGGTGACGCGGAACTGCCGATCCCCTGGGTGTGACCCGGAAACTGAAGCTCAATGCCAAGGCGTTCGCTCTTGGGTTCGCGCTCCTTCTGCCACTGACGACCGTCGGGAGCGCTGAGGCGGCCGGGAAGCCGCCCGCCGTGACTGGGACTCTTACGATCGCCCCCTCAAGCACCCTGGTTCCACAGGGTCAGGTCGACTTCGACGTGACCATCTCCGGAAAGACGCGTTCTGGCTGGTACCACGTCGTGACGCTGGTCTGCTGGGACGAGCCCTGGTACGGCGGCCCGACGCCCCCGACCGGAGTGTGGCTTCAGCAGTCCCTGTCGGATGAGCCGCACATCTTCTTCCTCGGCGACACCGAGGCGGTCTACGACAACTGGCCCGATGGTGCGCCAGCTCACTGCGCGGCGGACCTGACATACCGCGAGAAGCGCGGCAGCGACATCCTCAGGCTCGACTCGGTTTCCTTTGAGGTGATCCCGTGAACCTCAAGGCATTCGCTCTGGGCTTTGCACTCGCCCTCCCCTTCGCCATCATGCCTACGGCTACGGCAGCCCCCGCGCCGCTGGTAGCCGACGTGAGCCTGGTGTCCGGCACGCCGACTGGCTACATGGAGCCGACCCAGGTCAACTGGACGTTCTCCGGCAAGGAGGGTCAGTACCCGCGCCTGAACGTGATCTTCACTTGCTGGACCGCTACCCCTGAGGATCTGGCGAACCTCGACAACTACGACTACCCGGTGGGCCCCCAGGGCTACCCGTTTGGTGCCGACATTCTGCTCGCCCAGTTCCACTGGCTGCACTGGGACAACCTGTACCCCGGCTCCGGCACCGTCACCTTCGACCCCGGTGGCTGGCACCGATGGGATGAATTCCCCGGCACCGACGCCATCTGCGCGGCAACTCTGAACGACTGGCAGACGCAGAAGAACAGCAGCAAGCCGCCCAGGATGCACGACACGGTGCGTTGGTTCGTTGACGACCCGAGGTCATGATCGGTTCGGTGCCGATAACCCGAACATGGAGCGCGCCGCCTTGGTCATCACCTTCGCACGCATTGGCGTGGGCCTGCTGATCGCTCTGCCGCTGCTGCTGAAGGGGTTGTGATGTACGAGTACCGAGCCAAGCTGATCCGCGTCGTGGACGCCGACACCTTCGATGTGGACCTCGACCTGGGCTTCAATGTGCATACGCACGCCCGCCTGCGCCTGTCCGGCGTGGATGCCCCCGAGGTCGGCACTGACGAGGGTGCCAGGGCCACGCAGATCGTGACTGACTGGCTGGTCACCGGCACGGAGATGGTCGTCAGGACGCGCAAGACCCGCAAGGGGACCGACGGCAAGGATCTCTACGGTCGGTACGTGGCCACGGTCACCGTGAACGGCGTCTCCGTCAACCAGTTCCTCCTCGACAACGGGCTGGCCCAGCCCTACAAGTAGGCAATCTCGCACCACGCGTTTCCGAACACTCCATCGGAAGGCCCTATGAGGCTGAGATGGGAGCGGACATGGTCGGGAAGCTTGGGCGCGGATACCTGAAGCGCCTGCACGTCAACCAGCACGAGATCAAGGCGAACGCCAAGGACGGCGGGCACCGTCCCGTGCTGACGGTCAAGACGTCGGACGGCAAGAACACCTACGGCCACGAGGTCTCCCTGGTCGACGAGCACGGCACTGAGGTTGCTCGCGTCGTCTACAGCCCGGACAAGCCCCTCGGCTGTGGAGCTCGGGTCTGGATCGAGACGCGACTTGAGACGCGCGTCAGGAACCTTGATGCGTAGGGTCATGGTCACGGGTAGCCGGGACTGGCAAGACAAGGACGTCGTGTTCGGCGCACTCGATCGCGAGTGGGACAAGGACTACGACCTGGTGATCGTCCACGGGGCCTGTCCGACGGGGGCCGATGCGATGGCTGACGAATGGGCGACCATCAATGGCCGGCCGGTCGAGAGGTATCCGGCCGACTGGGCGACCCACGGACGCGCGGCCGGTCCCAAGCGCAACCAGGCCATGATCGACACGAAGCCCGACGCGCTCCTGGCGTTC
>Ga0315905_10001848_pt1 | contig 22455 bp, 26 predicted proteins | sample LakEriMetagenome_5_FD_203522 | JGI IMG/M metagenome (GOLD analysis project Ga0315905, IMG submission 203522) | Freshwater fungal communities from buoy surface, Lake Erie, Ohio, United States - Buoy 4 MA121 | ecosystem: Environmental > Aquatic > Freshwater > Lake | place: USA: Lake Erie, Ohio...
CCAAATACTTAACGTGCCATGGGCTAGTTTTGGGGCAGCAAGACAGCCTGAGCCATCGATCGATGACGGCGTGAGCCTGGTGGATCGTAAGAACTGCCGGATCAATGAAAGGCGTACGCGTCCATCCGCAGCACCCCGTAGGTCGAGGAGGTATGCAGGCGCTCGGACGCACCGCCGGCACCCATAGCTACATAGAGCGGCAGTAGGTGTTCCTCGGTGGGGTGTTGCTGGGAACCATACGGCGCCATGGTTCGGTAGGCCAGCAGGTCACAGCGGCGCCCCTCGACTAGGGCGAGGTCCATCCAATCGGAAAAAGCGATCACGTCGGGCGTTTCGGGGGCACCTATGCTCTGACCTCGGAAGCGCCCTAGGTCGTGGGTCCAGCTCCCAGAGCCGACAATGAGTACGCCCTCTGCGCGGAGTGGCGCGAGCGCCTTTCCAAGCTCGAAGTGATGGGCGGGCCCGAGATGGCTCGGTACGGAGATCTGCAGCACGGGAATGTCGGCAGCCGGATAGGCACACGTGACCTTCATTAGGCAAAAGCAGATTGCGATTATCGGCGGCGGTCTTGCCGGCCTTCACGCCGCGTATCGCCTACATCGTGCTGGACTTCCGTTTCAACTCTTTGAGGCACGCGACCGTTTGGGCGGACGTATCCTGACAGTGAACGAAGATGGACATCCAAATGAGGCTGATTTTGACCTCGGCCCTTCATGGTTCTGGCCCGACCTGCAGCCAGGGCTCAGGGACCTGATTGACGAACTCGGTCTTACTTCCTTTGCCCAATATACTGAAGGTGACATGATTTACGAGCGTGGATCAGGGGAACGCCCACAACGCCTACACGGCATGAGGCAGGAACCTTGCTCCATGCGACTGAGCGGCGGTAGCGCCTCCTTGATCCGTGCTTTGGCCCGCAATCTGCCGAGAGGTACACTGCACACGGGTACCGCGTTGACCAATTTACGCTTGACTGAGGTGGGCATAGAACTCACTTGCGCGCGTGAGGGCCAGCTGTTGGAGTGCGGTACCTTCAGCCATGTTATTGTAGCAGTGCCGCCGCGACTTTTGGCTTCAGTGATAAGATTTGATCCAGCAGTACCGGCCACATCCCTGCATCTCTGGCAAAGCACCCCAACTTGGATGGCGCCCCACGCGAAGTTCTTTGCTCTCTATGATCATTCCTTCTGGCGTGAAGCTGGCTTGTCTGGCGCCGCGCGAAGCATGGTTGGACCGCTCGTTGAAGTCCACGATGCGACGACGGATCAGGGCAAGGCAGCGCTATTCGGCTTTGTCGGGATCCCCGCCGCACATCGCGCGAGTATTGGGCAGGACCTACTCATTCGCGCAGCTATCGAACAATTGACGCGCTTGTTCGGCACAGAGGCCGGGCAACCCCGCGCCACGCTCCTGAAGGACTGGAGCGCGGATGAGTGGACATCGACAAAGGCAGATCACTCCTCCTCAGGGCATCCCGCGGCGGCCCATGTAGAATGGCTGGTCGGGCCCTGGTCCAAGCGATTGCTTTTGGCAGGGAGTGAAACCAGCACATCGGTGCCCGGCTATCTAGCTGGCGCCGTCGAAGCCTCAGCGCGAGTTGTCCGTCTTCTTGAGAACTAACAATCTAACCTGAATGGCGTGAACTTTGCGCATATCAGCCATATTCCGCCCGCAGAAGCCGAAGAACGTTACTATGCCTCACTGGACCAAGCAGCCATGGCAGCGTAGCTTAAAAAAGTTAGTCTCCGGCAAACCCGGAGCGGTTCACAACTCAACGAATAGTGATCCCCGTGATGCCCAAGAAGCTTCGCCTGCTGCTGGTCCTGCTATGTGGCTTCGCCATGGTCACGCCCCTGCCGGCCCGCGCCGCGGAGGAAGGCTGGCTCGATTGGTTCAACCGCAACATGTTCGAGTTCAACACGGCCACCGCTGCAGCGCTGAGGCAGTACGGCGATGCGCTGCCGGCACTGCCCGAAGGGCTGCGCGAAGGGGCGCTAAACCTAGCACATACCTTTATAGGTGAACCGCTAAACGCCTCGGCCCATCTGCTGGCCGGACGAACCGACGATGCTCTCGTCGCGGTGCAGCGTATCGGCACCAACGTAACGCGCGGCTGGCTCGGCACGGTGGATCGCGCGGCCGAGGAAGGACTGGTCACCAACCCGATCGACTTCGGCCTCGCCCTGTGTGTGCGTGGCGTGCCGCCGGGGCCCTTCCTGGTAATGCCGCTGACTGGGGTCCGCACAGTACGGGACTTCCTGGCGGATTGGACTGTCGCCCATGTGTTACTCTACGGCGCAGTCTTCGGTGTGCTGCAGGTCCCGGTCTCGCTCCAGAATCTGCTTGTGCTGGAAGCGGTGGAGGAAATCGCGACCCTCGCCATCGCCGGCGAGCTGAGTGAGGTGCCGGCGGAGGCACGCACGCCCGACCTCACCCTGGCGCAGCAGCAATACCTTGCCGGTCGCGAACGCCGTTGCGCCGAACTCAGACAATAGCCTCAACGTCAGAACGGCAGGCATCCTGTCCGGCCTCAGCGCCTACGCTACCGCTTGAGAAGGTTGAAGAAATTTTCGGCCACACCGCTGTTGTGACAGTTGATCCTGCGGATGAAACGGCGATAGCCGCGGTGAATAGCATAGGGTTCGGGGTCACGGTGAGCCAGAAATCCTCCGCACCTCAAATCGCCAATTTGGTCCGATAGGTGCTAACGCTGGACAATCCCGGAAAATAAGCCAGCGTGCCGCAATCAACGGGTGGAAGCCGTCAACCCACCGTCGACGACGAGTTCCGTTGCGGTCACGTATTTCGCCTCGTCAGAAGCAAGAAACAGCGCGGCATGGGCCACGTCCCATCCCTCGCCCATATGGCCGATGGGAACGGCGGCGTTGCGCTTCGCCACGAACCCCTCCAGATCGCCGCCCGCACCCTCGACCTCCCGGTCGAGCCGTACTGGCTCGCCCTCCCACGCGGCGTCCGCGTGGAAATCCGTCCGGTCACCACCGCCGTCATGGCCGCCGCCCAGGCAGCCTCCGCCCGCCGCCTCAGCGCGCTGCGTGCGGCAGAGCCGGAGCTCGACCCCGACATGGCCCGCGGCCTGGCCTTCGCCTACTGCCATCGCCACACTTGAAAGTGATGTTGTTTGGGCGATTTTGACCGCCAATGCAGCCATGGGCGATGGAGTTGCTCTCTTTCATGCCACGCACAAAAATCTAGCCTCAAGTGGTTCTGCGCTTTCCACCGTCAGTATTGGAGAGGCACGCGCTTCCATGGCAAAGCAGACCGGTATCGACAAGAAGACGGTTCTGAATATTCGCCCGACTTATCTCTTGGTGCCGGTACATGCAACACGCGCCGCTCAGCATTCAGGCCCATGCCTGCTGGGCAGCCGGCACAGCCTGCGCTGAGGCCAGCATGGCCGGCATCACGCTCCCATTCACGCATGCCCTCGCTGCCGCACGCGAACTCGGCGCCAGTGGTTGGGCAGCGTCTGAGATGCTGATGGCGATGCGCTTCGGTATGGCCGAGGGTAATACCGAAAGGAATGCCTCAGCTTCTGGACCTTGTATTGAAGGGGCGCAGTCTAGCGGCGTTCAAGGATCGGGGCGAGTTTGCTGATTTGTTCTGCAATACGCGGTACTCCTGCCTTGCGGAGCGCTACAACATATTCCGGAAGGTCAAGTGGAGGCGTCCGGTAGTGGTCCAGATCTTCCCAAACGGCATCAGCGAAAGCCGCTGGGTCAACACTTTCAACATCTCGGAGAAAATTATCCGGATGCACGGCATGCAGCCCGTAGGGCGTCAGACTTTCCTCTGGAAAATCCGAAATATTGAAAGTGACGATACAACTCGCCTTGCAGACGACCGCCGCCGCAAGCACATGCCGGTCATCTGGATCCGGCAAGTCCATGGCATTGATCAGTGGTTCATAGCCCGTGACCAAAGCGTCCAGAACCGCAGCATCCATCAACTGGCGGGTCCGCATGAGATCGGCACGCTGAAAGCTCGGCCGCTTTTCCAGCAGATTACGAATCCATTCGTCATGCACCCTGTCGCTCCATCGCGCCCGGAAAAGCTTTGTCTGGGCGAGAAACAGAATGAGGCTGCGCAGGCGTGCCCCGTAAAAGACATTTGCATCAAAAAATGCTGTGAAGGTGGAAATCACGCGTCAATCCAGTTCCAGCCGGCGTGCCTCCGCAGCCATTTCCGCCAAGGCCAGTTTTCGCTTTTGGGCAGAAACACGCTCATAGGCCAAAAGATCAGCAAAGCGCACACGGCGATGGCGCCCCACCATGCGATGTGGGAGTTCATCTCGATCAATCAGGCCAATCAGAAAAGGCCGTGACACATTCAGGTAATCGGCAGCCTGCTGCGTGGTCAATTCAGCATCATGCGGAATGACCGAAATAGGTCTCCGATCCGCCATGGCGTCGAGGACAGTGAGCACGACTTCCAGCGCACGCGCCGGCAAGGGGACAACCACATTGGGCTGTTCACGCAGTAAAAGCTGAACACCCTGACCAGCGCGCGCGGCGGGTGCTAGGCAGGCAGCGGCAGTCTTGGCGATGGCGGCCTCTGCCTCGTCAGCAACGATAGGCTCAGCCTGGTCAAGCAGGGCGAGCATGTGACCCTCCGTTATCCTTGGTTGAGCCACAATATACGAAATAAACGAATTAAACGCAACCAATAGAGAGACGCAAAGGAAACGCCCCATGGCTGACGCCACCCGCCGCGTCTCCGTGCGCCTGTCGCTCGACGACGCCGCGCGCGTAAAACAGGAATTGCGCGAGGTCGGTGAAACCGGCCAACGCTCCCTCGCGCGTATTCAGGGCGGTGCGGAACGTGCGTCCCGCGCGCTGGATTTGCTGGATGTCGCCGTGCGCGGCGTGCAGATCGCGGGCCTCGCCGCCGGGCTGCGCGCGGTGGTGGTCGCGGGCGATGCGCTGACGCAATCCATGGGGCGGCTCAATACCGCGCTCGGTTCGGTGGAACGCGCCGGGGAGATCTATGACAGGCTCTATCAGGATAGCCTGCAAACCGGCGTCGCCGTGCGTGAAAGCGTGGATGCCTTCGCGCGGTTTTCCATCGCCGCGCGGGAAATTGGTGCTGCCTCGGATCAGGTCGCAACGCTCGTTGGCGGCTTGCAGCGCATCGCCATCGCCTCGGGCGCCTCGCAACAGGAAATCTCCTCTGCCACCCAGCAGCTGGCCCAGGCCCTGGCATCGGGCACGCTGCAAGGAGATGAACTGCGCTCCATCCTGGAAGGCCTGCCAACCCTTGCGCAGGCGCTGGCGCGCGAGCTTGGCGTCTCCATCGGTGAACTCCGCAAGCTCGGCTCCGAGGGCAAGCTCACCGCCGATACGGTATTCCCCGCGCTGCTGGGTGCCGTTGAAAAACTGAATGGCGAATTTGAACGCGCGCCGCTTTCGGTGGGGCGCGCCTTTGGGCAGCTTACCGTCGCGACGGATCAATTCCTCGCCCGGCTCGATCAAGCCATCGGCCTTTCCAATACGCTGGCTCAGGCGCTGTCTGGCGCGGCGCGCGTGCTGGATGGCGTGCGGCGCGGCTCTGGCCTTTTGCTGCCAACCGAGCAGGAGGCCGCGCGCCGGGCAGAGGCTGCGGCACTGCGCGCGCAAATCGCCCGGCTTGAGGCTGAAATCGAAGCGCTTATGAAACGGTGCGGGGGTAAACAGCCATGGTTGAATATGCCTGGCCCGAGGCGCTGCGCCCGACGCGGCTGACATTCTATCTGCAGCACAATACCACGCGCTTTGTCTCGCCCATCACGCGCCAGGCGCAGGTGCTGCGGCGCGAAGGCGCGCGCTGGGTGGCGCAGGCGAGTTTTGAACCGCTGGATCGCAGGCGGGGTGGCATTCTGGAAGGGCTGCTGGCGGCGTTGGCGGGATCACTCAATACCGTCAGGATCTATGACTGGCGGCGGGAATTTCGCAGTGGTGACCCGCGCAGCAATACGACAGGATGGTCGGATAATCCTGCGCTCTGTCTTGCCTGGTATCTGACGGCCCCCTTCGGCTGGAAGGCATCCTGGGATGATATCGACATCCCCGCTTTGATCGCCGCCGCCAATATCTGTGACGAGCTGATCGGCACGCGCGCTGGCGTTTATGAAAAGCGCTACTCGGTCAATGGCCGGGTCTCCCTCGGCGAAGGCAAAATCGCCATTACCCGCAAGCTCGTTGCGGCCATGGCGGGTGCGCTGGTGGTCTCCGGCGGGCGGTTCTTTATTCATGCGGGTGGACCCGCGCTGCCTGTCACCACGCTCAATGCCAATGCGCTGCGCGGTGATGTCACCATCCAGGGCAGCAGGCCGCGACGGGACCTCTTTAACGGCGTGCGCGCTGTTTATGTGGACCCGGCCAAGAACTGGCAGCCAACCGATGCGCCGCCGCTGCTCGCCGCGAATTACGTCGCCGAGGATGGGGGCGAGGCGATTTATCGCAGCATGGAATTTCCGCTGACGACTTCTGTCGCGACCGTGCAGCGCATCATGAAGGCCGAATTGGAACGCAATCGCCGCCAGCGCGAAGTCGCCTTTCCGGCCAATCTATCCGCGCTCCGGCTGAGGCCTTGGGATAGCGTGACGCTGGCGCTCGATCGGCTGGGGCCCTTTCCGGCGCGAGTGACCGGCTGGGCGCTGGCGCCGGATGGCGGGGTGAACCTGCAACTGGCCGAGGAGGATCCCGCCGTCTGGGCCTGGAACCCGGCGACGGATGAGCGCGCGACGGGGCAGAACCCGTCCGTGGTGCTGCCCAACCCAGGCGTGATCGCCGCGCCCGCCGCCATCCTGGTGGAGACGCCGCTGGCGGTGGCTTTCACGGCGATCGCCGTCTCCTGGTCGGCGGTGGGCTCGGCCTATCTCGCCGGCTACGAGATCGAGTTCCGCCCCACCTCGGTCGCCGTGTGGCAGGGCTATGCAGGCGGCTTCGGCGCCACCGCCGTCGCTATCCCCACGGCGGAGCCGACTGCCTTTCGCGTGCGGGCGCAGGCGCGCAGCGGCGCTGTGTCGGGCTGGCGCGAGGCGCTGGTGCCGGCCGCCACCTCGGGCCTGGCCGCGACCGGCATCGCGGGCGGTGTGCGCCTGTCGGGCGGCTTTCCAGCGGACGGGCTCCGGCTGCAGGTCTTCGAGGCCACCAGCGCCAGCCTGGCCGCCGCGACCAAGCTGGCCAGTGAGCCAACCGCGCTGCCCTGGGATCGCACCGGGCTCACCACCGGCCAGACCCGCTGGTACTGGCTGCGCAGCGTCTCGGCCGAGGGCAACGTCTCGGCCTTCGCCGGCCCGGTCACCGCCACCGCCCTCTGATCGGAGACAGCCATGCCGGCGCGCATCGACGACCTGCTGGTCCTCAACGCCAACCTCAACAAGACCGACTTCGCCAAGTACCTCCGTGACCGCGAGGCCGTGCTGCCGACCGACTTCGGGGGCTTGGGCGATGGCGTGGCCAACGACCGCACCGCCATCCAGGCCTGCTTCGATCGCGCCGCGGCGGATGGCAAATTCGCCGTCATCCCACCCGGTACCTGGAACGTGGGCAGCGGCGTCACGCTCGGGGGCGGTGCCCGCGGCCTGATCATGCGCGGCGTCATCCGCTACACCGGCGCGGCCAACGCCCCGACCACCGTGCTGACGCTCGGCGATGGCGGCACCACGCGCAACGGCGAGAAGCTTTATGCCGGGCTGCAGGTAGTGCGTCAGATTCAATCCGACTGGGCCTCCGAGGCCGATATCGGCATCCTGGTCCGCAACATCGACGCCTCGGTGGTCGAGCTTCGCCTGGTCTCGGGCTTCACAATCGGGATGCGCACGCTGGGCGATGGCCGCGGCGTGGAGGACAGCACCTTCCACCTGCTGCGCATCCTGAACAACCGCTACGGCCTCGACATCCGCGCCGAGACGGCCACGGCCTGGAACACCTCGGTTCGCTACTATGGCGGGCACTTCGCCCTCGCCACCGGGATCAACCCGACCATCGACCGCTACGGCATCCGCTTCTCGCGCGGGGCGGGCGGCTACAACAACCACAACCGGCACGTCTTCGACGGGCCAAACTTCGAGCTGCGGCAGCTCGACCCGAACGTCGCCATCCCCTTCCTGAACGAAACGGACGGCACCGCCATCATCGGGCGCGCGCTGCGCATGGAAGCCTGCTCGCCGATCGTCGCGAGGCACACCGGCAGCGCGACGGACTGCGAGTACGAGGTGGCCTGGGCCAACACCTATGCCGTGCGGATTGACTACACCTCGACCGCCGACCGCGCCGGCAATGCGGTGATCAACCGGCATCGCGCCCCCGCCTCGCGGCTGCTGCGGGTACTGGAGGCGGTGCCGAACCTCCGCGCCGCGGCCTTTCGGCAGAGTGCGACCGAAATCGGCGTCGAGAAGCTGGCGACGCTGGCCACCTCGACCACGGCCGCAACCACCCTGGCGGGGCTGTGCTTCAACGGGTTGGATGGGATCGCAGCGACCTCACGCGGGCTGCTGCTGGATGCCAACCGTGGCCTGGCCTTCGTGGTGGACACCACCTCGGCGAAGGAGTTCGCCTTGGCGCATTGGCTGGTCGGTGGCGCTGATGGCGGGCGGCTGTTCGTGCGGGTGTTCGATGGCGCGGCCAATGTGCGTGAGAACATCGCCGGCGACGTGCTGGCCTCCGGCACCACCATGCAGTGGAACAGCCCGGCCAAGGGCTGGAATGCCGGCGCGGTGATGGCCGACGCCTCACTGAACCGGCGGCAGACGATCCGCGTCGGTGCCGGCGTGGCCTTCGCGCAGGTCGGGATCGTGGGCTTCGACGGCCAGATCGAGCTTGAGGCGCTGCGACTGTTCGGGCTGCCGGAGGCGGCGCCGGCCGTTCTCTATTCCTGCCCCGCCGTGCCTGTGGGGACGCGCAGCCTGGCGCTGGAGACCACCTGGGATCTGCCGAGCCTCACGGCAGGCACAACGGCGAACATCGACGTTACCGTCCCCGGCGCGCGGCGCGGCGACTTCGCCGATGCCTCGCTCGACACCAGCAGCATCGCCTTCGTCCTCGACTGCCACGTGTGGTCGAACAACAGCGTGCGGGTTACGGCACGCAATGTCAGTGCCTCGACGGTGGATCTCGCCGCGGTGCCTCTGGCTGTGCGGGTGATTAAGCGGCGCGTGCCGTAGAACCGAAGGCGCCCAGCGTCGCGACCCCCGGATCCGCCAATCACCTCTGCCCCACCAGCATCCGCAATTTTTCCAACGCGACCTGCTCGCTCTCCTTGTAGTCCAAGGCCCCCGCAAACCGCCCCGCCGCGTCGAGCAGGAAGACGCTCGCCGAGTGGTCCATCGTGTAGCCACCGCCCTCCAGCGGGACGCGGCGGTAGAACACGCGAAAGCCGTTCGCCGCCGCGGCAATCTGCGCCTCGGTGCCGGTTAGCCCGATGATCCTGCGATCGAACGCCTCCAGATAGGCCGCCATGGCCTGCGGCGTGTCGCGCTCCGCATCCACGCTGACGAACACCCATTGGATGCGATCCGAATCCGGCCCCAGGGCCTCGATGAAGCCCGTCATCTCGGTGAGGGTGGTCGGGCAGACATCGGGGCAATAGGTGAAGCCGAAGAACACCGCCATGGGCCGGCCGCGGAAGTCGCGCTCCGTGACCGCACGGCCGCGGTGGTCGGTCAGGCTGAAGGGCCCGCCGATCGCCAGTGTCCCTGGCCCGGTCGCGCTGCGTGGCGGCGCCAGCGGGCCATCGGTGACCAGCCACCCGCCGGTGGTGGCCAGTAGCAGGAAGCCCACGACGCCAACGGCGCCCCAGGCCACCCAACGGATGATGCGCAGCATCGGCCGGCTCAATGGCCCTGGTGCGGCCCGGTGCCGCGCGCACCCGGGGCCTCGACCGCCAGTTCGACCGTGATGCGCCCCGCGCGCTCGAACACCAGGGTCGTCGGCACGCGGACGCCTTGTTCGAAGCCGCCCTTCGGCCCGATCAGCATCAGGTGGAGGCCACCGGGTGCGAGCCGCACCTCCCCGCCCGCCGGCAGCGCGATGCCACCGGCGATCGGGCGCATGCGCATGATGCCGTCGGTGATGGACATCTCGTGCAACTCGACGCGCGTCGCGCGCGGCGTCTCCGCCGCGACCAGGCGATCCGGCGCGGCGCCGGTGTTGCGGATGACCATGTAGCCGGCGGCAGTGGGCGCCGCAGTGCCCACGGCGCGGGTCCAGGGATGGTCGATGGCCAGGTCCCCGACGCGGTATTCATGTGCGGCGAGCGGATTGCCCAAGAAGGAAAGCGAGACGAAGGCGGCGCCGGTCGTCAGGACCGCGCGCAACAGGGTGCGACGCATGGAAGCAATACTCCGACAGGGGTTGGAACAGCCCCGCGCGAGGCGGGGCCGGCTTCAGCCGAGGGTCGGAGTGGCAGGCGGTGCGCGGGCGGGCGGTGGCGCCCGCGCCGGCGGCAGGGGCGATGCGCCGGCGACCGCGGCGCGCGGCGCGGCCGGCGCCGTCCAGGCCGGCGTTGCCAGCACGACAGGGGCGGGCGGCGGCGCATCCGCCGCATCGGACAGGCGGCACAGTGGGCAATGTGTCAGCTCTTCGGCGTCCGGCGCCTGGCCCGGCATCTCCGGGGCGGGCAGGCCGGACGGCAGGCACAGGCTGGACCGCAGCATGGCGTCGAAGGCGGCCCTGTCCATCGCTGCGAAGGCCGGCAGCGGCGCCAGCAGCCGCGCCACCATGCCGAGCAGGACCAGGGCGGAGACGGGACCCCGCAAGGCGCGCCAGATGTCCCTCATGCGGGGCGCGGCCCCCAGACGATGATCGCGGCGCTCGCCAGCACAACCGCGCCACCGGCCAGGTCCCAACGATCGGGAACGACGCCCTCAACCGCGCGCAGCCAGGCCAGGCTGGCCGCGACGTAGACGCCGCCATAGGCCGCGAAAGCACGGCCCGCGGCCGCGACTTCGACGAGCGTCAGCAGCCAGGCGAAGACCACAAGCGACGCAACCCCCGCCACCGCCCAAAACGCCCGATATCCAAGCCGCAGCCACGCCCAGAAGGCGAAACAGCCGGCGATCTCCGCTCGTGCTGCCGCGGCGTAGATCGCGGCTGTCCTCATCGCCGGGAGGGTGCCTCGGCGATTTCGATGCCGGGAATGCAGGCCTCGCGCGTCAGCCAGGGCCAGGGGTTCTCCGCGCGCCCGTTGCGGCGGAGCTCGACATGCAGGTTCGCACCGGTGGTGCGGCCGGTGCGCCCGACCACGCCGATCTGCTGCGCTGCCCGCACTGCCGCGCCCGCGCCAATGCCTGGGGCGAAGCGGGCGAGATGCGCATAGCGCGCGCGGGAGCCGTCAGGGTGCTCGATCTCGACCATCAGGCCGTAGTCGAAATACCGCCCGGCGAAGACCACCACGCCGGGCCCGGCCGCGGTCACCGGCGTGCCGAGCGGCGCGCGGATATCCACGCCAGGATGCGGGCGCCCATGCCGCTGTCCGAAGCCGGAGGAGTATTCCCCCGCCACCGGCATCGCGATCGGGCAAGGCGCGGCCATGGCGGCACCGGGCAGCGCCGCCATGATGGCGGCCAGGGGGATAAATCGAAGCGTGATCATCCGGGGGCTCTGCCGCAAGCGGGCGGGCGGGGCAACCCTCGGTCGCCTCATCCGCGCGGCGCCGTGCCGGCGGGCAGCAGTGGGCGCACCAACTCGGCGAAACGATCGAAGGTCAAAACGCCCGGATAGACGCGCCCGCCAATGACGAAGGTGGGGGTCGCATTGACGTTGAAGTCGCGCGTCGCTTCGAGCCGCGACAGCACGATCGGGTCGGTGAAGCCGCGATCGCTCCAACAGGCTTCAATGCGCGGCGCCGGAATCCCCGCGAGCGTGCCGGTGCGGCGCAGCCAGGCGCGCGCGTCCGGGCTGTGTGCCCACGCCTCCTTGTTCGTGTAGAGCGTCGTCAGCAGCGCCTCGTAACGATCCGGCCCGCCACAGTGGACCATGGCCGCGGCATCGAGCGCCACGCGGTCGAGCGGGAAATCGCGCAGCAGGAAGCGCACCAAGCCGGGCTGGACGAAGGCCGTCTTGATGCGGGGGAAGATCTCGGTGTGGAAGCGGGCGCAATTGCCGCAGGTCAGGGAGTGGAACTCGATGACCGTCACTGGCGCGTCGGCGCGACCGATGGCGCGCTCGCCCGGCAGGGGGCGCGGCGTGTCGGGGCCCGGCGCGGTCACCTCCCATTGCTGCGCGGGCTGCTGCTGCGCCGCCAGGGTGCCGGCGGCGAGCGTCCCCGGCAGGGCAAGGAGCGCGGCGCGGCGCGAGGTTCGCATGCTCATGTGTCTTGTCTCCCGGTTTCGTTGCTGAGAATGGGGGCGGGACGCAGGCTGACCAGGATCAGCGCCGCGACGCCGCAGACGATCGCGACATCCGCCATGTTGAAGGTCGGCCAGTGCCAGCCGCCGTAATGCGCGTCGATGAAGTCGACGACGGCGCCGATGCGCAGCCGGTCGGCGATGTTACCCAGCGCGCCGCCGATGATCAGGCCGAGTGCCGCGCATTCCAGCCGCATCGTGCTGCGCCGGAGCCAATGCACGAGGAAGGCGACGACGCCGAGCTTGACCAGCACCAGCAGCCAGACAGCGCCGGCGGCGCTCTCGGCGAAGATCCCGAAGGTCACGCCCGTGTTGAAGCCGAGGCGCAGGTTCAGCACCGGAAGCAGCGTGACGCCGTCGCTGTAGGGCGGCCACAGCGCCTCCAGCGCCCAGGCCTTGGTGACCTGGTCGACCACCACGGCGACGAGCGCCGCCACGATACCGCAACGCCTCATGTGGCACCTCGCGTGACAAGCGGCGCCCGGCGCCAGATCAGAACAAGCCAGACGACCATCGCGACCAGCATGGCGAAGGTCACCGCACCACCCCAGCGATCCAGGGCGTCCAGCAGCGCCGCGCCGCCAACCCAGCCCAGGACGACCAAACCGCCAGCCCAGAGGGCGCTGCCGACGAGGTTCCAGGGAGCGAAGCGCAGCCAGGACCAGCCGGCGGCGCCCAGCGGCAGCGCGCCCAGCGTGCGGCCTCCCTTCGGCCAGCGATAGAGCAGCACCCAGGCGACGCCCCAGCGCGCAGCGAGGGCCTGCGCGCGGCCGATGGCGGCGGCGACGCGCGGGCGGCCGACCGCGGCGCGCGGACCAAGCCAGCGGCCGGCATGGAACTTCGCCTCCTCGCCCACCACGGTGCCGCCAAACAGGGCCAGGAACACCAGCCCCACGTCGAGCGCGCCGGTGGCGGCAGCGGCGGCGGCGAACAGCGGCAGCAGCCCGGACTTGACCGCGGCATACAGCGCCAGGCCGGGATAGACCCAGGCCTGCCAGCGGGCGATGAACTCCAGCGTAGTGTCCATCAGCCGAGCCTCGCGAGCCATGGGAAGGCTTCCAGGATCCAGACGGCCAGGCGCGTCATCTCGCCGGTGGCGATCGCGATACCGGCCGCCACCATCACCGCCCCACTCGCGACCTGGAGGATCCGCCCGAGCCGCCCGAGCCGGCGCGCCCGCGCCATGGCCGCCGGCAGGTAGAAAGCCGCGAGCAGGAACGGCACGCCGAGACCGAGCGCATAGGCCGCGAGCAGCCCGACTCCGGCACCGGGCGTCAGCGCCGCGGCCGCCAGCACGCCGGCCAGCACCGGTCCGATGCAGGGCGTCCAGCCAAAGCCGAAGGCGACGCCGATCAGCGTCGCGGAGACCGGGCCGCCGCCCTCGGCTGGCGGCTTGAAGCGAAGGTCGCGCATCAGCGGTGCGACGCGCAGCAGGCCCATCTGCACGACGCCCATCAACGCGATCATCCCGCCCGCGACGATGGTGAGTTCGTAGGACCAGCGCCGCAGCAGCCCGCCGATCGCGGTCGCCCCCAGCCCGAGCAGCACAAAGACCAGCCCGAACCCCAGCACGAAGAAGGCCGACAGGCGCAGCGCGCGCCAGCGCTCGGCGCGCGCCGTGGCGAGATCCGTCCCCGCCACCCACGCGACATAGCCCGGCACCAGCGGCAGCACGCAGGGCGACAGGAACGACACCAGCCCGCCGCCGAAGGCCAGCATCAGGCCGAACAGGGTGAGGTCGATGTTCACGCGCGCCACCGCCCGGCCAGCGCCAGGCCGGCCAGAACCGCGATGCCCAGGGCGAATGGCAGGTCGCCGTGGCGCGCGTAGGGGGTGCCGCCGGGCAGCGCCGCCGGCAATGGCAGGTCCAGCACGCCCTCGGTCGCCAGCGGCAGCCGCGCGCGCTCGCGCCCCATCGCGTCGGTCACCAGCGAGATGCCGCTGTTCGCCACGCGCACCAGCGGCAGACCGAGCTCGACGGCCCGCAGCCGGGCGGCCAGGGCGTGCTGGTAGGGCCCCCAAGAGGTGCCGAACCAGGCATCATTGGTCACCGTCAGGATCCAGCCGGGCGCCGGACCCTGCGCCGGCAGTGTGGTGGGGAAGATGGCCTCGTAGCAGATCAGCGGCCAGAGCGGCGGCAGCCCGGCCACGCGCATCGCCTCGAGCGGCGCGCCGGGGATGAAGTCCACTGTCCCGACGGTGAGCTTCGGCAGGCCCGCGAGCAGGCCGCGGAAGGGCTGGTATTCGCCGAAGGGCACCAGCTGGATCTTGTCGTAGGCGGCGGTGATCTCCCCGCTCTCGTCGAGCGCCACCAGGCTGTTGAGCAGCCCCGGGCCGCCATCGGGCGCGACCGTCCGCCGCACCGCGCCGGTCAGCAGCGCGCCGCGGGGCGGGATGATGCGCGCCACCGCCGCGCGAATCGCCGGCGCCTCGGCGAGCAGGTAGGGCACCGCGCTTTCCGGCCAGACGATATGCGTGGGCGCCGCGCCATCGGCCGCCGGCGCCGCGCTGAGCGCGAGCAGCCGTCCGAGGATGCGCTCGCGCTCGGCCTCGGCCCATTTCAGGTCCTGCGCGATGTTCGGCTGCACAAGGCGCAGCCGGATGCCCGGCACGTCGGCGGGCGTCGCATCGGCCAGCCTGGCCGCGCCCCAGGCCCAAGGCCCGGCGACGACCGCGACTGCGATCGCCGCGGGCCAGATGCGACGCTGCCGCAGCGCGACCGCCGCCAGCACCGCTGCCAGCACGGCCAGCAGCCCGAGGCCATGGATGCCGATCAGCGCGGCGGCCTGAAGCCCGGCATCGCTGCCGCCCCAGGCATGGCCCGCGATATTCCAGGGAAAGCCCGTCAGCACGGTGCCGCGGAGCCATTCGCCGGCGGCCCACGACGCGGCCAGCGCGAGCGCCAGGGGCACGCTACCCGCGCGCCCCACCAGCAGCCGCGCGGCGGCGACCGAAACCGCGGGGAACAGCGCAAGGCCGGCGCTGAGCGCGGCCAGCGCCGGCAGGGCCAGCGCGCCGAAGCGCGCCGCATCCACGCCGAACGCCTCGGTGATCCAGGACAGGCCGAGCAGGAACGATCCCAGGCCAAACAGCCAGCCGAGCGCGAAGGCGCCGCGCAGGGTGGCCGTCCGCTCCAGCAGGAGCCAGAGGCCGCCGAAGGCCACCAGGCCGGCGGGCGCGACATGCAGCGGCGCGAGCGCGGTCGCGCTGAGTGCACCGAGCCCGAGGGACGCGCCACTCCAGGCCAGGAGCTGCGCGATGCCGCGGATCGGCCATTGCGCCGGCGTCGATGGGGCGAGTGCCGCCATGCCCGTCATCGCGCGGCCGAATCGCGTGGGGCACGCGCCGGGTGACCGTGATGGTGCGAGTCCCGTCACCGCGCGGTCCGCCCTGCCGGCTCTGCCGCCGGGCGGCCTCCCTGAGGGAAGCGCACCATCGAGACTGCGTAGAACACGGCCGCGAGGCCAAACAGGACAGCCAGCAAGGCCAGCGACCGCGCGCGACGTCGTGCCAAGGCGCGGTTGAGCTCGAGGCCGTCAATCGGGGCCGGCCTTCCCATCGTCAGTGCCAATGCGCCCGAAGCGGCAGGACCACTGCGCCCGCGCGCTCGAAGCGCAGCGTGACGCGAATTTCGTCGCCGAGCGCGAGCGGTACCTGCAGGTCGCGCAGGAGAAGGTGTCGCCCGCCGGGCTCCAGGGCCACGACGTCACCGGCAGGAATGACGAAGCCCTCGGTGACGGTTCGCGCGCCGCCAGGTGCGGACGGGTCTGGCTCGCGCAGCTCCACGGCAGCCGCGCCGGCCGACGTGGCAGAGAGCAGCCTCTCCGCCTCGTTCCCGCGGTTGCGGATGGTCACGAAGCCGAACGACACGCGCTGGTCGTTGTCGGCGGCTTTCGCCCAGGGCCCGGTCAGGAGCAGGCCGCCAGCCTGAACATCCTGGGCCACGGCCGGACCTGACATGATCAGGCGCCACGCGAGGAAGACAGCAGGCATAAGCCAGCGCCGACCGGTGATGCTGTCGGGCGTCATGCGGGCGCCCTTGCGCTGTTCCGCGGCACCCCGGGTTTCACCACCAAGCACATCAGGCAGCATCCTTGGACACGGCCGGCGTCCAGCGCAGCAGCCGCAGCGCATTCAGCGTCACCAGGACCGTCGCACCGGTATCCGCCATGATCGCCGGCCACAGGCCGGTGATGCCGAGCATCGTCGTGACCAGGAACACCGCCTTCAGGCCGATGGCGACGGCGACGTTCTGCTTCACGTTCGCCATGGTCGCGCGCGACAGCGAGACGAGTTCGGCCACGCCCGTCACGCGGTCCTTCAGCACGGCGGCATCGGCAGTCTCCAGCGCGACATCGGTGCCGCCGCCCATTGCCACGCCGACATTGGCCGCCGCCAGCGCCGGCGCATCGTTGATGCCGTCGCCGACCATCACCACCGTGCCCCGCTCGCGCAGCTTTGCGATCTCTCGCAGCTTGTCGTCGGGCAGCAGTTCCGCCTTGGCGTCGAGGCCGAGCGAGATGGCGATCGCCTCGCCGGTGCGGCGGTTGTCGCCGGTCAGCATCACCGGCCGCACGCCGAGCGCGGTGATCGCCGCGATCCCGGCCGCGGCATCCGCGCGCGGCTCGTCGCGCAGCGCGACCAGCGCGGCCACCGCGCCGCCGGCCAGCATGACCGATACCGTCTTGCCCTCGCCCTGGAGCCGATCCAGCGCCGCCTCCAGCGGTCCGAGCGCGGCATTCGACTCACGCGCATGGCGCGGGCTGCCGATGCTGACCGCAACGCCACCGACCGTGCCGGCCACGGCGCGGCCCGGGATCGCCGACTGCGCTTCCGCCGCTGGCACTGCGACGCCGCACGCCGACGCTTCCGCCAGGATCGCCTTGGCGAGCGGGTGCGAGGATCCCTGTTCGACCGCCGCGGCGAGGGCGAGCACCTCCTCCGCCGTGCGGCCCTCGGCCGGCAGCACGTCGGTGACGCGCGGACGGCCTTCGGTCAGCGTGCCGGTCTTATCGAAGGCGACCGTCTTCGCGCTACCGATTGCCTCCAGCGCGGCACCGCCCTTGATCAACAGGCCGCGCCGCGCGCCGGCAGACAGACCCGAGGCCATCGCCGCCGGCACCGAGATCACCAGCGCGCAGGGACAGGCGATCAGCAGCACCGCCAGGCCGCGATACAGGCTGGTGCCCCAGTCCCAGCCGAACAGGAAGGGCGGCAGCAGGATCACCAGGAGCGAGACGGTCATCGCACCCGGCGTCCACCAAGTGGAGAACCGCTCGATGAAACGCTGCGTCGGCGCCCGTGACGCGGTCGCCTCCTCCACCATGCGGATGATGCGCGCGATGGTGTTGTCGCCCGCTGCGCGCGCGACGCGCACGCGGATCGCGCCCTCGGCGTTGATGCTGCCGGCTACCACGGCCTCGCCAGGGCCGCGGGAGACGGGCACGCTCTCCCCGGTCACGGGGCTTTCATCGAGGGCGGAGGTGCCTTCCTCGATCAACCCGTCGCAGGGCACGCGGTCGCCCGGGCGGATCAGCACCAGGTCGCCGACCGCAAGCCGGTCCGCGGGGACCTGATCGGTCGTGCCGTCGGGTCGCAGCCGCAGCGCGGTGCGCGGCATGAGGTCGGCGAGCGCGCGGATGCCGGCGCGCGCCCGGCCGGCGGCGACGTTCTCCAGCAGCTCGCCGACGGCGAAGAGCAGCACGACGACGGCGGCCTCCTCCGCCGCGCCGATGACCGCGGCGCCGACCGCGGCGGTGACCATCAGCGTCTCGATGCTGAAGGGGCTGCCGGCGCGGGCCAGCGCGATGGCGCGCCGGCCGAAGGGCACGACGGCGACCGCGGTGGCGGCGAGGAACAGCGGGTAGGTCAGCCGCTCTGGCAGCACGAGGGAGAGGGCATAGGCGCCGAGCACCAGTGCGCCGAGCAGCCAGACCAGCTTCGCCTTGCCGGTCGCCCACCAGGGCTTCGTGGCGTCGGCGGGGTCGTCGTGATCGGCATGGCTATGGCCGTGGCCGGCAGGGGCTTCGGCGGCGACTTTGGCGGGTCCGCGGTCGTGGCTGTGGTCGTGGTCGTGACCATGCCCGTGATCATGCCCGCAGGCTGGCGCCGCGTTGACGGGCGGCGGCGGCGCGCCGGCGTCCAGCCGCTTCGTGGAATAGCCGAGCGCCGCGACCTGCGCCCCGATCGCTTCGGGCCGGCCCGCGGCGTCGAGCTGCAGGCTCAGCCGCTCGGCCATGAGATTGACCTCGACGGCCGAGACGCCCGGCAGGCGCTCGACCGCCTTCGTCACCTTGGCAACGCAGGAGGCGCAATCCATGCCCTCCACCCGCCAGGTCAGACGTGTCTCGGCGCCCATCGTCTTGATCCATCTTCCATTCGGGATGGGTATGGGACTTCCAGCGACTAGAGGTTCAAGGGGCGTTTTGGTCGCCGGCGAAAATTTCCGGCGCGCGCGCCGTCGACGTCCTTGCCCCTTGCGGGGAGCCGGCGATGTCTGGGATCAATCCCGTCCCCCAGCGCGCCAGGACCCCGCCGTGCACCCCTTCCATTCACCGCCCCCGCGCCTCGGACGTCGCCTGCTGCTGGGTGCAGCCCTGGCCGCGCCGCTGATCGGCACGACGCGCGCAGCCTCCGGCCAGGCGATGCCCGAGGCCGCTGCGCGCAGCCCCGCCGGGTCGCTCTTCGTGCTGAACTCGCTCGACGCGAACGTGCAGGTGATCGACCCCGGCAGCGTCGGCGAACAGCGCCGCGTGCCCGTCCTGCGCGAGCCGCATCACCTCGTGCTGACGCCGGCGCGTGACCTCATCCTGGTCGGCGATTCCGCCGCGAATGAGATGTTCCTGCTCGACCCGCGCAGCGGCGAGGTGCGGCGGCGCGAGCCGATCAGCAACCCCTACAACCTCGGCTTCACACCGGATGGCAAGCGGCTGGTCGTCACCAGCCTGCGGCGCAACCAGGTCGACATCTACGGCTGGGACGGCGCCGTGCTCGCCTTCGAGGGCCGGCTGCGCGCGGGCAGCAAGCCGAGCCACGTGACCTTCTCCCCGGATTCCCGCTTCGCCTTCGTCACCCTGCAGGGCGAAGCCGCGGCGATCGCGATCGACCTCGACACCCGCACCGAGGCCTGGCGCGCCGAGGTCGGGCGCGAGCCCGCCGGCATCCTGTGGCACCGCGGGCGCATCCTGGTCGGCATCATGGGCGGGGATTTCGTGTCCGTGGTGGACCCGGTGGCGCGGCGCACGGAGCGGCAGATCACTGTCGGGCGCGGCGCCCACGCGGTGTTCGAGGACCCGCGCAGCGGGCTGGTCTATGTGACGTCGCGCGTCGACAGCCGGATCACCGCGCTCGATCCGCAGACGCTGGACGTGAAGCATGTGCACGAGATCGGCGGCGGGCCGGACTGCCTGACCTTCGACGCGGACGGCACGATTTGGGCGACGCTGCGCTGGACCGGCCGCATCGCAAACCTCGACCCGCGCAGCGGCGCGGTGCGGTTGACGCGCGTCGGGCGGTCGACGCACGGCATCCTTTTCACGCCTGCGGCGAACGTCTGACGGGTGGCTTCAGGGGGCCACGCCCCCTCGCGGGTCTTCGGGCCTCAATCCCCGAAGGCCGCGTCGAACAGAAGCTTCATGTTCAGGCCGACGATCACCGCCGCCGTTGTCCAGCCCAGGACGAGTTGCCAGGTAGGCGCGGTGAACACGCCCATCCGCTTGCGGTCCTGCGCGAACAGCATCAGCGGGATCACCGCGAAGGGCAGCTGCATGGACAGGATCACCTGGCTGAGGATCAGCAGCTGCGCGGTGCCCGATGCGCCGTACATCCAGGTGACGATCACCGCCGGGATGATGGCGATCAGCCGCGTCACCAGCCGCCGCAGTACTGGCGGCAGCCGGAACCGGAGGAAGCCCTCCATCACCACCTGGCCGGCGAGCGTGGCGGTGACGGTGGCGTTCAGGCCGCACAGTAGCAGCGCCACGCCGAAGGCCGTCGCGGCAATGCCTGCGCCGAGCAACGGCGTCAGCAACTGATACGCCTCGCCGATCTCGGCGACCTCGGTATTGCCGGAGGCATGGAAGGTCGCCGCGGCGGTGATCAGGATGGCGGAATTGATCAGCAGCGCGAGCGTCAGGGCCAGCGAACTGTCGATGGTGGCGAACTTGATCGCCTCCCGCTTGCCCGGGTCATCGAGGTTCCAGGACCGCGACTGCACCACGGCCGTGTGCAGGTACAGGTTGTGCGGCATCACCGTCGCACCCAGGATGCCCATGGCAATGTAGAGCTGGGTCTGGTTCGTCACGATCGACACCGCGGGGATGTAGCCGTTCAGCACCGCCGCCCAGTCCGGGTCGGACAGCACGATCTGGATGCCGAAGCAGCCGACGATCAGCACGATGAAGCCGAAGATCAGGGCCTCCAGCCAGCGCACGCCTTTGTTCTGCAGCCACAGGATCAGGAAGGCGTCGAGCGCGGTCAGGAACACGCCGTAGAGCAGCGGGATGCCGAACAGCAGTTCGAGCGCGATGGCGGTGCCAATCAGCTCGGCCAGGTCGGTGGCGCAGATCGCGATTTCAGCGAACAGCCACAGCGGATAGGCGACCACCTTGGGGAAACGCTCGCGGCAGAGCTGGGCGAGGTCGCGCCCGGTGGAGACGCCGATGCGCACGCACAGCGCCTGGAGCAGGATCGCCATCAGCGAGGAGGTCAGGGCAACCGCGAGCAGCGTATAGCCAAAGGCCGAGCCGCCGGCGAGCGAGGTGGCCCAGTTGCCCGGGTCCATGTAGCCGACCGCGACCAGGTAGCCTGGCCCCATAAAGGCGAACAGCTTGCGCAAAAACCCGCCTGCATTCGGCACGGCGACGCTGCGGTGCACCTCCGGAAGGCTTGGCAGACCGGCGGGCGGGGGTGGAGCGGCAACCTCGGATGGCGGTGTCACGCGCAACCTCCAAAACTTAGTCTCGGCTAAATCATTGTGAGCGAGCTATCGCCGATGTCAAGCAGAGGCGCTATGGTTTGGCATGTCCCGCGCCTTGCCACGCTCCCTCCCTCCGCCGGAAGACCATGCGGCGCGCTTCGCGCAGCAGCGCGAGGCCGACCGCTCGGCGATCGCCGAGGATTACGTCGAGCTGATCGCAGACCTCCTTCAGGAGGAGGGAGAGGCGCGCGCGGTGGACATTGCCCGACGCATGGGTGTTGCGCAGGCGACTGTCGCCGCGACGGTTACGCGGCTGCAGCGCGACGGGTTGGTCGAGACCAAGCCTTACCGTGGGCTGTTCCTGACGCCGGCGGGCCAAGCAATCGCATCCGCGGCCCGGGCGCGACACGAACTGGTCGTGCGCTTCCTGCTGGCCGTGGGGCTCGACCCCGAGACGGCGGAGGCTGATGCCGAGGGGCTTGAGCACCATGCCAGCGAGAAGGCCCTCGCCGCCTTCGCGCGCTTCGTCGCCAAGCATGAGGCCGGCAAGCCGTGAGCGCGACCTACTCGATCGGCGACCTCGCACGTGCCACGGGCGTCAAGCCGACCACGATCCGGTGGTATGAGCAGGAGGGGTGGCTCCCAAAGCCAAGCCGTACCGAAGGCGGTCACCGAGCCTACGGTGCCGCTCATCTGCGACGGCTGGGGTTCATTCGCCACGCGCGTGAACTGGGCTTCGAGAGCGATGCGATCCGCGCCTTGCTCGACCTGGCGGACAGGCCCGATGCCGATTGCGGCCAGGCGCATGCGCTGGCGACCGCGCAGATGAGTGAGATTGACGCGCGGCTACGGCGGCTGACGGCGCTGCGCGCGGAGCTTCAGCGCATGACGACAAGCTGCGAGGGCGGCGTCGTCGGCGAGTGTCGCATCATCGAAACGCTGGCCGACTTCGGGCACGGACATTGCGAGGATCCAACACACGGGACGCGGTGACTCAGCCGGCGAGACGCGTCTCACAGACGCCAGAGAAGGTTTGACTCCGGGTCCCATCGCTACGCCACTTCCCCTTACGCAAACATGCTCTCAGCCCTAGGTGGGCTTCGAAATTCCCGAGTATTTGCGGGCTTTTCGCCAGAAACCTTGATGGTGCGGGGGCGGAATATTCGGGCTTTTTCTCTCCGAAGCTTGAGGG
>Ga0315905_10001850_pt1 | contig 22448 bp, 21 predicted proteins | sample LakEriMetagenome_5_FD_203522 | JGI IMG/M metagenome (GOLD analysis project Ga0315905, IMG submission 203522) | Freshwater fungal communities from buoy surface, Lake Erie, Ohio, United States - Buoy 4 MA121 | ecosystem: Environmental > Aquatic > Freshwater > Lake | place: USA: Lake Erie, Ohio...
CTGAGGAACTCAGGCAGTGAGAGGCCTTTCTGGAACTGGATGGCATTGCGCGACATGGGCTCACTGGTATGTGCGTACCAGTCTATGCAGCCAGTCGGCCTTGCGCGGAGCGAGCTGGGTAATCAATACTTTTTTTGTAGCTCAGGCGTCTAAGGGGTGTGGTTTGGACACCATGGAAGCAGAACGAGAAAGGGACAGGAGGAACCCATGACGAGCCAGGGCCGCAAGGGTGGGGCATGGAAGTCGTGGTCTGCGAAGGGATGGCATCCCCACCTCACCGCAAGGCTGATTCCCGGTTTCGGTGGTGTGATGCTGTTCGGCGTGGCCCTGCTGGGCCTTCCCTTCAGCGCCAATCATCTTTCCCAGTTCGAAGCCCTCAACCGGGAGCTGGGCAAGCTGTGTTCCCAACCTCCTCCTCAGGCGCACAACGTCTGCCGTCTGCACGCCCGGCTGTTGAGCAGCCTGTGAGGCCGATTTCCAGCCGGGGCTTCAGAGCGGGGGCATTACATCATGCCGGGCATGCCCATGCCTCCCATACCTCCCATACCGCCTTCACCAGCGGGAGGAGCCGGGGGTTCCGGTTTGTCGGCGATGACCGCTTCGGTGGTGATGAGCAGCGATGCGATCGACACAGCATCCTGCAGGCCGAGTCTCACCACCTTGGCGGCATCGAGGATGCCCGCGGCCAGGAGATCCTCATAGGTGCCGGTGAGAGCGTTGAAGCCCAGGCCACTACGTCGGATCTCCTCAACCACCACATCACCATCGCTGCCGGCATTGAAGGCGATCTGCTTCATCGGGGCATCGAGGGCCCGCTGCACGATGCTGATGCCGGTGCGCTCATCACCGCTGGTAGCGGCGATGAGACCATCGAGGCTGTCAGCCAGCTGCAGCAGGGTGCTCCCGCCCCCGGCGATGATGCCCTCCTCCACAGCGGCTCGGGTGGCGTTGAGGGCATCCTCGATGCGCAGCTTGCGGTTGCGCAGTTCGGTTTCGGTGGGGGCCCCCACCTTGATCACGGCCACTCCTCCGGCCAGCTTGGCGATCCTTTCGGAGAGCTTCTCGCGGTCGTAGTCGGAATCGGTGGCCTCCAGTTCACGCTTGATTGAAGCCACCCGGTCGGCCACGGCGGCTTTGCGGTCGTCGCTGGCGAGGATGGTGGTCTCGTCCTTGCGGATGGTGATCCGCTCGGCGCTGCCCAGATCCGCCAGGGTGGCCTTCTCCAGGGTCATCGCCCTGTCTTCACTGATCACCGTGGCGCCCGTAAGGATGGCGATGTCCTCCAGCATCGCCTTGCGGCGATCTCCGAAGCCGGGAGCGCGAACGGCCGCCACCTGGAGCACTCCTCTGGTTTTGTTCACCACCAGGGTGGCCAGCGCTTCCCCCTCCACCTCATCGGCCAGGATCACCAGGGGGCGGCCGCTACGTGAGACGGCTTCCAGAACGGGCACGAGATCGGCCACGGCACCGATCTTGCGGTCGGTGATCAGCAGGAGCGGATCGCTGTACACACACTCACGCCGCTCGTTGTCGGTCACGAAGTAGGGGGAGGAATAGCCGCGATCGAACGCCATCCCCTCGGTGATCTCCAGTTCGGTGGCCAGGGATTTCGATTCCTCCACCGTGATCACTCCATCGGCGCTCACCGAGTCCATCGCCTCTGCGATCATCCGGCCGATCTCTTCGTCATTCCCTGAACTCACCGTGGCCACCTGGCGGATGGCATCACCGGCCACAGGGCTGGAGCGCTGGGCGATCCCTGCCACAACCTGGGCTACGGCCCGTTCCATGCCGCGGCGCAACTGCACGGGGTTGGCGCCGGCGGCCACGTTGCGCAGACCGTCCTTCACCATCGCCTGGGCCAGCACCGTGGCAGTGGTGGTGCCATCGCCGGCGGTGTCCTTCGTTTTGGAGGCCACCTGCTGGATCAGCTTGGCGCCGAGGTTCTCGAAGGGATCCTCCAATTCGATCTCCTTGGCGATGGTCACACCGTCGTTCACAATGTCGGGAGCTCCGAATTTCTTCTCCAGCACCACGTTGCGTCCTTTTGGACCGATGGTGACCTTCACCGCATCAGCGAGGGCGTTGACGCCCCGCTCCAAGGAATCGCGGGAGGCATCGGAGAACCGGATCAGCTTGGCCATGGGGAGGGGCGCTCAAACGCACAGTGATAGTTAGTTTCCCACACGGCAACACTTTACAACGATCCCAGTGGGTTGAAGTTCCTTAATGCGCAGGCATGCGGCGATCCCCCGGATCTCCGATGCCGCGCCTGAGAAGAGTAGCGGGGCTGATGCCGAGCTTACGTTCGATCGCTGAGGTAATCAAGGGGGTTGGTTAGCATCTTCCAGCATGAAGACGACGATCTGATCGAAGCTGCGAATAATCGCCCAAAAGGGTCCAGTTCTCATCCGGATGGTCGACCCGAGCCATGCGCTGACTGTTATCAGCTGGAATGGGAGAACCGCCACCAAGAGGCCAACAGATCCTGGGGCGCTTAGGTGGCAGCGAAGCTTCATGCAGAAGATTCGAAGCATAGTTTATTTTACCTTCTGGGCATGCCTGCTTCCAAAGTGACGAGCGTGACGCTTCGGTTGACGAATTCGGCGCTGGCTGGTTCGACTCATCGCGTGTAGCAGAGGGCTTGACCGGCTTCAGGAGGCCGTTGCGAGTCATGCTGGCGGTTTTGAGCATCACTGCGCGGCCTCCTTTGACCTCCAGCGCCGCTTTCCTTTCGCCGCTCCCAGCCTAAAAGGCCGCATACATTTAGAAATTAGAGGCTCCATGTCTTGCTTAGAGGCCCCATGTCTTGATGCCGGCCGCGGTGCTCCTGGCCACCTCTTCAGGGGCGGCATCCAGCGAGCGGGCGTAGTTGACCCCCATGATGGGGCCGTTGCGGTCCAACTCCCCGCCAATGACCCGGCCGATGCCCCTGCTGGTCCCGATCGGCTTCCCGGTAGGGACAGGCCGTGCCTTGGGCAACGGATGCCGTTGGGGGGGGTGATCTCCGCTCGCGGTAACCGCAGGGTGGTCATCACGCCGGATCCTTATCCGGTAGGTGCCGTGAGAGGGTCCGACCTGGCTGATCAGGGCATCGCGCGCCTCGTGGTGCAGTTCCTCGAGGGAAGGGGCTTCCACCACAAGCCCCCGTTCCGGGGCCTTGGCTTCAATCCTGCCGGGCTGCTCAGCAGTGACCAGAAAAACAATCTCGCGCATACCTGTTGCTTCGGCTGCTCCCATGGATCCACCCTGCCGGGTTCGACCCCCATCGGGGTGCTGCTTGGGATACGGGGATCCGTCATCGAAAGAGCTCCGGCAGGCCTGGCGGCCCAGCCCCTGGCGCCTGCACCCCAAGGGTGGCCACCATGGCAACCTGAAACCTGAAGTGCACCCCATGCGCTTCGCCTTCGTCGGGGGGTTCCCCGGGATCCCTCGACCGTCCCTGGCTCCATGCCGATCGCCGCTTCCTTCTCTTCCCCTCGCTCCTACACCCTGCTCTCGGTGGCGGCGGCTGTGGCCACCATCGCCCTGAAGACGGCGGCGTGGCGGCTCACCGGATCGGTGGGGCTGCTCTCCGATGCGCTCGAATCGGTGGTGAACCTGGTGGCGGCCCTGGCCGCCTTCTGGGCCCTCACCCTGGCGGCGAAGCCCGCCGACCGCACGCATCATTACGGCCACTTCAAGGCGGAGTACTTCTCGAGCGGCCTGGAGAGCGTGCTGATCGTGGTGGCGGCCCTCGCCATCATCTATGCCGCGATCGGCCGTCTCCAGCAGCCTGCGCCCCTGGAACAGGTGGGCATCGGGCTGGCCCTCTCGCTGCTGGCCACCGGCCTCAATGGTGTGGTGGCCTGGGTGCTGCTGCGGGCCGCCCGTCGTTTCGACTCGATCACCCTGCGGGCCGATGCCCACCACCTGCTCACCGATGTGTGGACCTCCTTCGGGGTGGTGGTGGGAGTGGCGCTGGTGAAGATCACGGGCTTCACCATGCTCGATCCGCTGATCGCCATCGCGGTGGCTCTCAACATCGTGGTGACCGGCTGGAAACTGCTCCACGAAACCGCCTCCGGTCTGCTCGATCGCGCCCTGTCGGAGGAGGACCACGCCCAACTGGAGGCCCTGCTCGCCTCCCATGAGAGTGAACAGATCCGTTTTCATGCCCTGCGCACCCGGGTGGCGGGATCGCGGCGCTTTGTGGCCTTCCATGTGCTGGTGCCGGGAGCCTGGAGCGTGCAGGCCGGCCACGACCTCTGTGAACAGTTGGAGCAGCAGATCGCCGCAGCCCTGCCCCGCACCCATGTGCTCACTCACCTCGAACCGATCGAGGACCCGAAATCCTGGGATGACCAGGGCTTTCGCTGGGAGGAGGGTTGAAGGAGGGCGTCGCCGCGGGGCTGTTCCAGTGAACCAGGACCAGCAGGAACGCCAGCTCTGGCCAGCGAAGGCGGGTCTGGAAGGCAGCCACTGGGGCCGCTCTACCTGGCCCTGCCGCCGGGGGCCCTGCCGCCGGGAGCCCCCGGGCTGTGGCACTGCGGCGAAGGGTGGGGAAATGGCCTGGGTCGTGGCGTTCAGGCCGCTTCGGCCGGGGGCGGCTCGGGGGAGACCCACCGCTGCAGCAGCCGCGGGAGCACCACCCCCTTCAGCACCAGGCTGGTGATCACCGCCACCGCCACCAGGGCCTCCATCTGCGTGGCCAGGTCGGCGGCCTCGAGGGGATGCACATCCCGCAGTCGCGGCACCTGTTCCAGCAGTGCCAGGGAGAGTGCAAGAGGCACAGCCCCCCGCAGCCCTCCAGCACCGATCAGCAACCGCTCAAGCCGCTGGCCCCGTGGCGCTCCCCCCAGCCCCAGCACCACCAGTGGACGCACCAGCAGCTCGAGCAGCAGCCCCAGCACCATCCCCAGCGGAAGCATCTGCACCATGACGCCGGGATGCACTAGCAGGCCAAGCAGCAGCAGCATCGTGAATTCGGCCGTGGTGTTGAAGGGGAGAAGCACGTGGCGGAGCCCCGCATGGCCGAAGGGCCCGCGGGTCTGGGGCCGGTTGGCCAGCACCAGGCCCGCGATGTAGACGCTGATTAACCCTCCCCCTCCCAGCAGGTTGCCCATGGCGTAGGCCACAAAGGCCACCGAGACCGCCAGGATCAGCAGGTGCTCGCTTTGAGTCACGAGCAGGGGAATCAGGCGGTTGGCCATCAGCCCCACCAGCAGGCCTGCGGCCAGCCCCGCCAGTAGGTGACCCACCAACTCCAGCAGGCTGCTCGGTAACTCCTGCAGGGCACCGAGACGAAAATCACCCTGGCCGCCGTGCTGGAAGCCTAGGAACAACGTGACCACAAGGCCGAAGCAGAGGATCGCGGTGGCACTGCCCAAGGCAGCCTCGAAGGCCAGAACCGGTTGTACGTTCTTAGGGGCATGGTGCCCCCACTGATGGGCTAGTTCCTCATTGGCGGAGCCGTCCGTGGGCAGTAGGCAGGTGGCCGTGAGCATGGCCACCCCCAGGGGAAGGGGGGCAGCCAGACCGGCCCTGGGGAGGAACGGAAGCCCGATGTGGCCCAGGGCCCAGAGCAGCAGACCCAGCAGCAGCCCGGAGAGCAAAATCCCGATCGTGGGCAGGGTTAAGGCCAGCGAAAGGCGGCCGCGGATCCGATCCAGATCGGTATTCAGCCCCGCGTAGAACAGCAGCAGGGCCAGGCTGGTGGTGTGCAGGGTCTCCACCTGGCCATGGCTCACGGCATGCAGCCCGTGGTGCAGCCAGTTCACCACCAGGGCCAGCGCCAGGATCGGCAGGGCGGAGGGGATCGCCAGCCGCCAGGCCAGTCGATGGAGTCCCAGCGCCAGGATGTAGAGGAGGCCGGTGGCCAGGAAGAATCCCCGCGGCAGGATCGTTCCCGTGGCGGTGGAGGCCACACTGCCGGCGTGTTCTGAAAGGGTCAGCAGCCAGGTGAAACCCATTCGCCGGAGCCCAGGAGCGGTTTCGGCTGACGCTAAACGGCTCTTGGGGGGCGCTGGAGGTGGCCCCCTCAGTGGGTGATCGGGGAAGATCGCTTCCGGTCAGCCCCCCAGCCCGGCGCTCCATGAACCTTCTCCTCCCCCGCAAGCTCGTAGTGCTTGGCGACAGCGGCGTGTTCGGCTGGGGTGATCCCGATCAAGGCGGCTGGTGTGAACGGCTCCGGCGCCACTGGATGGCCATCCCAGGGGCACCGGTGCTCTACAACCTTGGCGTGCGCGGTGATGGACTGGAGCGGCTGGCGGCCCGCCTTTCCCCTGAGGTGCTGTGCCGGGGTGAGCTGCGCCGTCAGCGGCCCCAAGGCATCCTGATCTCGGTGGGCCTCAATGACACCGCTCGGGTCGGCCGGCCCGACGGCCGCCATCAGCTCGATCCCGAGGGCTTTTGCTTCGGCTTCCAGCAGCTACTGCACCAGGCCCTCGCGCTGGCCCCCACCCTGGTGGTGGGCCTCACCCCCGTGGATGGAGCCGCCATGCCTTATGCCCAGGTGCTCTGGTATCAGCTGGAGGCCGTGCGGCGCTACGAGGGTCTTCTGGAGGAGGCCTGCCTGGAGGCCGATGTGCCCTTTCTGCCGATGCTCGAGCCCCTGCTCGCCGATTCTCGCTGGCTTCGCTGGCTGGATGCCGATGGGCTTCATCTCAACAGCGAAGGCCATGCGGAGGTTTACAGGCGGGTGCGGACCTGGCCTGCCCTGCTCCAGTGGGCTGGCCTGGAGATGCGGCTGCAGCCCACATCCAGTTTCTGAGTTCAAGCCCACCGTTCAGGTTTCGGCCATTCCGTTCCACCCGTCCAGCCGGTTGAAACGCCCATCGCCCTCCCGGAGCTCGCCATCCCCCGATCGGGTGAATCATTTTCCGCCGATCCGGTGACAGTGCGCCCCCCGGGCCCCTCGCATCGTGGAAACACCGATGCTGATGCCGGCCATGGCCGCCTTCCTTCCCCCCATTCCCAGCCGTCCGATCCACTTCGAGGCCTCCATCCCTGTGGCTGCCGCCTTCGTTGCCGCTGCACGACCTGCGGCCGCTGCTGGAACTCCCCCCTCCCTGGCACCCTCCTCGCCAGCCCCAAAGACCGGACGTGCTTCGGTGCGGGCACGACCACCCGGACGACTTCGGGCCAGCGATCCCTCCTTGGTGCGCCGCCGCAATGCCTTGGTGGAGGCGAACCTGCCCCTGGCCAGGGCCGTGGTGGCCCGCTTCTCCCCACGGCCGCCACTGCCCCATGAGGACCTGATGCAGGTGGCCAGCCTGGGCTTGATCCGGGCCGTGGAGGCCTTCGATCCCAGCCGCGCCGTGAGCTTCAGCAGCTTTGCGGTGCCCTACATCCGTGGGGCCCTACTGCATGAGCTGCGCGATCGCCAGCCGATGGTGCGGATCCCCAGGCCCCTTTGGGAACTGCGTCAGCAGACGGCCCGCCTCCAGGAGGAGCGTCGGGGGCGGGGCCTCCCTGCCCTGGATCGATCCGCCCTGGCGTTGAAGCTCGGCTGTACGCCGGAGCTGTTGTTGGAGATCGAGGACCTGCGGGCAGCGGCCCTACCCCGCAGCCTCGATGCGCCGCTTGAGAGGGGGCCGGCGGGGAGCGATGCCGGCGACGCCGGCGTGTTGCTGGATCGCCTTGCTGATCCGCGTTCGCTGGTTGGTGATCTCCCTGAGCCTGACGGAGTTGATCCGCTGGCGGCGGAGCGGGTCTGGTTCCGGCAGCAGATGGCGGCTCTGGATCCGATGCGCCGCCAGCTGCTGGAGGGTCGCCTGCGGCTGGGCTGCACCTGGGTGGAACTGGGTCGGCAACTGGGCATCCATCCCCGCATGGCCCAACGGCGCTGCGACGCGACCATGCATGAGTTGCGGCTGGCGGCGGAACGATGGCAGGCCTCCCGCGACGGGGGGCTGAGATGACCTGAAGGCGTTGGCTCAGGGTTTGTGGGGGGAGCGAGCCACCGGTTCCCGGGGTCAGACGCCCCGCAGACCCACCGCCGCCAAGGCCAGCAGCGCCGCCACCAGGGTCTGCACCCCATTCACCATCTCATTGCTGAGCCAGCTCCAGCGGCGCTGCAGGGTGGCGCCGATCACGCTTTCGGCCAGGGTGGCGAGCAGCGCCACGGCTCCGACCAGGAGCCAGCTGCTCGGGCCAGGGATCAGGCCCAGGGACAGCATCACCAAGGCCATCAGCAGCCCGCCGACCAGGCTGGCGGCGGTTCCCTCCAGGCTCACGGCCCCCTCGGTGCCGGCGGGCACCGGCCGCAGGCTGGTGATCAACAGGGTGTGGCGCCCCCAGCGTTTGCCGATCTCACTGCCGCAGGTGTCGGCGAGCTTGGCGCTGAAGCTGGCCGCGAAGGCCACCAGCAGCGGGCCGATCCAGCTGAGGGGCGCCCGGGCGGCCAGCATCGCCAGCAGGGCGCCCACCAGGGCGGACCCCCAGACGTTCTCCGGGCCCCGCCGGCCGCCGCGGGCTTCGGCCAGGCCGCGCTGTTGCTTCTCATGCAGCCCTAGCCGGGTGACGAGGGAGCCAAGGGCGAGATACGAAACCACCGCAAGCCAGCCCCGCCAGCCGAGGGTGCCCCACAGGATTGTGCCGAGGATGCCGGCATGCACCCAGCCGGATCGGGTGAGCACCGGAGCCCGCTGGGCCAGGGCGATCAGTCCGGCGTTGAGGGCCAGGGCCAGCAGCCAGTGGGCGGGATCCTGGGGCGGCAGGGAGAGCATGGGGAGAGGACACTGGGCTGACCGCCAGCTGCTCCCCGAGCCAGCCCCTGCGGCGGCGAGAACCGGACGGAGGGAGCGGCCCTGCAGGGGAGCTGGACTGTTGCACTGGTCTAAGCGCCGGAGGGTGATGCGCCGCCGCCGGCGGATAATCGCCCCATCGCGGCTGCCCCCATGATCTTCAAACCGAAATTCTTCCTCGACCTGACCGACGGCAAGGATGAGCTGCCGGCAGCCCCCGCCGTGGTGGCCCCGGTGAGGGAGAAGGCCGCTCCCGCCAAGGGGCAGGACAGCAAGACGGCCGAGGTCGCGGTTCGAGTAGCCCCCATTGCCCAGTCCCCTAGGGCGAGCGAGCCGGCCAAGGTCGCCGCCGAAGCCATCGACGCCGCCGAAGCCTTCGTCGCCGCCGTAGCCCCGGTCGCCGCTGCAGCTCCCGCAGCCAGCACCTCCCTCACCACCGCCGAGTCGATCGCCGCCGAACTCGCCGCCGCCCAGGCCAACCGGCCTGCCCCCTCGCTGGCCACCTTCGCGCCGGAAGCCCTGGTTCCCGGTGGAGCCACCCCTCGGCGTCGCCGTAGCGGTGGAGCCAACCTCGCCGGGTTCAAGGCGATCGCGCGCTCCTTCGTGAAGAACTGAACATCGGCACGCCTTCACCCCTTCCGCTTCGAGGCCAGGGCGAGCCAGGCCAGGGCGGCGACCGCCGCAGTTGAGGTGCGCAGGATGGCGCTCCCCAGGCTCACCGGCTGCCAGCCCGCTGCCAGGGCCGCCTCTTCTTCTTCGGCGCTCCAGCCACCCTCAGGCCCGATTGCCAGCCGCAGCTCCGGCGGGCACTGATCGGGCCGGTTCGGCAGGTGCTCCAGTTGAAGCGAAGGCAGCAGCTCGGGCAGGGTGGACAGTGCCTCCTGACGGGTCGTGGCCAGCAGGGACCCCCCTGGCGCGGGGCTGCTGAACCAGGCCAGGGCTTCTACCGGTTCAGCCAGCTGCGGCAGCCAGAGGCGCTCGCATTGCTCGGTGGCCTCCCGCACGATCGTGCGCCAGCGCTCCAGGGGCAGAGCGCCACGCACCACACCGCGGCTGGCCAGCAGGGGCTGGAGCTGGCTGGCCCCCAGTTCCGTGGCCATGCGCCACGCCAGCTCCGCATCCCGCTTGGGCATCGCCATCGCCAGGGTGATCGTTGGCCTCGGGCGTCCAGCCCGCTCCAGGGGCTGCTCCAGGGGCTGCTCCAGCTTCAGCATGGCCGGCTGCTCCAGGGTGGCGGTCCACAGCTGACCTTCGCCGTCGATCAGGGCGAGCCGATCGCCATGGCGGAAGCGCAGCACCCGCGCCAAGTAATGGGCTTCCTCCGGCTTAAGTTCCACAAGCCCTCCCTCCTGCTCCAACCCGATCCGGGACGCGGCAGCCTCAAGCCTCCCTGGAGGAATCAGCAGCCGGCGTAACTCTCGGGCCATCTGGGGGGGGAGGCTTAGTCGTCCAAGGCGAAGGGGCTGTCGGGGGCCTCCTCGATCGGCCAGTCCTCATTGATGCCGCCGATCAGCACCTCCTCGATCTCCAGCACATCGCTATTGAGACGGCTGAGGGTGTTGATCAGCACGTCGAGGGCGAAGGCATCGCTGGTGCCCAGATCCAGCCAGCAGCGCGCCCATTCCTCCTCGTATTCCATCGGGCCCATGTTGTGCATCAGGGCCGGTAGGGCCCGCTCCGCCTCATCCGCCTCGTAGACCAGCCAGTTCAGATCGGCCCCCTCCTGATGGGCCTGGAGGTTCTCGGCGTTGAAGCCCCCAAGCTTGCCGAGGAAGAACCAACTGTCGAACACGGTTTCCAGGTAGCTCCGCTCCGCCGCTCCGGGCGGATGGCCGCAGCGCAGCCAAATCCAGCAGTTGAAGGGGTCGACCTCGCGGAAGCGGACCTCCATGGGGGTGGGCAGCGATGGGAAGGATGCCTCCCCATGCAACCACTCCGCCCACCCTGCCCCGGCAAGCTGGGGGGATGCTCGAACTCCGTGGCCTCCGCTATCAGCCCGCCACCGCGCGCCAGCCGGTGCTGCGGGACGTTTCGCTGCAGCTGGCAGCGGGAGCACCCCGGTTGGTGGCGGGCCGCAGCGGCTCGGGCAAGACCACCCTGCTGGAACTGATCGGGGGTCTGGCCGATCCCGATGCCGGCCAGATCCTCTGGAACGGCGAAGTGCTGAACGCCCGCCAGCGCCGCTGGCTGTGTGGCCTGGTGTTCCAGTTTCCGGAGCGCCATTTCCTCGGCCTGAGCGTGGGCCAGGAACTGCGGCTCGGTCATCGCCGCCTCGGCGGCGATGCCGTGGAGCGGGTGCTGGGTCAGGTTGGTCTGGCCTCGATCTCCATGCAACAGGCGCCGGAGCGGCTCAGTGGAGGTCAGCAGCGGCGCCTGGCCCTGGCGGTGCAGCTGCTCCGGGATCCGAAGGTGCTGCTGCTCGATGAACCCACCGCCGGCCTCGACTGGACCGTGCGTAACGAGGTGCTTCAACTCCTCTCCATGCTTTCTCGCGAGCGGGCCCTGCTGGTGGTGACCCACGAGCCCGATCTGTTCGCCGGCGTGTTGGAGGGGGGGTGGTTCCTCGAGCAGGGCGTCCTTCGTCCGCTAAGGGATCGGATCCTCACACCGATCCTTACGATGCCGCCAGAAGGAGTTGGCGATGGCGGATGAGCTGCTGCGGGCCACCGCTGCCGGGGGCGGCATCCGCATGGTGGCGGTGAACACCACCGGCATCAGCCGGGAGTCTCAGCGGCGCCATGGTCTCTCGTTTCTCACCACCGCGTTGCTGGGCCGCGCCATGACCGCCGGCCTGCTACTGGCCAGCTCGATGAAGGTGGCCCATGGACGGGTGAACCTTCGGATCCGCTCCGATGGGCCCCTAAGGGGGCTGATGGTGGATGCCGGACGGGATGGCACGGTGCGCGGCTATGTGGGGGATCCTGGCCTGGAGCTGGATTTGGTGGCCGATCCAACCGGGGTGCCCCAGTTCGATTTCCGCCGCGCCACCGGCACCGGCTATCTGCACGTGGTGCGCGACATCGGCCAGGGTGAGCCATTCAGCAGCACGGTGGAGCTGGTGAGCGGCGGCATCGGTGATGACGTGGCCTCCTATCTGCTCCATTCCGAACAGACCCCTTCGGCCCTGTTCGTGGGTGAGGAGATCGGCAGCGATGGCGTGCGCTGCTCCGGCGGCGTGCTGGTGCAGGTGCTGCCAAAGGCGGCCCAGGAGCCGGCCCTGGTGGCCCTGCTGGAGGAGCGCTGCCGGGAGATCGAGGGCTTCGCGGGCCGTCTGGCCGCCAGCGCCGATCAGCTCCATCTCCTGCTGGAGGACATCTTCCCCGACCTTGATCCGCTCCCCCTGGAGCAGGCCGAGGCCCGCCAGAGCCTGCGCTTCCACTGCCCCTGCAGCCGCAGCCGCAGCGTGGGCGCCCTCAAGCTGCTGGGCCGTGAGGAGCTCGGCGCGATGCTGCGCGAAGACGGCCAAGCCGAACTCGTGTGCCATTTCTGCAGCGCCATCTACCGGGTCCCTGCCGAGGAACTCCAGGAGCTGATCGCTGAGTTCGATGCGGCCTGAAGCCGGCCGCCGATCAATTTAGGGTCGCCCCTTTCGGGTCTGAGGCACCCTGGCTGGCTGCGACCTACGGCTCCCTTAGGGCTTCCGTTGTGGCTACCGATCCCTTCCCGGGCGGCGGATCTTCAGCTGGGCCATGCTGGGATCCGATTCCGGGCGCCCGATGGCCAGTCCCAGCGATCACCGCTCCGGTGTCTGGATGCCGGCCTCCCGATCGGCGGGGCCGGAGGGGGGACAGGGCCACCGCTTCTCTGGCGGGCGCCACGGGGAGCAGCACAACAGCCATCGCATCGGCTGGCTGCGGGCCGTGGTACTGGGCGCTAACGACGGCACGATCTCGGTGGCGAGCCTGGTGGTGGGCATTGCCGCCTCCGGAGCGCTGCGCCCCCAGATCCTGATCTCGGGTCTGGCAGCCACGGTGGCGGGGGCGGCCTCCATGGCCGCGGGGGAATTCGTCTCGGTGCAGTCGCAGGCGGATACGGAGCAGGCCGATATGGCCCGGGAACGGCGGGAATTGGCCAGCGATCCGGCCGGGGAGCTGGCGGAACTCGTGGAGATTTACAGGGGGCGTGGTCTCAGCTTGGATACGGCCCGGCAGGTGGCGGAGCAGCTCACCCTCCACGATGCCCTAGGGGCCCATGCCCGCGATGAATTGGGGCTGAGTGAAACGTTGCGGGCAAGGCCGATCCAGGCAGCTCTGGCCTCGGCGGCCAGCTTCACCCTCGGGGCCCTGGTGCCGATTCTTGCGATTCGGCTGGCCCCCGAGGGCCGCATCGGAGGGGTGACCACCGGGGCCGCCCTGGTGGCCCTGGCGATCCTCGGGGGCCTCTCGGCCCGGGCCGGGGGGGCTGCTGTGCTGCGAAGCGTGCTGCGGATGTTGGTGTGGGGAGGCCTCGCCATGGGCATCACGGCCCTGGTGGGGCGCCTGGCGGGCGCTGTGGTGTAACGCCTGGCGCCCGCTCGCCGGGTGGAGAGCCCGAGGCTGCTTTGTTGGGCCGGCGCTGGTTGCTTCAGGCGAGAAACAGGGCGCCGAGCAGCAGCAGCAGCAGGGCCGGTACGGCCTCGATCTGAACCGGGGTGAGGGGCAGGGCCGGAGGCAGGGCGGGTGCCAGGGCGGAGAGCAGCAGAGCTCCCACCACTAGGCCCAACACCAAAAGGAGCACCGACCAGCTCACGGCGGCTAGGAAGCGTCCATGGCGGCGCTGCAGGTTGAGCACGGTGGCACTGGTGGCCAGGGCCAGCAGCAGGTCGGCGGGCAGGCCGGGCAGAGCCACTAGGAGCACCAGCAGGGCGCCATGAGCTGCAAGGGGAAACCAGCGCTCGCGGCCCTCGGCTAGGGCCAGGGTTGGCAGGGTGGGTCTAGCTACGGTCACCCGCCCGGCAGGGAGTTGAGGCAGCGAAGGCAGGGAGGGCAGCACGGGTCTGGAGGGTGGCGGTGACGCCTGCTCCCGCTGGGAGGCCGTTCGGGCGGCGCTGCTCACCTTGCCCTGCTGACGCTCCTTGAGCCGGTCCATCAACACGGCGTCGTAGGCGGCCTCGATGGCGGAACGGGCCAGGGGGTCTTCCCCCACTTCCGCGAGCCTGGCGGCGCGGGCGGCCTGCACCGCATCAAAGGAGGCGTCAGGCTCAACACCCAGGCGCTGATAGGGGTCCGGGCCATCGGTGGGGAAACCGGAGGAACCCGGTGCCGGGGGTGAGCCTTGGTTCATGGCAATGAGCGTACGCAGGCCTGGTCAGAACAGTGGGTCGCTGTGGCGGAACCCGGCCTCAAGCTGGAGCAGGCGGCTGCAGGCATCAGCCTCGTCGGCGGCGAGATGGCGGCGGCGCTTGAGCAGAGGCATCTGGGGGGGTAGGTGGCTGCCTTCTCGCATCTCCACGGCCCCATGGAGAGGAGAAAAGCTTACGTAATCACAACCGCCATCACTGCGGGGGCGGACCAGCCAGCAGGGGCCGGAAGCCGGGGCGGCATGGGAAAGGGGGCTCGGCATCTCAGCTGTCGTCATCGCGGGCAACCGGGGGTCGGCATGACGATTTATTGCGCCATTCTGGCGTCCACCGGGGTCGGGTGCGGTAGCGGATGCCTCCGGGGATGGTGAGCCTCTCCGGGTTAGAGGGCGATCGGCTCGACGCCGCTCACCACGGGTGCCACCGAGGCGAGCTCGAGATCGGGGTGGTCCTCCCGGAGCTGGTTGAGGTTCCAATCGTTGCGGAAGAGGAGCACGGGCCGGTCCCAGGGGTCTCTCACGGTCTTGCAGTTGAAGATGCGGCCCACCGCCTCAAGGGCCGGCCAGCCGCCGCTCACCCAGCGAGCCACGTTGAACTCCATCGGCTCCACCCGTGTCTTGACGCCGTACTCGTTCTCAAGGCGGTACTGCACCACCTCCAGCTGCAGCTGGCCCACCGCCGCCAGGATCGGATCGCGTTTGCTGGCATCGGTGTCGTAGAGCACCTGCACTGCCCCCTCCTCCCGCAGCTCATTGACGCCCTTGCGGAAGCTTTTGAAGGCCGAGGGGTTGGGGTTGCGCAGCCACGCGAAGATCTCCGGGCTGAAGCAGGGAATGCCCTCGTATTCCACTCGTGGGCCGAGGTAGAGGGTGTCGCCGATCGCGAACATGCCGGGGTTGTTGAGGCCGATCACATCACCCGGGTAGGCGTCCTCCACCACCTCGCGGTCCTGGCCGAACAGCTTCTGGGGCCGCGACAGGCGGATGGCCCGGCCGCTGCGGGCGTGCTGCACGGTCATGTCCTTCTCGAAATGGCCGGAGCAGACGCGCACGAAGGCGACCCGGTCGCGGTGGCGAGGGTCCATGTTGGCCTGCAGCTTGAACACGAAGCCGCTGAACCCCGGCCGCAGCGGATCCACCGGGCCCTCGCGGCTGATGCGGGCCGTGGGCCGCTGGGCGAGCTCCAGAAAGGCATCGAGGAAGGGCCGCACCCCGAAGTTGGTCATCGCTGAACCGAAGAACACCGGGCTGAGTTCACCGGCATGCACGAGCTCCAGATTGAGGTCGGCGCCGGCTCCCTCCAGCAGCTCGAGTTCCTCGAAGGCCTGCTCCAGCAGTTCGGGCTCCACGAGGGAGGCCAGCTCCGGGGCATCGCCAGCCAGGCGCTTCTCGGCGCTCTGACGGCCCCGCTCGGCCCGCTCGAACAGGATCACCTCGTGGCTGCGGCGGTCGATCACGCCGCGAAAGCGGTCGCCGCTGCCGATCGGCCAATTCACCGGCCAGCAGGCGAGCCCCAGTTCCTTCTCGATCTCATCGATCAGCTCGAGAGGCTCCCGGCCGGGCCGATCCATCTTGTTGATGAAGGTGAAGATCGGGATCCGCCGCATCCGGCAGACCTCGAACAATTTGCGGGTCTGGGGTTCCAGCCCCTTAGCGGCGTCCTCGAGCATCACCGCGTTGTCGGCCGCGGCGAGGGTGCGGTAGGTGTCCTCGGAGAAGTCTTGGTGGCCGGGGGTGTCGAGCAGGTTGACCGTGCTGCCGCTGTAGTCGAACTGCAGCACGGTGGAGGTGATCGAGATGCCGCGCTGCTTCTCCAGCTCCATCCAGTCGGAGGTGACCTTGCGCTGCTCCCCCTTGGCCTTCACGGCGCCCGCCTGCTGGATCGCGCCCCCGTAGAGCAGCAGTTTCTCGGTGAGCGTGGTCTTGCCGGCATCGGGGTGGGAAATGATCGCGAAGTTGCGGCGGCGGGCCACCGCTTCCGACAGGGCGGCGCGCTCCGGGTCGGCTGGGCTAGCCGCGGAGCCGATGGGCGCGGTCACTGGAGAATCGGTGCTCATGGGCTCCAGCCTGCCAGCCGGCGGCTGCTGAGCGGTTCACCTTGAAACAGGCCGATCACGGCTCCGGGGCTGAACATCGTTGTGGGCTTCGATCTGCCGGAGGCGGTGCTGGGAGCAACCTGGAGGAGAGGGGGGCCCGGCTGCAACGCGGCATCCTCACCATCACCTTCCGTTTGGGGTAATCCAGGAGGGCCGGGTTCGGCTCAGGCCAGACGGCCCACCACCTCCAGATGGCGGTCGCCCAGCTCCGTCACCGAGAAATGGCTCAGTCCAGTTGCCGTCAGCTGGTCGGCCACCTCCCGGGGCCTGAAGGCCGCCCGCAAGGAGTGGCTGAAATCGCGGCGCAGCACCGCCGGCGCTCTGGCCGCATGGCGCCGCATCAGGCCTCGCACGGCTGTCTCCGTCATCGGACGACGCAGATCCCGCACCACCACAAGGGCGCCCGGAGCCGCCAGCGTCTGGATCGCCCCCCAGAGCACGGCCGGGTCATGCAGATGATGCAGCAGGCTGTTGCTCACCAGCAGGTCGTAGGGGGGCCGGAAGGGGGTGGAGAGCCCCGCCAGGGCCTCCGGCGCGAGGGGAAGCCGGGCCTGCAGGAAGCGGAGCCCCGGCCAGCGACGGGGTTCGAGCGCCTGGCGGGCGCGGGCCGCTTCGAGCATCGCGGCGGCGCCATCGATTCCCAGCAGGAGAGCTTCCGGAAGGGCGCTGGCGAGGCGAAAGCTGATGTTGCCGGGACCGCAGCCGAGATCGACGATCCGCGGCGGCGGCCGCTCGGCCGGGGTCGCAGCCGGCGTAGCCAGGAGGGTCAGGATGCGTGCTGTGAACGCCCGGTCAGAGCCGTTGAAGTCGGCCTCGGCATAGGCCCTGGCCTGGATCGGCTCCAGCATCAGCTCAGGCTCGCAGATCCTGTTCATCCCATCGGTGGCTCTGGCGCGATCATCGCCAGCGGCTTGCTACCACTATCGCCAGCGGCGTCCAGCCCCCGAGCTCTCACCAACAACGTGCTGCAGGTGCCGGTAAAAGCGCCGTTGGCTCAGCTGAGAGCTCGGCGGGGACATGATGCAAAGGCCACCGCCACTGGTGCCGCCGCCTCCTTGACCACACCACTGATGGCGTTAGGGTGCCGTTCTCCCAGGTCAGCGCCGCTGTGACCCTCTCCCCTTCCCGGCCCGAACTCCGGCCCGAACTCGCTCCCCTGACGGAATCTGCTTCGGCGCAGACCAGTGGCGCTTCGGGTCAGCCTTGGGGTGGCGAGGGTGCAGAAGCTGGCGAGGTGTTTCCACCGACAGCCCCGGCCGCCAACCCGGTGTTTTATCGCACCTATTCCCGCAAGACCCCATCCGGCCGCGAGAGTTGGCATGAGGTGGCCGAACGCAACCTGGAGGGCCTGCGCAAGCTTGGCCACCTCAACGACGACGAGGTTCAGCTGCTGCGGCGCATGCAGCGCCATCAGAAGGCCCTCCCTTCTGGCCGCTGGCTCTGGATCGGCGGCACCGACTGGATCGAGCGCTCCGAAAACTTCTCCGGGGCCTACAACTGCACCTCCACCAACCTGGTGGACTGGGAGGCCTTCGCCTTGATGATGGACCTGGCGATGATGGGCTGCGGCACCGGCGCCATCATCGAGCCCCATCTGATCGAGCGCTTGCCGGTGGTGCGCAACGCCCTCGTGATCGATAGCGTCAGCCCGATCGGCATCACCCCGGCCGGCTCCCGCCAGCAGACCACCACCCACGCGATCGCGGGCAACCGGGTGGCGATCAAGGTGGGCGACACCCGCGCCGGCTGGGTGGAGAGCTACCGGCTGCTGCTGCAGCTGAGCAGTTCCGAAGGCTTCGAAGGCCCGATCCACATCAGTGTTGACCTCTCCGATGTGCGGCCGGTGGGCGAGAGCCTCAAGGGCTTCGGCGGCATGGCCAACCCCGTGAAGCTCGGTGATCTGTATGGCCGTGTGGCCCAGATCCTCGGCAAGGCGATCGGCCGCCGTCTCAGCTCGGTGGAGTGCTGCCTGCTGATCGATGAGGCGGCGGTCACGATCGTGGCCGGCAACATCCGCCGCAGCGCCGGCATGCGCCAGTTCGCTGCCAACGATCTCGCCGCCTCCACCGCCAAGGACAACCTCTGGCAGCAGGACAGCGAGGGCAACTGGCGCATCGATCCGGAACGGGACTCCCTGCGGATGGCGAACCACACCCGCGTCTTCCACAGCCGGCCCAGCCGCCAGACGGTGCTGGAGGCGGTGACCAAGCAGTTCCAGAGTGGGGAGGGGGCCATCCAGTTCGCTCCCGAGGCGATCGCCCGCTCCAACGCCGACCTGCTCACCACCCCCGAGCTGCGCGAGGAATTCGTGGGCATCTATTGCGACCAGGGCCGCGAGGAGGCGGGCCGCTGGCTGCAACTGCACCACGCCGGCATCACGGCCGAAGAACTGGAGCACCGTCTCGGCCGCTATGGCCTCAACCCCTGCGGTGAGATCCTCGGGGCCGATTTCCACTGCAACCTGGCCGAGATTCACCTTAACCAGATCAATCCGGCCGACCACCAGGCCCAGGAGGATGCCTTCAAGGCCGCTGGCATTGCCGTGGCCTGCCTGCTCAATCACCGCTTTGAGGTGGAGCGCTACCGCCAGAGCCGGGCCCGGGATCCGATCGTGGGGGTGAGCTTCACCGGCCTGTTTGATTTCTTCGTGCACGCCTTTGGCACTCCCTGGCTGCAGTGGTGGGAGGCGGGCCGTCCGGATTCCGAGGAAGGTCGCGCCTTCCGGGCCGAGGAGGCGCGCTACCTGAGCCGCTGGAAGGAGATCGTGAATCAGGCGGTGTGGGAGTACTGCGACCGCCATGGCATTCGCCGGCCCAACCGCTGCACCACGGTGCAGCCCGCCGGCACCAAGAGCCTGCTCACCGGCGCCTCACCGGGTTGGCATCCGCCCAAGGCCCAGCGCTTCATCCGCCGCATCACCTTCCGCAAGAACGATCCGGTGGCCCTGGCCTGCATGGACTTCGGCTACACGATCGTACCCAGCCAATCCGATAAGGATGAACAGGGCCGGTTGCTCGATGATCCCTTCGATCCCCGCTGCACCGAATGGCTGGTGGAGATCCCCACCGAAGTGAGCTGGGCCAACATTCCCGGTGCCGATGCGGTGGAGATCAACAACTTCTCGGCCCTCGCCCAGTTTGACTTTTACATGCAGGTGCAGAAGCACTACACAGCCCACAACACCTCGGCCACCGTGGAGTTCCGCGAGCACGAGATCGAGGGGCTGGCGGATGCGATCCACCGCGCCATCGACAACGGCGAGGGCTATATCTCCGCCGCCCTGCTGGCCCGCTTCGACGCCAATGCCACCTTTCCGCGCCTGCCCTTCGAGCCGATCGATGCGGCCACCTATCAGCGCCTCTCGGTCGAGGTGGTGGCGCGGCGCAGCAGCACCGATTTCTTCGAGGCCCTGCGGCGCTACGACGGCGGTGAGCTGCAGGAGGCGGGGCCGGCCGGCTGCGACTCGGATAAGTGCCTGCTGCCGCTGGCTAAGCCGGCTGGCTGACGTCGCGGGGCAATCCGCCGGGAGGATCTCTCCGGTGGTTCCGATCTTGGTTTCGATGGCGGCAGGGGCCAGGGGGACCAGCCGCCTCCACAATGAATCGATTGCTGGGCTCTTCGGGGCTGGGTCGGTGGGATGAAGCTGCGCCAAACAGTCGCCTTGCTGATGCTGCTCTTTGTGCCCCTCTCCGCGCTGGCCGAACGCCTGCACTGGGGTGATGGCGCGGTGTTCGTGTTGGCGGTGTTGGCGATCCTGCCCCTGGCGGTTTGGCTGAGCACCGCCACCGAGGAGCTCTCGCTGGCCCTGGGCCCCAACATCGGCGCCCTGCTCAATGCCCTGTTCGGCAACGCCACCGAGCTGATCATTGCGCTCACCGCCCTGAGGGCCGGCTTGGTGGTGATCGTGAAGGCCAGCATCACGGGCACGGTGATGGCCAACCTGCTGCTAGCTCTCGGCCTTTCGATGCTGGTGGGAGGCATCGGCCGCAAAGAGCAGACCTTCCAGCCGGTGGTGGCGCGGGTGAACGGTTCGGCGATGACCCTGGCGGTGCTGGCGATCCTGATCCCCAGTCTCACCAGCCTCGATCCTCTCCAGAGCGCCGCCGGCAATGGGGCCTTCTCCCGCTTTGTGGCCTGGCTGCTGCTGCTGGTCTATGGGCTCACCCTGGTCTTCTCGCTGCGCACCCACCGCTCTCTCTACGAGGTGGCCCAGGTTGAGCTGGGCGCAGAGGGGGCCGATGCCGCTGGCGTGGCGGTGGACGCCGCCGGGGAGGAGGAACTGGAACACCGTCCGCCCCTGCGGCCCTGGCTGCTCGTGCTGCTGGCCGCCACCGTGGGCATCGCCTACGAATCCGAGCTGTTCGTGGGGGTGGTGGAAACGGTGAGTGAGGGCCTAGGCCTTTCGGCCATCTTCACCGGGGTGGTGCTCCTGCCGCTGCTGGGCGGGGTGGCGGAATACATCACGGCCGTCTCGATGGCGCGCCGCAACAAGATGGATCTGGCGGTTTCGGTGGCGCTCGGCTCCACCCTGCTGGTGGCGCTGCTGGTGGTGCCGGTGCTGGTGCTGGTGGGGCCCGCCCTGGGCCATCCGCTCGATCTGAGCTTCAATCCCTATGAATTGGTGGCGATCGCCATGGCCGTGCTGGTGAGCAATCTGGCCAGTCTCGATGGCCGCTCCGACTGGCTGGAGGGTGTCCTGCTCCTGGCCGCCTACCTGATCCTGGCTGCCGGTTTCTTTTTCCAGAGCCCCTCGATCGCATGAGCAGACCGCCCGAGCCGAGGGGATTCTTCCCTCCCCGTGGAGCGGGCTCCCGTTGGTGGTCGCGGGAGGGGCGATCCGCCACCCCTTCCAAGGGCCTGAAGGAGTCCGCCCTGCAGCCTGGAGCGGCAGCTCAGAACGATTGGGCATCGGACGAGCCATCGGCCTTTCATCCGAATGGCCTGGATCAGGCGGGTCTGCCCTCGGCTTCGGTGGGCGAACGGATTGCTCCGGATCCGGGGATTCCGCTCCTGGTGCCCGGTGCCGATGCCACGCCCATTCCCCCCTTCCGAGCCAGCAATCTGCTGAGCCGTCTGAATCGATCGGCATCCTTTCAGCTGCTGTTGGCCACGGTTCTCACCCTGGTGGGTCTGCTGGCCCGCTGGCCGCTGCTGGCGGTGCCGTCCGTCGTGGTGTTGCTGGGGCTGGCGCTGTTGCAGTTGCTGCCCGACCTCTGGCGGCTGGTCAGCACCCGGCTGGATGAAGGGCCCACGGCGCGGGTGCTGGCGGCGCTCGCCCTGTTGCTGGCTGCCGTGGCTCTGCCCCTCGCTCTGGGTTGGCTGGATCCCTTCCTCGAGATTTACCGCAGTCGGAACTGGGAGGCCATCGGGGCCCTGGGTGAGGGGGTGATCGGCGCCTTCGGCCAGATCCTGGTGGCTTTGGTGGCCCTGGCGATCGCTTGGCGCCAGGTGCTGATCGACCAGCGGCTCACCACCCAGCAGAACCGCATCACCCAGGCCCAGACCATCGACAGCTTCATCCAGGGCATCTCCGATCTGATCAGTGATCCCGAGGGGATGCTCGAGGATTGGCCTCTGGAGCGGATGCTGGCGGAGGGCCGGCTGGCGGCGGTGTTCGGCAGCATCGACAGGGACGGCCGTTCCCGCATCCTGCGCTTCCTCTCCCATGCCCGCCTGCTCACGCCGCTGCGGCGTGACAACCGGCTGGGCCGAGCCATTCTCGATGGCAATGGCAGCTACGAGGAGGACCGGCTCAATGGGGTGCCGGTGATTCGGCTGCACCAGATTCTCAAGGGGGTGGATCTCTCCGGCACCGATCTAAGGGGGGTGGATTTCAACGGCGCCGACCTGAGCGGCACCGACCTCAGCTATACCGACCTGTCAGGCGCCAACCTGGCCGGTTGCAATCTGGCCGGAGCGAATCTGGAGCGGGCGTTGCTGGATGGGGCCCTCCTCTTCTACGGCCGCAGCCAGACCGCGACCCCCCGCCTGCTGCAGGGTCGCCTCGATCTCACCTCCGGTGCTGGCAGCGGCGCCCTGGTGGAAAACGCCAACTTCAGCGGCGTGCAACGGCTGGATGCCGCCACCCACCAGTATCTGGCGGCCTGGAGCGGACCCCGCTCGCGGGCCACGATCCCGGGGGGCTGCAAGGGCATCCCCAGCCAGTTGGAGTCGAGGTCGCGGCGCCCTTGAGCACCGGCGCCCGGTTCGCGATCCATGAGATCATGGCCTCGGTGCTGGCCGGTCCGGTGCCAACCCCTGGAGGGGTGGTCGAGTGGTTGATGGCTCCGGTCTTGAAAACCGGCGAGGTGAAAGCCTCCGCGGGTTCGAATCCCGCCCCCTCCGTTTT
>Ga0315905_10001851_pt1 | contig 22439 bp, 24 predicted proteins | sample LakEriMetagenome_5_FD_203522 | JGI IMG/M metagenome (GOLD analysis project Ga0315905, IMG submission 203522) | Freshwater fungal communities from buoy surface, Lake Erie, Ohio, United States - Buoy 4 MA121 | ecosystem: Environmental > Aquatic > Freshwater > Lake | place: USA: Lake Erie, Ohio...
AAAAACTGAACAAGGTGGATCGGGGGTATTTGGTTTTGACTCGAAATTAAAGCATGCCCAAGTATTTCGCTAAATTTGCATCATAAATACTTCAGATGGAAAGCAAAAGACAATTAAAATACGCAAAATTAATTCAAAAGGAGCTGGGGGACATTTTCCAAAAAGAGGCCAAGCACTTGGTAGGTTCCACCTTGGTGACCATTACTCGGGTCATGATGAGTCCTGATTTGGGATTTGCCAAAGCCTACCTCAGTTTTTTGTTGCCCAATCCAAAGGCACAATTTGATGCGATCAATGAACACAAAAAGGAAATTCGTCATGCTTTGGCAAAGCGCATCGGTAAGTCGGTACGCGTGATTCCTGAATTGGCGTTTTTCTCGGATGAGTCTGCCACCTATGCGCAGCACATGGATAAAGTGATTTCAGATTTACACATTCCCCCTGCTCCCGAAGAGGAGGAGGAAGAGGATTAATCATCGATTTAACTCGTGAACACAAGTTCTTTCATTGCAGGCAGGTATTTCCGAAGCAAGAAGAAGCAAAACTTCATCACTATCTTATCCCTGATCTCGATGGTAGGCGTAGCCATCAGTACCATGGCTTTGGTGGCAGTGATGTCCGTGTTCAATGGGTTAGAGGACCTTATCCGTGGACTTTTTTCAAGTTTTGATTCCGAGCTGCAAGTGACGCCAGTTACTGGGAAAAGTTTTGTGGCAACTGAGGATTGGTTAAATGGGATCCGTGAAGTGGAAGGAGTCGAAGTCATTACCGAAGTAATCGAAGACAATGCCCTCCTAGAATACCGAGGAAACCAACACATCGCCCGAGTCAAGGCAGTTTCTGACAATTACTTTGATCACGAGCGCTTCTCAAAGGGATATTTTTGGGGAGATACCACTTTGGGTACAGTGCTGCGACCAGGAGCTATCCTTGGCCGAGGAGTAGCCTTTGCACTTTCTGTCAACCTAGACGATATCAATTCAGTGCTCCAAATCTATTACCCCAAAGCACCCAAATCTGCGGCTTCTCTAGACCCCAACCAGCTGTATGCTGCAGGACAGGTAGAGCCACGAGGATTTTTCAGTATAGAGCAGGGTGTGGATAACGAATACATCCTTGTCCCGCTTGATTTTTTTAAGGACTTGCTGAACTATGGCCAAAAGCGTACTGCCTTAGAGCTTAAGGTCGCTTCGGGGCATTCTATTTCAACAGTGCAGCAAGCAGTACAGACGCATTTGGGAGCTGAGTTCGCCGTAAAAAATGCCGATGAACAACATGCTACGCTGATTCGTACCGTGAAGCTGGAGAAGCTGGTGGTGTTTTTGACGCTCACCTTTATTCTGGCTTTGGCCTCTTTTAACATTTTCTTTTCCCTAAGTATGCTGGCGATTGAAAAGAAAAAGGACCTCGCAGTTTTGAAATCCATGGGGGCAAAAAACTCCTTGATCCGAGGAATATTCCTGAAGCAAGGGGCCTTGATTGCCTTCTCTGGTGCTATTTTGGGTTTGATTTTGGGCCTGCTTCTGGTAGGGGCTCAAGAAAAATTTGGGTTGATCTCCTTGGGCATTACCTCTGGAGTGGTAGATGCTTATCCCGTGCGAATCCACTGGCCTGACTTGGGGTGGATTAGTTTGGCGGTGGTGACCATTACCCTTCTTGCTTCCTGGCGACCGGCATGGATTGCAGCCCAGGTAAATCCCATTGACGAGCTTTAATCCTTCGATTGGGTCTTTTTCAGGTACTCCGTTCCTTCTTTTTTCTTTTTTTGAGTAATATGGCGGTATGAATGAATCTAATTTCGACGTCGTTGTCGTAGGCTTGGGAGCGGTAGGGAGTGCAACCTTGTATCAGCTAAGCAAGCGAGGAATAAACTCCTTGGGAATAGATCAGTTTGAACCGCCACATACCTTGGGTTCGAGTCATGGAGAAACGCGCATTACCCGTCTGGCAGTGGGCGAAGGAGAAGAATATGTTGCCTTAGCCAAGCGTTCGCATGAGATTTGGGCCGAATTGGAAGCGATATCTGGGCAGAAGATCCGAACCAAAACCGGGGGAATTCTTTTAGATTCAGGCTTGGATCCCTGGTCCAAGCATGGTGTGGAAGGTTTTTGGGAGCGTACCCTTCGCTATGCTCAAAATCAGGAGATTTCACATCGAGTACTGGACCATCAAGAGTTTAAAGAAAGTTATCCACCCTTTCAGCTGCCTCCCACAGGGAAAATTTATTGGGAAGAAGAGGCAGGTTACCTTTTCCCTGAAGTAGCAATACAGACCCAGCTGGAGCAAGCCCAGAAACTAGGGGCTACTGTGTGGACCTCATCCAAAGTCACAGGTATTCAAGCTCAGGGGGAGTATTTTCAAATTCAAGTGGAAGGGAAAGAAATTCAAGCCAAACAGGTAGTACTCTGTGCGGGAGGATGGGTGAAGGATTTTTTACCAATCCCCACCCAAAAGAAATTGAAGATTTGCCGCCAAGTCTTGTACTGGATAGCGGTAGAGGAGGGATACCCCGATTGGGAACAGTACCCGATTTGGATGTGGGGATATGGTCCTGCGCCAGAAGATTTTATTTATGGTTTTCCTTCGTTGGATGGGAAGAGCATCAAAATGGCCTCCGAATCCTTTGTCGAAGTAGCGCATCCAGATCAGTTGAACCGGGAAGTATCGGAGGAGGAACAGGAAATTTTTTGGAATACCAAGGTGGAGGGTAAATTGACAGGATTGAAAAAACAGTTCCTCAAGACTTCGGTCTGTTTCTATACGGTTACTGAAGATTCTCAATTTCTCATAGAGGCCATGGCTGGGGATCAAAATTTTCTCTGGGTATCTGCCTGTTCGGGTCATGGATTCAAGCATTCCGCAGCTTTGGGGGAGGACTTGGTCAAAAGGCTAGGGCATTGACGAGTGAAAGGGGATTCCTTTTCACTTTTGTAGTCAAATCCGCCATGAAACCTGTATTTTTGTGCCTGAATAGCTACCTATACCTATGGCAAAGCAACGAGGGACTGGACTAGAGCCCGAAGAAAAAAGAAGGCTCAACAAGCAGAATTTAAGTAAGTTGAGTCAGATTTTTACCTTTCTGATTCCCTACAAAGGGGCCTTCATTGCAGGACTAGTTTTTCTATTGTTTTCCTCGCTCACCTTGTTGAGCTTCCCCTATGTAGCTGGCAAATTGATCGATACGGCTCAGGGATCGGTATGGATTTTTTCAGATATCCACCACATTGCCTTGTTGCTTCTGGGCATTTTGGCGATTCAGAGTATCTTCTCTTTTTTTCGAGTTTGGCTATTTGCCTTGGTTTCAGAAAAAGCCATGCGTGACATTCGTCTTGCTGTCTATGGCCGGCTAGTGCGCCTCCCAGTTCCGTTTTTTGACAAGCGCCGAACGGGTGAACTTATTAGCCGCATCACTTCAGACGTCAGTTTGTTACAGGACACCTTCTCGACGACGCTTGCAGAACTTTTTCGCCAGCTAGTGACTTTGGTGGCGGGGGTTGCCTTTCTTTTGTTCAACACCCCCAAGCTGACTGTTTTCATGTTGGCCACCTTCCCCCTGCTTGTGCTCATTGCCTTGGTTTTTGGGAAGTTTATCCGAAGGCTGTCTAAGAAAACTCAGGATGAGCTCGCAGCGGCCAATGTTATCGTTGAGGAGACGCTGCAGTCCATCAGCACGGTCAAATCTTTTGTTGGTGAAGCCTACGAGGTAAATCGTTATGGCAAAGGATTGGAAAAAGTAGTTCGTGTAGCACTAGCGGCAGCAAAATACCGTGGGGCATTCATTTCCTTTATCATTTTTGCCCTTTTTGGCGGGATTGTAGGCGTGATGTGGTACGGTGCTAGTCTGGTCGCTTCTGGGGAGATGAGCGTTGGGGAACTGGTTTCCTTTGTCCTCTACACCACCTTTATCGGGGGATCCATTGCGGGATTGGGTGATATTTACAGCCAACTGCAGAAGGCGATTGGAAGTTCTGAGCGCGTAGTGGAGTTATTGGCAGAGGAGGAAGAGGCAGGAAGTGGAGCGCAGATGGCTGCGATTAAAGGCACCATTGAATTTGATGGAGTAGGCTTTCATTACCCTACCCGTACCGAGGTGGAGGTATTGAAGGGAGTCACATTTAAGATTCAATCTGGCGAGAAAGTTGCTTTGGTAGGGCCTTCTGGCGCTGGAAAATCAACTATTATTCATCTTTTGCTTCGTTTTTACGAAGTCGCTGCAGGCCAAATCCGTATTGATGGAGAGCCGATTACCCATTGGAACTTGGCTTCTTTGCGAAATAAAATAGGAATTGTTCCCCAAGAAGTGCTGTTGTTTGGGGGAAGTATTCGAGAAAATATTGGCTATGCCAAGCCTACTGCTACCGAAGAAGAAATCATTCTTGCTGCAAAAAAAGCAAATGCCTGGCAGTTTATCTCCCAGTTTCCAGAGGGCTTGGATACCTTGGTGGGAGAGCGTGGAATCAAACTTTCGGGTGGGCAGCGTCAGCGCGTAGCCATTGCAAGGGCAATCTTGAAAGATCCGGCGATTTTGATTTTGGATGAGGCTACCTCCTCCTTGGATGCAGAATCAGAAGCATTGGTGCAAGAGGCGCTCAATGAATTGATGAAGGGCAGAACCACACTTATCATTGCACATCGACTGGCAACTATCCGAAAGGTGGATCGAATCTATGTCTTGACGGAAGGAAAAATTGTGGAGCAGGGCAGCCATCAAGAGCTGGTGCAGGACGCTTCCGGCATTTATGCGAATCTTGTTCGCTTGCAGTTTGCGGATTAAACCAGGTTGTGTGCCGTGATGGATTTGGTAAGTCCAAGGACTTTTTCCTTCAGGAGGGACGCCCCTGGAAATAGGGCTTTCATTTCTTGAGCATTGAGAAGCCGAATTTCAGCTATGTATTGACTTGCCTCAGCCGAGTTCCATTTTTTCAAGCGGCTGAACTTCGTTTTGGTCAGGATAAAATGCAAGAATGCGTTGGGGTAATACTGCGCAAAAGGCAAGGCATAATGTGCTTCTATTGGAAAATAGCTATTGGGAGTTTGAATGAAGTACCTTTTCCCCACACGTCGAATCTCTGATGCCATCTTTTGTTGCTGCTCGAGCGTGTACAAGTGCTCAATGACCGAATTAGAAAAAACCAAATCAAAGCTACCCTTTTCAAATTCCCGCATATCCGTGGCATTGCCTTGGACGGCTTGAAGGGCAGGGTGGTTCGTTTCATTTTGCTGAAGATTGAGCAACGTAATCCGAATGCCCGGGTGGGAAAGTAGTGTGCTGTGTTGCCAAAAATATGCTGTGCCTCCCACATCCAAAATTTCAATTTTTTCGACACCCTTAAAATGAGAAAAAAACAACTTTTCGAATTCCTGAAGCCTTTTTGCTCGAAATTTGTAACCTAAAGAGTTGGGATTATCAGAGGAAGCTAAAAAATTAAACAGGGAAGACATGTACTTTTTGTTCCTTGGAAGGTTAGAAATTTATTCAAAAGTAATAAGCCTTGAGAATTTCTTTCTTAATTTTACGAAGTTTCCTTCCTCAACTCCAATTTTTGTCAATTTTTCAGACAAAAGCTGGCTGTTCAAGTTTTATATTTTTATGAAGAGAAGATTTGATACGTATTTTCCCTGGCTGTTTACGGTTAGTGATTTTTTTGCATCCTTACTCTCATTGGCTGTAGCTAACTTTTTTTTACAGCGCTTTCATGTCTTGGGGGAAACTGAATTTTCCGCATACCTGCCCTTATCACTTCTTTGGATTTTGATTTCCATACTTCGGAAGGATTACAAGATTGGAAGGACTGATGAGTATGATGCTACCTTAAGTAAGTTCTCAATTACGCTTCTTTGGTTTTTAGGTGCTACCGCAATCCTTTGGACACCTCTTCAGGCGGGAAATTACCGTTGGATTCAAATTGGCGCCTTGGGAGCTACCCTTGGCCTTCTGATGGGTTTTTTCAGGGTTGGTGTTCAGTTAATTCTTAAAAAATACCGGGCATTGGGAAATAATTTCCAGAATGCAATCATTGTAGGTAAGGGGACAACGAGTCCCAAATTGGTGGATGTCCTTCGGATTCGTAAGGATTTTGGCATCAATTTTTTGGGGTACTTTGACGATCAATCCGATTGCGATCAAACCCGAGGTGGCATTGGAGACCTATTTGAGATTGCTCCAAAGATGAACCTTGATTTGATTTATATCCATGAAAAATTGGATGCTAGCCTTGTGAAGCGTGTGATTGACTTCGCAGATGAGCATTACATCAAGGTCAAGATGATTCCTGGAAAGAGCCTTCAACTGGAAAAAAGTTTATCCTTCTCTCGCTATGGAGATTTCTTTGTCATCAATGTCAACGAAACCCCATTGGATCATCCTTTGAATAGCTTTGCAAAGCGGGTTTTTGACCTGGCATTTGCCAGTTTTGTGACGGTATTTATCCTCTCTTGGCTCATCCCTTTGGTTGGTTTATTGATCAAGTTGGAATCCAGAGGGCCTATATTTTTTATCCAAGATCGAAATGGACTCAACAACAAGGTGTTTAGTTGCTTGAAGTTTCGGTCGATGACGCCAAACGATTATGCTGACTCGCATCAGGCGATTAAGGATGATCCAAGAGTTACGCGCATTGGTGCGTTTCTTCGAAAGACTTCCTTGGATGAGATGCCTCAGTTTTTGAATGTGTTGATGGGAAGTATGTCTATTGTAGGTCCTAGACCGCATACTTTGCCGATGAACGACACGTTTAGAACCCAGATTGAACGCTACAATTCCAGGCACAAAATTAAACCTGGCATTACAGGCTTGGCTCAGGTAAGGGGTTACCGTGGAGAAATCGAGAATTCCTTCCAAATTAGATCTAGAGTGCGCTTGGATTATTTCTACATCAATAATTGGTCTTTTCTTCTAGACATGGAGATCATGGTCAAAACCGTTTACGAGTTGCTATTCAATCGTGAAAATGCCTATTGATTTGGCGTACACTTGTCGCTATTGTCATTCAACTCAGGGAACAAATTTTTTAGCTACAGAGCGCATGCTCGGAATGGGAGGAGAGTTTACCTATACCTCCTGCGCTTCTTGTGGTTCAATCCAACTTTCGTCTATCCCCGAAGATTTGGGTCCCTATTATCCTAGCGATTATTATTCCTTCAGCTCCCTTCAGCCCTCTGGCTTTCTTCGAAACCTACTTAAAAAGATTCGTATTCGAGCGTATTTCGCTACGGGATTGAACCTCTTTTTACCTCCCTTTGGAGGTTCTTGGCTCAAAAAACTCAGTCCTAAAGTTACAGACCGTATTGCAGATGTAGGCTGCGGTAATGGGCAGCTATTGTATGAATTGCATGTTTCTGGATTTAAGGATTTGCATGGATTTGACCCCTTTTTGGAGAAGGGAAGCCAGGTAGGCGCTGGCCTAAAGCTCTGGAATAAAGAATTTGGCCAAACCGATCTCAACTTTGATGTAGTGATGTTGCATCATTCTTTTGAACATATGGCAGAACCTGAACAGGTAGTAAAGACCTGTTTTGATCGGTTAAATCCTGGCGGTACGCTCTTGGTACGCTGTCCCGTGGCGGATGCAGCAGTTTGGAAAGAAAAGCAAACGCTATGGGTTCAGTTGGATGCGCCTAGGCATTTGACAATTCCAAGTACCCAAGGTTTCGTTGCTGTAGCACAACGTTGTGGCTTTGAGGTTCAAGAAGTTGTTTTTGACTCTACTGCCTTCCAGTTCTGGGGTACAGCAGGCTATGAGCAGGGAGAGAAGCTAGATCGGGAAAAAATTAGCACCCTTTTTTCTGAAAAACAGCTGGTAGAATGGGAGCAAAAAGCGATTCAATACAATCAGGAAGGTGTTGGAGACCAGGCCTGTTTCTTTTGCGTCAAGCCTGGAAAAAAAGTTGAGGCATGAAAGGAATGGGCAAGTACTTCATCGGCCTCCTTCCTCCACCAGCACTAGAGACCAGCCTTCACCAGGTTAAAGCAGATTTAAAAGCACATTTTGAAGTAAAATATGCACTCCAATCTCCTGCTCACCTTACCTTGAAGATGCCTTTTCGATACAAGGAGGCAAGGGAACAAGAGCTAGCAATTCGGATCACCAGTTTGCTAGAGGGGCAGCAATCATTCACCCTCCAGCTCAAGGGGATAGGTCACTTTGGAAGGAGAAATATTCACCATCAGCTTGCACCCTCCAGCCCCCTGCTCGAACTCCAAAAGGGATTGCGAGGGTTTTGTAAACGATACTTGCATCTGGTAGAGGAGCTCAGCGACCGCAATTTTCAACCGCATATTACCTTGGCTTACAAAGACTTGAAGGAAGACCATTTTGAAGAGGTGCTGGCATTTGCAAAAAAAAATGCGGTGCAGGCTGATTTTTTGGTGGATAGGGCCTATTTACTAAAAAATGTGGAGGGCCGATGGAAGGTTGTTGCTTCGCTTATTTTTGGCAATAAGGTAGAAATTCCACAACCTACTTCGAAAGGTGAAATTTTGTAGTAGCTAATCTTTCAGATTATAAACAATTTACCCTGAATTGAGGATTTAACTACACTACAATACATCCATGAAAAAAGCGCTAGTAGTTGGTTCGGGCATTGCAGGCATAGCATCCTCCATAAGATTGGCTGTGAAAGGGTATGATGTAGAGGTATATGAAGCAAATGCCTATCCCGGCGGTAAGCTTACTGCTATACAGGGGAAGGGCTATCGTTTTGATGCTGGCCCCTCCTTATTCACGTTGCCCGAGCAAGTTGAAGAATTATTTCTTTTGGCAGGAAAGAACCCAGCCGACCATTTTGAATACGATCGCCTGGAAGTAGTGTGCCATTATTTTTGGGAAGATGGCAAGAAGGTCAAAGCTTGGGCCGATCCCGAGCGCTTTGCGAGTGAAGTAGCGACGGAGCTGGGGGTTTCTGAACAAGGAATCAAGGAGGTATTGAAGCGTTCTTCATTTATATACGACCATCTCTCCCCCCTATTCATGCACCGCTCCTTGCACAAGTTGAGCACTTGGATAGGACCACAGGCAATGAAAGCCTACATGAATTTGGGAAAGCTCGGGCTTTTTTCGACCATGAATGCCTTCAATAAGCGGATTTTGAAGGACCCCAAGCTGGTGCAGCTCTTCAATAGATATGCTACCTACAACGGTTCGGACCCCTACCAGACTCCGGCAACCTTGACCATTATTCCCCACCTGGAGTTTAATCTGGGCGCCTATTTCCCGAAGCAGGGCATGCACGACATCAGCATGAGCTTGTACAAGTTGGCCTTGTCCTTGGGCGTTCGCTACCATTTCAATGCACCGGTAGAAGAAATTCTGGTCGAAAATCAGCGGGCCTGTGGACTTCGAGTTCAGGGACAAGTGGTAAGTGGTGACCTTGTGGTAAACAACATGGACATGGTGAATGCTTACAAGACCATTCTCAAAAAACAGGAACAACCTAAAAAACTGTTGGAGCAGCCAAAGTCAAGCTCTGCCCTGATCTTTTACTGGGGAATTAAGCAGGTATTTGAGGAAGTGGGCATGCACAATATCTTTTTCTCGGAGGATTACGAGCAGGAGTTTGAACACCTATTTAAAAAGGGGACCATTTATGAGGATCCGACGGTTTATATCAATTGTACGGCTGTAAGTAAGCCAGACGATGCTCCTGTTGGTGCGATGAATTGGTTTACGATGATCAACGTGCCCAACAACCAAGGCCAAGATTGGGATCAGCTGATTGCCAAGGCGAGAAAAGATATCCTGGCGAAATTGAGCCGGCTCTTGCATGCAGATATTGAACAATTGATCGAATTCGAGGAAATTTTAGACCCAAGGAGTATTGAATCCAAAACTTCCTCTGCGCAGGGAGCCTTGTACGGCAATAGTTCCAATACCAGATTTGCCGCGTTTTTGCGTCATCCCAACTTTTCTGGTCAACTGAAGAATTTATACTTCTGTGGAGGATCCGTACATCCAGGGGGCGGGATTCCTTTGGCATTGCTTTCTGCAAAAATTATGTCCGAGGACATACTCGATCTAAAAAAATAACCCTGAATCAAAAACAAAAAAAAGCGGCCTATTGCAACAGGCCGCTTTTTTTATTTTAGGAAAGGAGTATTAAAGCACTCGCTCGTATTGGTTGAAGAAGAAACTACCTTCAATAGCTGCATTTTCATCCGAGTCAGAACCGTGAACGGCGTTGGCTTCAATGGATTTAGCGAAGATTTTACGGATGGTTCCCTCCGCTGCATTGGCAGGATTGGTTGCACCAATTAGGTTGCGATAGTCTTCTACTGCATTATTTTTTTCTAGAATAGCAGCGATAATCGATCCAGAAGACATGTATGCGCAAAGATCCTTGTAGAAAGGTCTTTCACTATGTACCTCATAAAATTTGCCAGCCAATGCTGGGCTAAGTCGGGTAGCCTTTAGAGCAACGATTTTAAAACCTGCTTCTTCAATCATTTTTAAGATTGCACCTGAGTTGCCTGCTTCGAAAGCATCTGGCTTAATCATGGTGAATGTTCTGTTTCCTGCCATGGGATTTGGAGTTTCATTGGTTTATTTCGCCTGCAAAATTAGCGCTTTTTGAATTATAATTTAATAGAAGCTGTAGAATTCTCTGTTAGGTGCTTCAGTATCAGTAAATTTCATGCTTTGGGAATTGTCTAAAATTTACTGACCTTTGCTGCCTCCGGAGCCAAAAGTGCAGCTGAATCAAATTAATGGAAGCTTTAGGTACGCTTATTCAAAAACTTTCCTCACCTAGGAAAATCGTCATTACCACCCACGTGAAACCTGATGCAGATGCTTTGGGGTCTTCTTTGGGTCTATCCAACTACCTAATCAAGAAAGGGCACGAGGTTACGGTCATAACTCCCTCTGACTATCCTTATTTTTTGACCTGGATGAAAGGCAATGATCAAGTCTTGGACTTCTCTAAGGAAGGAGATCACAAGAAAGCCTTAGGGAAGCTGGAAAAGGCGGAATTGATCTTCTGTCTTGATTTCTCTGTCCTGAATCGGGTCAATGAATTGGGAGAATTGATCCGTCAGTCCAAGGCATTTGTGGTAAATATCGATCACCACCAGGATCCAGAAGATTTTGCACAGTTTAGGCTGTGGAGCACTGCAGCAGCAGCTACTTGTGAGTTAGTGTATGAATTGATTGTGGAGCTTGGAGACAAAAACCTGATTGATAAACACATTGCTGCGTGTCTTTATGCAGGGATCATGACCGATACGGGAGGATTTCGTCATCCCAATACCACCAAAAATGTCCACTTGGTGGTGGCAGAATTATTAGAAGCTGGGGCAGATGCCACAGCGATTGCCAACCTGATTTACGACTCCAATTCCTTAAACAGGCTGAAATTCATTGGATTTGCTATCACTAAACGCTTGGTGGTACGGGAAGATTTGCATTTGGCCTACTTTGTGATCAATAAAAAAGATCTTAAAAAATATCAAAGCCAGACAGGAGACACCGAAGGTTTGGTGAATTATGCCTTATCTTTGGATGGAGTAAAGTTGGCTGCTTTATTTTCCGAACGAGAAGATGGGGTAAAAATCTCCTTCCGTTCAAGTGTCGATGTGGCGGTGAATAAGTTTGCTGCCGAACATTTTGGCGGAGGAGGCCATAAAAATGCAGCCGGAGGCAAATCTGCCTTGAGCTTGAAAAAAACAGTTGCACGCTTTGAGTCCCTTGTTCAAGAGTACCAAGAAGACCTATTTCATTCCAAAGAAGTACCTACGCTATAACCCCAATCTTAAAAATTTGAAATTCACCTATCCTTTTATGAAAAATCACAAATCCCTTGTTCTCATTTTTGCCCTAATCATCGGGTTAGGCACGCTTTCTTCTTGCAAAAAAACTAAAGTAACGGAGAAAGATGCCATTGAATTTACCTACATCAAACAAGGCAAGGATAAGCCGGCGAATGGTGAATTTCTACTGTATAATCTTGAGATTTTGACTCAAGCTGACTCAGTAATCTACAGCACCTTGACACAACCTTTCCCAGGCTATTTGATGGCCAATGACACCATCAAACCTCAGAATGGCATGGACGAGATCTTTTTGGCACTTAGAAAGGGCGATTCCATCACTTTCGAGGCAGCGGCCAAGATTATTTTCAGTGGTAACCAACCTGCTCCAATTAAGGAGGATGATCTAATCAAAGTTCGATTGGGTGCTTACGAAGTAAAGACGGAAGCAGACATGCAGGCTTTCTATGAAGAGGCGATGGCGAAAGAACAAGAAAAGGCAGCCGAGCGAGCCAAGACTCTTTTGATAGAAGAAGCAAAAACGATTGAAGCCTACCTTGCTAAGAACAACCTAAAGGCACAAAAAACAGAAAGTGGGCTTTACTATGTAATTGAAAAGGAAGGAACTGGCGAGGCCACCACTCCAGGAACTACCTTGTCTGTGAACTATGCAGGATACCTTATCACTGGAGCTTTATTTGACACTTCCTACCCAGATCTTGCCAAAGCAAACAACATGTTCAGCGAAGAGCGTCCTTACGAGCCGCTACCAGTTAATGTAGGCATGGGTCAAGTAATTCCAGGATGGGATGAGGGATTGATGCTATTGAAAAAGGGTTCTAAAGCTAAATTGATCATTCCTTCTCCACTTGGTTATGGAGAAAGTGGCGCAGGTGCAATGATTCCTGCCAACTCTATTCTTGTGTTTGACGTAGAAGTAACCGACGCTAAGAAATAAGGCGTAAAATTTTAATTCAAATCACCCAGAACCTATGAAATCCAGACTATTTGCTGCATTGGCTTTGCTATTCGGAGCGCTTTCCTTGATTTCCTGTGTGGATTCTGATGAAACTCAAGAGGCGATCATTGAAAGGGATAAGTTAGCCATTGAGAAATTTCTTCAGGAGAACCCTATTGCTAGCGTTAAGGAGTACAGTGAACCGATTGAAGGATTTTATATGTTCTGGCAAGTTTCAACCAAACCAGAGCGAAATAGTCTTTTGCGAGGGGATACTGTCACCGTCAACTATGTAGGTAAGATGCTCGACAAAAAGATTTTCGATACCTCTATCGAGCAGGTCGCAAAGGATAATGGCATTTTCAGTGCTGGAAGAAAGTACCAGCCACTTCGCTATGCAGTAGGCTATGGATTAACTATTTCTGGATTTGAGTTTGCGATTTCCATGATGCACCCTGGTGAAAAGGCAACGGTCATTTTTCCTTCTCGTCTTGGGTATGGAACACAGTCAAGCGGGGGTATTCCTTCAAACTCTCCATTGATTTTTGAACTTGATCTTGTACAGGTCAAAAAAGGCCCGAATCTAAATCCATGATGCGTAATCTTCTAATCGTATTTATTTTTGCGCTAGCTGGCCTCAGCTCTTGTGAGACTCCCAACCCATTTAATCAAGGGCCTGCCTATGATTTTGAGGGGAACCTTGCCACAGATCGTAAGAAAATTGCAGCATACCTAGATACGGCAAAAATAGACAGCATTTACCGGATCCATGATCCAAGTGGTGTGGTGGTCATTGTTCATCAGGAGGGCAAGGGTTCTCGTCCAACCAACAATACCGTGGTCTATACCGATTACATTGGAAAGTTGATGGCCACTGGAACAGTGTTTGACACTTCTTATGAGGATGTAGCGCGACTCAAAAACATATTTGTGACGGGCAGAGTCTATGCACCAATTAGTTTTGTAATTGGTGGCGCCACCGTAATTTCAGGTTGGGATTATGGATTCAAACGACTCCGACCGGCCTCTAAGGCAACGTTTATTATTCCTTCGCCTTTAGGCTACAGCAATCAGAAAAACAATGACAAAATCCCAGAGAACTCGGTCTTGATCTTCCAAGTAGATTTCTTAGGAATCGATTGATAAAGGGGCGTTTAGCCCCTTTTTTATTTGGGCAATCCCCATCCTTTTTTCGAGGGGTAGGAGGCCTTTGGCTCCAAAATTCTTTCTAACTTGTCCTTGCAATGCCCCATAAGGAATGAATGCGGGCGAATTTGTCAGAACCAACAACCCAAATGATTAACTTTTTATGAAAATTGGAATCATCCGTGAAGGGAAAATCCCAGCGGATCAACGCACGCCTTTTACCCCAGAGATTCTTCATGAAATTCAAGAGAGGGTTGGTGATAGCTTGTCCATTTGTGTAGAAACAAGCGCATTCCGCTGCTATACAGATGAGGAGTACCTGGAGCAAGGAATTGAGGTGATTAGTGACCTATCTTATGCGGACGTTCTATTTGGGGTGAAGGAAGCACCGATTGATCAATTGATTCCCGGAAAGACCTACTTTTTCTTTTCGCATACAATCAAGAAGCAACCACGAAACAAAACCTTACTGCAAGCTATTTTGGCCAAGTCCATCCGTCTGATAGACTATGAGCTATTGAAAAATCAATCCGGAGAACGGGTAGTTGCCTTTGGGCGATGGGCGGGTGTTGTGGGCGCTTACAATGCTTTTTGGACCTATGGAAAGAAGACAGGTCTTTATGAATTACGAAGAGCTTCAGCTTGTAAGGATTTGGAAGATCTAAAAGTCGAGTTGAGGAAGGTGGCCCTTCCTCCAATCAAAATTATAGTAACTGGTAGTGGCAGAGTAGGCAAAGGGGCTAGAGAAATCTTGGAGATTTTGGGGGTTCGAGAAGTGGAGCCACAAGAATTTCTGAGAGATGACTTCGAAGAAGCAGTGTTTACTTGCCTTTCCTCAGCTGACTATTTGCGAAGAAAATCCGATGGGGGGTATGAGCGAGCCCATTTTTATTCCAATCCAGAAGCCTATGAAAGCCAATTTTTACCGTTTGCACAGGCAGGGGAAATTTTAATTGCTGCAGCCTACTGGGATCCTAAAGCTCCTCGACTATTTGAACAAGAGGCCATTCGATCTCCTAAATTTTCAATTTCAGTAATAGCTGACATTACCTGCGATATAGATGGATCGATCCCTACTACGCGGCGCGCATCTACCATCTTGGATCCCGTGTATGATGTGGACCGAGATAGCATGCAGGAGCTCCCGCCTTTTGGAAAGCAGCACAGCATCTCCGTGATGGCCATCGATAATTTGCCTTGTGAACTGCCTCGAGAATCTTCGGAAGAGTTTGCCCGACAACTTCGGGAATGGGTGATTCCAGAATTGGGTAACACTATTTCACCAATTTTGGAAAAGGCTACCATTGCCCGTGACGGAGATTTGACCCTCGAGTTTATGTATTTAAGCGATTACGTGACAGATACTCCTTGATCTACTTATGCAACTAAATCGTTACCTGGAATCTACCTTACTCAAGCCAACAGTTACAGACCGAGAGATTGATCTTTTGCTTTCAGAAGCAATTGATGCGCAATTTATTGGCGTATGCGTACCTCCTTTTTGGGTAAAAAAAGCAAAGCGAGAGTTGCAAGATCAGGACATACAGGTAGTCACTGTGATTGGGTTTCCTTTTGGTTATGAAGCTACCGAAACAAAGGTGGCAGAAGCAAAGACCGCGATTCAAAACGGTGCGGATGAGTTGGATGTGGTCTGGTCTCAAACCGCTTTTCATTCGGGAATGACCTGGCCCAAAATAGAATTAGCACAGTTGGCCAAGGTTTGTCATGAATCGGAAAGGATCATGAAAGTGATTATTGAAACCGCGTATTTGAGTCCTGCACAAATCCGAGAGGCTTGCTTGATTTGCCAAGATGCAGGAGCAGATTTTGTCAAAACTTCTACAGGTTATGCCCCTTATGGAGCGAGGGTGGAGGACATCAGTTTGATGCGGGAGGTATTGCCCTACACGATTGGGATTAAAGCAAGTGGAGGAATCAAAACGCTCGAACAAGCTTTGGCTATGATTCAGGCAGGGGCTGATCGCTTGGGTACTAGCGCTGCAAAATCCTTGATGGATGAATGGAGAAAGGGTACTGCTTAATTGGTGGTAAAGTAGATAAGCAGAAAGGGAATGATGAAGAAGGTGAGCAAAATATAGGCAAACACTACCAATCGATATTTCATCGATATTTTCCCCATGAAGTTGGCAATGCCAACTGGAATTTTTCGGATGCCTGATATGGGCAAAAATATAAGAGCACCCATGCTATTGAATAGCACGTGGACCAAAGCCAAGGCAATGGCTGCTTCTGGCTTATAAATGGATGCAATAACGGCCGTCATGGTAGTCCCAATGTTTGCCCCGATAATAAAGGGGAAAACCTTAGCTAGTGTCACTTTTTTGCTAGCCACCAAGGGCACTACCAAAGAAGTAGTCACAGTACTGGATTGAACAGATGTAGTAAAGAATAGTCCGTAAAAAAATGCAAGCCCTGTTTTTTGGAAAATAACTTTATTGATATCCTGAAATGTGTTTTTGATGAAAGACTTGTACATGGCAGTTGACAAGACTTTGATAGCAAAAAATACAAGAATAACCGATAAAATCATGGACACCAAAGGTTGGTTGATCTGGGTAACTACCCATTCTGTCCAGGTACGCGTAAAAATTCTGTTGTAGACAATTGGACCTTCAAAAGAATTGTCTGATGCAAACCAGTTCGCAATATAACTTGCAGTATTGGATAGAAATCCAAAGTAGATTTCAAGTGGAAAAAGTAAGATGACGGTGAGAATATTGAAAAAGTCGTGGGATATCCCCGCAGAAAAGGCCCGTTGGAATTCCTTTTTGTTCATCAAATAGGATAAGGACACGAGTGTGGAAGTCAACGTGGTACCGATGTTGGCTCCAAGAACGATTGGAACTGCTTGCTGTAAGGTGAGATTTCCTGAGGCTACAATTGCTACCAGGCTGGCGGTGACCGTGGAGCTACTTTGTATCAAAGCGGTGACCAATAAACCTATAAATAAGCTGATGAAAGGATTTTTAGTGGCATTTAAAATTTCTAGAGCAATTCCTCCATTGATGTTTCCCACACCAACGGTAAGGAGATCAATTGCAAAAATGAATAAAAGCAAGGCTAGGATTACCTGCAGATATTGAAAAAAATTACCTTTTGTAGGACTTTCCTGCCTCTCCAATTTTTCCATTTCTTAGTGATGCTGTCAAATTAAATTGTTTTCCAATTGTGCATCTTCATACCTTACTCTCAAGTATGTATGATTTACAAAAGTTGACTTTTTTTCCCTGAAATCAATTTAGGATTTTGTTTAAGGGCATTGTTTTTCTTTCTTTTAACAATTTAATAACACGGGTTGCGGAATATCTTATCTATTTTTGAAGACCACACAACCATTTCACCTCATGGCCAAGCAAAAGCCGATTGATCAGAATATAAATCAAGAATTCATTTCAAAGAAAGTTTCAGGGATTTTTAGTTTGGCGAAAGCTGAGCGACCTTATTTAATTCTGCTTGCAATCTTGGTTTCTATTGCAGGTTTTATTACCGAATATACCTACGCTGCCATGTGGTTTGGATTTGCACTCGCTGCTTATTCTGCCATTGCCAATGATAGTATACAGACCATAGGGACATTTATTGTTTCCAATCAAAAGACGAAGTGGTACTGGTTGTGGCTGTTTATCGGATTGATTTGGGTGGTCACGATTACCTACAGTTGGTTTGTTTTCAACGGGGATGTTTCCTTCCAATTGCTCAGTACCCCAGGATTAGAAAAAGCACCCGAAAGTTTTGTATTTCTCCAGTTGGCAGCCCCAATCGTCTTGTTGATCATGACCCGAATGAGGTGGCCTGTATCTACCACCTTTTTGTTGCTCAACGTATTTACGTACAAGGCTGGAACAATCGTATCGGTGATGAGTAAAAGTTTTTATGGCTACATTTTGGCCTTTGTATTAGCAATCCTTGTTTGGTACGTTTTAGAGCGTTTTGTAAAAAACTTTCTTAAAGGGGAGGCAAAGCCCTACTGGATGGTCTTGCAATGGATTACTTCAGGAACACTTTGGGCAATTTGGATTATGCAGGATGCGGCTAATATTGCTGTGTTTTTACCCCGCCAGTTGAATGTTGTTGAATTTGCGGTTTACACTGGAGTTGTATTCTTTGGTTTAGGGATCATCTTTTTCCTAAAGGGGGACAAAATTCAAGACATCATTAATGAGAAAACAAACGTTGCTGATGTCCGAGCAGCCACGATGGTTGACTTGGTCTACGCAGTTATTTTGTTCTATTTTAAAATGTACAACAATGTTCCTATGAGTACCACTTGGGTATTTATTGGACTTTTGGCTGGAAGAGAGTTTGCGATCGCAATGGGCAAGCATGGAAAGGCGAAAAGTAGAGGTGCTTGGCTAGAACGTGCCTTCCGATTGGCCAAAAAGGACGTGTGGAAAGCCCTTGCTGGTTTGGTGGTGTCCTTAATCTTGGCGATGGTGATTAACAAAGGGGTTCGCGAGGAAATTTTCGCCGTCTTTAATTTCTAAAACCTTTGGAAATTTTCTCCCACGAGTACTTCATGAATGAAGCCTTAAAGCAAGCCAAAATTGCATTTGAAGAAGGGGAAGTACCCGTAGGAGCAGTAGTAGTCTCAAAAAATAAAGTGATTGCACGAGCCTACAATCAGACTGAGAAATTGACTGATGTAACGGCTCATGCAGAAGTGTTGGCAATCACTGCGGCTGCCAACTACCTCGGTGCAAAATACCTCAACGAATGCCGTTTGTACGTTACACTGGAGCCTTGCCCCATGTGTGCAGGGGCACTCTATTGGGCACAGCTTGGAGAACTCTACCTTGGTGCCAAGGATCCCAAGCGTGGCTTTAGACAGTGCAATCCCTCCATGCTTCATCCCAAGACCAAAGTGACCGAAGGTCTGATGGAGAAGGAATCCGAACAGCTTCTCCTTGATTTTTTTCAATCCCTGCGAAAAAAGTCTTTTTGAAAGACGAGAACTTTTTCTGAAAAACACGGGTTTAATGAGGATAATACCAAAGAAAGTATAACTACATTTAACACTAACCTTTTTATTTATGGCTTTTCAACTCCCTTCTCTACCTTACGCTCTTGATGCCCTTGAGCCCCATATCGATGCACGAACCATGGAAATTCACCATGGAAAGCACCACAATGCTTACGTGACTAACTTGAATGCTGCTATCGCAGGAACAGACCTAGAAGGCAAATCCTTGGAAGACCTGATGAAGGTGGCAGGATCAAATGCTGCCGTTCGGAACAATGGTGGTGGACATTGGAACCACAGCCTTTTCTGGCTAATTTTATCTCCAACAGGTGGAGGACTTCCTACTGGTGAGCTAGCCGCTGCTATCGATGCAAAATTTGGTTCTTTTGATGCGTTTAAAGAGACCTTCAACAAAGCCGGGGCTACACGATTTGGCTCAGGCTGGGCATGGCTTTGTGTAGACACTAAAAAAGAACTTTGCGTGTGCTCCTCTCCCAATCAAGACAATCCCTTGATGGATGTCTCAGATTGCCCAGGAACTCCTATTCTAGGACTGGATGTATGGGAGCATGCCTACTACTTACACTACCAAAACCGTCGCCCAGATTACATTTCAGCTTTCTGGAACCTAATCAACTGGGAGGAAGTAAGCAAGCGGTACGCTGCTGCGAAGTAAACTTGAGTTGAAAGTTGATTTTCAAAATCCCGAGCAGTTCGTTCGGGATTTTTTTGTTCCATTTTGGATAAAATACTGTTCGGATATAGAAAAGGCATCCTTTGCCATTCTGGTACTGTCCTGTTTTTCGCTTATTTTTTCGACCTTCGGGAATGCATTGTTGGGATATCCACACACATCTCGAAGGGCAGCCTGATTCCATCTTCCAGGCTGGAGAGGCCAGGATAGAGGTAGGAATTCCCGTTTCTGTAGGGATTCATCCTTGGGAGTTAGCGCCCAATTGGGAGGCTGTTTTTGAAAAAATTAAACTGGATGCTGCCCAGAATCGGCATGTTTTGGCGATTGGGGAAGCGGGGTTTGACCGTCTAAAGGGCCCTGATATTTCCCTGCAAAAAGCGGCCCTTTATGCACAGGCGAGCTTGGCTGCTCAGCTAGAAATTCCCCTGATTTTGCATTGTGTCAAGGGGCATGACTTGCTGATGGAATACTTGAAATCCACGAAAAATCCCCCAGCTATCCTCTGGCATGGTTGGAATCAGAAGCCTGAGTTGGCAAGGCAGCTGCTCCCCTTTCCCGTGTTTTTTTCCTTCGGCAAGCAGCTACATCAGCCGAGTAGTAACGCCGTACAATGGTTGACACAATGTCCTTTAGATCGAGTCTTTTTTGAAACCGACGATTCGGGGGTGGAAATCGATTCGATTTATCAAGCGGCTTCCCTACTTTTGCAACTTCCAGTGGCAAAGCTTGCCGACCAAGTGATTGCCAACTGGAATGCCATTTCCAAAAGAAAGATTTCATGAATGAATTTGCCTGGCTGAGCCGAACCGAGTTGATTGTAGGGCGTGAAGGCCTTGAAAAATTAGCTTCCAAACATGTCCTCGTAGTAGGACTTGGAGGCGTAGGCTCTTTTGCTGCTGAGTTTATTGCCCGATCTGGCATCGGGGCCATGACCATTGTAGATGGGGATACCGTGGACATTTCCAATGTCAATCGGCAGCTCCCAGCCACCCAACTCAACGTGGGTCAACCAAAGGCGGGTTGGATGGAGGAGCGTTTGCTGGCCATCAACCCCAAGCTTAAGTTACAGGCTATCAAGAAATTTTTAGAGCCTTTCGAAATTATGGAGTTGCTTGAAGGAAATGAGTTTGATTACGTGGTGGATTGCATCGATAGTTTTACGCCAAAAATGCACCTCATTGAGGGGGCAAAGAACCGAGGGTTTCCTTTGGTGAGTTCCATGGGTGCAGGTGGTAAAGTAGATCCTACGCAAATCAAAGTCGTGGATTTTGCAGATACGCACCAGTGCAAGTTGGCCAAGATGCTGCGGAAGCGCTTAAAAAGAAGGGACATTACCGGCGGCTTCAAGGCCGTCTTTTCCACTGAGGAAATGATTAAAGAGAGCTTGATGTTGACCGATGGAAAAAATTTCAAAAAGTCCGCCTACGGAACCATGTCTTTTCTCCCCGCAGCCTTTGGCTGTGCCTGTGCTGCCACGGTAGTCAACGATTTATTAGCTTCCTGATACCGGGTTAAAATGGTACAAGAAGATGAGAAGCCCAACAAATGCAGGTTTCTTTTGATCCTTGATTTCTAGGGTAACTTCCACTTCTGCCTTGATGGTACCGCGAAGGTTGGTGATGTTTTTAAGACCCGCCACCAAGCGCACTTCGCTTTCAACCGTGACAGCCTGGGCAAATCGAAGGTTTTCGATCCCGTAATTGATCATCATTTTCAGGTTATTGACCTGCACGATTTGTTCCCAAAGGTAGGGTACGATGCTCAGGGTTAAGTACCCATGGGCAATGGTATTTCCAAAAGCACCTTCTGCCTTGGCGCGTTCTGGGTCGGTATGAATCCATTGGTGATCTAGGGTTGCCTCGGCAAAGCGATTGATTTGTTGCTGGGTAATCTGAAAATAGTCCGAGGCCCCGAGTTCTTTGCCTAAATAGGATTCAAATTCTTCAAAGCTGCCAATAGCGATAGGGGACATAGGAGGGGAGGTTTAAGAGATAATGAATTCGAAAATAGGAAAAAGTAGGGAAGCGAATTTTTCAATGGGTAAAAAAGTTTCATCTTCGTTCTTTAAAGTATCGCTACCCTACTTTTATTTTTCGCCAATGGCAAACTATGTTCATGGTTTTGATCCAGAAGAGCAGCTTCGATTGCAAGCTCAGGCAGGGATTTTAGCCCCCATGGTGTACCGTGAGATTGACTTCAGTGGTTGCCAAAACCTTTTGGAAGTAGGCTCAGGAGTGGGGGCACAAACACGGATACTTTTGGAAAGATTTCCACAGCTAAGGATTACCTGTGTAGATTCTTCTGCAGTTCAATTGGCTCAAGCGCGGATCAATTTGGCTTCTTTTGGGGATCGGGTGCGTTTTGTGGAGCAGGACGGCTGCAGCCTCAGCCTCTCCGAAAGCTTTGATGCGGCCTTTGTCTGTTGGACTTTGGAGCATGTTTCTTCACCGATTCAACTTTTGCTTAAGCTCAAGGGACACCTACAGATAGGCGCTCGGGTTTACGTGACGGAAGTATTTAACTCCAGTTTGTATACCTCTCCAGAATTTCCCCATTTTAGACATTATTTTGAGGTGATGAGCTCCTTTCAACGGAAAATTGGAGGGAACCCTGATGTGGGAATTGAATTGGGTAATCTGCTAACGGAGGCTGGATTTTCTGCTTGTAACACCCGCTTTGATGGATTTTATTTGGATCGAAGAAGTGGTGAAAAAAGAAAAGTCTTCACCGCTTATTGGAAAGAATTACTTAAAAGCGCGGCTCCTGCACTCTTGGAATCCGGAGCCTGTACTTTTCAGGCACTAAAGTTGATGGAAGAAGATTTAGAAAAAATTGGCAATGACCAAAATGCCATTTTTTTCTATCAATTTGTACAAGCAAAAGCCACCCTTTAATTCGTATAGATGAAAGCGATTCG
>Ga0315905_10001852_pt1 | contig 22437 bp, 17 predicted proteins | sample LakEriMetagenome_5_FD_203522 | JGI IMG/M metagenome (GOLD analysis project Ga0315905, IMG submission 203522) | Freshwater fungal communities from buoy surface, Lake Erie, Ohio, United States - Buoy 4 MA121 | ecosystem: Environmental > Aquatic > Freshwater > Lake | place: USA: Lake Erie, Ohio...
AGTATACTGTAGGCAGCAATCCGTATGGATACCGCGGTTTGGGCGATCTATTTGTATTTCTGTTCTTCGGACCGGTGGGAGTATTGGGTACATGCTACTTGCTCACCGGTGTACTGACTGCTTCGCCAATTCTGTTGGCTATGACTACCGGATTATACAGCACCGCCGTGCTCAACCTGAACAACTTGCGCGACCATGTGAACGACGCTGCATCGGGTAAACAAACGCTGGTAGTGAAAATGGGATTTCGCAATGGAAAGGTGTACCAAACCATTCTCATTCTTACAGGCTCACTCTCGCTTTGTTGCTGGATCTTCCTTAATGCACAATCTACATTGGCTTGGATCCCCGTTATTTCCGCTCTTGGACAATGCGCCTTGCTACTCACCGTTTGGAAGACACAGCAACCGGCATTATTGGATCCTTTGCTGAAAAAGGTTGCCATTCTCACCTTGTTGAGTTCCTTGTTGCTGGTATTCACGAGCTGATTTACTCTAATAAAAAACCGCATCCATTATAGAATGCGGTTTTCAAGAATGATTATTCGGGATAGTTATGGAACCTCCTTTTTACTTGTCTTGCAGAATATTGAAGTAAAGACCTGCATTGAATCCTGCCGAAAGTATCGCTGTCGAAGAGATAGATAATGCACTGCCTTGTCCTGTCCATGTCACAGCAGCATCTGTGAAATACATGGGCGCCAACAATTGCGCTTGCAAACGAAGACCAAGACGGTCAATAATCGAAATCTTGACACCGGCTACTGCTGAAACAGTGAAACGCCAGTCTTCAACGGCAGCTAATTCCGGCTGATAAACGGTTACGCCGAGCATCAACCCTCCGTAAGGACGAACACGGTCCTTATCGGCCTCCTTCATAGGGCCCACAAGTACATTATGGATTTTAAGGTTTCCTGCTTGAATTAAATTCTGAGTATAGTAATCATAATAACTCAAACCTGCCTCTTTGTAGTTGTACTGCACCTCGAGCCATGATTTACCTGCCGCACTTGGGCCGCGTCCGAATGTTATCGTACCGCCATAATTCGTGCCGTAGCTGGTGCGAAGACGTCCGTAATACACATCAAGAGAAGACGGTGTTTGGTGTCCGTAATAACCAGCCAACTGAAGGTTTTGGGCCATCGAAGAAAGGCTGAACAGAATTGAAAGACTTAAAAGTAGAAATGCTTTTTTCATAGTGTAGAATAATTTGTTGTGGTGATATCTTGTTGGTATTGGTTACTTAATATAGGCCTGGCTCCTTATGGAGAATGGTTAACGTCCACCTCCTAAAGCTCTGTATAAATCCACGTGAGCATTCAAGTATTGCTGTTGTAAACTTGATACGATTAATTCAATTTCGAATAAAGAACGCTGCACATCGATTACTTCTAAATAGGAAGTATAACCATCGTTATATCTAGCCTGACTCAAGGTAAGGGCCATTCTTGCAGTGGTCTCCTGGCGCTTACGCGAGGCTAGCTCCTTATCGATTGTTTCAATAGTAATGAGTGCGTTTTCTACTTCCTGCAGTGCACGCAGGTATACCTGCTGATAGTGATAAGCAGCCACTTCTGCTGACTTTACTTGCGCCGTAACTCGCCGTTTATTTCTGCCAAATTCAAAAATGGGGCCCAGCAAATTTTGGGTTAGCGATGCAACGAGAGCATCGGAGCTCACTAAACCGGAAAGTTCAGCACTCGCCATCCCGCCGCCTGCCGTTAGTGAGATGGATGGATAACGCAAAGCAACAGCTACCCCAATCTTCTCAACTTCACGCTTATAGTTGAACTCAGCTTGCTGCACATCCGGGCGCTGACTGAGCAGACTGGAAGGCAGCCCCGCCGGTATTGCCGGCATTGCAGGTTGTTCTGCATTGGTTGATCCACGACCTACTTTTCCGGGAGGATTTGCCAATAAATAAGAAAGGGCATTCTCGGTAATAGCTACGGCACGTGTATACGAATTGATGGAACTCACGGCACTTTCAACGAGCTGTCTGCTTTGCAACAAATCCCACTCACTGATGTATCCCTTCTTAAATCGCTCCTCGAGCACCAAAAGATCCTTCTGGCGGGTCTCGTAGGTAGCCTTCGAAATGACAAGTCGATTATCGAAGTCGCGCAGCTTATAATACGCATCGGCAACATTGGCAATGAGTGCAACTTGAACGGCCGTTCGACCGGCTTCACTGGCTAACAGATCATTCAAAGCTGCATTGCGCGAGTGCCTGATTTTTCCCCAAATATCAATTTCCCACGACATGCCTGCACCGAGGGTATAGAGGGAAGATGAACCAAGAGCATTGGATGATTGGCTTCCGGAAACCTGGTAACCGAAGGATGGAAACAATTGAGAAATGGCAATACCGTAATTGGCCGCTGCAATCTCAATGCGAGAAGCTGCCATTTTCAAGTCGTAATTCCTTTTGAGCGCACTATCTATAAGACCTTGAAGAACAGGGTCAGGATAGAAGTTCGTCCACTTCAGTGCTCCAATAGAATCATTGGCAGTGATTGCCTCAGATCCGGTATTGTATGCCGATACATTTGGCATTTTCGGACGAGAATAGCGCGGCCCCACCATGCAAGCCTGGCAAAACAACACGAGCAGAATCGCGAATAGCCCTAAGGATTGAATTATGGTTCTCATGCGTGTTCAGATTCATTAGGTTTAGACGCAGGTTCAATCTCTTTTTTCTTTACGGGACTGATTTTATCAATCAAAACAAAGAAGGCCGGTATCAGCAACAACCCTACAATGGTCGCTACAATCATTCCGCTGAAAACAGCCATTCCCATTACTTTTCTCGACTCAGAACCCGCACCAACAGCGGTAATGAGCGGCACAACACCCAAAATGAAGGCAAGTGACGTCATGAGAATAGGTCTCAAACGCAGCTTAGCGCCTTCAATGGCGGCCTGGAATGCGTCCATGCCCTCATCGCGTTTCATTTTGGCAAACTCGACAATCAGGATGGCGTTCTTGGCATTCAAGCCAATCAACATCACCAATCCAATTTGGGCAAATACATTATTGACGTATGACTCCGAGAATTGACGGGCGATCCACAGTCCGAGGAAAGCGCCCATCACAGCCCATGGTGTTCCCAAAAGAACACTGAAGGGCAACGTCCAGCTTTCGTATTGAGCGGCCAGAATTAGGAATACGAACAAGAGCGCCATGCCAAATACAGCAGCGCCTTGACCGGCAGAAGCTTTTTCCTGATACGATATGTTCGACCATTGAAAGCCCATGTCGGGCGGAAGAACAGCCTCCGCCGTTTCCTCCAGCGCAGTGAGGGCTTCACCCGAGCTGAAACCCAAGGCGGGAACACCGGAAATTTCGGCAGCTCGGTACATGTTGAAGTGGTTGGTAAACTGGGGGCCCGACGTATCGCGCACACTTACCAAAGTCCCCAGCGGAACCATAGCGCCTGTGTTATCGCGAACATAATATTGATTAAGATCCTCGGGCTTCATACGGTATTGCGCATCAGCCATAACGTAGGTCTTGTACTGACGACCGAACTGATTGAAGTTGTTAATGAACGCACCGCCCATCATCGCTGAGACAGTCGTGTTCACGTCGTTGAGACTAACCTTCAACTTTTGGGCTTTTTCTTTATCGACCGTGATGATCTTCTGCGGAACGTTAGCCCTGTAGAGTGAATACACCTTCCCTATCTCCGGTCTTTTGGAAGCTTCGGCCACAAACTTCTGGGTTTGCTCGGCCAAATAGCCCGGCGAGTTTCCTCCTCGATCCTGAATTTCCATGGTGAATCCGCCCGAACTACCTAAGCCCGGAATCGGCGGCGGACCAACGGCCACAACCGTAGCATCGGTGATGTCGCGCATGAATATTCGTCCCGTATATGCAATCAATCGACGCGCAGTTCGCTCTCGTTCGTCCCACGGTTTGAGCGCTACGAAAACAGTGGCTGTATTAGAAGAAACCGAGGTTGTGAGCATGTTGTAGCCATTCACCACAGTATAAGAATCGACTTCGGGTATGCTATCCAGGATTTGCTCTACGCGTTCCGAAACTTCGTTGGTTCGTTGAAGCGACGCGGCATCAGGAAGCTGAATGGCGCAAATGAAATAACCCTCGTCTTCTTCGGGCACAAACCCCTTTGGTACGGATGAACCTAAACTTCCGGCGAGGATAACAATACCAACTAACAGAATTACCGTCACGAAAAGCTTACGCGCAAAGAGCGCCGTTACCCGTCCATAACGTTCCGTAAGGCGATCAAAAAAGCGGTTGAACGCACCAAAAAAGCGAGCCATCAGACCTGTGCCCGGCTTGGTCGGACGCAAGATGAGCGAGGCCAAAGCCGGACTGAGGGTAAGCGCATTGAAGGCGGAGAACAGAACGGAAATCGCAATGGTAATGGCGAACTGCTGGTAGAGCCTGCCGGTAATACCACCAGTAAGAGCCACCGGAATAAACACCGCGGCCAAAATAACGGCAATCGCAACAACAGGACCTCCAACTTCTTTCATCGCCTTTCTTGTCGCTTCTTTGGGTGACAAGCCATGCTGCAAATGGTGCATTACAGCTTCAACAACTACAATGGCATCATCGACCACCAAACCAATTGCCAGTACCATTCCCAAAAGGGAAAGCACGTTCACGGAAAAGCCCAACAGCGGGAAGACCATAAAGGTACCAATCAGTGAAACCGGCACAGTCAACAGTGGAATGAGCGTTGCCCGCCAATCCTGCAAAAACAGGAATACTACTATAATGACTAACAGAACCGCTTCCAACAGCGTGTGCAAAATCTCATCAATACCGGCCTCCACCGCCAATGTGGTATCCAGAGGAAACGCAACATCCAAATCGGGAGGAAAGGATTGCTGCAAGGTCGCAATTTTAGTACGAATGGCCTCGGCTACTTCCAAGCCATTGGATCCGGGAATTTGATAGATCGCTACCGTTGCAGAAGCTTTTCCATTCAAACGGCTGCTTGATGTGTAGTTTTCATTCCCCAATTCAACACGCGCAACGTCTTTTAATCTGACCAATGCTCCATTCTCATTCGACTTTACGATTATATTTTCAAACTGCTCTTCGTTGATGAGTCGCGTTTGCAATTGGGCTGAATAAGTGTTCTCGTTACCCGGCAGCGCAGGTTCTTGTCCGAATGTTCCACCCGGACGAATCGCGTTTTGGTCTTTCACCGCATTCATCACTTCCTGAACTGTCAAACCGAACGATGCCAGCTTATCGGGTTGCACCCAAATACGCATACCATACTGTGTACCACCTAAAATGGTCACATCGCCAACTCCGGGCGTTCGCTTTAACTCGTCAATGGCATTGATGTAAGCGTAGTTGGTCAGGAAGTCTTTGTCATAAGCGCCATTAGGGGAATAGAATGAAACCAATAAAAGCGGAAACGTGAGTGACTTCTTCACGGTCACACCCAAGTTCAAAACTTCGGCCGGCAGAAACGGATTCGCTTGAGTCGCTTTGTTTTGAGTCAACATGTTGGCCTTGTCCATGTCGGTGCCTACCTCAAACGACACCTGAATATTGGCTGTTCCGTCGGCAGAGTTTACTGAACGCATGTAGAGCATATCCTCTACACCGTTCACTTGTTGTTCGATAGGAGTTGTTACTGCCTGTTCCACATTGACCGCATTGGCACCACTGTAAAGTGCGGTGATTTGAACCATGGGCGGCGTAATTGGCGGATACTGCGATACCGGAATGCCTTTGAGCACGAGCAAACCGAGTACAACCATCAAAATGGAAATAACGATCGCTGCAATGGGCCTGCGTATAAAAAATTCACTCATAGTTTCTGTTCTTTAGCGAGTCAGGGTAGAATCATACGACCATTGCATAGGCACGGGGATAATCGGCTTTCCCGCTTGAATCATGGCATTGCCGACCATCGCCACCTTTTCGCCTGCCTTCAATCCTTCTTTAATAACCCAATTGCTTCCAACGCGCTGTCCGGGAGTAACCGTACGAGCCGCAAGAACATTGTTTTCATCCAAGATCATCACCTGATAGAGCGTTTGCAACTGACGCACGGCTTGCTGGGGCACGATCACGACATCATTCAGCTGTTCAGAAACGGTCTTAACACGAACAAACTGACCGGGTCGCAACAATCCATCGGGATTTTCAACCAAAGCCTGCACGAGCAAGCTACCTGTTCCACCGTCCAAGGCACGATCAGCAAAATCAAATTTGGCTTTTTGCGGCAGTACCTTGCCATCACTGAGAATTACATCCAATTCGATGGGAGTGCTCTTATCTCGAATGGCCGCCTGTTCGCGATACTTCAGGTAGTCGGTTTCGGAAATCGAGAATCGAATACGAATGTCGCCAGTTGCAGAAATGACGTTCAACGGCTGTGATCCCTTTGAAACGAAATCGCCCACCTGGACTCTTGACAAACCAATGACGCCCGAAATAGGCGCAAGAATGCGTGTGTAAGAGACCTGAACATCCGCATTGGAAAGGCCTGCCTGAGCAGCGGCAACAGCAGCTTTTTGCGCTTCATAAGCCGCTTTCGCAGCGTCCAAATCGCGCATACTCAGCGCGTTCATCTGTGCAAGTGGCATTACGCGATCGTAATCTGCTTTGGTTTTCACGAGCATGACTTCTTGCGCTGTCAATTGCGCTAGGGCCGATTGACGGGCATTCAGTACAATGGGATCGTCGACGGTATACAACAATTGACCAGCTTTCACGGGTTGTCCTTCCTGAAAGTGAATGCCGGTAATGGGGCCATCGACGCGAGTGATGATCTCGACGTCGGCCTGACCGTAGGTTTCGCCTATGTATTCAGTAAATACCGGTATCGACCTTGTAACAGCCTCCAGCACTTGGACCTCCGGCACAGGCGGTTCTTTTTTGGGTGGTGCTGAACAGGCAGCTAGAAAAAGACTAAGCGTTGCGGTCATTGCAAGCGCTTTCATCGGGGTCTTGACTGGAAAAAATGCTCTCACGAGTTAGGTTATTAGCAGTTTGAAATGAGTATCGAATTAATGTTTGCGCGGCATTGGACGACCGGCGGGCATACCTCCCGGACGCGCCATGCCACCGCCACCGGGCGAAGAATGACTCTGTTGGAAGCCGTTGTAGCGTTGGGTAGCTCTATCGCGGTTGGCAGGCTCGTTCATCATGCCTCCTGCTCCTTTCATTTGAGCAGGCGAAGCGTCTTTCCAGCCATTGTTGGCGTGTTGCTGCCAATTGCCATTTTCATTCTTGTAGACATTTCCTGCGCGATCGGAATAAACGTTATTTGGACGATTGGTTGGGTTTGCACCACCTCCGACTTTGGGGGCTGAAGGACGAGCACCGGCCGCATTGCCCTGAGCAATATTGTGATTGGCTATTCCTGAGCTTATACCGCTGTTTCCTCCCGGGCGGTTGTACATGTTTTGACGCGGGCTATTGCCATAATTCGTGATCGGTCCTTTGTAGGTTGGACGGCTTGGTGGGCCGGCCGGACGTGGGCCGTAGTAACCTCTGCTTGGTCCATAATAACGTGGAGGATAATAATAGTGAGGATAATACATAGGGGGGCCAAACCAGCCACCGCCATATGCATAGGCAGGTCCGCCGAAGCCAAAACTCCAGGGGCCGGCTGTGTAGCCGATAGACATGCTCCAACCTGTCCAGGGTGAGTAGTGCATGCCAAAGCCCCAGGTGCAGGGACGTGAATAATAGGTAGTACCTACCCATGGACTGTAATACCAACCGGTTCCGTAAACTACGGTGGGACCGTATACGTAGGCTCCCATATAGCCGGGAGTGTAACCTACATATACCACATCCGGAGTTGAATCATAGATATACACGTATTTCGTGTTATAAGCAGGACTATTGGCTGGAATCTTATCAATATCTGAAGGTCTTGTGGTGCTCACCTCCCAAGGCCCCTTATAACTTTTGCTTTCAAACCACACTCCGTTATCTACCACGAAATAGGTTGCCCCAAACTTGAATACCGTGGAAGATGAATTGACAGCCAACATCAAGGTTGTGCCTTCAATCGCCTCGAACTTGGGCTCACCATCGAAGGTAACCTGAACATTCTTTCCGGCTGTCTTGCGATCGACTGTAGCTGTTTGAGGCACTTGTGCATCGAGCACGGCATCCTTGGATTGAGGTGTACCGGGAACACTAGCCAATACACCGTCGACCGGCGAGCCGGGAGGAATTTTGGCAAAAGAAGACGGTAAACTGTCGGAGGCTACAAAAAGCCATGGACCTTCAATCGATTTGGAGGCATACCATCTGCCCGACTTCAGAATGTACGATTTCTGTGATGTAAGCTCCTTAAAAATGTAGTCATCCGAATTGTCGGCATACAAAAGATCCAACCCTGTTAAGGGCACATAGTTAACAGGTCCGTTGGTTTGAATTAGTTCCGCCGGTTTGGTGGAAACCACGATTTCCGGTGTGATTCCCTCGTCGGTTGTCTTGGTAGCTTCAGTTGCTTCGTCGGGATGTGTATTCTTCTCCAGGGCCTTCTTCACCGGGCCGGGAACGTTTTTGGTAACGGTCCACCCCTTGGTAACCTCAGAAGAAGTCATCCAGTCATCACCACCATAGAGGTAGTAAGGATGTTCGGTGCCGTACTTCATAATCAGGAATGGCGAGTTCACGAGACGCTGCACGTCTGTTCCTTCCATGGGTTGAAACTTAGGATCACCATCAATCAGAACCAATACGGCAGGTTTGCTGCGGTAAATAATAGCAGGCGGATCATTTTTAAATCCGGCATTGCTTTGACCAAGCGATGCACGTTCGATGGTCGTTATGAGCTGGTCGGTAGAGCCTGTTAAACTCCATGTTGGGACAGCGCTTACGATTCCGGCCTTCACTTTTTCCATATCGATAGTGGAATCTTGTGAGGCAAAGCGCACGTTGGTGACATCGCAAGAGCGCAGTGTGTAAAGGTGATTATCACGATCAAAATCGAGCATGGCAGAAAAGAACAATGCTCCAAACAATGGGTCGTTTTTGCCCTGAGACAAAATTGAAAAAGCAGCGGTACCTGTCAGTTTAGAACCATCCAAGTCGCTGGGTTGGGGCTGGTAAACTACAATCTGTCCTTGTTCGGTGGCAATCTCCTTAGGCCAAGCAGCGGGGCTATCTTGGGCTTTAATAAGTTGTACGAAGGATATACAAAAAATGACAATACAGTTGACTGCTTTTGAGGTAAGACTCATAGTGGAAATTGGTTCGTGGTAATTAGCGGCCGTAAATATAATTGAAATGCTAACCGCAAATGCTTGCCAACAGAAGCATAACAATAAGTGTGGACTTCAATAACAGATAATCTGTCTTGACCGATGACCCGAAAGTTTTGCATTCGATGAGCTGCAACACAGCATATAGAATAGCTATTCAATAATTTGTATTTTCGGCCCTGCAACCTGCAACTGTGATTAGAACTTCTGCCCTGCTCAGTTTATTCATTCTTGGTTCTTTGTTGATTCGCTTGAATCACCTTGAGAGTCAGTCGCTCACCCAAAATGAGCTGATGACCTTGTGCCGTGTAAATGGGATTGACGCCAATATGACTCAGGGTCTAACTCTCAATGTGGAGTTGGACAGTACCTTTACCCAGCAAGACCTGCGCGAACACCGCACCTTCAATAATGTAGTGAGCGCGACGATTGCCGACAGTGGCAACGCAGCTGCCTACAACGTGATGCTCTTTTGGTGGGCGGGTTTGTTCGGCGACAGCAATTTTGCACTTCGCTCGCTCTCTGTTGTGTTCGGTGTGCTTACGGTCTTATTAGGATATTACTTCTGCAGGCAGTTGTTCAATGAGCGAACGGCCAATATCGTCGCTGCTATCCTCAGCTTTCACCCAGTATTGGTTGAATACGGCCAATTGGCCCGAGCCTACGTTCCTGCTGCTTTTCTGATTTTGCTGGCCACCTATAGCATTTATCAGGTGAGCGTGGCCAAGCGCCACACCTGGCTGCACATTCCTCTCTATGTGCTGGTGCTCAATCTTTCCCTGCTGTCGCATTACGTAACTCTTTACGTGTTCCTTTCGCATGTTTTGCTCGTTGCCATTTTCCATAGCCATCGGAAGGCTTTGATCCAATACGCAATCATGGCCTTAATTGGTTTCGGTCTTTTCTCCGTATGGCTTTTCAACGGAGGTTGGCAGGGCAAAAAGCCCATGAATATTGAGCGGCAGATGTGGCAGCTCAACTTACCCGTCAATGGTGAAATGCCCGACCATGTTACGAATGCCTCCGACCTGGCAACAGACACTGCTTCAAACTACCTAACAATTTTCGGAGTCCACGTTGAAGACCCGTCGCTCATCGTGCTTCAGTTTTTGCTGTTTGCATTGCCGGCCGTCGCGTTGTTCTTTGTTTTCCGTAAGGTTCGAAAATCGGAGTACTTCCGCCCGGTCATGTTTGTGACCTTTCCGTTGGTTATGTATCTAATATTTGTTGTGATCATGGCTTTGCGCTCAGGCCACTCCATCCCTTTCGACATTCGCTATGCGATTTTTGTAATACCGTTTGCGTGTATGTTGTTAGCATTTGGTATCGACCGAATGATGGAGTTCAACAAGACCACGCGCGCGGTTGGATATGCCGAAATGGGCATATTGTCGGCCGTGATGATTGCAGGCCTCTACCCTGCTTTGGCCAACCGAACCGAAAAAGAGGCTGTGAATTACAATCAATACCGCGAGGCAGCTTCCTTTGCTCAGCGAGCCGCAGCAGAAAATGACACCTTGGTATTTAATGATCGCAACGATGCCATTTTGGTGAACCTCTATCTACGTAAATCGGCGCCCTGGCAGCAAGTCATACGACTTGATGCCGAAGCGCCGATGTTGAAGATTCACCACCAGAATCTGGTGGCTCCTTTCATTCCGGAAGAAAAGCCTTAATCGTATTTCGGCTTTTTATCGCGCTTCTCAGCGCGCTTCTCAGACTTTGTTTTGGTTGCAACTTTCTTTACTTCTTTCTTTTGATCTTTAGACTTTGCCATGGGTGTTTGTGTTTTGAAGGACAATTATACGAAAAAAGGGAATGATTCCTAAGGACTGGAGACTGAGGAACATGCATTACAGTACTCAGTACCCAGTACCCAGTACCCAGTGCTCAATCTTCAACTCTCCACTCCGCATAGCTCGTCGGAGTTTCTTCCAGTTTTAGTTTAACTAACTTGACCTCCTTGGGTAAAGCCCCGTGCAAAAGATTGTGGAAGTGCATCATCAGGTTTTCACAAGAAGGCTGAACATCAAGCAGAATGACCTTCTCGAAATTATCCGGCAGGAAGCTGTCTTTTGTATAAGGAGCCTCTTTGTGCAGCACCAATGCGTGATCGAATTGAGAGATAATGTGACGAACCGTAATGTCTTTGATCTTTCCGAAATCGACCACCAGTCCCTGTTCAGGGTGCCCAGACTGATCGTTGATTTTACCGGCTACGGTTACATGCAAACGATAGGTATGACCATGAATGTTTTTGCAAGGGCCATCGTAGCCGTATAGGGCGTGGGCCATGTCAAAAGTGAAAACTTTGGATACTCGGACGGTCATGGGAGGGATTACGAATTACGGATTACGGATTACAGATTATGGATTAACTGGATTGTGTGCTTTGGAGGCCGGGATTGAGAAAGTGCATCATCGTCCACTCGTTGCGGAGGTTTGCCGATACGAATGTGAGACCGAGTGCTTCAGCTGTGTTTCGGATTTCAGGTTGATCACTTTCATAAAACCCACTGAAGAGAATACTCGCTCCGGGGTTCATGTGCTGAACATACAAATGCATGTCGCGCGTGAGGATATTGCGATTGATGTTGGCCAATATCAAATCATAACCGGCATCGGAAGGTATTGCCTCTGCCCCACCTTGAATGGTTCGGATGTGCTTGCACGCATTGCGTTCCACATTCTCCAGCGTGTTCTCATAAGCCCATTCATCGATATCAATAGCGTCGATTTGCGATGAGCCACGCATCTCAGCAAGTATAGCAAGTACGCCTGTTCCGCATCCCATGTCGAGCACTGCCTTGCCTGTGCAATCCATAGGAAGCATAGCAGAAACAATGAGGTGTGTGGTGGCATGATGTCCTGTTCCAAAAGACATCTTAGGTTCGATGGTAATTGTATATAGGTAAACCCTCTCGACATTATGAAACGGAGCTCGAATAAGGCATTGATCATCGACAATAATCGGATCAAAGCTACTCTCCCACTGAGCGTTCCAGTTTTGGTCTACGATGACCACTGTAGTGATATCGAGTCGTTGCTCAGGGATGTCGGCAGTCATTAAACCTTCGAGCAGCTGAGGAGTGAAATCAGGCTCCTGGATATATGCCTTTAAGCCATGTTCTGTTTCCACGAAACTTTCAAAGCCACGCTCAGCAAGCTCCACCACGAGCACTTCGCGCGCAGGCAGCAAGGGCTGCAATACGGCTGTTACCTCTACGTAGTTCATTGCGCTGCTTGTATAATAGTCGTGAAGTCATCCGCCTTGAGCGAGGCTCCGCCAACCAAGCCACCATCGACATTTGGGCAAGCGAAGAGAGCCTTGGCATTTGCCGCGTTTACACTTCCGCCATACAGGATGGAAATTGAATCGGCCAATTGTTCGTTATAATTTTCAGAAACGAACGCACGAATGAAGGCGTGCATTTCTTCAGCTTGTTCATTACTAGCTGTTACGCCCGTTCCAATAGCCCAAACAGGTTCGTATGCGATAACGACCAAAGCCAGTTGTTCTTCTGAAAGATGAAACAGTGCCTGCTTCACTTGAGCAGAAACGGTGTTAAAATGTTCACCGGCATTGCGCTCTGACAGTATTTCTCCGCAACAAAAAATAGGCGTAATGCCATTCTTCAAACAGGCATCTATCTTTTCCCGAATAATTTCATTTGTTTCGCCATAATACTGGCGTCGCTCGCTATGACCGATGATGCAGTGTTGCACATTCATCGATTTGAGCATGCTGGCACTGATCTCGCCGGTAAAAGCTCCGCTATCGTGTTGCGAACAATTTTGTGCAGAAAGAGCAACTGATGGAGGAAGTTCCTCGCTCAAACAATGCAGATACAAGGAAGGCGGTGAAACAATTACCTGAACATTCGAGGGGAAGCTTGCGCTGTTGGCAGCAAGTGCCTTAGCAAGTTCAATGGCTTCAGGCCACGACTTATTCATCTTCCAGTTGCCTGCTACAATCTTTTTCCGCATGAGTAGATTTCGGTTTGGGTCGGCGAAAGTACGCAGGAAAAGATAATGTTGACAGCCCTACCAGCTCACGATAAATCCGAAGGTAGGGATAAATGCCCCTTGCGCATTGGCAATGCTCTTCAAGCTATAACGCTGCTGCTCAATCGGGGCTTCCGGGTTTTCAATGATACCGGTTCCCGTTGGATTCCCGTCACTATCGGGGTTGCGCTCCAGGATGAGAGCCTGCTGACTATCAGCATCGGCTGTCACATTTTCCAAATCGATATAGACGTTGAGCGTCCATCCGGTGAAGTTGTAAATTCGATCCACGCGAAGATTCAAGATACTGGTTGACTTACCTCGCAACTCATGCAGTCGGTCAAAATCGCGAATGCCCGCGTTATTGACATCCCAAACCAACCGCTGAGCCGACAATTCCTCATTGAAAGGCGTATAAGGTATAGCAGATTGATAACGCCAGTTAAGACCGGCCTCCCATTGTGTGCCGAAACGCTTACCGAGGGTAAAGCTAACCACATGGCGCGCATCCCAGGCTGAAGCCACATAGTCATTGCGTTTGTCGAGGTATTCGCTCCATGACAGCGTGTACGACACCATTCCATAAAAGCCTTTGTACAGGCGCTGCTGGTAGAGGAACTCCGCACCATAGGCCCTGCCTTTGCTGTCGAAACTTACCGGGTAATTTCCAAAAACACCAAAGTCGGCAGGCACGTGCGCAATGCTGATGCTATCTCGAAGCGACATGAGATAGTTCGGATAGCGTTTGTAGAAGCCTTCAATGCTCAAACGACTCGAAATAGGCGTATCCCATTTAACTCCTGCCGTATAGTGAATGGATTCCACAAACTGCGTGCGTTGCTGATTATCCAACACTCCTGAGTTGCGATAGCTCAAAGTCATCATCGAAGGCAATTGGAAATAGTTCGCAATGCCTGTTTGCAGAGCAAAGCCCTTGAACAACGAGATGGAAAGATTGGCGCGGCCGGAGAGATTTTCCATCGGGTTATTGAGCGATGAATTATACGTACTGCCATCAGCACGGCCGCCAATCGTTGCGGTTATCTTGTCATTGAACCAACCCTTGCTCAATTGCGTGAAAGCGGCGTAATTCCGAAATCCGACAGGAGAAAAATAATTGACTACGATGGAGTCGTACTCATTAATTATGCGGGTGAACACGTCAAATTCGCCATTCACATCTTCCAAGGAGATACCGCTATTCCATTTGAAATGTTCCGCCGTGTGCGTGTATTCCGCTCGAACGCGATGCGACCACTCGCGGGAGTTGTATTTCAAAAGCAGACCCGCCTCGTTGGATGTATCGTTATTATAATATTTCTCTGCGCTGTTTTTCAATTCACTTCTGCTTCCGGTTACCATGAAGAATCCATTCCGTCGATAGGACTTATAGACCGCACCTGCTGTGTAGTTCGATTGATCACTGAATGGCAGATTTTCCAGTAGATAACGTTGTATTTCATTATTACCTACCTCTGTATTCAATTTAAAATCATCGATGGCACCAATACCCAATAACGTGATGGTGTTTCGAGGATTGAGTTTAATTCGCACCTTCAACGTAGCGTCATTATACACCGGAGAAAAAGCGAAGTTGAGCATTTTCAAAATGTACTGGCGGTATGAGCGACGAATAGTTGCCAGGTAGTTAACACGCTTACCAAGGGGACCATCCAAACCAATACCCATATCAGTGCCACCTAGTCGGGCTACAACATGTAAACTATCATTATTCCCTTCTTTCAATTGAAAATTGAACACCGAGCTTAGTGCATTGCCGCGATTAGCCGGAAACTGAGCGCTCATATATTCCACTTCACGCAATTGATTGGCGTTGATGATGGAATAAGCACCGCCACTTGCACCTTGCGTTACCAGGTGATTGATAACGGGAATCTCCACATCATCCAAGTAGAACCGATTCTCGTTGGGAGCTCCGCCGCGAATGATAAGGTCGTTTCGAAAAGCCGATGTAGCTGTAACTCCTGGTAAAGTGCGAATCACCTTCGAAACATCGTTATCACTGCCCGGATTACGTTGGATTTCATTAGCACCTAAGCTGCGCATGGATGAAGGCACGTCAATACCTCGTTTGAACGGTGTTGCCTCCACGACAACCTCCTGAAAAGCACCCGAACCGGGAATCATTTCCAGCAGTAATTTGAGTGTGTCCTTTGGTTGCAGTATCACTTCAGCGAGCGTGTATGGCTCATAACCGAGTATACTTGCCTTGAGCGAATAACTGCCAATAGCGGCCTGCATTCGAAACTCACCGCGGCTGTCGGTAGCAGTATGGCATGCACCCTCACCCAACACAACCTGCACAAACTCGAGCGGCTCACGTGTGTTGGCATCGCGGCATTGTCCCACTATGAAGCATGGCTGCTGGGCATAACTCAACAGTCCATTCAGGCAACCAATCAGTAAGAACCAATACTTCATCAATAATCCAGCGTTATCTCAATGCTCGTTGTATTTCCATTGTGAGAAAAAGCACATTCCTTGAACGCCGGCGGACCGAACATGCTGAGCGCATCATTGGAAACGCCTATGCCTTCTTCGGGAATACCAAACATGTTTGTATCGAGCGTGTTGTTTTTATTCTCGTCGTGCATGACCGTAACCGCATAAGTACCGGCCGGTAAATCGGAAAACGTATACACCACCGTGCTGCCCGTAATAGGCACCATGGCTTGCTTCATGGCGTTTGTATGATCGGAAGGAAAGCCGGTTGCACCATTGAAAATAAGCAATGCCAATTGCCCCTTGTTTCCTTCTATTCCTTTGATTTTAATGGAAACACCTCCTGCAGGCGGCGTTCGGAAACCGAGTAAAATCGGAGAAAGGATAGCTATGATATAGAGTGTTTTCTTCATGATTCAATTTTGATGTATAAAAGTTCCGTGATATCCAAATAGAATGCTATGTGGCAATGCTGCCTTCGCTACCTGACCAAGATTCGATGCATTCAGGATTATTAAATACGAGGTATTTGAATACGTATCAAGGACTACAGAGAGAAGCAATCCATCATCCTCTGCTTTTGGATCCGGCGACGGCACAAATACGGGTTCACCGGGAAAATGCCCTTCTTTATACCAGTTCGTGCTGCTACCATTCGCAATATCGATCTTCACAATTTGATTATAGAACTCATGTGTATGCTGTGAGTTTACGCCGCAACCATATACATAACGATATGCACCATGGGTGTTGGCAAATTGTCGATTGGTGACGGGTAGTTCCAAACAAACATTAGCCAACTCCGTTCTTCCAACGCACCTTTTACCTGCAACATCAAGTGTATATCGCCACATGGCTCCCTTCGGCAGAGGGAGTCGTGGGTTCGCCAATCGATCTTTATAATAATGCTGAATGATATCGGCATTTTCGTAGGCGCATAAATCAACCTCGAGGAGCCCATCCTTTTCGATTGCAAAAACATGGTGAAAACTGAAGAACGACGGCACCTTGATGGTCGAAACACGCTTACCCGTTTTTCGATCGATTATAATAAAACGACTACCCATGCCCGGTTTCCAATGGAAATTTTCGATGAAGGGTTTGGCACGAAATAGCAGCATGATAGACTGCACCACCAGCGGATACTCCGCAATGATGAAGTAGTTCTCACTCATGCCGAAGCTGTGCATATAGCCAGGCATTTGCACAGGCACTGAGGCTATTTCACGAGCCTCACCACTTATTTCATAAATCTTATAGAAGTTGATTGGACCGTATTGCACCACGAGGTTGTATGCTTCCATTTTATCGACAATTGGATGAGCTGTGGTCATGCGATTTCCGCCATACTTTCCATAGTTGTAGACTCCAATAGATTCGAGCGTTTCAGGGTCAAACTGAATCTGCATGAGCGGCTCGCCCCATGCGAAGGTCTTCTCACCTATTTGCCCCACGTTCACTTTGGCGCTGTCTGTTATTTTCGGATCCGGATTAAAAATCGTCTGCAACTGTTGAAACAGCGTCCGACAAGGATCCGTGGCAAAATCGGAGTACGTTATACGCCCTTCCTTTTGAGCGGAGCGATACGCGGCACAATCAATAAATCGACTGCGGTACCCCACGTTGCGATTAGCGATATGAAAACGATGAAGCATCGCCAACCCATCAAACCAATGCCTCATTGGTTTATCGACCATCACCTGACCCGGACCGTTGCGAATGAGCTCACCTTCGAGCCAATCAGGTATGTGTCCCTCAACATGCAATCGCTCGATGTCGCACTCCTTACTATTCCGTAAGAAACCACCTTCCATATAAGATGGAGTTATGTGCGTGCTAACAGGCATGTCAATTATAATACGGCGGCGGCTCGCGATGTTGATTTCGTTTGTTGTCCTAAGGTTGGTGTCTCCATGCGCGTCCAGGTTTTCGCTGCTTCCGGGTCGATAAGCTCCGCCGCAATCTTACCACTAGCAATTACCGCCGGAACCCCTGCCCCGGGATGTGTCCCTGCACCTGCGAAATAAAGATCTTCGAAGAACGAGGATTTGTTATGAGGACGCATCCATCCCGATTGCGTTAGTGAAGGCTTGACAGAAAACGCAGCTCCTTTATGACTGTTCAGATCCTTATTGAAGTGAACCGGATCGATGGAATGCATGGCAACGATGTTTTCGCGCAGGTCCGGAAGATAGTTTTCTTCCAGGAATTGAAGCACTCGCTCGTTATACTTCGGCCCAATTGTTTTCCAGTCAATGTTGGCATCCAGGTGCGGCACGAGGCTTAAAACGTAGAAAGACTCACAACCCTCCGGGGCTATGCTTTCGTCTGTAATCGTTGGCATATGCAGGTAAAGCGAGAAATCTTCCGGCAATGTCTTGGCGTTGAAAATATCCTTCAGAAGTCCCTTGTATCGTTTACCGAGTATAATATTGTGGTGCGCCAGTTTGCTGTCGAGATAGCGCTTTTTGGTTCCGAAGTAAATAACCACCAGCGAATTACTATACTGCAAATTATCGAAGTACAAATCGACCTTTTTCGGGCGATTCTGTTTCTTGATGAGGTTCTTGTATGTAAATGCTACATCCGAATTCGACACAAGGACATCGGTTTTGTGAATGGTTCCATCCATCAACTTTACACCTGCTGCTCTACCCTCTTCGATTATAATTTCTTCGACCTCTGTTTTGAGTTTCAGTTTGCCGCCTAGCTCGACGAACAATTTGCCGAGCGCTGCTACTGCAGCTCCCGTTCCACCTCGGGCATAATGAACGCCCCACTCCTTTTCGAATTGAATGATGAGTGCCATAATGGATGGCGTGTCGAATGGGTTCCCCCCCACCAACAGAGGGTGAAACGAACAAATACGTCGTATGAACTCGTCTTTTACATAACGAGCCGCGTAATGATACATCGGCAAGTACGTGTTTGTCTTGATGATGTCGGGCATAATGCGCATCATATCGCCCACTTTCAAGAATGGCTTCTCGGTGTGCGGATGAAAGCGCTTGAAAACTTCCTCCGTGCTTTTCACGAATCGCTCAAAACCTTCTACATCACCCGGACTAAACTTGGCCACTTCTTTCATGGCCATTTCAAGATCTCGGTAATAGTTATAGGGTTCGCCCTTTTCATTGAAGATTCTATAAAAAGGATCGAGTGCAATCAAATCGAAATAGTCTTCGCGCTTCTTACCGGCAAGAGCGAAAAGCTCGTCAAACATATAAGGCGCTGTCATAACGGTAGGACCGCCATCGAACTTGAAACCATTGATTTCATATTGATAGCCACGGCCGCCCACTTTGTCTCGCTTGTCATATAATGTTACATCGTGTCCGGCAGCCGCAAGTCGTATACCCGCCGAAAGGCCACCGAATCCGGCGCCAATGACAACAATTTCTTTCTTTCCTTTCTTCATATTTTAAATGGAATTGGGAGTAATCATACTGAGGTCGGGAGCCAAATTGCATTGGTACCATATAGATGGAATTTGCTTCAACTTTCCCCACTTGGTAACACGCGCCCTGCCAGAGAAAACATCATATCCGCGTTTTTCTATATCACTTAGAATACCCTTATAGAAAGTTGCCGCAGCTGCTATGGCCATTCGACCATCGGCATTGAGCATGGCAATACCAGGCCACGATTCTTCATAAATAGATCGTGTGCGCGCTATCTGGAATTTCATCATCGCAATCCAAGCATCATCAACGATGCCTTTGTCAAAATGAGCCTCCGTAATTCCAAAACGATCGAGATCATCTTGTGGCAGGTATATACGTCCTCTATGATAATCTTCAGCGATATCGCGAAGTATATTGGTCAGTTGCAGGGCTACGCCAAGTTTCACAGCATACCGTATTGCCTTCTCATGGGAATAACCAATGATATGCATGCTCATGAGACCAACTGTTGAGGCTACACCATAACAATAATCAGCGAGCCCTTCGAAGTTTGCATAACGATGGGTATGCATATCGCGAGAAACACCGTCAATAAGCTGCAAAGCATAACATGCCGGAATACGGTATTGCCGGCGGGTATTGGCCCAGGCAATGGAAACAGGGTCATTGAATCGCGGGCAAATACCCAGACTTTGATCGCGCCATGCACGCAAATCGATATCGTTTACACTGGTAGCATTATCGACAATGTCATCGGTTGTGCGACAAAAAGCATACAGCGCTCTTACCGCATTGCGCTTCTCCGGACTCAATAAGGCCGAAGCCATATAAAACGACTTGCTGTGAATTGCAGTAATATTCTTGCAGTAGGAGTAAGCAACTTGGAGCGAGTCACCCAAATGATAGTGCGGCAGCGCAAGGCCTGCATCGTGAGGCTTTACGCTGAGTGCGCGCTCGAAGAGGTTTTGGTCCCAATTAACTGCCAACATATCCTTTAGTGACGGAATGAATAACTTATACAACAACGAGTTGGGGTTAATTGTTCAGAATTAGGGTTTATCGCTTGATAACCATATTCACCTGTATGAAATCTTTTTTTTCAAGAACTGACAATCCTTTTGATTGTTTATGCGCGGCGGCTAACTATCTTGCGGCCGCTAATTTTGAAACTACCCCACTTACGTTATGAGCGAAAAGGCGAAATTGATACTGGAAGGCAAAGAGTACGAACTTCCTGTGGTGATCGGCACTGAAAACGAAAAGGCCATCGACATCAGCAAACTGCTGGAAACAACCGGATACATTACCCTTGATACCGGATTTAAAAATACAGGATCAACCAAGAGCGCTATCACCTTTTTGGATGGCGACAACGGTATTCTCTGGTATCGCGGATATCCAATCGAACAACTTTCCGAATACGCCTCTTTCTTGGAAGTTGCGTATCTAGTTATCTACGGTGAGCTCCCAACTCAAAAAGAGTTGGATTACTTCCAGCGCAGCATCAGTCACCATACGTTGGTGCACGAAGACATGAAGCGATTTTACGAAGCATATCCGACAGGCGCTCACCCGATGGGCGTTTTGTCGTCGATGATTGCTAGCATGTCGACCTTCTACCCGGAGTCTCAAAACCCGAATCGTCCGTTCAAAGACATCGAGTTGACCATGCACCGCCTCATCGCGAAAATGGCAACCTTGGCTGCGCAGGCAAACAAGGTGAGTGTAGGTCACCCGATTATGTATCCGAAAAACAGCTACAGCTATACGCAGAACTTCCTACATATGATGTTCGCTTTGCCAACTGCCGATTATGAAATTGACCCGGTGGTAGATGATGCGTTGAACAAGCTTTTGATATTGCACGCCGACCACGAGCAAAACTGCTCTACGTCTACCGTGCGTATTGTAGGTTCATCACAATCGAACCTCTACTCTTCTATTTCAGCCGGTATTGCAGCCTTGTGGGGACCTCTTCACGGTGGTGCCAACCAAGCTGTAATCGAAATGTTAGAACGCATTAAGAACGACGGCGGCGATGTACAGAAGTGGGTTGACAAGGCCAAAGACAAAAACGATTCATTCCGTTTGATGGGCTTTGGTCACCGTGTGTACAAGAACTTTGATCCACGCGCAAAAATCATCAAGAAGGCTTGCGACGATGTATTGAACCGTCTGGGTATTCACGACCCTGTGCTCGATATCGCCAAGCAACTGGAAGAAGTGGCTCTGAAAGATCCATACTTCATTGAGCGCAAATTGTATCCGAACGTTGACTTCTACTCTGGTATCATCTACCGTGCTATCGGCATTCCAACCGAAATGTTTACGGTAATGTTCGCATTGGGTCGTCTGCCGGGTTGGATTGCACAATGGAAGGAAATGATCGAACACGGAGAGCCAATTGGTCGTCCACGCCAAGTGTACACCGGTTCAACCAAGCGCGATTACGTTCCGATCCCTAAGCGCGGATAATCTTATTTAAGCCAAATGGACAACGGAAAAGTTACCGTTACCTCCGAGGGAGGTATAGCAACCGTTTCATTCTTTCACCCGCAAAGCAATTCGCTTCCCGGCGCCTTGTTGCGTGAGTTGGGCGATACCATCACGCATGTGAGCAACGACCCTGCAACGGTTATCATCCTTTTGCGCAGCGAAGGCGAGAAGGCATTCTGTGCCGGCGCGAGTTTCGATGAGCTTATTGCGATTGAAGACCTCGAAGGCGGAACCGGTTTTTTCAGCGGATTTGCCCACGTTATCAACGCCATGCGCAAGAGCAACAAGCTCATCATTGGCCGTATTCACAATAAAGCAGTTGGAGGCGGTGTAGGTTTGGCCTCGAGTGTTGACTTTTGTTTTGCTACTTCACAATCTTCTATTAAGTTAAGCGAACTTGCTGTAGGCATCGGCCCCTTTGTAGTTGGGCCGGCCGTTCAGCGTAAGATGGGACTTTCAGCCATGTCGCAACTGGCAATCAATGCCACCGAATGGCAAACGGCTCAGTGGGCGAAAGAAAAAGGGCTGTATAACGAGGTGTTCGACACTGTCGAAGCTATGGACCAAGCCATCGACGCACTCGCACAACGATTGGTTAGCTCTAATCCGGAGGCCATGTCCGAATTGAAGAAGATCTTCTGGCAAGGAACTGAAAACTGGGATATGCTTCTCGTGGAGCGAGCCGGCATCAGCGGTCGACTTGTTCTCTCCGACTTCACCCGAAATGCGATTTCGAAATTCAAAAGTAAGTCTTAGAAAGGATAAGGGGTAAGGGGTAAGATGTAAGGGATAAAGTATAAGATCTCAAACCTATATTTGCCCTCGATAGCTTACCCCTTACCCCTT
>Ga0315905_10001853_pt1 | contig 22433 bp, 15 predicted proteins | sample LakEriMetagenome_5_FD_203522 | JGI IMG/M metagenome (GOLD analysis project Ga0315905, IMG submission 203522) | Freshwater fungal communities from buoy surface, Lake Erie, Ohio, United States - Buoy 4 MA121 | ecosystem: Environmental > Aquatic > Freshwater > Lake | place: USA: Lake Erie, Ohio...
ACCGCACGCCGGTCATGACGTGCCGCACGATGGATGCCCTCTCTGGCCGCCCCCTGCACTTCAAGTGCGAGTCGATGCAGCGCACTGGTTCGTTCAAGCTGCGGGGCGCGACGAACGCCGTGCTCCGACTGCCTGATGACCACGCTGCACGTGGCGTGGTGACCCACTCCAGCGGCAACCATGGCCAGGCGCTGGCGCTCGCGGCACGACTGCGCGGCATCCCCTGCACGGTCGTGATGCCGCACGACTCCGCACGCGTGAAGAAGGACGCGGTGCGATCGCACGGCGCCACGATCGTCGAATGCGAGCCCAACGCTGCGGCCCGCGCCGCCGCGGCCGAGCGCGTGGTCGCCGACACGGGCGCCACGCTGATCCCGCCCTTTGACCATCCGCACATCATCGCGGGCCAAGGCACGGTGGCGCTGGAGTTCCTGGAGCAGTGCCCTGGACTCGGCGCGGTCATCGTGCCGATCGGCGGCGGAGGCCTGATCAGCGGGATCGCCATCGCCATGAAGGCGCTGCGTCCTGACTTGCGCGTGATCGCCGCCGAACCGCTCAACGCGGGCGATGCGGCAATCGCCAAGCGAACGGGCCGCATCGAGCCCGTGCCGCCCACGCGAACGATCGCCGACGGGCTGCGCACGCCGCTGGGGCAGCTGACGCTGCCGGTCGTGCGTGATCTGGTCGACGAGGTCATCACCGTGACCGAGGAGGAGATCGTCGCGGCCATGCGGCTGGTCTGGGAACGCATGAAGATCGTGATCGAGCCGAGCAGCGCGGTGGGCGTGGCGGTTGCGGTGCAGGAGTCGTTCCGCGCGCGAGAGCCCGTTCCCACGGGCGTGGTGCTCTGTGGAGGCAACGTCGATCTTGATGGGCTTCCGTGGATGCGCGGCGGCTGAACCTGCCGATGCGGCACGCCGTGCCGCTCGTGAGCACACGGCACTCGTGCGGATCGCCGGCTTCTCAGCGGGCGTTCGCGATCAGTTCGTCCAGTCGAGCCAGCCGGCGGCGATGCTGCTCGCGAGCTGGTTCGAGGATCCCCAGCGCCACCACATGCACCCGCGCCGCAGCAAGATTGCCGGCCTCGAGCTGCGTGGCCGCGGCGAGTTCCCGCAGCGATGGATCGAAGGGATTGATGCGCACGGCGCGCTCGATGTGGACGCCGGCGCGGGCACCGTCACCGGCGGCACGGGCGATGCGTGCGAGCTCGACTGCGTAGGAGTTCTCGCGGTCGGTGACCGCATCGAGCCGCTCCAGGTGCGACGAGGCATCGGCATCGCGGCCTGCAATGAGCGCCACTTCGGCCAGCTTGCGGTGCGGGAAGGGATCAACCGGGCGCGCGCGGCAGTAGCGCTCCAGCAGCGCGATCACCTCGGGTGCGTCGCCCTCGCCACGCTCGGTGCGCCGGCGCACGGCCAGCTCGAGCAGGTCGGGGTGATCAGGATGCGTGCGCAGCAAGAGCTCGAGTTCCTTGTCGCTCACCGGCTCGACGCGGTCCTTGCCCAGCAGCACGTCAGCGGGCGGCTCGGGGGCGAGCCCCCACGCCTTGACCTGCGCACGTGCCCACGGCGTGAAGCGCTGGAGGAACTCCTCCTTCGACACCTCGAGCACCTGCGCGAGCGCCTGCGACTCGGTGGCACCCTCGGCATAGAGCGCCAGCATGCGGCGAAGGGCCTCGTCGCCCCAGGCCTCGCGGATGAACTCGACCCACCAGTGGCCCTGGGCGTAGGCCTGCGCGCGATCGGTCGGCTTCGCGGGCCGCACGAACGCCAGCAGGATCGAGTCGAAATCGAAGAGCGTGCCGCCTTCGACCGCGGCGGCCAGCATCTGGCAATCCTTGTAGTCGCGACGCTTGTGCTGCAGATCGACGGCGATCGCCTCGGTCATCCAGTGCGGGATGCGGTTGCGGGTCTGCGAAAGCGTGACCGTGTGCACATACTCGTGGCGGACCACGTCGAGCCAGTCGAAGAGCCCCAGATGCTTCTTGCGGCTGCCCTCGCGAGGGACTTCCATTGCGATCACCGGCCCCGTGCACGCCGCGATCGTGTGGATCGCGGGCAGGCCGGTGAGCCGCACCCCGAACCACTCGTGGTCGGGCATGAGTTCGATGCGCGTGCGCCGCGACGGTGCGTGGCCGAGCCGCGCGCAGACCTCCTCGTGCATCGCATCGAGTTGCGCAAGCATGCCATCGGCCATCGCATCATCGATGCCTGGCTGCGAACGAAGCGTGAAGTGACGGCCCTCGCGCACGGGCCATGGCGCCATGTCCTCGAGCAAGCGAAGGCTCAGCGTGGCCCCGACGTTGAATGGATCGCGCTCGACGGCCGCTCGCAGCGCCTCGAGCGCGCGTGCATCCTCGCCCGACTGCATGTCCATCAGGCCGAGCTCCATTGGGGGCTCGCTCCACTCGGGCGCGCGGTCCCACGCCCGGCGCAGCAGCACCGCAGCGTCCTCGTACTGGCGGCGCCTCGACAGCATGCGGCCCACCTCAAGCGCTGCGTGCGGGCTGCCGGGCGCGACGCGATCGGCATCGGCGAGGGCCTGCTCCATCGCCTCGGGCCGGAAGCGCACCGCGTGCATGGCAGCTAGGTACGCCAAGGCATCCGGCTGCGTGGGCGCGGTAGCGAGCACCTGGCGCAGCATCGGTTCGGCGCCGTCGGCGTCGTCCTGCATCAGCGCCGTGCGCGCACGCAGGAGCGCAGCCGCCGCACACGCCGGCGAGAAGGCATCGATTCCCTCGGCGATCGCGAGTGCATCGGCTTGCTCGAGCGCGCCCGCGCTGAGTTCGCCGCGCATGCGCCAGGCCTCGGCCAGGCGCGGGTGCTGCGCGAGCGCATCGGCGAGCGCCTTCCAGGCATCGGCTCGGTTGTGGCGCGCCGCGAGGATGCGCGCTTCGAGCAGCATCGCTTCCCAGTCGGTCCGGTCGAGCGCCCGTGCGGCACCGAGCGCCTCGATCACGGCTTCGTACAGCTGCGGCGCCACGCGCCCGGTCATCGACCAGGCCTCGAGCGCCTCGGCCTTGGCGAGCACCAGTTCGCGCTGCCCCTGCGTGCGCACGACCGCGGGCATCGGCTCGGCCATGAGCGGCTCGAGCGCAGCGCGTGATTCCGCGAGCTTGCCGGCACCAGCGAGCGCGAGCCCCTTGAGTGCCGTCGCGCGCGGCGATGCATCGTCGACGAGCGCAGCGATCGCACGGTCCCACGCGCCTTGCTGCACGAGCGCGCGAGCGCGAAGGACCGCCGGAACCGATGGATCGGCGAGCGCGGGCTCATCCCAGCGCCACGCCCACACGGCCGCCTCGGCCGCACGCAACGGCGTGTCGAGATCACCCTGCTCCCACGCGCCGTAGCGCACCCGCAGGTCCTTGAGCGCATCGGGTGTGGCGGCCTTGGCATCCAGCGCGGCACGGCTCGCGGCCGAGCGCGGGATCATGGTCGGATCCTGCCGGCGCGGCGGTGCCGCACCATCCTGGGCATTCGCCACGGCCGTCACGATGAGCGCGGCCACCAGCATCGCGGCGACGACCACGACCACCGACCGAATCACGACACGGTCTCGCGTCATGGCTTGAGCGGACGGCGATCGACCGTCCATCCTTCTGCCGCCTCGGGCAGATCCACGAGCGCCCGATCGGCATCATTGAGCGGCCCGACCTCGACCGCGCGCAGTCGCGCGATGGTGCGATCGCCCTCGGTGGAGTCGCGCACTACGGCGATCGGCAGCGACGTCGCACGATCCCACGCCACGATGAGCTGCTTCGCATCGCGCGCGGCGGGCGTCGAAGGACGCGGCACCAGGCAGAGCACGTCGCTCGCCGGCAGATCCTTCCAGAGCGGGCTCTCGGGAAGCGTGGACGACGTGACGATGTAGTTCGCGAGCACCTCGCTGCGACGAGCCCCCACCGGAAGCGCCAGCGGGCCCTCGCCCGGCTGCAGTGGATCCATGCTGGTGCCCTCGGCCACGAGCTGGCGCTCGATCTGCTGCTTGCGCGCATCATCGCGCTCGATCAGCCATCCGTCGCGGTAGAGAAAGAGCCGACGGTCCTCGCTTGCGCGGCCCGAGCCATCGATGAACTGATCGATGCGCAGCGCGATCCGCCGTGATGGACCGGCCGATCCCTGAAGGACGAGCCGACCACGCCGACGCTCGACATCATCGGTGAGCGCGTCGCGCTTCTCGATGATGACGGTGCATGCCATCGCATCGAGCCGCGCGCCGGCAGCCTCGGCTGCATCGAGGATGCGCTCGATGCCATCGCTTGCCGTGGCCGTGGGCGCAGGCTCCGCGAGCGAGCCGCCGGCAGCAGGCGGCACCGGTGCAGCCTGTTGCTCCGCGCCTTTCGAGCCCGTCGGCGGTGCCTGCGGCACATCCTGCCGCGCCGAGCACGCCACGGCCAGCGCCAGCACCGCAAGCGCATGCATCGTCACTTGGACTCCTCGAGCATGTCCGCCATCGGATCGCTGCCCGTGGATCCGGCCGCAGCACCATCTTCGGAGCCGCCGCGGCTGGCGGCGTTGATGACCGTGGTCAGGACGACGACCAGGCACAGTCCCGCGCGCCAGGCCACGCCGACGATGGGCTTGGCGCCGCGCAGGCACGGCTTGCACACGAGCAGCGCAAAGAACGGCGAGAGCAGGATCGCCGCCCAGTGCATCGGGCGGACCTCGCCGTAGTTGTATGCATGACCGCACAGGGCGAGCACGCAAGCGATCGCAGCCAGCGTGGTCGCTGCAGCCGCGGTCCACGGTACGAGTTCACACGCCGCTTCAGCCGGGCAGGCCGCGCCGGCGGGATCCGCGCCGACCGCAACCGGTTGCGCCGATGCAGCGGCGCGCAGCCGCGCTGCCTCGCGCAGATTGAGCACACCGCTGACCATGCCGAACCCGGCAAGCGCCGCAGCCACAGCCATCGCCATCACGCCGAGGCTGGCGAAGTTCGCCAGGATCATGAGCACGCCAAGTCCTGCAAAGACGATCGCGGCCATCATCGCCATGCCCACGCTGCATGCATCGCGCGCCACGGCTGACCAGAGCAGCCCCACCAGGACGATCGAGCCGAAGAGCCCCGTCTGGATATACGGATTGCTCGCGGGGAACACCACGAATCTCCAGGCCAGGCCGCCCAGGATCACGGTCACGATCGACCACTGCACCCACCGCGCCGAGCGCATGCCCGACACGATCGCTCCGACGATCGCCGCCACACCGACCGCGTAGGGCAGCAGGTGCCAGCGCTCAGCCGGCGGCAGTCCGACCGGACCGACCTCCAGGAGGAAGCTCGCCACGAACGCGACCGGTGCTGCCAAGGCCTGTCCGACCTGCGCACGGCGCACGGCGAGCGCGCGATCGGCCTCCGCACGCCGAGCGACCATGAGCACGCCCAAGCCGCCCACCGCCAGCCCAAGGAGCGCCGGCAGCACGAGGACCTTCACGAGATACAGCGCAACCTCAGGCAGCATGGTTCACTCGGCCTTCGTTTCGTCGGCCTCAAGACCGATCACCAAGCGCACCTCGTCGCCGAGTGCCTTCGGTGGCTTCTCGATGCCCCACGTCATGCCGAAGTCGCTGCGCTTGATCGTGACCGTGCATTCGAAGCCGACCTTCTTGCCCGTCGGCCCCTTGCCCACGCCGGTGACGACGCAGTCGACCTGCACGGGCTTGGTCACGCCATGCAGCGACAGGTCGCCGGTCAGCGTCCAGTGACGCTCGGACACGCGCGTGCCGCCGGTCGAGCTGAACGAGATCGACGGGAACTCCCTTTCATTGAAGAAGTTCGGCCCCTTCAGGTTGTTGTCGAGCTTCTCGCTGCCGGTGTCGATGTTCTTGAGCTCGGCGACCGCCTTGATCACAGGTGCGGCGGAGTCATCCATCGGCCACGCCACGCTGCCCGAGAGCGCGTTGATGCGACCCCAGAACTGCCCAGCCTCCAGATGCTGAATCCGGAAGAGCGCCATGCTGTGGACCGGATCAAGCGTGAGCTCACCCCCGGCAGCAGGTTGCGCAAGCACCGCCTCGGCGTTCGCCGGAGCGCTCCACATGGGCCGCGATGCAGCCGCAAGCAACGGGAAGGCGATCAACGATGAAGCGACGATCAGGGTGCGCATGCAAGCCTCCATGGAGTCGGAGGATCATACGGAGCGCACCCATGAAGGATCGATGCAAACGGGCGAATGGCAGGCCCAGCCGAGCCGGTCCGATCGACTCGATCACGGCGTGTGCGCCGGACAGCGCCCGTCAGGGCGCCAGCGCCTGGTGACCCACGATCTCAAGACCGAAGCCGTGCAGCCCGGGCAAGGCGCGCGGATGATCCGTGAGCAGGCGCAGTCGCGACAGGCCAAGGTCACGCAGGATCTGCCCACCGATGCCGTACTCGCGTTCGCCCATGGGCTGCGCCTTGCCGCCGATCCCCGATGGCCGGGTGAGGTCGGGTGCGTTCACGTCATCGCCGGCAGCGCGGCGAATCGCGTGCAGGCGCGATCGAAGGCTGTCATCGGTCTCCTCGGGGCGCAGGTACACGAGCGCGCCGCGTCCGGCCGCGCGGATCGCGCGCAGCGAGGCGCGGATCGTCTCCTGTCCGCTGCGATCACCCGCTGCGGCGGCACCGAAGATGTCACCGAGCACATCGCGGCGATGCATGCGCACGAGCACGGCCTCGTCGATCGGTGTCACGGTGCCGTCGGCACCGGGGATCCCGACACCGCCGCAGGTCAGCGCCAGGTGCGGCTGCGGATCGATCGTGCTGTGCCAGGCGAGCACCGTGAACTCGCCCTCGGGCGTCATCACGCGTTCGCCAGTGACGGGCTCGATGCGGCGCACCAGGCTCTCGCGGCGCAGTCGCCATTCGATCACCTGCTCGACCGAGCACATCTTGAGCCCGTGCTGCGCGCACAGCAGCTCAAGGTCCGGCACGCGGGCCATCTCGCCATCCTCGCGCACGACCTCGATGATGCACGCCGCGGGCCGCAAGCCGGCGAGCCGGCACAGGTCCACGCTGCCCTCGGTCTGGCCGGTGCGCACGAGCACGCCGCCGTCGCGCGCGCGCAGCGGGTTGATGTGGCCCGGGCGCACGAAGTCATCCGGCCGCGAAACTGGGTCGCACATCAGGTGGATCGTCTTGACGCGGTCGCGCGCGCTGATGCCCGTGCCCACGCCGTGCCGCGGGTGGCCATCCACGCTGACGGTGAAGGGCGTCGCACGCAGGCTCGTGTTGATCGCCGCCTGCGGCACCAGGTCCAGCCGCTCGCACGATGCACCATCAAGCGCCACGCACAGGTAGCCAGCGCCCACACGGGTCATGAAGTTCACCTGCTCGACCGTCAGGGACTCGGCCGCACACACGAAGTCGCCCTCGTTCTCCCGGTTCTCGTCGTCCACCATGACCACGATGCGGCCTGCGCGGAGTTCGTCGAGGATCTCGGGGATGGGGCTGAGCGGCATGGGAGGGAAAGCGTAGCCGCGAGCGTCGTACGATCGCGTCATGCCCACGCCAGCCCGTCGCACCAGCACCCGATCCACCACGTCGAAGCGGGCCACGAAGCCCGCGGTCGCCACGCGTGCGCCGAAGCTCACGCCATCGCAACGCGCCACGATGCAGCGCTGGTTACTGGAACTCACCGACCTGCCCACGGCCGCAGGCCGCGAGCACCGCGTCATGGCATGGATCGACCAGTGGCTCGCCGCGCGCGCCGACCGGCTCGCCGTCGCGCGTGACGATGCAGGCAACTACCTGATCACGCGGCGCGATCTGCCACGCGGCGCACAGCAGGTGCTCATGACGGCGCATCTGGATCATCCGGCGTTCGTGATCACGCGCATCGATCGAGGGCGCGTGCACCTGGAGTTCCGGGGCGGGGTGCTCGATGCCTACTTCGCCGGTGCACGGCTCGATGCGATCGACGCGGGCGATGCGCATCATGCGCTGCGCATCGAGCGTGCTGACCTCAAGGCCACGCCCTTCAAGACCGTGATCGCCATGCCCACGGGCACCGCGGCCGCCAAGGCGCGCGCGCTGCAGGATCTCGCCGTGGGCGACATCGCCCGCTGGCGCTGGTCAGGTTCGCGCGGAGCCGAGCGGGCGCATGTGGCCACGCACGCCCTGCCCGCGCTGGTGCCGGGTGGGCGCACGCGGCGGGCATCGGTCCTGCGCACACACGCCTGCGATGACCTGGCGGCGGCGGCGATCGCGCTGGCGGTGCTCGATGCCACGCTCGCCCGCAAGGACATGGCGCACCTGGGCCTCGTGCTGACCGTGGCCGAGGAAGTGGGCTTCATCGGTGCGATCCATGCCGCGCGCAACGGCTTCCTTCCCAAGCGCGCGCTGCTCCTGAACCTTGAGAACTCGCGCAGCTACCCGCATGACTCGCCCATCGGCGCCGGTGCGATCCTGCGCATCGGCGACCGAGCCACGGTCTTCGATGCGGGCATCGTGAATGCGCTCTCGGCCGAGTTCGGGCGGCTCGCCAAGGCCGATCCGGACTTCCGTTGCCAACGCAAGCTCATGCCCGGCGGTTGGTGCGAGACGACCGCCTTCGGCTGCTACGGCTACCGAAGCGTGTGCCTCTGCCTGCCGCTGGGGAACTACCACAACATGGAACGGCTCGAGCGCGTCGAGGCAGGCTCGGGCCCGGCGCGCATGGGGCCCGAGTTCGTCTCGATCGACGACTGCTCGAGCCTTGCCGCCATGCTGATGGTCGCGGCGTCCATCCTCGCCAGGCCCATCGCGTGGGATGGCAAGGCGACCATGGAGATGCTGTATGCGCAGAAGAAGCGGGTGCTGACCGCGCAGACCTAGAGCGCGCCTCACTCCGGACAGGGCCCCCACTGGCCAATCAGCAATCCCAAGTCGATGCTGTCGACCACGAAGTCGCCGTTGATGTCGCCATGCGTAGCCCCAATCTGCCCCCATCGCGTCAGCAGCGCGCCGAGATCGGCGCCGTTAACCATGCGATCCCTCGTGAGATCGCTTGCACACAACTCATGGTGCGATTGAATCGCTGCAACATCAAAAAACCCAGCACTGACATCGCGGATTGTCGTGAGTCCCTCCGGCGGATTCGTCGGAAACTGCGGGGGCCCTTGGGTGGGTACATCGAACAGCACGGTGCCGTCCTTCTTCAGCGCCACAATCCAGCGATAGGACGTACTGTCGCCCGTATCAATGTCAACGATGTCGGTGAACGCCGGAATCGGAGAGACTTGGGATAAAAACGACAACTTTGAGACCGTCCCGTCCGCATGCCGAATGACCGTTCGGTCGCCACCAGCCGCAATCTGGACTGGTCGTACGATTGCGCCACTCGGCACAGTTCCCTGCATGCCGCCCCCCCACGATCGAATGCTCCCATCCGCGCGCATGGCAGACGAGTGGTACCGGCCTCCCGCGATCTGAAGAACTCTCGGTGCGTCCGGACTCGATACATCTGCGGGCACCATGCACTGCCCTGAGTTGTTACTGCCCCAACACACAATCTGTCCGTTACCTCGAAGTGCCAGCGAGTGAAATGAACCCGCGGCAATCTGTACCGCATCGTCCAGGCCGGCGGGCGGCGGGGTCGCATTGACATATCCCCACCAGGCGACCTCACCAGACTCCTTCAGCGCAAGGCTGTGAGCGTAACCCGCGGCAACATCAACGACTCCCGCCAGACCATCGGGGATTGCCACACCGTCTTGTCCCTTCAATACGCCCCACTCGCGGACGGTGCCATCTCTCGTGATTGCAAGTGTGTGGTTCATTCCACTCGTGATCTTCACAATGTCCTCTTCTGTCGGCGGTGGCGCGAGTCGCACGTTTGATCCTTCGGGCAGAGCCGCCCCCCACACGACAACCTCGCCACTCGCGGTGAGCGCAGCAGACGCATTTTCGCGGGCCGCGACTTGAACGGCAGGCTGAAGGGTGAGCGGAACACTCGATTGACCGTAAAGGTTCGATCCCCACGCCACAACGCGTCCGTCCTTGCAGAGTGCTAGGGAGTGGTCACCACCGGCTGCGGCGGCGACCACACCTCGAAGCGTGGCGGGCGGCTCGCACTGATGGTGGATGTTGCTGCCCCAGCAGGCCAAGATTCCGCTCTCGCTCAGAGCGATCGAGTGCCGCCCCCCTGCCGTGACGCTCTTTGCCACGAGTTGCCGGGGCGCTGAACACTGTCCGTACTGGTTGTCCCCCCACGCTCGAACGGTTCCGTCGAAGCACCGCACAACGATATGGTTGCGCCCAGCTGCTAGCTCGACCACCGGCGCCAGATCGATCGGGATGTCACACTGACCGAACGCGTTGCTTCCCCAACATCGCACCGTCCCATCACTTCGTCGGACGACTGCAAAATCCGATCCGGCATCCAGTTCCTCCACGATTCCAAGGTCCTTCGGAATATCCGCTACCGGGCTTGTGACTGGTCGAAGAAACCCGACGGTACCGGTGTTGAACAGAACCAAGCCTTGGAGGCTGCACACCAACTTCACATGTGGGAGTCCGCCCGGAGGATGGCACAGTCGCCCGACGTCGTAACCCCAGTTAGAGAGCGAACCATCCGCGCGAACGCATGACACATGCGAAGGTCCAAGTGCCCACTGAGTGATTTCCGCCGAACTGTGCGGGTTGTTGAAGCCGTACATCCCCCAACGCACAATGGACTGGGCTTGCGCAGGGCGCATGACCGTGAGCAACAGAATCGTCGATGTCGCTAGCGGAAGAAACACGCGGCGCCGGAAGCCGACTTGGTCGTACCTGGCGTTATGGTTGTCACGGATCATCGTCAATGACCTGCAAGATTGCGGCCAACTCGACTATGCAGTCGCAGACAGCGACGCGTTGCTGGTGTTGCATCGGAAGCAGTTCCTGACCAAGCCCATCGAGATCGGCGAAGCCAAGCAGCTGCAGCGACGACATGAGGAACGGAAGTCGAAGCCTCGGCTCGCCCCATCCACTTTCGTCACAGTGAACCACGACCCGGACTGACGGCTCGAATCCACCCGTGCTCCAACTCGTCAGGAGTAGACCCAAGTCACCGCCGTCGATCGCATTGTCCTCCCGCGACGGATCAAAGTTAAAGTCATAGGTGGATTCAAGGGTTCCTTGCTGCACTGGCCCCCAAGCCGTCAGCAGGATTCCCAGATCGCCACCGCCATGAGTGAGATCGCCATCGAGATCGTAGACCGATGTCAGGTAGCACGCCCGTCGGACGGTGACATTGCCGAACGGGTCTCGATGCACGGCGATCCCGACAAGCACTCCGCGATCGGTCGCGTCGTGGAGCGATTCGATGGAGTGCCCGGGCGGACTCACTGAAACTGCGTCAGCGCGCAGATAGCACCACTGATTCTCGCGCTCGGGATCGCTTATCCAAACAGCGCCTTCAACAAAGTTGTCGGGGTCCGAATCGCTCCATCCGCTCCCTACAGCTCCGACCGCGATGAGCGCACGAGACTGTTGCCCTCCCGACGCCCCCGTGTTACGCGGCTGTACGCGGGCGACGGCGGATTCGGGTCTGTCCAGATCCGACGCGAGCGGCTCGATGGTGTGTAAGTCGGCGAGCGCCGTGAGACTTGGCCGCAGTGCGTCAATCCAAGGCGCGACAACGGCGTGCTGCGTGGGACAAACCTCAGAACTGCAGGCTGCACCCGCCGGTATGGTCTCCACACCGATCGAACCAAAGGCGACCGGCTGCCGCCCTGCCGCCGCTGCGCCGGCGAGATAGCCAGCTAAGCGCACATCCGTCGTTCGCTCGAACGCTCCGTCGGGGAGCTGCGTGAAACAGGAAGACGGCTCGCTACCCGAGCAGCCGCATGACTCGGCGAGCCGGACCTCATGGGGACCAAACCAGACTCTTGGTTCCCACGCGTGGACTGCAATGCACAATGGAGACGGTTGCGGAACCCTCATCCTGCCATTCCCGAGAACCGCACCCAGATGCCAATCGCCACCCAGCCCCGATTGGGGTTGAACGATGCCACCAATCTGATCGGCCCATCGGGCATTCGGGTTCGAGCCGTCGCCACACCACGCGGTGCCGTCGAGGAAGCCCGGGAGCAACTCAAGTTCCGTCGGTTCTGACTGGCCACTGACAACTGTTCGAAACCCCGCAGCGAACCCTCCATAGTCCTGTGTCCACACCAATCCCGCAGCGAGCGCGGTGCGATCACCTGAGAGCGACCTGTTCCCGACCGCCACCAGTAGTGCGTGTGGAACACCACCCGACGAACATTCATTCCACTCATCAAGCGCCCTTGCTGTCAGGAGCTCCGCATTGCCGACGAGGTCTCCCGTCGGAAAAGACCACACCGCGGGAACGCATCGGAGTCGTTGGTCCTCAACCGTCACAATTCCCCCCACAATCAAGCCATCTTCGTTGCCGTCGAAAATGATCTCGCCGACCGCGCTGCCGTGCGGCAGCCGTTCCCGCTGTTCCGGCGCTCCCAGATGCCAAACCGCCGATGATGGGATCCCACCGTTCGATTCCTCGAACAGTGTTCCGATCACATGGCGGTCATCGACAATCTTCAAGCGAAGTCCGTATCCACCGGTCATGACTCTGGGCCATGGGGCGACCCCGATCGACACAAAATTGGAATGGGAATCCGATCCGAGATCGCCAGAGAACAAGACTGTCCTGTATGGCGGCGCGGCGACCACCGTGAAGCCGCATGCCGACGCCAGAATCAAGCCAACGACTTGGGAGGCCTGGAGCGCTCGATCAAGCCCTCGTGATCTTGATGGCGGTCGGAGACTTAAAACGCGATCATGACCCATGAGCCAGACCTTTCCGGGGCCCGGAGCCCCGATCGTTCGCATCAGCGGTGAAGAAGTGAGGTGCTGCGTGGCGGCCATGGCCGCCGGGCACGCACCCGCACCGCGTGGTGAGCGAACTGCAGAACCTTAATCCGATCAGTGAACATCGACAAGACGGAATCAGTCCTTTTTGGAACACACTCGATTCCGGACCTTAGCTCCATCCGTGGGAATGGCCTGGCAGGGTGGAGCGCGCCTCACTCCGGACAGGGCCCCCACTGGCCGATCAGGAATCCCAAGTCGATGCTGTCGACCACGCCATCCGCGTTGATGTCGCCGCGTGGAGCACCCACCTGCCCCCATTGCGTCAGCAGCACGCCAAGGTCGGCACCCATCACGGCACCATCTCGATCAAGGTCACCCACGCACGAATCGTCGACGATCGCCAGCGAGTGGTGGAAACCGGCGCCGACGCTGCGGACACTTCTCATGTCAGCAGGAATTGAGGTCTCGCCGTCCGGACCTAAGCCCCATCCCACCACGGTGCCATTCGCGCGAAGCGCCAAGGTAAACCAGGCCTTTGATGAGACCTGAACGACATCGTCGAGGCCGGCTGGAACGCTGGTCTGCCCGTACGAGGACTCCCCCCAGCAACGTACGGTGCCATCCTGGAGGAGCACAGTGTTGGTCAACGACCCACATGCCACCTGAGACACGACACCCAAACCCGGGGGAACGACATTCAGACCAAAGTTGCTCGCACCCCACGGGACAACGGTGCCGTCTTCCCGCAGTGCAATCGAATGGAACTGACCGGCCGCCAACATGGTTGTCGAGCGGTCGAGCTCCGGGGGAACATCGAGGCAACCACCGATCGGATTTCCAAACGCCTCAACTGAGCCGTCCACGAGCTGTACAACGACATGGTGCCAACCAACGGCGAAACGCCTTACGGCACCAAGGTCGGGCGGAATCTGGCACATCGGGAGTTCTTGAGAAGGGCAGTACCAATTGGTCAAGTGCATCCCGTCACCCATTGCCAGTGGAACGTTTCCGCCCAAGCCAACTTGTCCCGTGACGATCAGTCCGTCCGGCGGCTGCGGAAAAAGTGGGTTACCCCACTGGATCAATGATCCATCCGGACGCACAGCCAGACTGATGCGCTCGCCTACCTCCACTTGTGAGATGTGGTGCCCTATGTCTTCCGGCGGAGGAATGATCAGCGGCCGCTGCGTTCCGACGTGAGTGACAGTGCCATCACTCGCCACGACCGCGCCCTCGGTGTAGCTGAGCGACAGATCGACGACTGGTCCCGACGGCAGAGGTGGAACTGCCACATTCGCCCACGTCACGACGCTTCCATCGTGGCGAATCGCACAACAGACGATGGTTCCTTGAACCTCGCTCGTCTGAGCACAACGCACCGTCTTCACGCCTTCGAGATTTGGAGGAAGCGGAGGGAACGACTGCCAAGACCCAGTAGCCCCCCACTGAACAACGGTTCCGTCCTTCCGAACAGCAAGCCCGACCCCTGTGGAGCAACTGATGTCAATCGCATCCGTCAGATCAGTGGGAGGTGTTGGAATCTGATACCCCCACTTGGCAACCGTACCGTCCGCTCGAAGTGCGAGGAATCCGCGCCGAGCAGCTGCAATCTTCACGAAGTCGCTTCCCGCAAGAGCCGGCCATCCGGAGGTCGCCCCCCACAGGTGCAGCGCGCCATCGATCCCGAGGGCCACGGTGAAGTGGGTTCCAGCGCCGACTTGCTTGATCGGTGGCAATGACGGCGGCACATCGCACTGACCGGAGATGTTCAAGCCCCAGCAGCTGACCTTGCGATCCAGTCCCACGACTGCGACGTGGTGCTCGGTCACCGACACATCGACCACCGAGCCGATTTCGCTCGGAATAGTGATTGGGCTGCCGTTCAGAGTTCCCCAACCGACGAGGGATCCGTCCTGGCGCATCGCGACGGTACACGACCGACCCGTGTGGACACGACTCACATTCTTCAAACCATCAGGTACCGTCAAGAGCAGAGCGTCACGCCCCCAGCCACGAACCTCATCGACGGCAGCAGTTGCGTCCAATTCACTCAGTACAACCAGTAGAAAGGTCAGGATGACCGAGTAGGTGATGCGAACTCGAGTGTCAATCATCGCTGGCCTCCGCAAGGGCGGAAGCCAAGAGGCTCACGCAACTGCAAACCGTCTCGCGCTGGGATGGCGACGATTGGGAGAGCGACTGCCCAAGATCATTCAAGTCTCCAAATCCGAGCAATTCTGTTGCGCTCTGCACATAGGGGTACCGCACAATCGCTTCCCGCCACTGCGTCTCGTCGCAGTCAAGCGCGACACGAAGACGCGCCCCGGGTCCCGTCCCCGTCCATCCAGTGATCATGATTCCGAGATCGGCGCCATTGACGACGCCGTCTCCGTCGAGGTCAATCGGTGCTGTCTCGTCGTGCCCCGCACCGTCAAGTCCCCATCGTGCGAGGAGCGCGCCGATATCAGTTCCATCCACCAAGAGATCCCCATTGAGGTCAGCGATCGATGTGAGGTAGCACAATCGCCGTTCCTGATCCTTTCGCGCAACGGCCACGGCGATGCCGTCGGGTGTCGCATCGTGGACTGCTTGAATCGTCCACCCCGGAGGGCTCAAGGTCACGTCGTTCGCATCCGTGAAGCACCACTCCAAATTCTCTTGTTCTCTTCGACTGAGCCAGAACGAACCCCGCGCAGTGGATGGTGACTGGTTGGCAAGAAGACCGCTGCCGTATGTCCCAACAATCATCCAGGCAGCGGTTGACCCGTCGCTCGCAGGCGTGACTTGCGCAACGATCCGCGATGCAGCGGAGGCTACTTCGCCGGAATTCGTCCCAATCACGGATTGCAAGTCATAGATCACCGGATTTAGCCGCCCCGATCCAGGCTCGATGTACGCAACTGCGTGAAGTTCGTTACACCCACGTGAACTGCATGTGGACTCCCCGTCAGCAATCCGAACCTCCACACATCCCGCGGATGCGGCTGACCGCAGAACCGCATGATCCTCGGGCAGGAAGGATGAAAGTCGGACGTTGGCCAAGCGCTCAGACAGCCCGGTATCAGGGTTTTCCCAAGCGCAGGGGGGATGACTCGTTTGGCCATCGCAGAGGCATGGAGTCACTGCGCGAATGTCAACCAGATTTTGCCAAACATGGGAACCCCAGTCTTGCGACATTGCACACAAGGCTGACACATTGCGGGACTCGCCGCGAATGCCCAGAATCGCATCGTCGCTGAGATCCGAGCCGTGTCTCATCACACACATCGGAATCTCCGTACTCACAGAATCCTGGCCGATTCCGCCACTGCACCAAGTCGACTCGAGCCCAGCATCAACTCGAAACACGCTTAGGACTCCACGATCAACACTGACTTCGACTCCTACTCCCGCGGCATACACGCCACCTCCGAGCGATGCAACACATGCCCCCGCCAACGCGGTGCCGCTCTGCTCGTCTAGTTCGCCCACAGCGGTGAACCACGTATCCACCACCGGGAGCCCGCAGGACTCCCAACGTTGGTCGCTTTCCATCACGTAGGGTGCTTGGAGATCGATTGACGCGTCCAGCGCGTTGGCCCAGAACGCTGCCTGACTCGACATTGACCATTGATCCGTGAGCCAAAGCGCACCTGCCGCCAGTCCACTACCGCTCGCATCCGCAACAGCCGATCCAACGACCTGGCCCGACACTTCAGGAAGCGGAAGCAGGGTGGATGTCGTGGTGTCGCCGAAGCTCCATCGAGCAGCGCGTGTGATCCCTCCTTGACTCGAAATGCCGGATTCGCTCAGCGTGAGATTCCCGAATACGGCGGTCCCTGCGATTCGAAACCTCAGCCCGTCACCAACCTCACTGATGCAAGGCCACCGACTCATCGCTTTCGAGGAGGCCGTTGTTCCCGCAAGGCGATCCGGACCCAGGTCACCTGAAAAGAGCACCACTCGGTACGGCAGGATGTCCGCAGCCGAAGTCGAGCCAATGACGCTCAGAGTGCAGAACCACAAGACGAAGTCAACGCGATCATGACGCATGAGTCCGACCTTTCCGGGGCCCGGAGCCCCGATCGTTCGCATCAGCGGTGAAGAAGTGAGGTGCTGCGTGGCGGCCATGGCCGCCGGGCACGCACCCGCACCGCGTGGTGAGCGAACTGCAGAACCTTAATCCGATCAGTGAACATCGACAAGACGGAATCAGTCCTTTTTGGAACACACTCGATTCCGGACCTTAGCTCCATCCGTGGGGATGGTCCGGCAGGGCGGAGCGCGCCTCACTCCGGACAGGGAGTGAGACTGGGCTCCACCCATGAACTGATCCGGACGGACACATCGTGACAGCACGGTCGAGATTTCTTTCGGTTTGCCATTCCGCTCACTCCCTCCGAGAATGATGGCCAACCATGCCCACGCCGTTCCAGCCCGGTAGCGCATCGACCGACGAGGAACTCGCGCTCGCCATCGAGCTCGATGCTCGTGGTCTTGACGGGATGGCACCGGCGCGGATGCTGCAGCGCTGGGCGGCCGTCGTCGGCTCGGCTCGTGACCGACCGATGGCGGCGCTGGCGGCTGCCGAAGCCTGCATCGCCAGCGCAATCCGTGATGGCGGCGAGCCGCTGGAGGCGGCGCAGCAGCTTGCAGCAGCGCACCCCATGCTCGCCGATGACTTCATGGCCGCTGCGCTCGGCTTCGGGATGCCGGAAGGCGACCTGCCGGGCGATCTCGTCCCGGGTGCGATCGTGCTGGGACGGTGGCGCATCGACCGGGTCGTCGGTCGCGGCCTGACCGGCACCGTGGCGCTTGCCGTCGACGCGTTGCTGGGCTCGCCCGAGCAGCCTCGTCACGTCGCGCTCAAGCGGTTCGAGTCCGATGCCACCGGCCTTGCCTTGCGCCATGCCCGGCACGAACTGTCCACCCTGCTGTCACTTCCTGAAGGTTGTGGGCCCAAGGTCATCGGCTTCCACGCCGATCGGGCCGGCAGTGCCGTCCTGGTCACGGCATGGGAACCATCGACGCCGCCGATCCACCTTGGCGCACTTCCCGAAGCGCTCTGGACCATGGACCGCATCCACGCGCGCGGCATCGCGCATGGTGATCTCAAGCCCGATCACCTTCGGCTGCGCAGCGACGGCTCGTGCTTCCTGATCGACTGGGGGAGCGCGGGTCCTGCCGATCATGCGGGCAAGGCACTGGATGCCGAACGATTGGCACGCATCGTGCGAACGATCGGTGGATCCACCGGCGCTGCACCGTGGGTCATCGAGCCGGCGGCGTGGCTCTGCGCGCATCACCACCTCGGCTTGGCGGCGAACTGGCTCGCTGCCTCCGCACCTCGGCGCCACGCACGACGGCTGCTGCGACCGATTGTTCCTGCGGTCGCGGTGATCCTGATGGCTGCCCTGCTGGCCTGGACGATCGGTCCATGGAGCCGAACGCCCGCAGAGGCGGCGATCGAACGCCTCCGTTCCCGAGGCAACCTGATCGAAGTCGTGCAAGGGCCCGACGGTGCCCCTGCGGGGGCGTGGCTGGCGTGGCCGCGGTTCGATCCGGCCGTCCCGGCACGCGAACGGCTGGTCTTCTGGATCGACCTGAAGGATGGGCTCGAGGTGATTTCTCGCAAATCTCCAGGAAGCCTGTCACCAGCGACGTGGCCCGAGTCACTCTCCCAGAGCCCCGCGGCGCCTCCATGAACCACGAACGACCACGTCGATCCCTTCGCTCCCTCACGACGGCCGCCGTGCTCGGGGCGGCTGTGCTCGCCGCCATCGCGCTGCTCGTGCCGCGCGCATCCGTGACGGCCGATGCACCGCAGCTGCTCGTCGGCAGCCAGGCCTTCCGCGCGGCGCCGAGCACGATCGAGTTCATGGACTGGCTCGCCACGCGCGAAATGCTGCGCGGCGGCAAGGGCTCGGATGACGGCTCGATCCACGCGATCCTGATCGACCGACGGCTCGCGCCATCGATGGTGATCCCTGCGGGCGGGCTGCGCGCACGTCGGTTCCAGCTCGACCAGGACGGCACCATCATGCATCACGAGGCCTCCACCGCGGATGCCTGCTCGGTGGTGCTCGTCCCCGACGAGCGCGATCCCAACCTGCTGATGGTGCTCTGCGAGGGTCCGTGCACCAGCGCATCGGGTCGATGCGTGCTGCGGTTCGATCCAGAATCGCTGCGCTTCGAGTGCGCGTGCCCATGAGCCAGCCGCAGCAGCAGGATGATCCGCCAGCCGATGCGGCGCGCCGCGCGCTGGCCGATCGACTGATGGCGGCGCGCGCGCTGATGCTCGCGCGCATCCGACAACGCCTCGCGCAAGCCGGGCTCAGCTCGACGCAGGCCGAGGACATTTTCTCCACCACCCTGCGCCGGGCCGATGCTGCCGCCGCGGCCGGGAGGTTGGTGGCGGAGATCGATGATCAGCATCTGCTTGCCTTGGCCACGGCGATCAGCCGCAACGCCGTGCGTGAGGAGAGCCGACGGGATCGACGGGATCGGGAGCGTCAGGATGGCGCGGCACACCATGGTTTGACGACGACTGCATCGCAGCAGCCCTGCGAACTCGACGCTTCGGCGGATCCTTTCCTCGTCCTGAGCGGGATCGACATCGATGTGGTGCAACTGCGCCTGCGCGGAGCGACCTGGAGCGTGATCGCCGAGCAACTCGGGATGACGGCCTCGGCGGCGCATCGGCGCTACTTCCGCGCCATGCAGCGCCTTGCCGCAGGTGGGTGATGCCGACAGCCGCGCGCGGCGGTACGCCCAAGGCACGAGACGCAAAAACTTGGGATTGCTTGTCACGCCCTGCCGCCAGGGGTCAGTCCATGGCAGAGCGCGGAACTTCAGCGGCCGGGTCTTCGCCTGGCGGTCCTGCTTGATTCACCTACCTTCCGGAGCCATCACCATGCGTCTTCAGACTCGACAATGGGCAGCCCTTTCGGTCGTCGTCCTCGCTGGCCTTGCGGCCTTTTCCATCAACGATCAGCAGGCGACCGTTGTCGTCGTGGGAGACGAGGAAGTTCAGATGTCCGAACGGGACTTCATGACCCTTCAATCCGCAAGCGAACTGGGCATTCTCGCTGGCTTCGGACTGGACCCGTCCACGAACCGGCTGACGATCGAACTGGCACTTGAACCCGCACCCGGGGCCTTCCTGCCGGAGCAGTCCATGGCGTGCGAGTCCGTCCAGCTCGACGAACTGGGGCGATTGGTCGCGGCGATCCCCGCCTCGACGCCTTCCGCGCCACCGTCGTGTGCTGTCCTGTTCGGGCCGCATCCCACTGATCCGCGACGCCAGGTGATGTACTGCGTGGGAACGTGCTCCAATGGCCAAGCCTGTCCCCTGTACTTCGATCTCGGAACGCTGCGCTGGGTGTGTGGATGCCCATGAGCCGCAAGGGCAGGCCGTCCGGTCCCCTCGTCGTGTCGATGCTCCTTCTTGGAGCAACGGTTGTGGCGCTTCTGCTCTTCGTGCCGCGATCATCAGACGCGGTCGATGAGTACGAATTCCTCGTCGGTGGACAAACCGTCCGGGTCGCACCGAGCACGATGGAATTCATGAACTGGCTCGCCGCGCGCCAAGTGATGCGTGGTGGCCAAGGCGCCCCTGATGGGTCGCTCCGTGGGATCATCATCGAGCGCCGACTCGGACCGGCGATCGAGATCCCGCCCGCAGGGCTCCGTGCGGGGCGCATCCAACTCGACCAGCGTGGCACGATCGTCAGCCATCAAGAGCCCGCGACGAACAAGTGCGCCGTGGTGATGGTCCCCGAAGAACGAGACCCCAGTCTCTTGATCGTGATGTGCGAGGGCACGTGCAGCAGCGCGCCAGTGCCATGCGTGCTTCGCTTCGATCCTGCATCGCTCGTCCTTGAGTGCGACTGTCCGTGATCCACGGCGGTCCACCCGCCGATGCTGCACGCCGAGCGGGGATTGGCCGCCTGATGAACGCGACGCGGCGCACTGCGGTGCGCGAGCGGCCTGCGGCCAGCGCGACGCCGACCGACCCCCGCGGCCTTGGTCTACGATCCGCGCCCCATGACCTGCGACCCAGCCGAACCCGTCGCTCGCGCCCTGCGCGCGGCGATCGCCGCCGAGTGCGGCATCGATCCAGCGAACGCGGACCCGCGCGTGCAGCCTGCCGCCAACCCGGCCTTCGGTGACCTGCAGGCGAACTTCGCGATGGCCCTCGCCAAGCAGTGCGGCCGCAACCCGCGCGACCTGGCGCAGGCGGTGATCGCGCGACTTGGCGATGGCCTGTCGGACCGCTGCGAGCCGCTGCAGGTCGCCGGCCCGGGCTTCATCAACATCACGCTGCGGCCCGCTGCGCTCGGCGCCGCGCTCCAGGCCTTCGATGCACCGAACCTGGGCATCGAGCCCCCTGCCGACACCCACACCTGCGCGGTCGACCTGTGCGGCGTGAACGTGGCCAAGCAGATGCACGTCGGCCACCTGCGCGCCACGATCATCGGCGACACGATCGCGCGCACCTACGAACGCCTGGGCTGGCGCGTCTTCCGCCAGAACCATCTGGGCGACTGGGGCCTGCCGATCGCGATGACGCTCGCCAGCCTGCGTCGGCGCGGCACGGACCTGGCCACGCTCACGCTCGATGACCTCAACGCGGCCTACCGCTCGGCACAAGCCGAGGGCCGCGACGACGAAGCCGGGCTCGCGGCGGTGCACGCCTGCGGCTGCGGGCCGCACCGCCTGGCCGAGCTCGAGACCCAGCACGAGGGCGCCTCGGCCGCGATCGCGGATGCGAAGTCCACGCTCGTGCGCCTGCAATCGGGCGATGCCTCGCTCGTGCGCGACTGGGAGCGCATCATCGAGGTCACCATGCGCGAGGTCTACGCAGCCGCGGACCTCCTCAACGTACGGCTTGATCCTGCGAGCGAGAAGGGCGAGAGCAGCTTCCGCGACGAGCTCGCGCCGGTCGTCGAGTCGTTCGAGCGTGCGGGCTTGGCGACCATCGACCAGGGTGCGCTGGTCGTGCGGTATCCCGACCGCGAGCGACCGATGCTCATCCGCAAGTCCGACGGCGCCTTCCTCTATGCGACCACCGACCTTGCGGCGCTGCGTCACCGCATCCAGGGCCTGGGTGCCGAGCGCGTCATCTACTGCGTGGACGCACGCCAGCGCGACCACTTCAAGGATGTCTTCGATGCCGTGCGCATGATCGGCTGGACCAAGCTCACGCGCCGCCGCGACGGCCGCGACGTCGAGGTCGAGTGCCAGCTCGTGCATGTCCCCTTCGGCACCGTGCTCGGCGCGGACAAGAAGCCGCTCAAGACCCGCAGCGGCGAGAACTTCACGCTCAAGGCGCTGCTCGACGAGGCGATCGACCGGGGCGTGCGCGAAGTGACCGCCCGCGCGGCCGACCCGGCCAGCCCCACGCACGGCATGGGCACCGATGAACTCCACGCGATCGGCCAGGCGGTCGGCATCGCAGCCGTGAAGTACGCCGACCTCGGCGGCGAGGTCTCGCGCGACTACGTGTTCGACCTCGACCGCATGGTCGCCTTCGAGGGCGACACCGGCCCGTACCTGCAGTACGCGCACGCGCGCATCGCGAGCATGCTCGCGAAAGCCGGCGATGCCGCCGCGTGGACCGATGCGCCGATCGATCCCGCCGCGCCCGAGGAAAAGGCGCTCGGCTTCGCGATCCTGCGCTA
>Ga0315905_10001854_pt1 | contig 22433 bp, 17 predicted proteins | sample LakEriMetagenome_5_FD_203522 | JGI IMG/M metagenome (GOLD analysis project Ga0315905, IMG submission 203522) | Freshwater fungal communities from buoy surface, Lake Erie, Ohio, United States - Buoy 4 MA121 | ecosystem: Environmental > Aquatic > Freshwater > Lake | place: USA: Lake Erie, Ohio...
ACTTTGTCGTTGAAATGAATAGGCAACAGATAATCCATTTCATTCCGCGCCACGAGAATGCCTTGCTTGTTCCAGTTCCATTCATCACCTACCAGCTGATGAAAGAAGTAAATTCTGGCTTGCTCGGCGTAAGTGAAATAGGTGGCATTGTTCACATGCCCCATGACATCGATATCAGAAAATCGAATGTCGATTCTATACGGTTTCAGTTCCATCTTATTCTACTTCGATAACAAGTCCTTTTAAGTATTCACCTTCGGGGTGATAGATGCTCACGGGGTGATCGGCCGGTTGGTGCAATTGATGCAGTACACGCACCTTTCTGCGAGCATTAATGCTTGCCGCCATGATAGAGTCACGGAACAGTTTTTTATCGATCACCTGCGAGCACGAAAATGTGAAGATGATACCTCCGGGTTTGATTTGTTTGATAGCCGCTTCGTTGATACGGATATAGCCTTGCACTGCCTTGTGACGAGCACTCAGATGCTTGGCAAACGCCGGCGGATCGAGTACGATGATGTCGTAATCTTCTTTCAGCTGCTTCATGTATTCCACCGCATCGGCTTTGATGACATCATGCACAGGTGCTTCGAATCCGTTGAGCTTAGCATTGACCACCGCAAGGTCGAGGGCCTTTTGACTGCTATCGAGACTGTGCACCAACGATGCACCTGCTTTGAGCGCATACACCGAAAAGCCGCCGGTGTAGCAAAAGGTATTAAGCACCTTTTTTCCTTTGGCAAAGTCACCGAGTAATTTTCTATTCTCACGCTGGTCGATGAAGAAGCCCGTTTTTTGTCCGCCTTCCCAATCCACATCAAAGCGGCAACCGTGCTCGAGTGCCACGGTTTCGTGCTTGCTTCCGAAGAGATATTCGCCCTGTGTTCCGGTGCCCTTCCCTCCTACTTTCTCGTCGCCTCGGTCGTATATGGCAGTGATGGTATCACCATACGTTTTCTGAATGGCCTCGGCAATGATTTGACGTTGCTCAAACATACCAGCGCTGTGCGTTTGAATCACGGCAGTGCTACCATAGATATCGACAATGAGACCCGGTAGGCCATCGCCCTCGCCGTGAATCAAACGATAGATTGTAGTGTTTGCATTATCCGTAAAACCCAGCAATTTGCGAAGGCGATAGGCATTGCCGATTTTCTCTACCCAGAAATCGGTGCTGCCATCGAACCCGTCGAACGAAAAAATACGCACCGCAATAGAACCTTCGGAGCAGTGGCCCGTAGCGAGGTATGCGCCTTTGCTGTCGCACACTTCGACGATATCGCCGTCGTGCGCAGCGCCTTCTGTTTTTTGAATGGCCCCGCTAAACACCCACGGATGAAACCGCTTCAGCGATTGCTCCTTACCGGGCTTGAGAATGATTTTGGAAAATGACATGGCGGCAAAGCTACCGAATTATGTGGGGTTACGCGAATGGCTGCGCTGGATAATGAAGGAACGGAGATTTTGGAGGGCGGATAAGTACTAATTTCAAAGGACTAATTACGGGCGTGGCTTTCCGTTTTGTGCGTTGAAGTTGTGCCTCATCCGGTAATTCATGCAGCAAACCATTAAGGCAACCCCAACCGCCCCCTCTCATCCATCATCACCTCCTGCACATCGAGCTTGCGGCGAATGAACTCAACCACTTGCTCGGGGTCGTATTTCGAAAGCGCTTTTACTGCCGCCTCGACCGTAAGGGGTGATGCAAGCAACAACTGAAAAAGATCTTCTTCCAGTTGATGCATGGCTATTGACGTGCGCTTGAGGCGCTCTTCCTTGCGGCACACATCGCAACTTCCGCATGGCTTAGGGAAGTCATCGCCGAAATAGCGAAGCAACTGCACACTACGACACATATCGCGGCGCAGATAATTCTCCATCGCATGCCAGCGCTGCTCATCACCTTGCTTGCGCACTTCGTAAACTTCTTGTGGAATGCGAACATCTTCCTCTCGCATGCGAGGCGTGAGGAAAGTGATACGCGGTTTGTCGGTTTGCGCCTCGTAGTCGACAACGCCCAACGAAGCTAACTGTTGAAGTTTATCTCTGATTTCGGTAAACGTCGACTTCATCTGCTTGGCAATATCGATTTCGTTTATCACAACAAACTGATCGAACAATCCACCATACATCCGCAATAATGTGCCGATGAATCGCTCCCACTCGGGATGTGCTACTTGAAAACTATACAAGCCGCTCTTATCAAGCAATAACATCACGCGCGAGGGTGAGTAACTTCCTTCATCGAAATACACGATTCCACTTAATGAAAGCAATTGAAGAACGGCGACTACTTCAGCAGGCTTACTGTCGGTGAGCTTGCCCAACTCTACAAAATCAACCGGGAAGATTTCATCCATACCCGCACCTATAGCGAGTTGCAAATGCGCACCCAACGCGCGATAAAAACTGCGAATTTTTTCGTGCGGCGGAAACTTTATCTCATGATTCCGTTCGCTTCGTTTCACATCGCTTTCATTCCACAGCAACACCGCATGCGCCGCATTCCCATCGCGCCCTGCCCTGCCCGCTTCTTGAAAATAGGCTTCCGGTTGAGTGGGAACATCAGCGTGTAACACCAGCCGAACATCGGGCTTGTCGATTCCCATTCCGAAAGCGTTCGTGGCGCAGATCACACGTATCTCCCCTTTCATCCACCGATTGAATGCTTCGCGCCGCTGGTCATGTGAAAGACCTGCATGATAGACGCCACTCGCCATTCCGCGCTTCCATAGATAGTCCGCCAGAGCATGGGTGCGAAGGCGCGAGGCACAATACACTATGGCACTTCCAGGCATCCTCTCAAGTATTTCGGCAATCTTGCCCTCCTTGTCTTCGTGATACAACACGTTGTAAGAAAGATTGGCGCGTGCAAAGCCGGAAGAAATTACATGGGGCTTGCGAAACTTCAACTTCTCTTGAATATCCTCAACCACCTTTGGCGTTGCACTGGCAGTAAGTGCCAGCACAGGGACATCAGGAAACACTTCGCGCAACTCTCCAATGAGCAAATAGTCGGGGCGAAAATCAAACCCCCATTGCGAAATGCAATGGGCTTCATCGACTGCTATCAGCGATAATTTCATCTTACGCACACGCGCCTGAAAAACTTCGTTCTGCAATCGCTCCGGTGATACGTATAGAAAATGTACAGTTCCGTAAACACAATTGTCTAGCACTCGATCTATCTCTCTGCGATTCATCGAAGAGTTTACAGCATGCGCTTCCAGACCGCGCTTTCGCAAAGCCTGGACCTGATCGTTCATGAGCGCCAGTAATGGGGATACTACCAAACAAACTCCACCCCGGCACAAGGCGGGCACCTGAAAGCAAAGCGACTTCCCCCCGCCCGTTGGTAGCATCGCCAAGGTATCAATGCCGTCAATAGCCGCCTGCACTACCTCTTCCTGTGCCTCTCGAAAGGTGTCGAAGCCCCAGTAGCGCTTTAGTATGTCGTGTTGGATAGCCATGTTTCTTGGGTGCAAAAATGCAACGATAGCTCAAATAATGACCAATGACCAGTGACTAGTGACAAATGAATGCTCGTGTATTCATTCGACACTACTCACTGGTCATTAGTCACTCTCTTAACAGCCTTTCACAAATAAATCGCGTCCTTCCTCCGTTACATGGCACAGAGATTGGAAATGCACCAATCGTCTAATAAACTTCTCGCAAGTTTGGTTTTGGTTAAGGTTAAGGAAATACCCCCGGAAACGTTCGGGGGTATTTCTTTTTGCGCCTTTAAGCTGTGACCAAATCCAAATTGTTGGCGACGAAATTTAAAAAAATGTAACCTGAAACGGAATGCTCCCGTTACAATGGACAGAATGACAAACAAGAAACTTACTAATAGTGACATGCACATACCACAGGAGTGCATTCACTGCAGGAGACCTTACAGAACTCTAGGAAAAACTACCTAACCTAACTTTAAATGTATGCTGGAGTATTACAAAGCTGTGCTGGGCAATGTGACGTTTGATACAATGCTCTTTCGAAAGGAACTCCGCAAAGCAATGCGCGAACTCATAGCCGACGACAGAGTGCGGCTGAGAGATTGGCTCAAGCAGAGCGGACACGTCTGAAAACTAAATTACTTAAACGAGTTCTATTGAAAAGGCCGTCCGATTGGGCGGCTTTTTCTTTTTTAAGGCGCTACGCGATAGATGTACCAATCAAAATTTTCATTGACTCTATAGATAAGACGATCGTGCAATCGACTGGGACGCCCCTGCCAAAACTCGAAATAATGGGGTACGATGAGATAGCCACCCCAATGTGGTGGGCGAGTTACAGGCTTTCCGGCAAACTCATTAGAATAATGCGTAAGGGATGCTTCCAACTCTTCTCGCGAGCGCATTTCAGCGCTTTGCATAGAAGCCCAAGCCGCAATTTGACTCTCACGAGGGCGCGTGGCGAAGTATGCGTCACTATCAGCTGAGCTCACCTTGCGTGCAATTCCATAAACCCGTACTTGCCGCTCCAATGAATTCCAGAAAAAATTCATGCAAACTTTTTCTGAATGCTCCAACTGCTGCCCCTTCGAACTGGTGTAGTTGGTGTAAAACACTAAACCCGACTGATCGAATTTACGCAACAGAACAACACGTGAGTTCGGAAAACCATCGGCACCTATGGTTGCAAGATTGAATGCATTATAATCCTTGATGCCTTCATTCTCCGCTTCCTTGAGCCATAATCCAAATTGATCAAAAGGATTTTGAAGAGCATTCGATTCCAGCAGAATACTGCGGTTGTAGTCATATCTCGAATTCTCGATATTGGCTTTGTAATCGTACATAGATAAACGCGTTGGTTACGGCATCAAAAATATACGGTTATCATCATCATCTTTGCAGTGATATGAAATTTGTGCGTGATTGTTATCAGCGAATATTACTTGGTCTATGCAGCCTAGTGCTGATTGGCAATGTATCCATTTTTGCTCAGCCTGCATTTAATCGTGGCGATACGCTGCGAGGAACACTAAGCGAACTGCGAGCGTGTTACGATGTAAATCATTATGACCTATCGCTGCGTATTGACACTTCGTACCAATCCATAAAAGGAAAAAACATCATCTCATTTACCGCCACAACCGACTTTCAATATATGCAGCTCGACCTTTTCAAGAACATGGTTGTAGCTAAGATCCTCTTCGAAAATGAATCGGTTAAGTTCTCTCGTGAGTTTGATGCTATGCTATTGGAGTTACCCCGCCGCATAAAAAAAGGGGAGCAAGCCAAAATCGAAATTGACTATTTCGGCAAGCCACGCATTGCCAAAAATCCACCGTGGGATGGAGGATTTATTTGGACCTACTCCGAAAACAGCCAACCTTGGATAGCGGTAAGTTGTCAGGGAATAGGTGCTAGTTTGTGGTGGCCGTGTAAAGACCATTTGAGCGATGAGCCCGATAGTATGGACATTCACTGCCAGGTGCCTCCAGGCTTAGTTTGTATTTCGAATGGCCAAGATCGCGGAATAACCTATGATCAACAGGGTATCAAAACCTTCAACTGGCATGTGTCCTACCCGATCAACAATTACAATGTGAGCATCAACGTTGGCGACTACGTGCACATGCACGACGTATATCAGGATGATTCGGGCGATACACTGTCGCTCGACTACTATGTTATTAGAGGCAATGAGGAAAAAGCATCACAGCATTTCAAGCAAGTGAAGCCTATGCTCGCGTGCTACGAAAAATTCCTCGGCAAATATCCTTTCCCTAAAGATGGCTATGCACTTGTGCAAACACCGTATTTGGGAATGGAGCATCAGGGTGCGATTGCTTACGGAAATAAATTCCGGTCAGGTTATTTAGGTAGTGACCGCTCCGGTCAAAAGCTCGACTTCGACTACATCATCATTCATGAAACCGGCCATGAATGGTGGGGAAATAGTGTTACGGCCGGCGATATTGCCCATATGTGGATTCACGAAAGTTTCTGCACCTACTCAGAAGCAATATATGTGGAGTGTATGCATGGTTATGACACAGCAATGACCTATGTAAACGCCTTGAAAAAAACAGTTCAGAACAACGCCTCCATCATGGGTATATACGGAGTAAACAATGAAGGCCACTATGATATGTATGTGAAGGGAATGTTGTTCCTAAATACGCTGCGTCATGTCGTAAATAATGACGAACTCTGGTGGAATACTATCAAGGCCATGAGCGACACTGTATTTCGACACTCGACTACCGATTATGATCAGGTAGTAGATTTCTTTGAAGTACGCACAAAACTTGAACTGAAACCAATTTTCGAGCAGTATGTCAAGCAAAGCGATCTACCCTTGCTGGAATACACCGCAAAAAAACAAAAAAACGGAACGATACTTCGATTGCGATGGAACGCATCCAACGATAACTTCAGCATGCCCGTAACTTTATTGGTTGAAGGTCACAAAATCAGGGTAAGTGTAAACAAGCACTGGACAAAGGTTAGCTTACCAGATTCTTATGAGTTTGACCAAATCACGGCATACTATAAATTGAAAAAAACGAAATCCAGAAAACGGATGGCTATCGGATGATGAACATGGAGCCCTCACGAAGCTCTTTTTTTCCTTCGAGCTGTTCAAATTCGATTCGATAGAAATACATACCATCCGCTACAAAAGTGTCTCCGGAGTCAAATCCGCCTGTCCAAACAGGTGAAAGCTCCTCCGATTCAAAGACCACTTCACCCCATCGATTAAAAACAAGAGTTTTCATCGAAATGATATTGCGAGTAATCACTTTCCAAACGTCGTTCACTCCATCATTATCCGGTGTGAAACATGTCGGGGCGTAAACAGTCTCTTCACAATCCTCCAGAATGACCGTAATGGTTTCTGCTTTCGTGCCGCATTCGTTCGTTACCATGAACCAATACTCGCCCGGCGCATCCACCGTTAAGTATGGAGATTCTGAACCGTCCGACCATTCATAGGCGCCTGTTGCAAAGTCATTTACAACTATGGTATAGGTTTGATCTATACATCCATATTGAGTAGTTACGGCATCAATAAATGGCAACGGATTAACCTGAACATTTACCTCGTCTTCCAAAAAGCATCCATCCAAGGAATACTCAAATGCATAAGTCCCCGCTGATGCTACAACAATGGAGTCGGCAGACGCTCCTGTGCTCCATTGGCCATTGAAGCCCGCGCTAAGAACCGTCGTCTGTCCCTGACATATGGTAACGTCCGCCCCCAATTCAATAACCGGAAGGTCAACTCTGTACACATTAACCGTGTCATTGGTGGTGCAACCATCATCGGTAACGGTTACATAATAGTCGCCTTCTTGAGTTACATCTATAGCAGATGCTTGGGTGCCATTCGACCACTGAATAAAATCCCAGTTTCCGGCTATACTGAGTGCTGCAGAGGATCCCTGGCAAAAAGAGAGCGTATCAGCCAGATAGAAGGTGGGATAATTGATTTCATTGACAATGACAGCATCGTCATAAATACAACCCAATGGTGATTCAACTTGAATTGCATATGTACCAGGCGTGGTTAAAACAATCGATGCTGTGTTTTCACCCGCCAACAAGGAAGAACCATTATACCAACTAATGGCAGGGGCTGGCCCCGTCACATTGCCGTTAACTACAATCTGTTCTCCTTCGCAAAACCCTGTATCCGGTCCCGCACTCGCACTGTAGATTGGTTCGACAGGAACATTCACCTGGGCCTGTAATTCAACTCCACAAACATCCGTAAGGGTTACTGTATACTGAGTGGTGACCATTGGAGATGCAATAACCTCGGATCCGGATGCAGTATTCAAGGCCGTATTCGGACTCCAAGAATAGACACCCTCGCTTCCCAAAGCAGACAGCAGAACATCTTCGCCCGGACAAATCATGGCAACAGATTCCGCATTTAAGGAGGGCTGTGGTATGATACTTAGGCTTATTTGGTCAGAATTTACACATCCGTTTCCATCTGTCCCTGTTACCGTATAGGTAATAGGAGCATTAAGGGTTGTATTGACTGACGCTCCCGATGTGCTGCTCAATCCTGTTGCCGGTGACCATAAGTAATTAAGAGCTCCTGAAGCCTGCAGTTGAAATGGTTGACCACCACAAACCTCTGTATTATCGCCGGCATCCACCAACGGCAAAGGCACAAGATCAACAAATACATCGTCAGAATACAAACATCCTAAAGCCGTTTGTATAAAGACTTCATATGTTCCCTCCGCGGATGTTTCTATTACAGGTGTATTGATAGACCCTACAATGGCTCCGTCCAGCGTGGACCAGCCTAAAGAAACATAACTGCCTGAAATCTCAGCCTGCAATTGAGTGGAAGCCCCCGAGCAGACCACTGCGTTCGATCCTGCATCAATCGCAGGTAACGATTCTATCGGGACAATCACTTCCGTAATTGCTGAATTATTACAGTTATCGATTACCTCCACCTGTACCGTTGTGGTTGCTTCAAAGGCAAGATCGATTGAAGATCCACCACCTAAGGAGGTACCTCCTAGTAGTGTCCATTCCCACACACCCGTGCTGCCTTCCGCTGTAAGAGTAAAGGAGGCGCCCGGGCAGGTTAAAACCGGCTGTGCAACAGAGATAGAAGGTGAATCGAGTAAGGTCAACGTTACATCTCCTTGTGCCTCACATCCAAATGAAGAGGAACCTACGACTGAATAAGTAGTTGTGCTGGTTAGCGATGCAATCGGGTTAGCAACATTGTCGGCCGATAAATCAAGGGAAGGCGACCATACGTAGCTATCGGCTCCTGATGCTACCAATTGAAAATCTTCGCCCGGACAAACATCACTGTTGGGGGTAATATTCAGCGTTGGTATGGGGTGCACGATGATAACTTCAGTGAGGTTTATAGGGCAAACCGTATTACTTATCATCGATATAGTATGCATCCCTTCACCGGCGATAGCAGGATCAAATGTTCCAAGCAAAGCATCTACGATACCATTACCACTAAAAATCCCATCTGTCGGGGAAGTGACCAAGCTGAAGGGGACCGCATTCTCACAAACGTCATCCTGCAGATTTAATGCTAAATCGGGCTCAACCTCCACTACAATCTGTGTATTATCAGGAAGAATGCAAGGGTCAGAAAATGTATAATCAATCGTAAAACTGCCCTCGCCTGCCATCATCGGATCAAACGTTCCCAAAGCGGCATCGACAATGCCTAAACCCGACCAAGTGCCACCGGGAAAATCGGCCGTCAATTGAATTATGCCATCATTGATGCATAGGGCGCTTACATCCGTTATTGCAGTTGGTGTTTGTGGAATATGGGTGTACGTTTCTGTGTCGCTTCCGTTTCCACCAAAGCAATCGTTGTCGGCTGCTAACTCATCACAGTTCACTGTGGAGCTCAATGTAAAATCGATGTCTTGCCATGGGATTGGATTCCCGGCAAGATCGGTTAGGCTTGTTATATCAATGTTCAATGATGACGTAGCATTTGGAATATTCACCGGAGGATCACTCGTCCATTCATATCCAAATGTGCAGTTAAGATTTGCGGGGGATATAGCCGGCGATACTGTGAAAATCGAGGCCGAGGCGGATGAACAAGAGTTGTCATTAATAGCCGAAGAGAAGTTATTCGACGTAGTGTATGTTACTGTTTGAGAGGCACCGCACAAATCAAATCCTGTAAAGGTGATGGTTGCGTCTGTCAAAAAACCGACATCGAGCCCTACACAATCGTAGACCTGAACAGCCCAGCCCCCATTCATAGCATCGCAGCCATAGATGCCAGACCAGTTGATGGGTGTAGAAGTGGTGCCGTAGCTACCGTAAGTTCCGGAAAGACCAACGATACCGGAACAAACATTAATATTATTGGTCGACTCCGTGGAAAAGCAGAAGTTAGAAAAATTGTCGGTACTGTTACAGGAGCCGAAAGGATTCGGCATTAAAAGCAAATTCGGATTGCCGCAGGTAGCAGGGCCACGCAGATAAAAGGCCAAATCGCTCACCCAAGTGTGAGTGCCAGTAAAGCAGACGGATATTTGCGTGTTTGCGTCAATAACGAGCTGGGATTCGGGCAGATTACTAATAGGAGTGATTTGCCCGGGGGTGAATGATCCAACCAGCGAAATAGGACCTACACAGTTGGAAGGAATGGGTTGTACATCGACCTGCGGCTCCTGCAACACCTGTGCTATCCATGCACGATAGCAACCTACGATAACGTTCGATGAGTTCCTAACCGAGACGAAGTACGCCCCCGGCTGAAGACCGGTAATGGTGGATGAAGCTTGGTTGTTTTGAGTTGTGAATGCATTCCAATTGCTGTTTCCGGGTACGAACCGCGACCAAACAAAATTGAAACTCGCTCCGGCTACTTCAGGAACCACCGTCAGTTCTCCCAATTGACCTGCCGGGTAGTAATAGATAGGATCATTAGGCTGACCATCGGTATAGGAGGTTTGCCCAATACAACCTGTACCGCTCAGCTGAGCAGTAGCCGCATGCCTTGATAGGACAAACAAAAGGACGACCGTGGCATATTTGAGCCAAAATTTCACAGATGGAAGACGATTAAGGTAACTTGCGGGTTGCAAGGGTGCGCAATCTAATCAACTAACCGGTATCTCAATTTAGCAAAAACAATGAATTACGGCATTGCTATTCGATTTTCTCTGATGCTCTCAATGTTGTGGGCAAACATGATGTATGGACAAATTCAACATGCCTTGGGGTATGTGGGAATGCGCTCTGCAAGAGTTTGGTTGTCCACCGATATGGAGGAACCTGTAGCCATTGCTGTATCGCTTCCGGGAAGTAAGGCCCCTGAGCGCATATTCAAATCGAACACCCTCGCTCGCAACGGCTTTTCATGCATCATTGACTTGGAAGGACTAGAACCCGGAACTACTTATAATTACCGTCCATTTATCGATGTTGCAAGCGGCTATGCTTCATCGCGAACCTATTCACTAACAACGCAAGAACTGTGGCAATTCCGCAAAGAAGCCCCCGATTTTCGAGTAGCTATTGGTAGCTGCGCGTTTGTGAATGAAACGGCTTATGATCGTCCTGGTGAACCTTACGGTGCCGAGTTTCACATATTCGACACCATCGTTAAAAAAGACCCGGATCTCATGTTATGGTTAGGAGACAATATCTACTTGAGAGAAGTCGATGTTCAATCATATGGCAGTGTTGTGCATCGCTATATTCATACCCGATCACAAAGAGAAATACAAAACCTATTGCGCTATTGTCCAAACCTGGCAATCTGGGATGACCATGATTTTGGCCCCAATGATTCGAATGGTTCTTTCATACATAAGGACTGGACGCTTGATGCATTTAAAGCGTTTTGGCCCAATCCGTCGTACGGTTTGAACGAGAATGAAACGGGAAAAGGAATTACCACTCAGTTTCAGCAATCGGACATCGATTTCTTCCTGCTTGACAATAGGTATCATCGCACCTGGAAAGACACCGTCGGTAATACCACGCCAACCATATTGGGAACAACTCAATTGGAATGGCTCCTGCAAGCCCTAAAACAAAGTCAGGCCCCATTTAAACTCATTGCCATTGGAGGTCAATTCCTAAACAGTGCTGAAGTGTTTGAGAATTACTCAAACTATGCCGAAGAGAGAAGATACATTATCGACGAAATCGAAAAACAGAATATCCACGGAGTGGTTTTCCTAACCGGCGACAGGCATTGCGGCGAGCTCTCCTTCATGCCTCTTCCAAAAGAAAATGGTATTTATGATCTTACCGTGTCACCTCTTACGAGCAAAGCGTTTGACATGTCCAAAGAAGAGAATCGCTGGCGCGTGGAAAACACCATATCCGGTGTACGCCATTTCGCAACATTAGAATTTACCGGAAAAAAGAAACACCGTGTTCTCACTATGAATGTCTTTGATTCGAATGGAAAATTGCTGTGGACCCGTGATATACCGCAGTGGTAATCTCAGTTCATACGCTCCTTGATGCGGTACAGGATCTCCTCTTCTAAATATTCACTCCTACCGAAATCGAGCATTTTCACTTTGCTCTCAACATTAACAGCAACTTCTACTCGCCTGTCTTCGGTGAAAATGGTAACTTCGACTCCGGTTGGTGGACTCAAAAAACTCCAACCGCGTTCGGCTATTAGGGTGTTGCCGGAACTATTCAGTTTGGTATCATTCAGCTTCATCTCTCGAAGCACTTCTTGTGCAAGGTGCAATGCACGTTGCTTAGAACAATAAAATACTTTCGACGTCATGACAGTTAGTTAAGGGAATTGCAAAGATGCACGAATTCTTTAAGAAGTCAAGCGAAAAGCATAGGAAACCAACGGGTTATGAATTTACAATGACAACTTTGCAAATGTTGTCGATGAAATATTAGCGACCATTCCTCTTACTTCCCCAGGTCTATGCGAATAGCATTGTATTTCGTCTGGACTTCATTAGGAGGATTAAAATATCCGAAGGCCAGGTGCGGAAACTCTTGCCTAATCTTAACCATCATCTGACGTACCCCCATTCCAGGCTTCAAATCCGTAATGCCCAGTTTACCTAGGTACCAATCGGGGTCTATGTTGAAATTACGCCACTGTATCATGGACAAATCGCTGTAGCGAATCCAATCGCGGAGAGCCTCATATTCCTCTTCTTGATCAGTCATGCCGGGAAAAGTGAAATAGTTGATGCTTGCCCATCCGCCGTATTGGCGAACTATTCGCGCGCTTTCCCTGATATCTTCGAATGCGTAATTATTCGGTAAATAATACGACTCGTAAATTGACTTTCGAGCAGAATTAGTACTCACACGGATCGAATTCAGTCCTGCCTTCATCAACTCTTCAACTGCCTTTGGCTTGCTTCCATTCGTATTCAGATTGATAATGCCACGCGGTGTTTTCTTGCGGATAGCAATAATTGCATCGCGCATCAGTTGCCAAACAAGTAAAGGCTCGCCCTCGCAACCCTGTCCAAAACTTACAATCGGACGTTCTGCGCTCTCTAAATGTGGCACCGTGAACTCAACAATTTCATCGACAGTCGGAATGAATGTGAGTCGATCCTGTGGAGAGGTCAACTCGTGTTCCTCGGGTTGAAATGAAATACATCCCAGGCAATTGCTATTGCATGCAGGCGAAACCGGAATAGGGCATTCCCAGCGGCCCATAAAAAAATTGCGTGCGGCAGGACAACAATAGCGAATACTGCAATTGTTTCCGAGGTGCTGTATAAGTCGATTATCTGTATGATGCTCCAATCGCTTTTTAGTCTCCTCAACAATTAACTCGCGATCAAAGTTTTCCAAATCTTGGCGTTCATCCTGATCGATTCGAACCGCGGTCGTATAGAATTTTCCGTCGAGCCAACCCACCACCGTGTAGCAATATAATGGCAATGTTGGAGCACCCTCTTCTTCTGTACCAAATGCAGCCATGTACAATTGCGTGTATGCCGGTGCATTCAATGCGGCCACGGCCTGCACTTCTTCGCAAACATCGAACTCGCCGGTTTCCAGATTCAGACCATAGGGTCGTCGACCGGGCAGCGTAAACAAGTCGCTTCCCGTGGGCAGCTCAATGAAATCTTCGGGAGTAAGCGGATAGACTTCATAGCCACTCCGCCCTACTGCCTCGTAGCGTTCATCTTCGAAAATATTACCATCGGCATCAGCGTAAACCATAAAAGGCACGCGACGAGGATGAGAGAGAGGCTTCATTCTGTATTGAATCTATTTGATAACACCCTTTTCACGCATGATAGCATTCAGCTTTTCAACCATTACTAAAGTGGCCGGACAGCGTGCCATATTGGGGATGAAAACTTCTTCCACTTGATCTTTAAAATCTTTTCGGTGAAAATGCGGAAACTCTGCACAATCAGAGGGGCGTATTTCGTAAATGGTGCATAACCCCTTCTTCTTATCAAAATGCTGGCAGGGAGTGCTGTCGTTCATGATGTCTCCCGTCTTCTCTTCGGTATATAGATACTTCTCGTAATACTGAGCAGAGGACATCCCGAAATGCGCCGCAACGCGCTTAATCTCCGATTTCTTCCAGGTTGGGGTCATTTCCATGCAGCAATGCCCGCAAGCCACGCAGCTCACTTCCTTCCATGTTGACTCCGTAGCGCTCTTCACATCAGCCAGCAAGCCTTTTGGGTTTTTCTTGACAATTTTCTTCAGATCGGCCGCAAGCGTTTTCTTTTTAGCATTGGCGCGACGTGTATAATACGCTACATCGATTTTTTTCATAGAACTTTTACTGGTCAACGAAACTAGCAGTTGCAAACCTCTTATAGATGAGAGCACTTAGAGAATTATTGGCTATGGAATGTTGATGAAAGAGAATAAAAAAAAGGCAAGCCCAATTTATCGCACCGCTACAACCGTCTGCCTTTGCTGCCTTCCGGCCCTGGAGGATTGGACAGGAGCTGGTCGTAAAAGACTTGCCCTTTGGTGGCAAAAGTAAGGTGCTTTCAACAAACATACGTAGGTTTTTTCTCAAAATAGATGGGTTCGCTCTTGCATGTACGAGTATTTTTGACCGAAATCAAAATTCAATAGGATGAAAAACAGCGTGATTCGATATGGAATAATTGTAGGAGTTGTTATTAGCGGCTACATGGCATTGCTCTACGCTGCGGGCATGGATGTATTTGCGAACTGGTGGTATTCGGTTATCATGTATCCTATTTCCATTGGAATGATTTGTTATTTCACCATCCAGCTGCGCAATCGACATGAGGACGAGCCTTTTCAATTCAAGCAAACATTCGTAATTCTACTCAGTATGCTCATGCTGGCCATGTTGGTATCTACTATCTGGAATATCCTATTATTTAATGTCATAGACACCGCCTTAGCGAAAGAACTGTCTGAGCGTATCCTGGAGGAAACAGCTGAAACGATGGAGAAATGGGGCGCTCCGGAAGAGACTATCAAAGAGACGCTGAAAGAAATGCGAGACCTACCGACTCAATTCAAGCCGGGTGCACAGTTGCTCAGTTGGCTGAAAGGAGGACTTTTCATGGCCATCATCAGCCTGATTTGCGCATCTTTCATCAAACGCAAGGAACCTAAAAACCCTTTCATAACCGCATGAAAGATCTTTCGCTCGTCATACCCTTACTCAACGAAGCTGAATCGTTGCCGGAGCTGCACACCTGGATCAAGCGCGTGTGCGACGGTGCAGGTCTTAGCTATGAGATACTTTTTATTGACGATGGCTCGAAAGATGACTCCTGGGAAATTATCAGCTCATTAAAAGTCTCCCATCCTGAGGTTCGCGGCATTCGATTCCAGCGCAACTATGGGAAGAGTGCTGCTTTGCACACCGGATTTGAAGCTTGCAATGGCCGAGTTGTTATTACGATGGATGCCGACTTGCAAGACTCGCCCGATGAGATTCCTGAATTGTATCGCATGATAACCTCCGAAGGGTTCGACTTGGTAAGTGGCTGGAAAAAGAAGCGTCACGACCCTATTTCAAAGACTATTCCCACGAAACTTTACAACTGGGCCACCCGGAGGATGAGCGGTATTTACCTTCATGATTTCAACTGCGGACTGAAGGCATACTCAAATGAGGTTGTGAAGAGTGTCGAAATATTCGGAGAAATGCATCGATACATTCCCGTAATTGCCCATCGCGAGGGTTTCAAGAAGATCGGTGAAAAGGTGGTAGAACACCGCGCACGGAAATACGGAACAACTAAGTTTGGCCTAGAGCGGTTCATTAACGGCCCACTCGATTTGATGACCATCATGTTCATCTCCAAATTCGGGAAGCGTCCCATGCATATTTTCGGGACCATCGGCGGTAGTACATTCTTGATTGGACTTGCGCTCACAGCCTACCTGATTATACAAAAGTTCATGCACCTGTATGTTTGGCATACCAAAGCTCCTCTAGTATCCGATCAAGCTTCTTTTTACATTGCTCTTACCTCAATGGTTCTTGGTACTCAATTATTCTTGGCAGGTTTTGTTGGTGAACTAATCACACGTAATTCACCTTCGAGAAACCAATATAAAATCAGAGAGCAACTCTAATTGCACTTTCAAGAAAGACTTATAACACATATGAATAAAGAAAAAGGCCGCATAAGCGGCCTTTTTCATTTAGTCAATTTTCTATTTATTGTTTCACCAAAGGCTTCACCAAGCGTGAATCTCCATTGATTAACTCTACGAAATAGTAACCTGCAGGCACTGCAGTAAGGTCTTCCTCGATTAAAATTGTCTCCGAACCTGCATTGTAAGTCGCTGAGCGCACCAGGCGACCTTCTGCTCCATAAACATTCAGAGTTGTCACTTTTAGCGGGTTAATTGAAGTAGCATTTACGATGATACCGCCATTCGTTGGATTCGGATAGAGAGCGAACTCTACCTCTAAACCACTAGTAAGTCCCAAACCTGATCCTGCATTGTACATACAAGAACCATCATCGAACGTTGCTTGTGGGTTGTAGTTCATCGCTTCAACATCGGTGCAACCTGCCATCATGCCACAATCAGAATTAACGCCTATCATGTCGATTGCAGAAGAGCCATAATAAAGCGAGCCTTCGTAATAAGCTGAATTCGAAGAAAGCCAGTAGTAAGCTCCGTTCCAACCATCACCCCAGCTGTCATTGAGAACAAGTTGGTAACAACCATCAGCAACGCATACATATTCAGTGTACCAACCCCAGCTTGAATATCCTGAGCCTGCCGCAACTTCAACGCCTGATGCATCTACCAAGCTCCAACCAATTTCAGAACCCCAGTTGGAAGTTGAAATTTGAATGGTAACTAAATTGTCAGTACAGCTCAATGGATACTCGCATGAGCCATCGTCTTCGTTAGCGAGTGAGTTATAGTTCAATGCTGTAGGATCAGTGCAGCCTGCAATAACAGGCACACAGCCTTCAGCATTTATTCCGAAATAGTCAGAACCTTCAAAGCCATTAGAGAGGGCGAATGAGTTGATTGTTTGGCCGTTTACGACTACATTAAGATAACCACTATCCCAACCATCACCGAAAGAATCGTACATGGCAACGGTGTAGCAACCATCTAACAAACATGCATATTGGGTAGTTGCTCCGGAGCCGGCAGCGATAGTATTTCCTAGTTGATCATAAATCACGTAAGAAGATTCATTCGCAAACATTCCTGGTGTCAGAATGAATTGAGCCACTCCACCCAAGCAATCGTTCATGTAGAAGCAAGCTCCATTATCAACGGCAGCAAGCGGGTCGAAGTTTACAGCTTCAGGGTCGGTGCATCCAACCGTTGGATAGACACAAGAACCATCTTCCATATTCGCCTCAGCATTGTAATTGACAGCAGTAGGATCTGTACAGCCGAAAACAGGACCGCAGGTTCCGTCAATGCTGAACTGAACTGATGCAAATTGCTGATTAGCTCCCGGGTGTGCGTTGATAATTTGGGTGCCACCGGCATTTACCCAGAAGTATCCATTGTACCAGCCAAATGGACCGGTATTGTTGATCATGTTAGCCGTGTAACAAACGCCAGGCTGCAAACAAATGCTCGCGTAAATGATAGCACCGTTGTTCAAACCTGTTGCATAGTATACCTCGTTGCCTTCATCATCCACGATTTGGAGCTCCACCTGGTTACCATTCGAAAATGTGCAAATGTATAGGCTTGCCATAGTGCTTCCGGCGCCATTGCAGTAGGTGCAAGTGCTATTGTCTATGGTAGCAGAAGGATCGTAGTTTGTAGCAGAGGCATCTGTGCATCCCTCGATAATACATGAACCATCATCCGCATTCGCTGCCGAATTGTAATTCAACGCAATCGGGTTGGTGCATCCGAACGTCCATGCAACGCATGAACCATCGTCGATAGTGGCATACGGATTATAGTTGGATGCAGAAGCGTCTGTGCATCCGGCATACACACATGTATCGGGCACGTTAGCCAATGGGTTAAAGTTAGAACCGTTAGGATCCATGCAGCCTGAAACCATACCGCCGCAAGAAACACTCAAACTATAAGGGCCCGAAACGGAAGCGAATCCGCCAACACGAATAAGGTAGACCTCACCCACGAAAACTTCAAATGACAGCATGCTTTGCATACCGCAGGCGTCGTCATTCTGAGCATAGCAACTCAAGTTTCCACAAGAGCCGGTGAAGACGTGCAGATAGGTATCCATCGTTCCGCCACAAGTAGAAAGAGTAACAAAACCTGACTCGACAGCAGAATAAGAGTACCAAGCTTGGCCACCTGAGCCCACTCCCGAGCATGCTAAAGATGATCCGGAAGTAAGGTTATCGTTTAGAGTTCCCAAGGTATTCCCTGAGTATACAACGCCACATTCAAGTGCCATCGCATTTTCGCAAGTTGAGCCTGGCACAACCTGAGCATTTGAAATTTGGCTGAGACCAAAAAAAATCGACACACAGAGTGCTAGAATTTTTCTCATGGATTTGATTTTTTATTAATGGTTTGTCCTAAACAATTCAGGACGTACAAGGTTAAACACAATACACGATTAAAGACACAAAAAACAACTGAATAGTTGCATTCCTATTTTTAAGCAGATATAACGCCGCTTCCGATCAGTTCATCGGCCGCATACCACGCCACAAATTGGCCGGCAGCGACACCCCGCTGCACCTCTGAAAACAGGACAAAGAGTCCGTCGTTACGCATAACAATTCTGCACGAGACCAACTCCTGGCGATACCTGATTCTACCGAGGTAAGTTCTCTCCTCCCCTACTTGCATGCGCAGGTCTTCGCGCACCCAATGAATTTCCACCGGACTTACCCGCAATGCATGTCGCAAGAGTCCCGGATGATCTTCACCCTGTCCAACATATACAATATTGTTTGCTGCGTCCGTCTCCAATATGAAAAGTGGCAGTGCCTTGCCCCCGACGCCAAGACCTTTTCGTTGACCTGTGGTATAATAGTGCGCTCCCTGGTGCTGACCAATCACTTTGCCCATTGAAGGGTGGAAAGCCGGTGGATTGGACAAACGCACGAGTTCGTCCGCAATTTCTTCGCCTCTATTCGCATCGGAAAAATTCTCAGGAATTTCAATGATATCGCCAACCTTAGGCTCCAACTGTTGCTGCAGAAAAACGGGTAGTTTGACCTTCCCGATGAAGCATAACCCCTGCGAATCCTTCTTCTCCGCGTTAGGCAGCCCGATTTGACGTGCAATTTCCCTAACCTCCGACTTTTGTAGATGGCCAATCGGGAAAAGCGCTTTGGCCAATTGAGCCTGTTTCAATTGGCACAGAAAGTAACTCTGGTCCTTATTTGGGTCAGCCCCGGCGAGTAATCGAAAAACCGGTTTGCCATTGGCATCCCTGATCTCCTCTTTTTTGCAATAATGGCCTGTGGCGACGAAATCGGCATGAAGCGACAAAGCTACCTGCAGAAACAAATCGAACTTTACCTCGCGGTTACATAGAACATCCGGGTTGGGAGTTCGGCCAAGGCTGTATTCCCGGAACATATAATCAACAATTCGCTCCTTGTATTGAGCACTCATGTCGAGGACCTGGAAAGGAATGCCCAGTGCCTCAGCAGCCAACATGGCATCGTTGCTGTCGTCTATCCAAGGACACTCATTATTGATGACAACCGATTCATCGTGCCAGTTGCGCATGAAAATCCCAATAACCTCATACCCCTGCTCGAGGAGCAAATGAGCCGCTACACTGGAGTCAACACCACCCGATAAACCGACAACTACGCGCTTAGCCATGGTTCAAAATTACACCTGAATGTAAAGTTTACGTGAAATCTGCTACATTTATCCGATGGAAACGTGGTTCTCCTTTTCGAGGCGGGCAACCCTTTCCTCATCAACTCGTCTAACTCACAACCCTAGTGGCAGAAACCAAGCACTTGCAAGCATTGATTGATGGCTGTCTCAAAGGAGACAGACGTTCGCAGCAGGCGATCCATAAAATGTTTTATGGAAAAATGAAGGCCGTATGCATGCGATACACGAGGGACTCGGACCAAGCTATGGATGTCCTGCAGGAAGGATTTCTCAAGGTGTTCAACAATCTTGATAAATACACCGGTGTGGGTGCTTTCGAAGGCTGGATGAGAAGAATAATGGTGAATCTTTCGATTGATCGTTTTCGGCGACTCAAACACGACTTGGTTTTGCTCGGAGAGCAAAACGATATCGAGAATTGGAGCGGTGGAACCGATGACGAATCGGACGATTCAGATGAGAACGAGGAGATTTATGACATTACGCCGGAGCAGATTATTGATGCCATGCAGCAATTAACACCCGCTTATCGTACGGTTTTTAATCTCTATGTGTATGAGGATTATACGCATCAGGACATTGCTGAAGCGTTGGGTATCAGTGTAGGTACGTCAAAAAGTAACTACGCTAAAGCCAAGAAGAATATGAAAAAATTGCTTACGAAGAATTTGCATACGACTAAATGAAAAAGAATTTTACGCCCTTTGAGCGGAATTTGAGAGATAAGATGGACGGGCATGAATTGCCTTACGAACAATCAGCCTGGGTTGCCTTGCAACGTCAAATGGGTTTGGCTAAAAGTGGTAGCTCTGTTTGGATTGTGTCCCTGATTTCAACCGTTATAGCTCTTTCCGGGGGGGCAATAGCCCTATATCGTCATCAACATTCACCTGCATTTGCTCACAAAGCTCAAACTAGTGAGCGATTTGCTGTTCCAGGTGCGAATACGACCAAAGGAATTTCACACCAAGGCAAGAAATCGGTTAACAATCCGGACTACAACGCATTCTCAACCAATGAATCTTCAGAGCGCACCAGCTTACCCAACTCCAGCTCGCCATATTTGTCGACCAATTCGGCAGCTTCAAATTCGTCCGTTACCAACATCGAACTGAATAATGAACAGCCGAGCACGGAAGCCTCGACAAATAGCGAAAAAACGATTAAGGGCGATAACATAATTGAATTTGCCTGCAATGTTCGCAAGGCCTGCCGCGGTGAGGAGGTTGAATTTCAGACAACTCATGGCCCAAAAACAGGCAGTTATTTGTGGAATTTCGGGGATGGCCATTTCAGCGATGATATCAACCCCAAACACAAATTTGCCAAGGCGGGTAACTATGACGTTTCACTATCTATAACGAGCGACAATGGTCAGATAAACACCACGGTCGTGAATGACATGATTACGATTGAAGAGGCTCCTGACGCTGACTTTTCCTGGGAGTTTATAAATACCAATCCTGAAGCTCCGGAAGTGCGCATTGTTAATCTAACCGAAGGCGGAAACACCTACGAATGGAGCAATGGAGCTGAATCTAAAATTATTACGGACGGAGCAACATTTAAACTAGCCACTAACGGTAGGCAGATGATTGCACTGAACGCCAAAAATCAGGCAGGCTGCTCAGATGGCGCGGTTAAGCACATCAGTGTCAACACTGATTTCGCCTTGAATGCACCTAAGCAATGGTCCTTTGCAGATGGGGCGTTCATGCCGTCGGGCTTGAAGAAAAGCAAAGTCGACTTCGTACTATCGGTTTATGATGAAAGTGAACACAAAGTTTTTGAAACAACAAGCCGAATGAAGGGATGGGACGGGAAATTACCAGGCGGAGCAACAGCTCCTTCCGGAAGTGTTTACAGCTACAAGGTAATTATCACAAGCGATCGCACTCAAGAACAAAAATATTTCTTCGGAACATTCAACGTTTTTCCTTAACCAAAGCTAAACTGTAACCTGTGTACAGAAGAAACCGTAACAATTGTTGCGGTTTTTTTTTTGACTCAAGCATGTGGAAATCTTATTGGTATTCGCTACTGTTCGCAGTACGTTTAACTATAACTTCCATTATCTTTGCAGCCTTCTTAAATTGACTCAGGGAACATTTTGTGAAATTCGTCGAATATCTAATACTGGTTGCTCTCTCAACTCTTTGCTTGCATGCGAGGGGTCAGTTCACTGTGAGCCCTTCAAACTCTGACGCTTGCCAATGTACAGGTGAAATCGAATTTCAACCGACCGTTAATCTGCCATTTTCCTATCAGTTATTCGACGTTTCTAATTCCCCAATCGCCGCCGCTTCCGGACAGAATACGACCGTGTCTATAACTGACTTGTGTCCATCTGTTTATCACATGGTAGTCCAGTACTCCAATGGGACGATCAATGACGAGTACTTCGAAATATCTGCCGGACCGTCATCCACCGGGGATGCGCACCGCGTCGTATTGTGCTTGGAAGCCTATACCACAGGCAGCGGAGGCGCAATTCCATTCGACCTCACACCCGAGCTTTCAACTTTCCAGGCAGGAGGCACCTGGTATGCGCCCAACGGCCTCACTATTCCAAATGCATCACTTAGCTCACTTACAGCTGCTAACTTGGAAAGTGGATGGTACACCTACGTGACCACCACAGGAACATGTGATGTCACAACCGGTGTTTACATTCAAGCAAACAATACTGGATTGACGACG
>Ga0315905_10001855_pt1 | contig 22432 bp, 6 predicted proteins | sample LakEriMetagenome_5_FD_203522 | JGI IMG/M metagenome (GOLD analysis project Ga0315905, IMG submission 203522) | Freshwater fungal communities from buoy surface, Lake Erie, Ohio, United States - Buoy 4 MA121 | ecosystem: Environmental > Aquatic > Freshwater > Lake | place: USA: Lake Erie, Ohio...
GATCAAGCTCGACATCTTCAAGCCGCCCGCGTTCTTTCCCGAGACGGCTCCAATTGATGCCAAGTACGGCTTCTGGTTCCCGCGCGGCTGGACAATCGGCGCGGTGATGATGGTGAATCTGCTGGCAGCTCATTCGCTGCGGTTCAAGGTTCAGGCCCGCGGCGGCAGTCTGTTTGCTGGACTGGGCGTGATCCTGCTGGGGGCGGTTCTCACCTGGGCAGTGATCGTCACTGCTTCCTCCGCCGATGGAATTCAGACGAACACGGTCGTCAGCTACGGAACCGTCTGGCAGCTGATGGGGTTGGCGAAGCTGGCGATCTCGGGCTGCCTGGTCTACCTGGGTCTGGCCGATGGCAACACGTCGCGGACGCGCTGGTTGTACCTGATCTCGGCCGTGCTGGCGGCACTGCTGAGCGCTGTCGTGTTGCTGGCTCCCCCGCTGGAAGATCCCAGCATGCGGATCCTGTATCAGCTGCTGAAGGGGACCGTGTGCGGCGTCGTCCTGCTGGCCGGTTGCTGGCTCGTGTTCCAGAAGCGGGCTGGTGTGGTGCTGCTGCATGCCGGGGTCGGCATGCTGATGGTCTACGAGATCCTGGTCGGTCTGAATGCCGGAACGATGGAAGCCAGCATGCAGATTGTGGAAGGCGAGACCGCCTACTACACGACCGACATCCGTAGCTCTGAACTGGCGATCGTCGACCTGTCCGATGCCAAGGAAGATGTCGAGACGATCATCCCTGGGACACTGCTTCAGAAGGGGCAGAAGTACGAGGACAAACAGCTGCCGTTCGTGGTCGAGCTGCTGGACTACTATCCGCACTCGACGCTGTTCAATAAGGTCGCGAAGTTCAACATGTCGCGCCCCGGTCAGCCGGCGGATGAGCCGAAAGAACCAGCGGATGTCGCGACGACGGGCCTGGGCAAGACGTTCCGGATCACGCCGCTCGATCCGAGTGTGGGGACCGACACCAGCGGACGCGTCGACTCTCCTTCGGGATATGTCCGCCTTACGGACCGTGAGAGCGGCAAGGAGATTGGGACGTTCCTGGCCACGACCGTCTTGTTCCGTGCCGAGCCGTTTGAACACAACGGCAAGAAGTACGAATTGGAGCTGCGGTACCGGCGAACTTACACACCGTTTCATGTGACGTTGAAGGATGTGCAGAAGAACGTCTACATCGGGACCGACCGGCCACGGGACTTTCGATCGATTGTGACCCTGAAGGACAAAGAGAAGGGTGTGACGCTCCCGGACTTTGAGATCTGGATGAACAACCCGCTGCGGTACGGCGGGTTCACGTTCTATCAGAGTAACTACGATGCCGGTCGCGATGGTCGGGAAGTCACCAGCCTGCAGGTCGTGGAAAACGAAGGCTGGACGATCCCCTATATCGCCTGCATGATCACGGCGGTCGGGTTACTGTTTCAGTTTGTTCTGACGCTCACTCGGTTTCTGGGGAAACTCGGACGGACTGTAGAAACTGTTGTTGCTCCGAGCATGACCGAAGACTCGCCCGATCCGGTATCGACCAAGTCACGCGGGATCGCAGTCGGAGTGGCAAGTTTGCTCTTTCTGGTCTGCCTCTACCCGGCCGTGAAGGCCAAGAAGTCGACCGAAGCGTTTGACCTGACCGCCTTCGGGCAGATCCCGATCTTCTATCAGGGACGCCCCCAGCCGATCGACAGTCTGGCAAGGAACTCGCTGCTGTTCCTCAACGATCGTGAGACCTACAGCGAGAAGGCCCCGGACAGCGACAAGAAGGTCACCAAGCCGGCCGTGCAGTGGATGCTGGATGTGATCACCGGATCACCCGTAGCCAGCAAGCATGCCGTCTACCAGATTGAAAACCTGGAGCTGCAGAAGGCCCTGGGGCTCGAACGGGTGGAGCGGTTCCGCTACCCCTATGCGGACTTCGAGAAGAAGCTGCTCAGCATGGAGGAGGAGCTCAATAAGCTTGGCGACGCCAAGACCGAGAGCTTGAACCTGTATCAGCGCAAGCTGGTCTCGCTGGCCCGGCGCGTGCAGTCGGTCCGCAAGCTGGAGTTCATGTTCCTGGACCTGACGGAGACGGTTCCGCCGTTCCCGACCGCCGAGGCGTTCAAGGAGAACCCTGAAACAGCTCAAGAACAGCTGGCGGTCCTGCGAGCGTTCCTGCAGAAGGTCAAAGAACTGACCTCGGGCAGCGAGATGGCCATCGCGGTGCCGATGCATATCGGCGTCAAGCAGGACCCCGATCCCGAGGCCCAGAAGTTCGAGTGGATGACGCTGCCGGAAGCGATGACGATGGCGACTCTGTCGACTCAGCTGGGTCGAGAGCCGCCTCCTGCCGCCAAGCTGTGGCACCAGATCCTGAGCTCGTACAAGGCCAACAAGCCGACCGAGTTCAATCAACATGTCTCGGACTACTTGAAGCTGCTGAACGAGGCGACCGAGAAGGAACGCACCGCCGCGACGGGAGCCGTTCTGGATACGAAGAAGACGGCATTTGAATATGCCTTCAACCGGATCGGTCCATTCAATCTGGCCTCATATCTCTATGTGGTGGCGTTTGTGTTTGTGGCACTGGGCTGGGTCAGTTCTGACTTCGGCTGGATGAAGCCACTGCACACGGTGGCCTTTACGTTCGCCCTGCTGACCTTCGGGCTGCATGCCCTGGCCATCGTGGGTCGAATCTACATCTCCGGTCGGCCGCCCGTCACGAACTTGTACTCGGCAGCTGTGTTCATCGGGTGTGCAGCCAGCTTGTTTGCGCTCGTCTGCGAGCTGTTCATCAAGCGAGGGATCGGGACCACACTGGCGTGTGTGTCGGGGTACCTGAGCCTGAAGGTGGCCTACGCCCTCACGACCGACGGCGATACGTTCGCCGTGCTGCAGGCCGTCCTCGACACGCAGTTCTGGCTGGCGACGCACGTGGTCACGATCACACTGGGTTATGCCACGACGTACGTCTCGGGCCTGATCGCGATCGCTTATATCGTGGGCGGAATCTGCACTCCGGCACTCACCGAAAAGGATAGAGATCGGCTGGTGGCCATGATGTACGGGACCCAGTGTTTTGCCATCTTCTTCAGCTTTGTCGGCACCGTACTGGGTGGGCTGTGGGCCGACGATTCGTGGGGCCGGTTCTGGGGCTGGGACCCCAAAGAGAACGGGGCCCTGATTATCGTGCTGTGGAATGCACTGGTCCTGCATGCCCGCTGGGGAGGGATGGTCCGCGACCGCGGCATGGCAGCCTTGTGCGTGCTGGGGAACATCGTCGTCAGCTGGTCGTTCTTCGGCGTGAATGAGCTCGGCGTCGGTCTGCATGCTTACGGGCTGACCGAAGGGCGTATCAAATGGCTCGCGCTGTTTGCCGTCAGCCAGCTGCTGATCACGGGACTGGCCCTCTTGCCGAAGAGTGCCTGGTGGAGCCTGAAGGCCAATCCCGATGGGACGGGGGTACCCAAGCCACCATCGATCGATCCGATGGTCTAGTCGTAGCCACGTTCGTCAGAACGTGGCTACGGGGCCGATCAGACGGAATCGGGGATTGTTTCCCGTCCCCTCTCCTCGTTAAGATCAAAGTTCGCTGATTGAACGATTCGGCCTTGGCCGATGAATCGAACTGCGCCCCTGCCAGACCTCCCGCCTTCATCCTGCCTGAGATCGATCCGATGCTGACTTTGCACGGACCCAGTCACCCCTACTGCGACGGGATCGCCCGTCGTTCATTTTTGCAGGTCGGTGGTCTGTCGATCGCAGGTGGTTTGACTCTGGCCGATATCGCACGCGCGGAATCCGTCGCCGCAGCTGAGGGGCGCAAGCTGCCCTGGAAGTCGGTGATCATGGTCTACCTGTCGGGTGGACTGCCGCACCAGGACACGTTTGACCTCAAGCCGGACGCGCCGAAAGAGGTTCGTGGCGAGCTGAATCCGATCTCCACAAATGTGCGCGGGATCGAGATCAGTGAGCTGCTCCCCAAACTGGCGATGTGTGCGGACAAGTACTCGCTCATTCGGTCGGTCGTTGGCCAGCGGGACGAGCACTCCAGCTTTCAGAGTCTGACCGGTTACACGATGGGGGAGACCCAGCGGCAGGGGCACCCCAGCTTCGGTTCGATGATCGCCCGTGTGCAGGGCCAGACCGATCCAATGATCCCGGCGTTCATCGACCTGTTTCCGACGATGCAGCACCGGCCTTACAACAGCCCGAATGCGGGTGTGCTGGGAATGGCCTATAACCCGGTCAAAGCCGATGGAGAGGATATCGCCAGCATGCGGCTGCGGTATGTCGAGCCTCCTCAGTTCGGACGCCGCCGCGATCTGCTGAGCCAGCTCGATGCGTTCCGGAGCGAGACGGACCGGCTGGGTGCGATGTCGCAGAACTATCAGCGTGCCTTCGATGTCCTGACCTCGTCCAAGCTGGTCGGGGCGATGGACATCGAGAAGGAAGACCCGCAGGTTCGCGAGCGTTACGGCAAAGGCTCGTCGAAGCACATTGGCGACGGGGCTCCGATGTGGAACGATCAGCTGCTGATGGCTCGCCGACTGGTGGAAGCCGGTGTGCGCGTCGTGACGGTGGCCTACGGCTTCTGGGATACGCATGGCAACAACTTCGGCCACCTGAAGACCCATCTGCCGACGTTTGATACGGGGCTGTCGGCCCTGATTGAAGACCTGTCCGCGCGCGGCCTCGACAAAGATGTGCTGGTCGTGGTCTGGGGCGAGTTTGGCCGCACGCCGAAGATCAATAAAGACGCCGGTCGCGATCACTGGGCTCCGGTCCAGACGGCGTTGATCGCGGGTGGTGGCCTCTCAATGGGCCAGGTGATCGGCTCGACCGACGCCACAGCTGCGTATGCCGCGACTCGCCCCGTCCACTATCGAGACATTCTGGCGACGATTTATCACACGATGGGAATCGATCCGCACCAGTTCGTGCGTGATGCGACCGACCGACCGTTTCCGCCGCTGCCGGATGAAGCCCGCCCAGTGCGTGAGCTGGTCGGGAGTGTGGGGTAAGCGCTGGGCAGTTGCGGGTGATTACCCACGTTCTGGCGAACGTGGCTACGGGCGAGCGACGCACTGCCCGCTCCCTGCCACGCTCTCTGATAACTCCTATTGAGTCATCGGCAAAAACTGCCGTATACTCGCGCTGCGTGACAGAATCTCAAGGAAAAAGTGACAGTCAGGTGGGCTGTTTTCCTGGGTTTTGGCGTGCGAATTGACTCGGGCAGGCTGCGGCCAGGGCCAGATTCCATTCGCAGGAATGAACGGAGTTCAGGCGAAAGCATTCAGCTGAGGAAGCTGGGGCCTTCGCAAATCAGGGAGGGAAACATGCTGAAATTCGTGTGGAGTACACTGGCCGCGTGTGCCGTGGCATTGGCGGGTATTCCCGCCCTGGCGGAAGATTACATCGATCCCCAGCTGCCCAAGTACCGTGCGATCAACAAGCTGGAAGGCAAGTTGACGCTGGTCGGATCACAGACGATGTCGGAAGTCGTCGCACTTTGGGAAGACCGTTTTACCAGCTTCTATCCGGACGTGGATGTTGAAGTGGTCGTGAAGGGGGCCTCGAATGCTGTGCCGGCAGTGATCAGCGGTGAAGCAAACATCGGTCTTTTGAGTCGCGAGACGCTGATTGAGGAAGTCGAAGAGTTCAAGAAGGCCAAGGGTTACGAGCCCAAGATCCTGACACCTTCGCTGGAGCGGATTGCGGTCTATGTCAACGAAAGTAATCCGATCGAGAGCCTGACGCTGGCTCAACTGGATGCCATCTTCTCCAAGACCCTCAAGCGCGGCGAGCCCAAGGAAATCACGACTTGGGGCGCACTCGGAGCCAGCGGATCTCTGGCCGACCAGATGATTACGCTGAAGGGGCGCTCCGACACCACCGGCTCGCAGGTCTTCTTCAAGTCGATCGCGATGAACGGCGGCGAGTTTCGGGCCGGGATCAGTGCCGAGAAGGATAACCTGGCACTGGTGAAGGCGATTCGCGACGACAAGAACGCGATCGGATTTGCTGGTCAGATGTGGCAGATCAACGGCATCAAGCCCGTGTCACTCTCCTGGAAGGCCGGCGAAACGGCCTACACCGTCGATTCGGTCGGTGACGAGAATGGCACCTACCCACTGGTCCGTCCGCTGCAGTTCGTGATCAACCAGGCTCCTGACAAGGACCTGGGGCCGATCGAAGTCGAATTCCTGCGCTATGTCTTCAGTGACATGGGCCAGGAAGACGTCGTGAAGGCTGGCTTCCACCCGATCTCGGCGGAACCCGCCAAGACCGCTCTGGGAGCAGTGGGCCTGCAGACCCTCAATTAATTCACTCCGTGTCGCCTGTCCCATCAGGACAGCGGGCAGTTCATCAGGGTTGATCGAGCTGCCCTCACTTCACAGTTCCCAGAACAATCCAGGAAGGAGTCTCCCATGACGCGGAGTATACTGAAGGGGCTGGCCGTCGCTGCCTCTGTGACACTCGTAACTCAGTTCAGCTGGGCCGTTGATCCCCGGCTGACCACCCCCAACCGGGGCACGATTCCCGGCTCGAACGATCCCGCCAGCCGTCTGGCACAGCCCGGAACCTTTACCGGCTCGGCAACGCAGCTGACGAACAATCAGGTCCGCGACCGGCTCGGCAATGTGCTGGTGCCTGATCCGAACCGGTTCGAGTACAACTCGTCTCGTCCTGCTGATCCCAGCATCTCGCGAATTACGCCGAGCATTGCGCCACCGGGATCAACCGACCCAAATCCTCCGGCGACACAACAGCCGCGCTGGAAGCTCGGCGTCTACTCCAAGGACACCAATGTCGGAGTACAGGTGATCCAGGTCGTCCAGAACGGAGCCGCCTTCCGCGCAGCTCTCGAGAAGGACGACACGATCATCGCGGTCAACGGGTTCCAGGTTGGCTACGTGAACGGCACGCTGTACGACTGCAGCACCGAGTTCGAACGACTGGCCGACAAGAATGGCTGGGTCAATCTGCTGGTGCTGGATAACCGCACCCGCAGCCTCGTGAACCTGCCGCTGCAGCTCGATTCGCGGCTGCGAAAGATTGGCGGGACGTTGACCTGGCGTGATCCGATCAATCTGCCCGCTCGTTCGGTCGCGGTCGTTGAGATCCGCGAGCGGACCCGAGTCAATGCTCCGACGACAGTCGTGGCCCGGACCGAAGTCAACCAGTTCCGTCCGAACGCGATTCCGTTCGAGATGGAGTATGACCCTGGCCTGATCGATCCGAACCGCAACTACTTCGTCACGGCTTATGTGCTGACGGCGAACAATCAGGTGCTGTACCAGGCCAGCCCGAACTCGAACTACCAGCTGACGAATCTAGCTGCAGGTCAGACTCGCCCGGTGACGGTGGCGATGGAACGAGTCACCGCTGGTTTCGACCAGCCGCTCGTGAACAACACCCCGACGAACAACCCGGGTCAGAGTCAGTACGTGACTCAGGAGCAACTGGAGACCTTGTTCCAGTCGATTCTGGAGCGGAACCCGACTCAGAACGAAATGAATGCCTGGTTGAACTCGCTCCGATCAGGTCAGTCGCTGCAGGATGCTCAGGCGACCTTGCTGGCGCACAACCAGTTCTTCAATCAGTGCGACCGTGACAAGCAACAGTACGTGACCAAGCTGCACGAAATGATGCTGGACCGGCCGCCAAATCGCGAAGAGCTGGCCTACTGGACCCAGCGGTTTGACGCTTTGCAGGGAGTGCGAGCTGAAGTGGCTCGCGAGTTCTTGCAGTCGGTCAGCGGACCGAACTAGTCAGTATCTGTGACACCGGATTTTGAGCGCCGCAGACTGGTTGATCCCGGTCTGCGGCGTTTGCTTTTTGGAGTCGTGGGTACCTTCCTCCTGCTGCCCCCTGATTCAATCAATCTCTCCGCTACAACCGCTCCTCGGAAATCCAGGTCGAGACCCGGTTTTGTTGCAATGCCCGCCGCTTGCGAAGCGTCATAGCTTAGGTTTTCCCATTAGCGTCCGGATTTTCTCCAGTCGCTACAGGCGTCACAAACTGCCCATTCCGCGCCAAATGTCCTACACTACGACCGGACCGGGAAGGCTCCCGAGTCGGTTGTTCAAGGATGCGACCATGCGCCGTGTCATGCTCTGTCTGTTCTCTGCGATTCTGTGGTTCGGAATCGGTCCTGTCCTCCGCGCTCAGGAGACGCCAGCTCAGGAAAGCCCCGCGGATGCGGAAACTCCTCAGGCTTCTGCAGTTGCGCCCGTCGAGGCGGCCAAAAATCCCGAGCCCCCGCGTGAGGTCTACCTGCCGTTCAAGTTCCTGAAAGGGATCTTCGACACCCAGGGGGCCAGCGTGGTGGTCCCTCTGGATGAGTACCAGCGCCTCAAGGCGGCGGCCGAGAAACCGGTTCCCCCAGCTCCCGCCGTCAGTGCCGTCATTACCAGCGGACTTTATACAGCCACGATCGAGCAGGATCTGGCCCGCATTAAGGCCGAGCTGACCGTCAACGTGCTGGGGACTCCCTGGGTCGAAGTTCCGATTCGTTTCGGAGACGCCGCCATCGGCAAGGTCGAAGCGGGTGAAAAGGTTCTGCTGAAGGGTACCGGCGATGGCAACTACTCCCTCCTGTTTGGTCAGGCGGGCGAGCAGAAGCTGACAATCGAGCTGACAGCCAAGGTCCACACATCCCCCGAGGGCCGCGAATTTGGATTCGACGTCCCGACGACCGGGATCACGAGCTTCGATATCACGATCCCCGAAGCGGATCAGACGATCGAGGTCACTCCGCGGCTGATCACTGTGCCCGTCGAGGCCGCCGAAAAGCAGTCCCGGTTCAAAGCCAACCTCGGTTCCACGCCGCGCATCTCCGCCCGCTGGCGTCCCAAAGCGACCAGTAAGCCCGAAATGGAGCTGCTGGCCAGCGTCACCAACTACACCAAGGTCGGCGTCGAAGATGGTCTGATCCACACCGACGCGATCTTCACCTACGAAGTCCTGCGCGGCGAACTGGCCCAGCTGCGGATTGCCGTCCCCAAGGATCACCGCATCCTGGATGTCTCGGCCGATTCGCGCCTCAAGGGATGGCAGGCCAAAGAAGAGGATGGCCGCCAGATCGTGACGATCGATCTGCTGGGTGGTCAGACGGGCAAGTTCAATGTCGAGGTCCACACCGAGCGCAAGATCCCGGATGAGCCGTTCGATGTCGCGGGAGGTACCGACGCTGGATCTGTAGGGATTCATGCTCTCGACGTCGTGCGCGAGTCGGGACAGATCGGCTTGGGTCACTCCGCTGATCTGACATTGACGGTCGAAGACCAATCCGGCGTCGTCCGGATCGACGCCAATGAGCTGCACGAACGCCTGCGGGGCGAGCGCGTCACCTCGTTCAAGTACTACTCGCCGCGTTTTACGCTGAAGGCCTCGGTCAAGCCGGTGGAGCCGCGCGTGCTCGTTGACCAGGTCGCCCAGCTCGTCTTCAATGATGATGAACTCGGCGTCCAGACGACTCTCGTCTATACGATCGAACGAGCCGGGCTGTTCCAGCTGCAGCTCAAGCTGCCCGAGGGACTGGTCGTTGACAACGTCGAGTGCCCGGGTCTCAAGGAGTTCAACGCCGACGCAGCCACGAAGCTGCTGACGATCAACCTCAACGACAAGACGATGGGACAGCTCAATCTGAGCGTGAAGGCTCATCGCGACTACTCGACCGGGATGGAAGCGGGCGAGATCATCCTGCCGATGCTCGAGCCGATCGGAGCCGAACGCGACACCGGACGTGTGTTCGTCTTCGCCAAAGAATCGATCGAAGTCGTCACCAACGACAAGGGCCTGGCCAGCGCTCAGCCGCTGCCGGTCGATCCGGGGATGGCGATCGGAGACGCCAAGGTGACCTCCTCGTGGAGCTTCACCCGCCGACCGGTCACGATCCCGGTCAAGACCTCGCGCAAGCCGACCCGCCTCAACGCGGAGATCGCGACCACAGCTCACCTCACTCCCGAGCTAAGCGAGATCAAGACGAACCTGACGTTCCTGGTGCAGTATGCCGGGATCGACACGTTCCGGTTCCTGGTCCCCGAAGCTGTCTCGGACCGCGTGCAGATCGAAAGCGTGGCTGCGAATGCGGGCTCGCCCGGCATCAAGCAGAAGTCGCCCGGGGCGGCTCAAGGCGGCTGGGTCGAATGGACCGTCGTGATGCAGCGCGAAGTCCTGGGCCCCCAGCGGTTCAACATCTCGTATGACCTCAAGCCGGAACAGGCAGCGGGGTCGACCGAACGCAAGATCGCCGTGCAGATCGTTCGCCCGCTGGGATACCAGAAGGGCGAGACCAAGACCCCGCTCTCGCAGGTCACCGGCGAGCTGGTCATCACGAAGGATGACTCGCTGGCTGTCAGTGCAAAGGCGACCGGCGGCGATGTCGAACCGATGGATGTCCGCGAGCTGACGCTGCTGCCCCAGACCGGCACGCAGTCGTTCCGCTACTTCACCCAGCCCGAAGATGCCGGCATCCAGCTGGCCATTACGCAGACCAAGTACGAGATCGAGGAAGTCGTCGCGACCGTCGTCTCGAAGGCTCTCGTCGAAGTGGTGACGGGTGAAACTTCGGAGGCTACGTATCTGGCCCATCTGCTGCTCAAGACCAGCGAACGGCAACGCCTGCTGGCTCACCTGCCGAAGGGGATGAAGCCGCTGAACGTCACCGTGGCTGGACGCGAGGTCCAGCTCGAACACGCCGACATCCCTGACGATCAGAAGCTCGGGGACCTGTGGGAGTCCCACTGGATCAACGTCGCTCGTGAGACCAGCAGCGATCAGGAGTTCGTCGTCTCTCTGCACTTCCAATACGAAGTCAACCCGCCGCTGGGGGACAGCTCCTACGGTCGCGGAGCCCTCGAAGTGCCAATGCCCGTCCTCGGTCAGAAGGGGACGGTTCCCGTACAACAGCTCAAGACGCTCCTCTATGTCCCGGAGAAGTTCTCCCTCGTCGGCGATCCCGCCGGGTTTTACAGCGTCGATCGCTCAAACCCCTGGTGGGCCCTGCTGGCACGAGCCCGCCGCCCCAGTGACAGCGAGTACATCGTCAATCGCGAACGTCAGTGGTTCGGCACAGCTGACAACTCAGCCCGCCTGCCAACTCAAGGCCGCGTGGCTTACGCCTACTCCAATCTGGGTGGTGCCCCGAAGATCACGCTGACCTGGTGGAACCGTGTCGGGATGGCGTTCCTGTTCAGCCTGGCCGCTGGTGCTGTCGCGCTGCTGCTGATGCGGACCAGCGTGGATAACAAGCTCAGCGTCCTGATGGTGGCGCTGTTCGTGGCTATGCTGTACGGACTGAAAGACTCGCAGACGCTGGCCCATGTGCTGGTTGCCGTGCGATACGGACTGCTGTTCCTGGTCGGCCTGTGGACGGTCAAGACCGTCTTCGCCCGCCGGGCCCTGGCAGCCACCGTGATTGCGGCAGCTCCGCTGGCGACTGCCGCCCCTCCGGCCGCAGAGCCCACCGTCGTGAGCGCGACCGAGCCACCCAATGAGTCTCCACCCCCTCCCACTGCTCCCCCGTCATCGGATCAGCAGGCCTAATTGAGAAAGGGGAGCGAGATCATGGGAAGTTATCAGTTATCAGTCGTCAGTTGTCAGAAGGCAGGCCCAGGGCCTAGGGCTGAGGGCCTAGGGCCAGAAGAGGGGTTGGGGGTGAGGGTGCGCCACCTACAAGCAGAATGTCGGAGTTTCGCAACACCCCTGCGCTGGCTCGTCGCTCTGTTCGCACTCTGCCTCACCGTGCTGAGCCCGCGATCCACGGCCGCCGAGGACGATCTGCTCGACAAACCGTTCCGTCATCTCTTCGTTCCTCTCGAAGAGTTCGACGCGGTGATGGCCCGCAACCGCAAAGGTGTGCTCCTCAAGCGGCCGGAGTTCGAAGCCCTCGTCGCTCAGGCGATCAAGAACAAGTCGACGGAAGTCCGTCCCGCCGGGCTCGTGGTCTCTTCGGCCATCTACACCGCCAAGATCGACGGCGATCAGCTCGTGGTCACTGCCACGATCCAGTTCAACAACTTCGAGAAGTCCTGGGTGGAGTTCCATGTGCCGACCGATGGTCTGTCGGTCGAGAAGTGCCTGATCAACGGACAGCCCACACTCGCTGGCTGGCATGGTGAGAATCCGAACCTGCTGCGGGTCTTCACCGACCAACCCGGAGCAGGCACGCTGACCTTGAACCTGTCGGCCCGCTTGTCCGCCGTTGGCAGCGATCTGTCGACTGCGTTTGGAGTGATCCCCGCAGCCAGCGGGGAACTGGTCGTCTCGCTCCCCGCCGGAAAGTTCCTGGTGGCGGATGGAGTCAGTCTGGCCCGTGCCGGCGTTCCCGATGCTCCAGCGGATTACCGCGTTGCCATCGGCGGCAAGAACCATGTCGCCCTGCAGATCACGAACCGGCAGGCCAGCACTCGGACCGACTCGCTCACGCTGATCAATACCGCGATGGCTGTGGCTGTCGCTCCAGGCGAAGTCTCCTGGTCGACGAAGGCTAACCTGCAAGTCGTTGGTCGCCCACTCGACAAGGTCGTCTGCACGGTCCCGATGACACTCGAAATCACTGGAGTCGAGTCGACGGGGCTCGATTCGTGGCAACTCGCGGACACACCGAGCGATCCCGGGCGGACCACGATCACGCTGGCCTATCGGCAGGCGTTCGATGGGAACCGTGAGATCACCTTCCGCGGCGTTCTCAAAGCCGCCAGCGACATGGCCTGGGAGGTCCCGACGCTGGTCTTTAACGACATCACATCGCAGGTCGGCATCGCCGAAGTCCGCTACCCGGCAGGAGTCCGTCTGCGGGTCGGCGAGCTGGATGGGGTTCGCACCGTCGTGAGTCAGTCTGCGATTGCCGAGAACGGTGACTCGCTGCTGCACTTCCAGATCTGGAAGCCAGGTTTCCGCCTGCCGTTCGTGACCGAGCCCAAGACCCGCGAGGTCCGAGCGGCTGTGACCAATCTCCTTGATCTGAATTCCAGTGGGCTCGACTTCACCTCGGTCATCAACCTGCAGACCCGGCTGGCTCCGCTGTTCGATGCGCAGATCAACCTCCCTGCCAGCTGGCAGATTCGCAGCGTCTTCCTGGGCGATCAGCCCGTCACCTGGCAGATCATTCCGATGGAGGCCGGGGTCAATCAGGTCCGCGTGACCTTCCCCGCTCCGATCCCCGCCGAGGGGACGGTCGCCCTCACCGTCAACGCCGGGTTCGAACCGGAGAAGTGGCCCGTCGAGGACGAGCCGGTCCGCGTCGCGCTCCCCAAAATTCAACTGCCGCAGGCTGCGGTCATCGAAGGTCTGTACGGCATCACCGCTGAGGCGGCTCTCGATCTGGTCCCGTCCGAGCTGAGCGGCCTCGATGGTCCCAGCCCCAGCGAGCTGGCTCTGCTCAAGCAGAAGCTGGCTGCATCGGGCCGCGAACTGCGGCTGGGCTTCAGCTTGCAGGACTCTGAGTATCGCGGACAGCTGGCTGTGTCGCGCAAACCGGCCCGCATCTCGAGTCAGGCGAACACGTTCTTCCGGATCGAGCCGGATATGCTCAGCTCGCATATTGAGACGCTCTTGAAGATCGAAGGCGGCGGCGTGCGGAAGTTGATCATCGACCTGCCCGAAGCAACCGGGACCGACCTGCGATTCCAGCTCAGCCCCAGTGTGATCCCGATGCCGGTTCAGCAGCCGAATCAGGGGGGGCAGCAGGGCGGCAGCTTCATGCCGCGTGTCCCAATTCCGCCGCTGATTGTCGAACAGACCGCCGAGGCTCCACGCAACGGCCTCCGCCGCTGGACGCTGCGGCTGGATCGGTACGCGACCGAGACCTCGCTGCTGTCGGTCGATATCCGCCATCCGAAGCCGGCGCAGGGTCCCTTCAACTGTCCAACTCTCTCGGTCATCGGAGCCGAGCGCGAAACCGGGTTCGTGGCGATTGAGGCCTCGCAGGAGCAGTTCCTCTCGCCGCTCGCGACCGACCTGTCGGGACAACCGCTGATCAAGGTCGACCCAGTCGACTTCCCACCCGCCCGCTATCGCCCCAAAGAGCCGATCGTGGCCGGGTACCGCTACACCCGTCCGGGTTGGTCCCTGGCCGTGGGCGAGCAGCGGTTCGATCGGTCTCAGGTTCCAACCGCAGTCGGGCACTCAGCTGCGTATCAAACGGTCCTCGGTCGTAACGGCGAACTGCAGCATCAGGCGGACCTGATCTTCACAGCCATCGGCGTGCAGAACCTTAAGGTCCAGCTGCCTGAGAATGTTGACCTGTGGGCCGTCCAGCTCGATGGACAGCCGCAGGAGATCCGTCGTCAGGGCGAGGGGCTGCTGGTCGCAGTCCCGCAGGATAACAACACCGACGCCCGGCACACGCTCACGCTCTTCTACCGCGCCCAAGCCGAGGGGGCGCAACCCCTGGGAACCGACTTCCGTCAAGTTCCTCCCGTATTCACCGTCCTCGATGGTCAAGGGGCGCAGCAGCCGCTGGCGATCCTGACGCAGTCGTGGCGGCTCGATCATCCCGATCATCTGCTGCTCGTCGAGAGTCCGGGAGCGTTCCAGCCGAAGGCCGACCTCGACCAGGATGGGTCACTCGGGCAGTGGAGTTCTCTGCTGCGGGCCCCCAGCCCGAAGCAGATTCGCGATTCGCTGTTCTTAGTGTCGTTCCTGTTCCTGGCTGTGTGGGGAGTGCGCAAGACGGTCGAACGCTTTGGCTGGCGGCGAGCCCTCTCGGGGTCGGCGGTCTGCCTGTTTGCAGCGCTCGTGCTGTGGGCGATCATGCCGATGGGACCGGGCGGGCGTGTGGCTGTGGACTTTGATACTGCCGCAGTAGCGCCAACCGCAGCTCCCGAGGGAGTCGTTGCCAGTCAGCAGGCCGACATCGGTCCGCTTACGCCATTCGACGCAGTCGATCCTGCCAACGGCATGACCATGGGCGGGATGGGTGGTGGTGGCGGTTTCGGCGGAGCGATGCCCGGCATGGCCCTGCCTCCTGATGCTCCCATGAGCGAGGCCCCTCCAGCCCCTGCCGCAGAACCGACTCCCGCTGCTGTCGAGTTCGCCCCGCCGAATGAAGATCTGGCAAAGTCGATCGATGAGTCGGTCGCGCTGGACGCTTTGAAGGCCGAAGAGAAATCGAAGGACCGCTTCGCCGGTCGTCGCGGAGCAGAGTTTCGTGTTGACGAAGGCCGAATGGAGCAAAAGCAGAATGCGTTCGAGGAAGCCGAAAGAATCCAATTGGGCGAAGAGGTCGCGCAGCAGGAACAACGACTCTGGTCGCGTCTGCCGGCAAGGAGTCAGGCTGGTGACAAGCCCGCCGAGCTCTCCGATGAGTTCGGTGTCATCAACGCTCCCAAGCCGGCCTCGGGTGAGGTCGCTGGCAAGCCACAGGCCAAACTCGGCGGGCTCTTGTCGCTCGCTCTGGCCCTCGCCCGGCCCGAAGACTCCCGCACCCGCGAGTTCACCTACCTCGGTGAAGGCAGCACAGCCGTGGACCTGCATCTGAAGTTCATCCAGCGCGACAAGTCGCGCGACTGGACCGGCTTTGTGATGGCTGCGGTGGTTGTAGCGGCTTGGTTCCTTCGCAAGTTGCCGATCACTCAACTGGGAGCGCTGATCGCGCTCCTGATCGTCGGATCAATCGCCATCGCCCCGCTGTTGCCGACCCGGTGTCAGGCACTGATCGACGGGCTGTTCTTCGGAGGCTGGGCGGCACTGCTGCTCGGGCTGGCCTACTTCGGACTGCGGTGCCTGAAGGCCCGCTGCTGTCCAGACGTCCCGCGGACCACGACCGTTCCGCTGACGACCACAGCTCTTTTGCTCGCGATGTTGCTCGCTCCCGGGCTGGTCAGTGCTCAGGAGCAAAAGGCGGCTCCCGAGACTGAAGCGAAACTCCCGAATCATGTTGTGCTGCCCTACACCGGTGATGACCCCTCAACAGCCGACCGGGTCTACATCCCGCAGCATCTGTATCTGGAGCTCTACAAGCGCGCTCACCCGGAAGAATCGACCAAGCCCACAGCTCCGATCGAAGGCTGGGTGGTCGAGGCTCTGCATGCCGCGACATTCGAGCAGACCGGGAACACTTCCACCGTGCACGTGAAGTCGCGGATGGTGCTGATCACGACCAAGGACACACAGTTCGCCCAGCTGCTCCCGATCCGGGAAGTCGCTCTGAAGAACGCCGTCCTGGACGGCAAATCGGCAGCTGTGCAGACCGATGGCGGGAACTACACCGTTGTCGTCGACAAGCCAGGGCTGCATGTGCTGGATGTCGAGTTCGACCTGCCCGCCACCACTGAAGGCCCTGCTGGTCGATTCACACTCAAGACCATTCCCACCGCGGCAGCCCAGCTCTCGGTCCAGCTGCCGAAGATCATGGGCGACCGCGATCTGCGGGTGAACGGAGCCACTGGGGCGTACCGCATTCGCGAAGTCGAGGCGGGCCCGCTCCTCGAAACCGCTGTCGATCGTGGCGGCGATGTCACCGTCTCCTGGCAGCCCCGGGCCGTGCGTGGTGCGGGCAATACGATTGTCCATGTCGATACCGGAGCAGCCATCGTCGTCGATGACGCCGGCCTGCAGGTCAATCACCAGTTCGCCTACAAGGTCCGTCAGGGAGCGATCAACGAAGTCGTCTTCCAGGCCCCACCCGCTCTGGCCATCCGCGAGATCAGTGGTCCTGATGTTGGCGGCTGGCAGCTCGACGGCGAGAAAGACTCGACCCGCCTGAAAGTGTTTTTGCGCCGCACGGTCGAGGACCAGACCAACATCACGATCGACCTGTTCAGCCCGCTCCCCGTCGCAGCTGAGGCCCAGAACCTTCCGCTGCCGGAACTGGTTCCGATGGACGCCACGCGTGAGATCGGCCAGATCGGGCTCTTCGCCGGGGGTGAGTTCGCGATGCGGGTCATCGATGTGAAGGGGGCCACGCAGATCGATGTCGGCAAGTACCAGCCCGTGGCTGTGCCGCATCGCCCCGAAGCCGCTCCGCTGGCGGCCTACCGGTTTGCCACGCGGCCCGCGAGCCTGTCGGTCTCGCTGTCACGTCGCCAGCCTGAGACCAAGTGTGTCGCCGAGCATGGTGTCCTGGTTGGCCCGCGTAAGCTCGAATGGGCCAGTCATCTGCAGTTCGATCTGACCGGAGCTCCACGTCCCAGTGTCTCGGTCACGCTGCCGCCGGATTATCTGCTGATGGATGTTGACGGGTCCGAGTTCATCAGCGACTGGTACGACACTCCCGGAGAAGGCGGCTATCGCACCTTCACCGTCGAGTTCGATCAGCCCCGCCTGGGCCAGGTCACGCTGCTCTTAACCGGTCAGACTCCCCGCAAGCCGGAAGCAACCAATGCCGACCTGCTGCCACCCGCAGCCGTGGGAGTCGCCAAACTGACCTCCTCGCTGGCTGTGTGGCTCAGCGATATCTACTCGGCTACGGTTCGCTCCTCGGAAGGCTGGAAGAACGCCTCGCCAGAACAGCTCTCCGAGGCCCTGCGAGCGCTCCGCCCAACGCCCGTGCAGTTCGCCTTCCGGGCGACAGCTGCGACCTCGCAGCCCGTGATTGTCGATCTCTCCAAGCAGGTCGCCCAGCTGAGCGCCGATCTGGTGGTGCTGTCCGCTGTCGCGGATGACTCGATCGACTACGGTCTGACGTTCCGCTGGAAGATCAGCCGGGCAGCGACTGACACGTTCCGGTTCACAACGCCGGGCTGGCTTAAGGACCGGCTGGAGCTGACGGTTCCCGGCCTGCGGCAAGTCGACTCCAAGGTCCTCGATAATGGGGAGATCCTCTGGACCGTCCAGCTGATCGATGCCGTGCGGAATCAGTTCCTCTGCTCGGGTGTGGTGACTCTTCCACCGCCCGCTGATGACATGGTCCAGATCCCCGATGTGCGGTTCATGGACCAGACCGAGACCGGCGAACTGGTCCCGCTCGAAAGCCAGCGCCGCTGTGCGATCGTGGTGAACCGTTCCCAGGCCCAGCTGTTGCCGATCGATGATCGACTGATCAACAAGATCCCGCGCGAGCAGTTGCCCCTGGTCGTGCAGAGCACACTGCTCGATCAGGCTCTGTCGATTACCGAGCTGTCAGGACAGCAGGCTCTGCCGCGCTGGAAGATCAGCCGCAATGCGACGCAGGACACCGGCCGCGCGACCGTCACCGGCAGCGATCTGGTGACCTCACTCACCTGGGACGGAACGTGGCGGACGAAGGCGACCTACACGGTCCGTAACCGCGGGCAGCAGTTCCTGGGACTGAAGCTGCCGGAAGGGTCTCAGCTGTTGTCGGTTTTTGTGAAGGGGCAGCCGTCGCGGACTGTGACGACCAAGCTCAAAGAGCAGCCGATCCATCTGGTCCCGCTGCCGCAGACGAGCGTGGTCGATCTGTCATTCGACGTGCAGATCACGCTGGCTGGCAAGCTGGCCACGCCGCTGAAGCCCGGCGGACTGACGACACAGCAGATCAGCCTGCCCGCTCCGGATGTGATCTCGCGGGACGAGTCGACCGACTTTGGGCTGACCGTGGCCCACACCTCCTGGCAGATCCATACGCCCGACAAGCTGGACGTGACGCTGCTGCGCGATGGTTCGAATGTCGAGCAGCTGAGCGAAGAGGAGTCGCTGCTGACGCTGGAGATTCAGCGCATGGACCGCCTGCGAGCCGATATCGACGAGATGGTACAGATCGTGAAGTCGAGCGGCCCCGCGAGTCAGAAGTATCAAGCCGCGAACAATCTTCGCCAGCTGAATCGAGCTCTCCAGAATCAATCCAGCTTCGGCAAACCGGCTTCGAAGCCTGAAGCGGCTCTGCTTTACGAACAGGCCCGGACCTATAACGAGAGTCTGCAGAAGCAGATCAATGACAACACTCCGCAGAGCGGAGAAGACGATCAGGTGCAGCAGGCCCTGCCGCAGGTTCTGCTGCAGTCGGATAACCGCGACTTCGTGAACCTCAACAACTCCGGCGTGATCACCGGCAACAGTTTCGAGGGGATCGTGGTGCAGGATACCGCGGGCGTGAATCTCAGCTTCGGCTCAGGATCGTTCGCGGGAAAGGCGGTCGACAAGAAATCCGAAGCCGCTGGAGCCAAAGGCAAGGTGATGCAGCGCGGTCGCGGAGAGCTTCGCAAGTCGCTGGAGGCTCAGTCGTATGGGAACGCCCTGCAAGGTGGTGATGTCGCCAAGTTCAACGATGTTCCCTTCCGCCAAGGGTCATTCGATCTCAACGTGAATGGCCGTCTGAGCGTCCAGCAGGGGCAGAATGAACTCTTTACGGACGGCGTGATTGACATTGGTGGCGGAGCGAATGCGTGGTTTGATGTCGACACCCAAGGCCGGAACGGCCAAGCCACCGCCTGGACTCAGGTCGGCGGTCTGTCCCTCCCGATCCAGATCCCCGAGGAAGGCGGCAAGACCGTCTTCTCCCGCGTCGGCGGTTCGCCCAAGGTCACCCTCGCACTCCGACCGCGCCAAGCCTCGACCCGCACGCTGACCTGGCTCTGGTCACTCTGCTGGGCTGCCTTCGCGGCCTGGGTCGTCCGCCGCATCCGCCACGCGTCCGGCTCCCAGTCGTTCCGCCCGGTGCTCGGCTTCCTGGCCGGTCTGGCTGCGGTCGGCTTTCTGCTGCTGCCAGACCAGCTGCGAATCTTGAGCCTCCTGGTCTTCATTGTCAGCCTGATCGCCGCACTGCTGATCGGAATCCGACAAGAAGCCGAACCACAGTAGAATCCCCAAGAGTCAGCCGACGACTGGAGTCCGCAGCCTTCGCTTTGAGGTTGGACCGGCTTGCAGAACGTCGCGTTCGTTCCGATACTTGGGCTCGGTCGCGTCCGTATCGCCACGATTCCCGGCGTGATCGGCCGGTTGTCGCGAAGGTTGTCGTCACCGAGGATCATCGGTCCGATGCTCCTCGACAACTGAGGAAATTACCTTGCGGCGCTCGTAGCTCAGTTGGATAGAGCAACGGATTTCTAATCCGTCGGTCGGTGGTTCGAATCCACCCGGGCGCATTTCTTTCAACTCGTAACCTTTCCCATCGGGGACGCGATGCCTTTCACCACACATTCGCGGGGCAACAAGTGTCCGAGTGCTACGCGACCCAGTTACAAATCCAGATCCGACTGCGGCTCGACGTCCAGATACACGAACTAACTAGTACGCCAATGGATCAAAGTATGCTTGGAAGGTATCGGGATGGGGCGTCTCGGTTTCTGCGGCTCTCATCTGCTGGAGTCCTTAATCCACTCGCCGCAGGTTGATCAGTGCGACACTCATGTTGAATCGGAGACGTCTGTCCTTGAACCCTTGCTCTTCAGCACGGCGATAATAGACCAGCGCAGCTTCGTGCCCTCCGCAGTCCGATATGACAGTACCGAGGTTTACGAGGGCGACCGAGTCCGCAGGGTCGCGATTCACCAGTTCAAAATAGAGATACTTCGCTTCCCGGTAGAGCGCATCCCCATCACTTCCCGAGGACCAGGCTGCCTTCATGCACTCTCGACCTAAACGCAACATGAGCTCGCGATCATTGGGCAACGCGGCCAAATGCCTCCGCAGCTGTTCGATGCTCTCGGCCATCACAGATCCAGATCGTCGGCGTCCCCGGCCTGCTCCATGATCAGCTTGTACCGCTCGCTGGCATCCTTCCCCAGCAACTGGGCGAAGATCGCATCGGCTTCGATGGCACTCTCGATGTCCACGCGCAGCAATGTGCGGGTCTTGGGGTTCAGCGTTGTCTCTTTGAGCTGATCGCTGTTCATTTCGCCCAGTCCTTTGAACCGCTGGACGTCGTACTTCCGGTTGGCGGGCAGGCTGCCGATGATCTCTTCTTTATCGGCGTCGTCCTTGGCGTAGTACCGTTCCTTGCCGACCTCGATCTTGTAGAGCGGGGGCTGGGCCAGAAAGATCCGGCCCTGGGTAATCAGCTCGCGCATATGCCGGAAGAAGAACGTCATCAGCAGCGTGCTGATGTGATAGCCGTCGCTGTCGGCATCCATCAGCAGGATGATCCGGTGGTAGCGGATGTGGTGGGCATCAAAGTTCGGGCCGATCCCGGTCCCGAGGGTTTCGACCAGGTCTTTGACTTCCTGGCTCTCCAGAATCTTGGAGACTGTCAGGGACTCGGTGTTGAGGATCTTTCCCTTGAGAGGCAGCACCGCTTGCGTGCGCGAGTCGCGGCCGCTGGCTGCGGTGCCGCCTGCCGACTGGCCTTCCACGATGAACAACTCGCACTCTTCCGGCTTGTCCGAGCGGCAGTCAAGCAGCTTGCCCGGCAGGTTACTGCGGCGGCTGCCCGGGGTCTTGCGGCGGACTTCACTGACAGCTGCGCGGCTGGCCTCACGAGCGCGGGCCGCCAGCATGATGCGACCGATGACCGCATCAGCGATCGTCGGGTTGGTGTTGAGCCAGGTTTCGAGCCCCGAGCGCACGACCCCTTCGACCAGCGAGGTCATCTCGACGTTGTTGAGCTTGTCCTTCGTCTGCCCCTGGAACTCGGGGGCGTTGTGGAACACCGACAGCACAGCCACGATCCCTTCCCGCATGTCGTCCGGCGTGATCGAGAGCCCCTTGGCCTTGATCTCGTGGACATCCATGTAGTTCTTGATCGCCTTGGCAACGCCCGACCGCATCCCCGATTCGTGGGTTCCGCCGCCACGGGTGCGGATGCCGTTGACGTAGCTGCGGACCTGGTCATCGGTTGATTCGGTCCAGCGCAGCGTCAGCTCGACGCGGACCTTGTCTTCGTCCTTTTCGGCGTTGTAGGCCCCTTCGTGGATCGGCTTTTTGGCATCGTCGCGGATGATCTTTTCGAGGTAGGCCTTGATCCCCTCGGGGTGCTGGAACTCGGTCGTTTCCTTCTTCACTTCGTCGACGAAGATGATCTTCAGACCACAGTGGATGTACGAGATATCCTCGATGTGCTGCTTGATCGTCTCACCGGAGAACTGCACACGGCGGAAGATGTCAGCATCGGGCCGGAAGAAGATCTCGGTCCCGTGTCCGCGGAACGGGCGCAGCTGTTTGAGCGGCGTGGTCGCCTTGCCACGTTTGAATCGCATCTGCCATTCATGCCCATCGCGGCGGACGGTGGCGACCATTTCTTCCGAAAGGGCGTTGACGACCGATGAACCGACCCCGTGCAGACCGCCGCTGCGGGCGTAGCTCTTCTCGCTGAACTTTCCGCCCGAGTGCAGGGTGGTGAGGATCACCTCCAGCGCGGGCTTCTTCATCTTCTTGTGCATGTCGACCGGGATGCCGCGGCCGTTGTCCTCGACACTGATCGAGGCCCCGTCCTTATGCAGCGTGACCTTGATCTGGTCGCATTCGCCCGCCAGGTATTCGTCGACCGAGTTGTCGACGATTTCCCAGATCAGGTGGTGCAGCCCGCGCGTATCGATCCCGCCGATATACATGCCGGGCCGCTGCCGGACCGCTTCGAGCCCTTCCAGGACTTCGATGTCATCGGCGGTG